>Ga0210405_10006438_pt1 | contig 10470 bp, 6 predicted proteins | sample IncBWH11MmetaG_FD_155492 | JGI IMG/M metagenome (GOLD analysis project Ga0210405, IMG submission 155492) | Forest soil microbial communities from Barre Woods Harvard Forest LTER site, Petersham, Massachusetts, United States - Inc-BW-H-11-M | ecosystem: Environmental > Terrestrial > Soil >... | reverse complement strand
CCGCGCCGACGGCCATCCCGAAGACCGGGATGAAGAACAGCAGCCCGAACAGCAGGCCCCAGAACATGCCCCAGGTCGCCCCGGTGCCGACCATGTGGTGGCGGGTGTGCACGTGGTAATCGCCTTGGGCGTCCCGCACGATGACTGCGATCGCGTCAGGCTCGATAATGAGGTCCTTGGCCAGTTGCCGTGCTTCGTCGGCAGCGGCCTCGGCGGTCGCCTCATCGGGGTAACCAATGGCGATCAAATCAGCCATGGCGCCTTTCCCTTCTCCTTACGCCGGTGAAAGTCTGGGTCAAGTTCACCAGCCGGACGCCAGACACGCGCCACCCGTGAGGGGTGATACACGTCCTCACCGACTCCAGGACCGCCTCCGCTGGCCGTGCACCGGAGGCAAGTGGCCCTGGCTTATCAGGCGGTGATAACACTACGCTGCTCATGTGAGCAGCGATTTCGGCGCAGCTGACAGGCCATCGCGGTCACGGTACGGTCTTCGGGCGGTGAAAGTCCCGGTGCCGGGCCGCGTTGATTTCGACGTACCCATCGAGACAAAGTTTCATGCCCCCGGCTTGCGTAAGGACTGGATCGAGCGGCACGAGCTCGTTCAGCGCCTGATCGCCAGCGCCTCCGCCAGGCTCGTTCTGGTGGACGCACCCGCGGGCTTCGGCAAGACGACTCTCGTGGCACAGTGGCGAGCCAGCAAGATGGAGAGCCGGCGGTTCGCCTGGCTCTCGCTGGATGACGGCGAGAATGACCCGAGCAGGTTGTGGTGGCACGTCGTGCACGCGCTGCAGAAAGCTTGCCCCGGCCTCCTCGGCGAGGAGAATCCCTGGGAGCTTCAGGTCCACGAACCTAATATCACCGAAACCGTGCTTCCGATCCTGCTCAACGAGCTGGCTGCGCTTGCGACGCCGGTTGTTCTCGTGCTTGACGACTACCAGGCGGTCACCGAGCCCAGCTGTCACGAGCAGATGGCATTCTTCCTGCTGCATCTCCCGCCCGCCGTCCAGGTCGTGCTGATCACGCGGAACGATCCGCCGCTACCGCTGGCGCGGTTGCGGGCGGCCGCCGAGATGATCGAGTTCCGGGCCCGCGAGCTGCGCTTCACGCCTGCCGAGGCGGCCCTGCTCGTGCAGGCGGCCTCCGCCGCCGATCTAGGCATCTCCGACGTGGCCGTGCTGGTCGAGCGGACCGAGGGATGGCCGGCCGGTTTGTACCTCGCGGCGCTCTCTCTTCGCGGTCACCCCTCGCCGAGCGCGTTCGTCCGCCAGTTCGGCGGGGACAACAGGTTCATCGCCGACTTCCTGGCCGAGGAGGTGCTCAGCCGCCAGCCGGCCAGCATACGGCAGTTCCTCGCGCGGACGTCGATTCTCAGCCGGTTCAGTGCGCCGCTCTGCGATGCCGTCGCCGGGTCGGCCAACGCGGCAGAGGTTATCGACATCCTGGACCGGGAGAACCTGTTCGTCGTGCCGCTCGACGAGATCCGGCAGTGGTTCCGGTATCACAGTCTCTTCGCGCAGATGCTGAACGGGTACCTCACACGGACCGAGCCTGGCCTGCTCGGCACCCTCTACGAGCGCGCGAGCGGCTGGCATCGACAGTCGGGGTCGGTGGACGAGACGATCCGCTATGCAGTGGCCGCCGGTGACCTTAGCGGAGCCGTCGAGCTTATCGCCGCTCACTGGCCTGGCTATGTTGATTCCGGCCAGGTAACGACGGTTCGCGGATGGTTGCGCATGCTCGGTGACGACGCGATCAGTACCGACCCGCTGGCCGCGCACTGCGCGGCGTGGACCGCGGCCCTGACCGGCGACCGGGAATCCGTGCGGCGCTGGCTGCATGTCATCGAGGCAGCGCAGCGCGAGGACCCGTTGCCTGACGGCATGCGATCGCTGAAGTCCTCGGCCGCGCTGCTGCGAGGCGTCTTCGGATTCGAAGGTCTCCGGGTGATGCGCGAGGCGGCGGTCACGGCGGCCGAGCTGGAAGGTGACCCGGCGTCGCCGTGGTACGCCCTGGCCAGGATAGCGGTCGGCTTCAGCCGCTACCTATCGGCCGAGCCAGGGGCCGCGGAGGGACCCCTGGAGGAGGCCGTTGCCAGTGACAGCGCGATCCCGCTGGTACGCATGTTGGGCTTGTCCGTGCTATCGCTGGCCGCGGTCGAGCTAGGCAAACTGGCGCGAGCCCAGGAGCTGGCGGACGCAGCCCGCAGCCTCAGCACCCGCGGCGTGGGCGGCGAGACGCCGCCCGGTTCTCTGGCTTACATGGCCGCCGGCGCGGTGCATGCCGCGCGCGGGCAACTGCAGGAAGCCCGCGGTGAGTTCGAGCATGCGATCCAGTCCAGGCAGGCAGTGCCCGGCATCGGCCCCTGGCCCACGATCGTCGCTATGGAACTGCTGACGCAGGTGCTGCTGGACATGGGGGACCGTTCGGGTGCGGCCGCACTCGTGGATCAGGTACGGCTGCTGCTCACTTCATTCCAGGACGGCGCGGAGGCCCTGCAGGCCCGGCTGGAGCGGCTTGAACAGCAGGTCGTGGGTCGGCCGAAAGTCACGTCGCTGGCCGACCCGCTTACCGAACGCGAGGTGGCGGTGCTACGTCTGCTCCAGGGCACGCTCTCCCTGCGCGAGATCGGGCAGGAGCTGCACTTGTCGGCGAACACGATCAAGACCCACACCCGGGCGATCTACCGCAAGCTCGGCGTGTCCACACGGCACGACGCCGTCGAGCAAGGCCGCCAGGCCGGCTTCCTGTTATCGGCCGGATGACCGGCCTCAGATCAGCTCGAGCTGCCGGGCGCGGCGGACGGCCTCACCGCGGTGAGCCGCCGACAACTTGCGGTAGATGCTCCTGAGGTGGGACTTGACGGTGTTCACCGAGATGTACATCTCGCTCGCGATCTCAGCGGTACTGAGCATCCCCGATAGGTGCAGGAGCGCCTCGCGCTCACGCTCGGTGAGCTGTTCGATGATCAGCGGCGCCGCCTGGTCCGTCAGGGCGCCCTGGGCCGGAACCCGGGCCGCAGAACTCGTCAGGCCGGATTCCAGCAGCTCACGGTAGGCGTGGGCCAGGTCGGGATCGCGCCGCAGCACCTGGTTAAGCCAGGTGCGCTCCAGGACGAAGGGCAGCCGGAGCTGCTCTGGCTTCCCTAGCCGCAGCGCGTGCTCCAGTGACCGGCGACCGCGTGCGGCGTCACCGGCCCCGTAGCTGAGCTGGGCATCGACCAGCCATCCGTCCAGCTGTGCCTGCTCGGACGCCGCACTGGCCCCTTCCGCCCAGGTGTCCAGTGCGCGCCGGGCGGCTTGATGATCGCCCGCGACCAGCCACCCGTGGGCGAGCGCGGCCGCGCCATCAGCGGTGGACGCCGGATGGGCGCGCTGGGCCGCGGCCGCCGCGGCCTCGAAGTCCCCGGCCGCCGCGCAAGCTCGTGATTCGAGGAGCGTCAGCCGATGTTCCAGCCAGCTAGGAGGCGTCCAGCCCTGCCGTGCCTGGCCGATAATTTCCAAGGCCGCCGGTGCGCGGCCTTCGGCCAGGCGGCGCCGCGCCGCGATGAGGAAGGCCACCGCGCTTATCAGCTTGTCCGGGCTAATCCGCAGAGCGGCCTCGGCCAGCCTGAGCTGGGAATGCACTCTTTGCATCTCATGACGGTCCAAATGCACCAATGCGAGCGCGACGCTCGCGGCGGGCGGGGCGTGCTCGGTGAGCCCGTCGTGGCTGTCCTCGGTGGCCTGCGCGGCCTCTTCGGCGAGCTGAACGGCTCGGCTCAGCCGTCCGCTCAGAGCCTCCGCGAGCGCCAGATACGCCAGGCAGTCAGCACGCTCGCATGCGGTGTCCGGAGCCGAGGCAGCGACGAGGCCCGCCTCGAAGGCGGCGACCGCCTCGTCGAGACGGCCCGCCCGCAGTTCCACGGCTCCACGGCCCGCCAGCACCTGCGCCCGGACCCCGGGATGCCGGGCCAGCGAGCGTTCTGGGAGCGCCTCAAGCAGGGCCGCCGCGCTGGCGGCCGCAGCCGTCGCGGTATCGAGATCCCCGGTGCGGCGGGACAGCGCCAGCCGGATCAGCGCTGCGCCCAGCCGGGCCGGGATTTCGCCGTCCGCGGGAAGGGCGGCGAGAATACCTTCCGCGGCGGCCAGCGAGGTAGCACACGACTCGCCCGCGGCGTCAGACAGCTTTATCGCCGCGATCACGAGCAACGGCTGCGGCCGGGTCCGGACGTGGTCCAGCGGCATGCGCTGGAACACGTCGGTCAGCGATTGATTGGCTCGTGGGTCGATGAGCTGGCTTATCGCGAGCTCATCGAGGACTATTTCCGCCGCGAGCTGCCAGTTACCCGAGTCTGCCGCGTGCCGTACCGCCTGAGCGAGATACCCGTTCCGCTGATACCACTGGGCCGCCCGCCGGTGTAGGTCGGGCAACCGGTCCGGAGACTCGTTCCGCAGCTTCAGGCGCAATACCTCGGCGAACATCGCATGGTAGCGAAACCAGCCGTGCCCGAGCGGCCGGACGAACGCGTTAGCCTGCGCCAGGGCCGACAGCGTGCTGGCGGCGTGCTGGTAACCGGTCAGCTCGCCAGCGAGGTCCGCGCTGACGCAGTCCAGGATGCTCGTCCGGAGAAGCAGGTCACGGGTGGATTTGGACTGGGCGTTGAGAACCTCGTCGACGAGGTAGCCGATCACCGCGCTGTCCTCGGCATCCAGTTCCTTGACGAATTGCTCGGGGTCCGGATGCCCGTCCATCGAGAGCGCCGCCATGCGCACTCCGGCCGCCCAGCCCTCCGTCCGCCCGGTGAGACGCTGAAGCGCTGACGCGGGAAGGGTGATGCCGTGATGCGACAGGAGCGCCCCGGATTCGGGAACGCTGAAGGCAAGGTCATCGGCCCGGATCTCGGTCAGCTCGCCGGTGAGCCGATAGCGGTGCAAGGGCAGCAGCGGGTCCATCCGTGATGACAGGACGAGGTGCAACCCCGGCGTCGCGTTCCGGAGGACGTAGGCAAGCCCATCCAGGATGGCCGGTTCAGTTAGCAGATGGAGGTCGTCGAGCACCATAATCACCGGCGTTTCCTGCGCGGCCAGCAGCGACGCAAGCCGGAGCAGGAATGCGTGGTCGACGCCGGCCCGAGTCGGCGCCGACAAGGCCCGCGGCACCGTGATCCCGGCTCGCCGCAGAGCTGCCACGACATATGACCAGAAGACCTTCGGCCGGTTGTCGTAGTCGTCAAGGGTGACCCAGGCCAGGGTGCCCGGCGGAGTACCGCCCGCCCACAACGCGACGGCCATGGTCTTGCCGGCCCCAGGCGGCCCGGTGATCGTGGTCAGCGGCCCGCGCGCACCGTCCGCGATAAGCCTGTCAACTCGCGGACGCGCCACCACCCAGCCAGGCAGGGTGGGCACGGTGATCTTGGATATCAGGATCGGATTGTCAGCACCCGCGGGCACTCTCGGGCGCATGACCCCCTGCGGGTCGGTACTAATCCCCATCAGGATCATCCTCTCCGCCGGCGACGGTCGGCGGCCAGCCATGCGATCCCTCGTCTCGCCGGTTTCGTGCATCGGTAAGGCAGGCCGGGCCAAACCTCCCCACCCTGCACCCTCTTTCTCCCCCGTATGCGGGGGAGAAGTCATCACCCTTTGAAAATCTCACCAGGGTGAGGAATTCACCCGTCGTGAGTGGGGCGCGGCCAGCCGGAAAGCGAGACGTTAGGACTTGGCCATGCTCGAATCCCGATCTGCTGGGGGCTACGGTGCCATCGTCGTACTACGAGATCCGGGTAACTGGAGTGCTCCCGCCTGAAGCCTTGCTTGACTTCGACCGGCTCACTGCCTCGGTGGAACCGGTCGAAACCGTCGTCCACGGCCCCCTCCGGGATCAGGCCGCCCTGAACGGGCTCCTCGCCAGGCTGGAGACGTTCGGCGTCCAGGTCTTGGAGATACGACGCCTCCAGGACAGGGAGCCGCCCGCGAGCGAGCATGGTTCTGGTGATTGACCGTCTGCGGAGCACGGGTCGCGGGTCCGGCTAGTCGCGGGTCCGAATACGAGAGTGGGCATCATCCCAGGTGGATGAGGCCCGGCGTCTCGTGGGCGCTCAGATGTCCCGTCGGCGATCAGGAGGTGGGTCAGGGCCATGACCTTCCGGGATCCTGGCCTCCGGACCAAGAAAAAGCCTTCCAACGGTGCAGCACACCGTTGGAAGGCTGGTTTCCCTGGGACCCGCCTGGCCGCCTCAGGCCAGGACCTTCTCCTTTTCGCGGGAGAACTCTTCGGGGGTGATCACTCCCCGGTCACGCAGGTCAGCCAGCTTGGCCAGCTGGTCAGCCGTACTCGCCGGCGCGACATCCTGGACGTAGCTGCGGAACGCCTCGTCCTGGCGCGCCGCCTGCCGCTCCGCCCTTTCATGCATCGAGCCGCCGCGGACGATCAGGTACACCAGGACGCCGATCAGCGGGATGATCGCCACGAACAACACCCACAGGGCCTTGCCCCACCCGGACAGGTCACGGCTGCGGAAGATGTCGAAGATCACCATGACGAAGATCCAGATCCAGACTATCCACAGGAAGAACTCCAACATCGTCCAGAAGATGTCCAACAGCGGATACGACATTCCTTACTCCTTCGTGCGCGGGGTCACCAGTGAGGCACGTGACTTGCAGCGTGCACAGTGCGCAACTTCAGCATTCGCCTGCCCGAGCCCGGGGCCATCACCCGCCGAGGATGAAAAGCCCTGGCCGCTTGGGGGTATATACGGGCGCCAGAAGCGTCAGGCTCAGCAGGACCGGGGGCACGGTGAACGAACATCACCCGGCACGGATGATTGATCACGCCATCCTGTCGGCTTGGACCACTTCGTTGTGCGTGAGACGAGGCGAACGGTCGCGAGTCAGCACCAGTTTCCTGGGGGGATCGGCCAGGGTCTCGGGAGCAGTCTCCCAGTCCGCCACCTGTGACGTGACGAGCTCCGGGTGAAACCGCCCGGCCGCCACGAGTTCGATCAGCGCGGGGATGACCGGCCGGGCGTGGCCGCGGCCGGTGCGGAAGGTGATGCCGTTCAGGTACATCTGGAACAGGGGGACGGCCGTGTCTCGCAGGTAGATCCCGGTGCTGGTGCAGACGCCGTCTGGTCCGGTCGAGCGCAGCGCGCAGCCGAGGCCCGCGGCGCTCATGCTGGCGTCCACGGTGACCGGGAACGGGCCGAGCTGACCCGGGATCGGCCCCTCGCTGACCTGCGCGCCGAGCGCCTCGGCTAGCGCGAGGGACTCCGGGTCGGTGTCGAGGTAGCACACGGCCCCCGCGCCGAGCGCGAGCGCGAGCGCGACGGCGTAGAGCGGGACCGAGCCGCCACCGCCGACGATGAGGACCTCGGATCCCGGCGCGGCTGCCAGCGGAGGGCCGACGGTCCGCCAGGCGTCGGCGGCGTTGTCGCTCAGGCTGGCCGCGGCCGCCGGATCGATCGACGGGTCGAGGCGGACGAGCATGGCGTCGGCATAGGGGACGCGGACAGCGTCAGCCAGGAACCCTCCCCACGGGCCGCCGAACGGTTCGTATCCGTACATCGACCCGAGCGCGACCGAGTGGCAGTTTCCGGTTCGGCTGGCCTGGCAGGACGGGCAGGTTCCGCAGGAGATCTGGAACGGCACGACGACCAGGTCTCCCGGTGACACCGATGAGACGGCCTCGCCGACGTCGGTCACCCGGGCCACGCCCTCGTGGCCGAGGGGGAACGGACCGGGGAAGGCCTTGAACGTCCCGCGCAGGATGGCCACGTCCAGGTCGCAGGTGGCGACGGCGATCGGTGCGACGACCGCTTCGAGGGCGCCGCCGACCGCTGGTTCGGGGGTCTCTTGCCATTCGGCCCGCCCCGGGCGCAGGAACGCGAGCTGGCGCATAAGTCCGTTACCTCCGACCGGTCCGGCCCGCCATGAGTGCCCACGTCCGCCACGCTAGAACTATCTTGAAGTTGATGTCAAGTTCGAGATAGTGTCCTCAGATGCCGCCTCCGTCAGCCACCCCAGCCCAGTCCCCGGGATCACTACCAGGCCAGGCGCCGGGATCGCCGGCCTCGGCATCAGTAGGGCGCGGCCGGCCCCAGCGGCCCCAGCGACCTCAGCGGGCCGACGCGGCACGCAACCGCCGGGCGCTGCTGGCCGCGGCCCGGCGAGTGTTCGAACGCGACGGGTTCGTCACGGCCCGCATCACCGATATCGCCGATGAGGCGGGGCTAGCGCACGGTTCGTTCTATTCGCACTTCCGGAGCAAGGAAGACGCCCTGGCGGCGGTGCTGGGGGAGGTCGAGGAGGAGATGCTCCACCCCGGTCCGTCCCTGGCCGGGACCGGGACGGACCCGGTAGCGGTCATCCACGCCGCCAACGTCGCCTACCTCGAGGCCTATCACCGCAACGCCCGGCTGATGGCCCTCCTCGAGCAGGTGGCCACGGTGGACGAGCGCTTCAGGGAACTTCGGCTCGAGCGAAGCGCGGCCTTCCTGGCCCGCAACGCCCGAGCCATCCGCCGCCTCCAGCGCGCGGGCCTCGCGGACCCGGCCCTCGATCCCGAGCTGGCCTCTCTCGCCCTGTCCACCATGGTCAGCCGCAGCGCCTACGTCGTGTTCGCCCTAGGGCACCAGCCGGCCAGCGTCGAGCAGCTGGCGGCCACGCTGACTCACCTGTGGGCCAACGCGCTGGGCCTGGTGGCCGAGCCGCGTTCCTGACTCATCGGAGGGCGCGCGTTCAGACCGGTTCAGGCCGGTGGCCAGGGAGCCTGGATCAGGTGCTCGATGTCCACGCCGAACGGCCGGTCGCCATCGATCCGGCCGACGATGACGGCCAGCCAGTCCAGCAGCTCGCGGCACCCAGCTGGCGGCGGACGTCCGGAAAGCTCCGCCGCCTGGTAACCGGCCAGCAGCTCGCAGGCGGTAACCGCGCGGGCGTGGCGCAACGCGGCGGACAGTTTCCCGGCGGCCTCCCACGCGAATGACTGCACATCCTCCTGGCCGCCGGACGTCTCGATCAGGCCGACCGGAGTCGCGACGGCCAGCCGCCTCATCGCATGGATCTCGCCGGCGGCACGCTTGTGGACGGTCGTAAGGCCGGCCTGCGGACCCGGCTCGCGGGCAAGCTGGGCGGGCAGCCCGGTGACCGCGGGATCCATCAGCCGGTGCAGGCGGGCCGCGGCCACCTCCGCCGCGTGGCAGAAAGCCGCCGTGAGGTGGTCGCAGTGCGCGGAAAGGTCGATTCCGTGGAATCCGGCGGTGCTGGTGAACCGTCCGTCGAGATAGGCGGGGGAGTCGGTGACACCGGTCAGGGCGCGGCTGGTGGCCGCCTCGAGCAGGCCGGCGGCCCGGTGGACCTGCGTGAGCACCGGTCCGGCCACCCGGAACGATACCGGCGCCTGCAGGGACCGTGGCGACGGCTCGTCGCCCGCGGCCGCGCGGAGCCGGCCGAGCACGGCGGCCAGGACCTGATCACCGCGCGCGCATGCGGCGCGGTAGGGATCGCGCGGGGCCCGGACCACGACGATGGACAGCGCCGCGGCCGCTTCCATCAGCGAGGCGAGCGCGGCCGCCTCGCCGAGGCGGAGCACGGACAGTCCGGTGGCCCCGGGCACGCCCTGGATGAGGGCGATGCCCTCTTTCGGGCCGAGGCTGAACTCGGGCAGCCCGTGACCGTGCAGCGCCTGGCCGGCGGGCACCAGCGCTCCGCCCGGCCCGAGCACCTGACCGATGCCGATCAGGGGCCCGAACGCGTGCGCGAGCTGCACGATCTCGCCCGCGGTCCCCGCGCCTGCACGGGGTACCGCTGGCACGATGTCGTAGTTGAGGAAATCGGCGAGCCGCAGGCAGAGCTCGGCCGACACGGCGGCGTCGCCGGACAGGAACGTCAGCAGCCTGACGGTGATGATCGCCCGGACAGCGGACCGCGGCAGCCACGGCGGACCGCCCGTGGCCCGCGCCAGCAGCAGGTTGCGCTGGTGGGAAAGCTGCTGCTGCTCGGTCAGGCGAACCGAGGAGAGCGCTCCCATGCCGGTGTTCACGCCATACACCGGCTGCCCGTCGCTCAGCGCCCGCCGGGCCTCGGTGCAGCGCTGCTGCACCGACGCGAGCAGATCCGTCCCGATGCTGACGGCCTGGCCAGCGGCAGCGGCCCGGATGAGGCCGAGATCCGCGTCACCGGCCCTGGTGATCGCCAGAGCAGGCATCACGAGCGGTACCGCAGCATCGTTCCCGCGCGCTGCTGCTCGGCCCGGCGCAAGATGGCCAGGCCGACGGCGATGTCGAGGATGGCCAGCCCGCGGTGCCAGAACAGGATCCGCTCGTCGTCTCGTTCCCGGCCGGGGCGCCGGCCGGTGACGACCTGACCGAGCTCGGCGTGCAGCGACGCCGCCGAGAGGCGGCCGGTATCGACGTGCCGGCGCAGCGCACCGAACCTTCCGGACTGCGCCTCCCGCCAGTCGTCCACCACCACCTTGTCCATCGCGTCG
>Ga0210405_10006436_pt1 | contig 10472 bp, 9 predicted proteins | sample IncBWH11MmetaG_FD_155492 | JGI IMG/M metagenome (GOLD analysis project Ga0210405, IMG submission 155492) | Forest soil microbial communities from Barre Woods Harvard Forest LTER site, Petersham, Massachusetts, United States - Inc-BW-H-11-M | ecosystem: Environmental > Terrestrial > Soil >... | reverse complement strand
TGCGTTCTTGTTCGCGGCGGAGCTCATCCGCGGTTTTGCTGTTGTTGCCGTAGTGCCCCTTCGGTGCTTGGCCGGATTCGACCTGAGCTTCTACGTCTTTGCTTTCCCATCCTCGCGCCATATAGATAGTTTGACACATTTTGCAGCGAGTGGGGTGTTTATGAGGGAGAAAGTTAGAAGCGGGGTTTAGGCGCTGGCGGCGCGACTTCTGGGCAAAATGGGGAGGGGAGAGTGCATCACGCTGCCGAGAGTGCTTTGTGCGATGCGAGCGAGGCGTTCGGCGAAGATACCTTGGTAAGAGAATTCGGCGGAGTTGACGGACCAGCGGACTTGCAGAATCCAATGGTTCTTTGCCTGCGACTGGATTGCGTTGGCGGAGGTGATTTCGGCGGCAGGAATCACGAGAAGCGGTTGATGGCGCGAATCGAGCGCCCAGACGCGCTCCGCGCCAACAAAGAGCTGGACGGATGTTGGGGCGGCATTGCCGGGCTGATACTCTCCACCGTTTACGACGACGAGAGCGCCTAGTTCGCGGGCTTTTTCGTCGGCAATCGTGTGCGGCGGAGTTGGCGGCAAGAGGATCGCGGCGAGAAACATGCCAAGACCGGCGATGGCGGCGAGCCAGCTATTCCAGAGACTGAGCGGCAGGATGACGAGTGAGGCCCCGGCAAACCCGAGGAAAACGCGAAAGGCCATCCAGGACTGGGCGTTATGGCGGATTCGGAGAAGCTTGGGCATCAGCAGAGCGGCGGCAAAGATAGCGCCGATCAATAAGTTGCGGAGGCGCGCGCCGGTTCCTTCGTGTTGGGATGCCGCGGTCGCTGGGGCCGTGCTCATCTTACTTGACTTCCTTATCTTATCTACTTACTTAGAGTACGCGGCGGGCTTTACGGTTTCAATGAATCTATCTCACGCATGCGGGCGAAGGCGCGGCGGACGTGCGGGATGGTGATGGAGCCGCCGACGATCAGGGCGACGTTCAGGGCGTCGATGACTTCTTCGCGGCTCCAGCCTTCTTCGCCGCAGCGAACGAGGTGATAGGTGATGCAGTCGTCGCAGCGGAGGACGGTGGAGGCGACCAGGCCCAAAAGCTCTTTCGATTTTGTGCCGAGAGCGCCGGGCTCATAAGCCTGATGATCGAGAGCGAAGAAGCGCTTCATGCCGAGATGGCCGCAATTGAGAATTTCTTCATTCAAGTCGGCGCGAGTCTTCTGAAAATCTTCGAGGCTGTCCGCCATGAGTCCTCCGAGAGTGGAACGAATATTATGGACTAAATGCGCTTGGTTCTGCAGGGCGCGGACCGGGCGGCCGAGAGCGGGCCGACGCGCGTTAGGTCGTCAGCCCGCAACTGGCGCGAGAGCTTTCTGGGCCAGTTCCTTTGCGCCGGGCTTGCCTGCCAGAACAAGGTTGGCCCATTCCACACCAACCTGCGACAGGCGAACGGATTCGCTGGTTAGGGATTCGGGACCGCCGGAGTCGTTTCCGCCAAAATAGATGCGGTCCATGGGTTGCGCGGCCGCTACGCGGTTTTTTGTGTACTGACCGGGAGCGGAGATGAACATGGGATGGCCGCGGCGATAGATGCGGACTTCGATGGGGTCGACGTTAAATTCGGGAAGAACTTTCTGAAAATCTGTGAGAACGCGCGCGGCGAGCGTTTTGCAATCGGCTTCTTCGAGGAGCGTGGAGCGAAATTCCTCGCGCAGCGGAGTGTAGAAAGAGAGGATGTTGTTTTTTTGTTTGTAGCCGGGATTGTTGCGGACGGTCCAGTCGGCGACGATAAAGTCGGTGAAGGAATTGCCGGGGCACCAATTGTCGTAGCCGCGATTGTAGACGGGTTTGTCGAAGATGAGGTTGACGACGGGATAGGGAGCGAAGCGCGTGCGGCGCATGGCGGTTTTTTGTTCGGCGGGCAGACCTTGCACGATGCGGGAGGTGATGTGCTTGGGAGTGCACATGAGAACCACTTTTGCTGAGACGGTTGTGAGTTTCCCTTCGCGCAGATATGTGACGTTTACCGCGTCTTTTTCCTGAACAGCGGCGACGGCGACAGCTTCGCCGAGCATGCGTTCTTTATATTTTGGTTGAAGGACTTCGACGAGCTTGTGCGTGATGCAGCCAAGGCCGCCGGGCAAGATGGCGCGCTTGCCGTCGCCACCGATGAAAAGATCGTTGGCGTTGTAGAGGCCGACGAAGGCGGAAGTGTCCGGCGTGGTGGCGCCCCAATTGGAAGGGCCGTAAATGTCCCACCACTGCTGGACCTCCGGAGCGTAGCCGGCGGTGAATTTCGAGAAAGGAAGCGCGTCGAGCTCGGCCATACGCTCCTTGATTTTCATTTTCAAAACGTCTTCGCGGAATTTCAGAAAGCTGGCGACGATTTCCTTTGGGTAGGGAAGCTGAGTGATGCCGGTTTTCCAGGTGTCCGGGACGTAGGTTTTATTGACGAGCGTGGGATCGGGCATGTTGACGAGTGGGAGTTTCAGGCCGAGCTCGGAGGCTAGCAGATCGCCTTCATCGCCGTGATAGCCGTAGGCGGAGCCGGTCGCGAAGGGCTGGCCCTCGTACTCTTCCTGATAGGCGTTGCCGCCGAAGTGGTCTTCTTTTTCGAGCAGGAGCCAATCTTTGCCGCGAAGGAAATAGGCGGCCGAGAGGCCCGCGACGCCGCCGCCGACGATTACGATTTCGGCTTTCGCAGTGGGGGTGGGGAAATCGAAGTGGTGGCCATCGCGGACCTGATGGCAAATCTCGAAATGCTCGCCTTCGACGCGCGGGGCGCTGTTCGGCGTGGAAGCCGACGGCGTGGAATCGGGCGCGGGAAGGAGAGCGGCATCCACTGGACAGCCCGAAGCGACCGAACCCGCAACGACGTATCTGATAAATTCACGACGTGAGTGCGACATTTGTTCTCCCATACCTTCTAAGGCCTTTCGAGTAGCTGCCGCGCTTTGATGCCGACGCTGCGCATTCGAATGCGGTACCAGACGATGATAAGCGCAACAGAGACGGCAAAAATCATTGTGGAGACGGCGTTGATTTCCGGTGTGATGCCGCGGCGGAGGCGGCCCCAGATTTCGAGGGGGAGCGTGTTGTCACGGCCGATGAGAAAAAAGGTCACGGCGATTTCGTCCATCGACAAGGTGAAGATGAGGAGCCCGGCGGCGATCAGCGAGAGTTTGAGATTTGGGAGCGTGATGCGCCAGAAAGTTTGCCAGGGAGTGGCGCCGAGATCGAGCGAGGCTTCTTCCTGGGCGCGGTCGTTCTTTTGAAGGCCGGCGAATAGTTCCGTGGTGGCTACGGAAATGAGGGCAGTGCCGTGGCCGAGAAAAACGGTCAGCAGGCTGAGGTGCGAGTGGGCGAAAACAGCTAGCATCTCGAGAGAAAGGCCGGTGATGATGCCGGGCAGAATGAGCGGGAGAAGAACGAGACGGCGGAAGAGAGCTTTGCCGGGGAAGCTGGCGCGATCGAGAGCGAGCGCAGCGAGCAAACCTAAGGCGAGCGAAAGCGCAACGGCACCTGAGGCGACGATTAGGCTATTGAGGACGGAATCCCAGATGGAGCCGTCCGCGAAGAGCTGCCGATACCAATCGAGCGTGAGATGGCTCGGCGGAAATCCACCGACGCCATCGCGATTGAAGGAATAGAGAATGAGCACAACGATGGGCAGGTAGATGAAAGCGAAGACAAGTGTGGCGTAAACGGAGAGCAGAGGGGCTCGGCGAATTGAAGAGTTGCGGCTCATTTGAAGGACCAGCGTTTCTCGAGGCGTTCTGTCAAGAAAAGGAGCGAAAGAGTGATGAGCAGGATGCAGACGGAAATCGCGGCGCCGAGCGGCCAGTCGTAGGTTGCGCCGAAGAGAGTTTGCACGATATTGGCGATCATGGTACCGGAGGAGCCGCCGACAAGGAGGGGGGCCAAGAAATCGCCAAGAGAGAGAACGAAGGCGAAAGTGGCTCCAGCGAGGAGGCCGGGCATCGAGAGCGGAAGAATCACGCGGAAGAAGGTGGATGCGGGTGAGGCGCCGAGATCTTGCGAGGCTTCGACGAGCGGGCGGGGGATGTGTTCGAGCGAGGCGTAGATCGGGAGGAAAACGAAGGGCGTGTAGATGTGCGTGAGCATGAGGACGACGGCGAAGGGGCTGTAGAGGAGAAAACTGACAGGCTCGTGAGTGATATGCGCGTATTGGAGGAAACCGTTGAGGACGCCTTCGCTGCCAAGGATGGTTTTCCAGGCGTAGCCGCGGACGAGATAGCTGACCCAGAGGGGGACGATGACGAGTTGGTAGAGCAATTCTTTGCGCTGACCGGAATGGAATGAGAGGCAGTAGGCGAGCGGGTAGCCGAGGAGGAGAGAGCAGAGCATTACAGAGGCGGCGATGCGCATGGTGCGGAAGAGAACATCCGCGTAGAGGGAATTCGTGAGGAGTTTTTGGTAGTTGGAGAGACTCCAGTGATGAACGATGACGCCGTCCTGCACTGCCCAGAAGCTGTGCGCAAACATTAGGGCATAGGGCAGCAGGAGGAAGAGCGCTACCCAGAGAAGCGGCGGGGTGGAGACGATCGTTTTGTAAGCGCGTGAGTACATGGCGAAGTCAGTTTGTGACGCGGATGGCATCGGCGATAGAGAAGACGAAATCATGTTCGTCCGCTAGCGGGCCGGAGGCAGGGAGGCGGACGCGCAGCAGTTGGCCTGCGCCGCAATCCACTTCGAGCAGCTCGCTGGCGCCGCCGTAGATTTGCTGGCGGATGGTAGCGCGAAATTTAACTTCGTTGGTTTGGCGTTTGCCGTCCGGGCAGAGGCGGATCGTTTCCGGCCGAAGCGAAAAAAGCGCGGGGGTGTCCGCTTCTTCCAAAGGCCAGCGCAGGACGCCGCAGGTTGCGATGCTACGGCGGATTTCGCCACGGAGCAGATTCGTTTGCCCGATGAACTGTGCCGCGTAGGCCGTGGCGGGATGCGCATAGATTTCGCGAGGCGAAGCGACTTGCTCGAGCGCGCCATCTTTCAAGAGCGCGATGCGGTCGGAGAGGGCCATGGCTTCTTCCTGATCGTGAGTGACGAAGAGGAAAGTGATTCCGATTTCGCGCTGGAGAGCCTTCAATTCACTTTGCATTTGCTTGCGCAGATTGGCATCGAGCGCGGAGAGTGGTTCATCGAGAAGCAAGAGTTGGGGCCGATTGACCAAGGCGCGGGCAAGAGCTACGCGCTGCTGTTGGCCGCCGCTGAGCCGGGACGGCCGAGCGGTGGCAAATTCCGCCATTTTCACCATATTCAAGGCGTCGTCGACGCGGCCGGAGATTTCATTTTTCGGAGCGCCTTGGACGCGCAAACCGTAGGCGATGTTGTCTCGAACGTTCAGGTGCGGGAAGAGAGCGTAATTTTGAAAGACGGTGTTTACGCGGCGCTTGTAAGGAGGCAGTGTGTCCAGGCGCTCACCGGACATCCAGATTTCGCCGGCGGTGGGCTGTTCGAAACCGGCGATAAGGCGGAGAAGCGTGGTTTTGCCGGAGCCGCTCTCGCCGAGCAAAGTGAGAAATTCGCCCGAAGCGATGTTCAGGGAAATGTTCTTTAGGACTTCGCGTGAGGCGAAGCGCTTGGCCACGCCGCGCACTTCCAGCAGCGGAGGATTGGTGTCCACGGAAGCGGGCTGCGGAATGGCGACGGAGCTCACTGCGCGGCCTTCACCTCGTTCCAGATTTCGTTGTACTTGGGGCGGCGCGGGACATCTTGCCAGAAATAAATTTGCTGCATGTATGCATCGGGATCGTCCATGTGCAAGTTTCTCTTTTCGGTTTCGGTCATGAGAGCAGTGGACTGGGGATTCGCCGGTGAGTAGCCCGTCACATCCGTGACCTTTTTCTGAGTTTGCGCTTCGATCATGTATTCCAGGAACTGCGCGGCCAGATTTTTCTGCTGGCTGGCGGCTGTTATCATCAAGTGGTCGATCCACCCGGTGGTGTTTTCTTTCGGAATGGTTTCGCCGATCGGGAACTTCAGTTTGCGGAGTTGGTTAGTCATCAGCGGCCAGCCCATGGCCGCGATGGTTTCGTGGTTCTGGAAGAGATTGGTGAGTTCGCCGCCGGTGGTCCAGTACTTGCGAATATTTGGTTTGAGTTCGATGAGCTTTTTCTTTACGGCTTCGAGCTGGTCGTCGGTCAGATTATAAATCTGGTAAGGATCGGGCTTGTCGTAGCCGAGAACTTGCGCGGCCATGTACACGCTCGAAAGCTCGTCCCAGAGCGAGATTTTGCCTTTGTATTTTGGATCCCAGAGAGTGCCCCAGGAATCGGGCGGTTGCGTGAAGGCTGTTGTGTCATAGAGAAGGGGGTTTGGTCCCCAGACAAAGGGGACGCCGTACGTTTGTCCGTTGAGTTTGACGAGCGGCGAGTTGCGAAGTTTTGGAGAGAGCTGAACGTAGGAAGGGAATTTGGTGAGGTCGAGCGGAGCGGCGAGGCTTGCGCGAACGATCGACGTGGCGACGTCGCTCGAGGGCGAGATAACGTCATAGTTGGAGGCACTGCCGCCACGCAACTTGGCGACCAGTTCGTCGCTCGAGCCCATGTACGACGCAACGATCTTGCAATGATGAGCCTCCTCGAAGGAACGCACGAACGAGGGATCCGCATAGCCTTCCCAGACGAGCAAGCTGAGTGTTGCATCTTTTTTTGCGCACGCGCCGCAAAGCATCGCGAGCGCCAAGATTCCCGGAGCGATTATGCGGCGTTTCATACGTTCTCTCGCTTTCGCACCATTGGCATCCCCGTGCGCCTGGATTTTACCGGACCGAACCTTACTGGCGGTGAAAACTGTTTTCTACTTCGGTTCCGCCTGATAGACCACTCGTCCGCCAACGATAGTCTTGACAACTCTAGTCTGGGCAATTGCATGCGGTTCAATCTCGAAAATATTTTGCGAAACGATGATGAGATCGGCAAGCTTACCCGGCTCGATAGAGCCCTCTGTTTTTTCGCGGCGTCCCGCGTAGGCCGCGCCTAGCGTGTAGGCCTCGACGGCTTGCTGCAGCGTGACCCGCTCTTGCGGCAGCCACCCGCCAGCGGGCGTGCCCTCTGTCGTTTCCCGCGTCACGGCCATTTGCAGTCCTTGCCAGGGATTTAGAGTCACCACGTTCCAATCGCTGCCGAACGCGAGATGGCCTCCGGCTTTCGCGATGCTGTTCCAAACCCACGCGCGCGAAGCGCGGTCAGGTCCGTTGTTACCGGCCCAGACTCGCAGAGTGTCTTCATCAGGGTAAGCGTGCAGAGGTTGCATGCTGGCGATTACTCCGAGTTTTCCGAAGCGCGGGATGTCCGCGGCAGTGACGGTTTCGATGTGCTCGATGCGCGGGCGGCGATCCTGTGTGTGATTCGCGTTTTCGGCGTTTTCGTAGGCGTCGAGGGCGGTGCGCACAGCGTAGTCGCCAATGGCGTGGGTAAAGAGTTGTAAGCCGCGTTTATCGAGCTCGGCGACGGCGGCTTTGTATTTGTCCGCCTCCCAAAACAATTTGCCCTTTGTAGATGGGTCGTCTGAGTAAGGATCCAGCATCGCGGCGGTGTGTGATTCCACGACGCCGTCAATCATCATCTTCACTGCGCCGGCCGAGAGCCAGTCACCGGTGTACCTCTTGCGCGCTTCTTCGATCGCTGCCAGATCCTTAGGACGTAAGTCCGGCGGGTTCAGGAAATAGGCAATATACATCCGCAACGTCAGATCACCGTGGCGGCGCAATTCGTCGTAAAGAGCGAACTCTTCGAAATCGCCGCCCGCGCTGTGTGCACGTGTCAGACCATTTTCGTTAGCCCAATGTATGCCGGCGCGAAGGGCGGCGAGTTTCTCGGCGCGCGTGAGTTTTGGGACGAGCTTGCCGACAAGACTGCCAGCGGATTCTTTCAGCGCTCCCGTGGCTTCGCCGGTTTTCGGGTCACGCACGATGGCCCCGTTCGCGGGATTCGGAGTGTCCTTATTAATGCCTGCGAGTGCAAGCGCCTTGGAATTGGCCCAAGAGGTGTGCCCGTCGTAGCCAGAAAGAAAAACCGGGCGATTCGAGAAAATTTCGTCGAGATATTTTTTGTCAGGAAGATTTTCCGAGCCGAACATTGCATAGTTCCAACCGCCACCGAGGATCCAGCTGTCGCCGGGATGTTTCTGCGCGTATTCGCGCAAGATGCGTTGGATGTCGGCAGGGTTTTTCGCGCCTTCGAGATTGGCTTGGCCGAGGCTGATCGAGCCTTCGAGGAAATGGATGTGGCAATCCACAAAGCCGGGGAGAACGAGTTTTCCGCTGGCGTCGATAGTTTTCGTTCCGCCGTGATACAGTTTTTCGATCTCCGTATCATCGCCGACAGCGATAATCTTCTCGCCTCGAATCGCTACCGCTTGCGCCCATGGCTGTTTCGGGTTGCCGGTATGAATTTTGCCATGCACGATAATGGTGTCGGCTACCGGTACGTTCGCGGATTGGCCGAAAGCCCCGGTCGAGGCAACGAGAAGAATCAACGCCGCGATCATTCCGCGAACCATGAGCTTGTCTTTCATGAACACCTCAACAAGTCTAAAGCTCGAACTCTTCGTCGCCGGCACCGCACACTAGAATGTCGGCGGCGTATTCACCCACAACAGCCAGGTCTCGGAACGTCCAGGATTTCTCCAGCGGTGAGGCGTCGAGCTTTCAAAATAAAGGCTGTCGCCGGGTTTGAGCCGGTAATGTTCTTTGCTGTTCAACCAAATTTCAAAATCGCCGCGAAGAATATGCAGGAACTCTTCACCTTCGTGGGAGTAGGATTCGCCGCTACCGCCGCCGGGCTTGACGCGAAAGAGATGAGGCTCCATGGCCGTTTGACCCCACGCGAGAAGTTCCATGCGGACGCCCGGAGTAGTTTCCAGAACTTTTCGCTGGCTGGGACGCACAAGGCGCGGATTTTCTGCCGCAGTTTCAAACAGAGAGAGGATATTGGTCCGGTAGAAACGCGCAATGCGGCGGAGCGTGGAAATGGAGGAGCGCATTTGGCCTCGTTCGAGCGCGCTGAGAAAGCCAACAGAAACCTTCGTGGCGCGCGCCACTTGCGCGAGGGAAAGGCCGCGGTGCGTACGCAATCTGCGGAAGCGCTGACCGGGTAGTGGAACGCTCTCCGCTGGCGCCGAGACGACGCCCTGGCGTTTCAAGACGTGGACGATGGCCGCGGGGTTCAATCCCTTGGCGCGGCGCAAAAAAACAGCGCGCTGCAGCAGACGAACGTCCGCCTCATCATACAAACGGTAGCGGGTCTCTGTACGATAGGGAGATACCAGGCCCAGCGCTTCCCAGGCGCGCAAGGCAGAAGAGGAAATCCCCAGGCGGCGCGCCACCTCGCTGATGCGCAGCAGGTTATGGCCAGCTCGATTTGCTGATGACTTGGAGAAATTCTTTCCGCTTGACACGGCTCCCGGCTTTCTCTAAGTTTGCTGGATTATAGTAAGGTTTCGGGGGCACAGCAACCTCGAAGAATCCGCTGCCAAAAGAATTCTTCGAGACAAGGGGTGAGTTCATGAAATTGGCTGAGGGATTTTGGCTGCGCCATGCGCGCGGCCTGGGCAACATCCTTTCCCTATTGTTTCTCGCGCTGGCAGTGCTTTTCGCCGCGCCGTTTGCCGGAGCTCAGAGTACCGGCGGCCGGATTCGCGGAACGGTCAGTGATCCCAGCGGCGCCTCGGTGGCTGCCACGACTCTTACTCTTATCAATGAGGCGACCCATGCGACCCGCGACGTGCAAAGCGGGGCGAGCGGAGAATACATCTTCATTGAAGTGCCGGTCGGCACCTACGAAATCGACGCCACGCAGGCGGGTTTCAAGAAATATGTTCGCAAGGGAGTCGCTCTCGACCTGAACCAAGTAATCAGCGTCGATATCATTCTGCAGCTCGGCGCAGCAACAGATAGCGTAGAGGTAACAGGCGCGCCCCCCGTTGTGGATACCAGCTCGACGCAGCTCGGAGCCGTCGTGAATGAGCGCTCCTCCACGCAACTGCCTTTGAACCAACGCGATGTCTATCAATTGCTGCAACTGCAGCCCGGAGTGCAATCGCAGCTGGGAAACGATCTGTTTTATGGCTCAGATAAAGCCGGCGTCGTCACTGTGAACGGAGGCCGCGGGCGCTCCAACAATTACACCGTAAACGGCGGCGACGGCAACGACCTTTTCGTTAATCTACCTGCCATCGAACCTTCCCCCGACAGTATTGAGGAGTTTCGAGTCATTTCGAATTCCTTTGACGCGGAGTACGGCCGCAATTCAGGCGCCGTGGTAAACGTAGTAACGAAGTCGGGCACGAACGATCTACACGGTAGTTTCTATGAGTTCTTTCGGAATGATGTCCTAAATACGCATCCCTTCACGTTTATTGCATCTCCGAAGCCGGCTTTCAAACAAAACCAGTTTGGCGGCACAATCGGCGGGCCAATCAAAAGGGATAAGACTTTCTTTTTTGCATCTTACGAGGGCCGG
>Ga0210405_10006434_pt1 | contig 10473 bp, 6 predicted proteins | sample IncBWH11MmetaG_FD_155492 | JGI IMG/M metagenome (GOLD analysis project Ga0210405, IMG submission 155492) | Forest soil microbial communities from Barre Woods Harvard Forest LTER site, Petersham, Massachusetts, United States - Inc-BW-H-11-M | ecosystem: Environmental > Terrestrial > Soil >... | reverse complement strand
GCAAATCCGCAAATCTCAGGCAAGAACGGCGGCCAGAGCCTGAATCTGCACCAGTTTGCCAGAGATGGCGTCGTTCTGCTCGGACATGTGCGGGATGTACGCGACGGGCGGTTGATCATCGCCCCTGACCTGAAGGAAACCCTCGTCGAGGTCGATCAATTCGAGATCGACACCCTAAAGATGGTCGACGAATACATCGTTCGCGTCGGTTTGCCCGCTCCTCCAGAGATGTTTCCACAACTACGCGATGGATATGAGCAGGAAGTCATCACCGAGCTGAACCTTGAAGGGGCCGGAATTTCGACCATCATATGGGCCATCGGATATTCGTTCGATTTCAGCTTCGTGAAGCTTCCTGTCGTCGACGCGCGTGGCTACCCCCGTCAGAAGCGCGGAGTCACCGAATACGAAGGTTTGTACTTTCTGGGAATGCCGTGGCTTCACAGCGGACGTTCGGGGATTCTGTTTGGGGTTGGAGACGACGCAGCTTACTTAGCGGCGCACATTGCGAACCGCAACACAGAAGATAAAGAGACCGCAAGTGTACGAACCCATCGTGCGCGCCACTCGGTGGAGGCAAGATAGGCTCTTATGGGGAATCACAAAACAACTTATATTCTAGTCCACGGCGCCTAGCACGGGAGCTTGTCCGCGAGGGTGAACATCCGAACTGAGGCGATCGATATTTTGTAGCCTATGTAGCTCAGATAAGCAGAGGGAATGCACAGGCAAATGCCGTCAATTCAACGGATTTGGTCTGGCCCAGGCTGGTTCGGGACTGGGAGGTCGGAGGCCTTTCTAATCAGACCTGGCACTGCGGAAAAGTTCTAAAATCGTCCGCTAGGGCCGACCACCACCATATAAGGTAGGTGGAACTGAATACCATCGGTACGAATTCTGGGTGGGCAGTTGGGTGGGCCGACGCGTCAGCCCAGGGACGGCACCCGTCGGCAACCGCCGATGAACCCGAGCCCGGAATTGATGTGGCGGCTCTTTTCCTTCCTGGCCGACACACAGGCGATCAGATCCAGCGGATGCTCAGATCCAAGATATAACGGGAATCGAACGTGTATAGCGCCAGTTCAGTCCAGTTCAGTTCGGTCTAAGTCAGTGCAAATACGTTCAGTTGGTACGGCGCGACCCGCCAAAAAGGCGCCACAGACTGCTGGCGTGCCAGCGCGGTCACTCCCGAATGGGCCCAGAATCGCGCCAAGACCCTCCCGAATGAGGGCATTTCCACAGTGCATCAGACGCGGTAGCATGTGTCACCCGGCCACGGCGTTCTTGCGCGCGCACCCACCGACCAGATGACTATCGAGCCTAAATTGGTAGGCCGGGAAGAATCTCGCACATGCCTTCGCCAGATTATCTTCAAGCATCCAAGAAATGCGACATCGTAATGAAAGGTGGCGTCACATCCGGGATCGTATACCCGAAGGCTGTCTGCCGCCTCGCTACCGAGTATCGTTTTCAATCAATCGGGGGGACTTCTGCCGGGGCCATCGCTGCAGCTTTGACCGCTGCGGCCGAGTATGCACGCCGGCAGGGGCGAAGCGTCTTCGACGACCTCGCAGGTGTCCCGGCTTGGCTTGGAGATAAGCCGCCCTCGAAGAGCGATTCGAATCTCTTTAACCTCTTCCAGCCGCAACCAGGTGTGCGAAGTCTATTTCGAATTGCGGCATCGATCCTGATCAAGGGCTGGGGCCCTCGCCTGATCAAATTGGGCGCGGCGTTGTGGTTGGACCTTTTAGTGGGCGGCCTGCCAGGGCTCGCCGTCATCCTGCTAGGATTCAAGGCCCATCCCGTATGGACTGTTCTGTTAGGCGGGTTCATTGTAATTGCCGGTGCAGTCGTTGCGGCGGTCATTGGAATCATTGCCCGCGTCGCACGGCTGCCTCGATTCCGATTCGGCCTCTGCACAGGCTATGCATCGCCCGAGCCGGGTAAGCCAGCAGCGCTAGTCGAATGGCTGAACACTCAGATCAATTCTTTGGCCGGTTTGCCGCTGGGACACCCGCTCACTTTCGGCGACCTCAAGCGGGCGGGCGTCAACCTTCGAATGATAACCACCTGCCTCACTTTTGGACGTCCGTACACACTGCCTTTCGAGTCTGGCGAGTTCTACTATGCGCCTGCTGAAATGCGCGACTTCATGCCCCCCGAGGTCATCAGCTGGATGGAAGAACATCCTGCGACAATATCACCGCACGGCGAACTCGTCGACAGTACGGGTCTTAAGTCATTGCCATCCGCTGATGACCTTCCTATAGTCTTTGCGGCACGCCTGAGTCTCAGCTTCCCGATCTTGTTTTGCGCACTCCCCCTCTACGCCGTCGATTGGACTCGCCGCCGGCGGGCGACTGATGAGCCGGTGCCGGCTGCTCGAGTCCCCGGTGATGCTCTGGCGCCCGATGAAGTACGGAAACCTGAGCCTGTTTGGTTCTCTGATGGGGGGATCTGTAGCAACTTCCCATTGCACTTGTTTGACGAACCGCTCCCGCGGTGGCCAACGTTCGCCCTTAATTTGCGCGATCTAAGGCCTGACCGCGACACCCGGGTATGGATTCCGCAGAGCAACCGAAGTGGCATCGCTCACCTCTGGACGCGTCTGAACACGAGTGGCGGGCTTGGCTCGGCTGTTGGCCTGCTCTCGGCGATCCTGGATGCCGCCCGCAACTGGATGGACAATCTGCAAACGATGGTGCCCGGTTACCGCGACCGGATCGCACACATTTATCTCACCAAGGACGAGGGCGGCCTCAATCTCAACATGCCCGAGCAAGCCGTCAATAATATTGCGGCGTACGGCGTGCAGTCAGCCGATAAGCTTATCGATCACTTCATCCATGGCACCGATAATGGCTCCCCCACTGTAATGACCTGGGATAATCACCGATGGATACGCTGCCGGTCCACGCTGGCGCTACTCGAAGCGTTCCTAGGGAATTTCCACGATTCGCTGCATCACCCCGAACCTGGAGACCGCAGTTACGATCAGCTGGTCAAGCGTGGCGCTAAAGATCCACCGACAAGCTACCCGTTGACCGAGCCACAGCGTGAATGTGCCAGCCAGGTAGTGGAATTGCTCGATGATGCTGCTGCCGAGCTAACAGCCTGTGAGCTCGAAACCGGACAGCCGCGGCCGGTGCCAGAGCTTCGTATTCGGCCGAAGTTCTAATTTAGAGAGCTTGAATAACAGAGGCGAGCCGATATCGCCGGTACCAGTCGGGACTTCACGGTCCGGGAGGTGGGTTCACCGAACGCTTATTGAGGTGCCGTTGCTTAACATCTTTCCATTAGAATCACGAGCGCAAAGACTATGAGCACAAGTAGCAAGAGCGCACCGCAACCCGAGCCGCTGACGGGGATAACCGGCTGGTGCTTGTTGAATAACAGAGCCGGCTGTTGACGGCGGCGGAATGGTTTTGAAAAGCTATGTACGTGCAAATCCAACTGGTACTGACTGCCTGCCTGCTGGCTGCGCCCTCTTTCACGCAGGAATTGAAATTTGCTGAACTGGGCGATTTCCGCTTGGTGAACGGCGAAGTCATCCACGACTGCCGCCTCGGCTATCGCACGTTCGGAAAACTCAACGCTGAGAAATCCAATGCCGTGTTGTTTCCCACGTGGTTTACAGGAACGACGGAGAACCTGGCGGGACTGATCGGCCCGGGCAAGCTGGTCGATCCCGACAAGTATTTCGTGATCTTGGCCGACGCGTTGGGCAACGGCGTATCTTCGTCGCCATCCAGCAGCAAGCAGCAGCCGCGCATGAGGTTTCCCGCCTTCGCCATCCGCGACATGGTCAATTCACAACACGAATTGGTCGAGCGCGTACTTCACATTCCCCACCTACGCGGCGTCATCGGCATTTCCATGGGCGGCATGCAGACCTTCCAGTGGATGGTGGCTTACCCCCGACTTCACCGATTGCGCAATTCCCATTGTTGGTTCGCCCAAACTCACGTCCTACGATCTGCTCTTGTGGCAATCCGGCATTCATGCTATTCAAGCGGACGCCAACTGGAAGGATGGAGACTACTCTTCACCGCCCGAGGCGGGCTTGCGCACCCTCGCGGATATCGACGCGCTGGCCATTCAGACCCCGTCCTACCGCGTGCGCGAGACCCGTCCGGAAGACTTCCGGAAATTTCTCGAAACAAACGAACAGGACGCCATCCACGGCTTCGACGCCAACAACTGGATTCGACAGGCACAAGCCATGATGGGCCATGACGTCTCATGCCAGTTCAGCGGCGATATGGCTAAAACCGCGGCGGCCGTGAAAGCGCGCGTGCTGGTGATCGTCGCGTTGCAGGACCACATGGTCAACCCGCAACCTGCATTAGCTTTCGCACGTCTGCTGCAGGCGCCAACCTTAGAGCTAGATAGCGATTGCGGGCACCTGGCCAACGGCTGCGAGGCCGCAAAAGTAAACGCCGCGGTCGAACGGTTTCTCGCGAAATAACCGAGGGCCCGTTTCCGGATCAGCGCCGCGCTCGTTCAATCGCCACGACCCGCCGTTGGCACCGGTCCCGATCACTGGCAGCGCGGGCGAGTTCATGCGCCGGAAGGGACGGATCGCGTGATGGAGAACTCAAAACGCGTGCGAACTGGGCCAACAACTAACCACCCGCCTTCTGGTAACACTAACCCTCTTCTAGTGCTTGTGTTGGATGAGTGTAAAACAATATCAGCACTTTTGTCCCATTATTAGAGACACAAATCATTCCGCCGGGTGAGCGCTGACATAATTTTCACGTGTGCGCCAGACGCGCTATCTGGCGCAGTGGTAATCTTGAGGATAACCATGATTTCCGTTCGTCCTCGAAGTGCTGCTGGCGATGCAAAGTCACCCGCAGACCCTCCTCGACGAGCCCGCAATCTCCGTGGCGTCTTAGTCGAGTCACTCCGTGAGGCTATCATGCGAGGGGATTACCCGCTCGGGTCACCGCTCGGGGAGGTCGATTTGGCGCAGCGCTTTGGCGTCAGCCGCGGCCCGGTCAGGGAAGCCCTCATCCAATTGGAACGGGAGTACCTCGTCCGTTCCTTCCCCAACCGGGGTTGCTTCGTGACTACGCTGTCTGAGCAGGAGTTCGACGAGATCGTCATGCTCCGGTCAGTTCTGGAGCCCATTGCCTTGCGGTCGGCGCGCGAGAAGGCCTCATCGAAGGACATCGCCGCCATTCGCCAGCGTCTCCGGGATCTCGAGCGTGTTGCGGCCAAACGGGACCAGCGCACGTATATAGGCAAGGACTACGAGCTTCATGTAGCCATTTGGGAGTTGAGCGGACGGCCTTTGCTCACCGAAGTTCTCAAGCGCGTGACTGCCCCGGTGTTTGTTTTTGAGGCCATTGTGGAGGAGCGGTACCGCAAGGCCGCCTACGACCTCAAGGCTGACGCGCGAGCGCATCGCATTCTCGTTGACTATCTGGCGGGAAAGACCAACCAGGACGCCCACGCTTGCCTGCAACCGGTGCTGGACGTAGCTATGCACGCGGAAAAGCCCATCGTTTTTGATCACCACACTGCGTCTGACAGCGAGGTCATCTCGCTGGCCGCTACCCCTGATCCCACTCTCGCTCGCCCGTAGGGACGTTTCAAGGCCGGCCTGCCCATCACACAACTAGGAAAGACCGGGCGTAACGTCGCTGTTCATGGTGCTCAACCTGAACACCGGCAAGACGATCGGTTACCTGCCATTGTCGTCACCGGCATCCAGAGTTTCTGAAACCTTTGGCTCGGATTGATAAGGCGATTCCTCGTTCTGTTGTTTAATCAGGCAGTTGTAAAAGTTGACCTCCCGAGGCATTGTCCTTCGCGGCACGCCCAGCCAGCCTGCGGCGAGGATCTTCGGTCGTTGCGATAGCGTCCATGGTTGAACCGTGATACGACCGGTGGCGGGCGATGATGCGGGCGATCTTGAAATGCTGACTTCGCTTGCCTCCGTGCCTAACGTGCTAAGAAAACTTCTTCTTTTGGCAGAACCTCCCGCAGCACCCGGCTCAGTTCGACCCAGACATAGTCGCGTATCCGGGCAATGTAACGCAGCGTTTGAGATTGATCTAGATCGTTGTGATGAAGGCGTAGAGCTGACAAAAAAATTGTTGACAACGTGATGACAATTTGAATATGCTACGCAGAGTCGTTCGACTCAGGATTTTTCAGACTCATAAGCGCGCTCAGTGTTTGAGCTCGCCCATTCTATTGGGGGGGAAATGCGCTTCAAAATACTAGCTCTAAACTTGGCACTTCTCGCGCCGACCGTTCTCCTGGCGCAGCGAACAACCGCGACCATCTCGGGAACGATTACAGACTCTTCCGGTTCCCTCGTTCCCGATGCGGACGTCTCCGTACTCGAAACCTCGACAGGGACAACAGTCAGTTCTCGAACCAACTCAGACGGATTCTATGTGCTTACAAATCTGTCGCCGGGGGCGTATCGTCTGCGGGTGCAAAAAAGCGGTTTTCAATCCAGCATTCAAGAAGGCATCGTCCTGGCTGTTGATCAATCGGCCAGCATTAACATTAGTCTGAAAATTGGGAGCCAAGCCGAGACAGTTACTGTGACAGCTGAAGCCCCGCAGGTTGACGTGCGTTCGCAAGTCCTGACCACGGTGATTACTAGGCAAATGGTCGACGATTTACCGCTGAACGGCAGGAACCCGTTGCAACTGATGAGCCTTGCTCCCGACGTCAGCCCATCTGTGCCGAACGGTGTATTCAGTTACTACGGGCAGTTCGCTACTAGACCGGAGTCAACAAATACATTTGTGTCGGCGAGCGGAGGGCGTGGGAATTCAACTGCCTTTTACCTAGACGGAGGAGTCAACGAGGATCCGTATACCAATGTGGCCAATATCTTTCCAAATCCGGACGCCATACAAGAGTTCAGCTATCAGACGAACAGTTACAGCGCCAAATTCGGCGGCCGAGGTGGAGGCGTAGTAAACGCTGTGACGCGCGGCGGCACAAACGATTTTCACGGAGACATATTTGAGTTCCTCAGAAACGGCGACTTGAATGCCCGAAACTTCTTCGCATCAGCGAATGACGGGCTCAAACGAAACCAGTATGGGTTCGCCGCCGGTGGGCCCATCCAACGAAACAAGACCTTCTTTTTCGTGTCTTGGCAAGCAACAAAAGTGCGTTCCACCCCGACGCAGAATGTCGCGAGGACAGCGACGGCAGCCGAGCGTGCCGGGAACTTTTCTGAGATTCCGACACAGCTCGTAAATCCCAATACCGGAACGCCGTTTCCGAACAACCAGATCCCGACATCGCTCTTTGATCCAGTCTCATTGAAGATCCTCGATATAACGCCTGTCGGTGCACCCGGCACTGGGCTCGTTTTTTATCCTTCTCGTACGGTGACAAACGATGGCCAGTGGGTCACCCGAGTCGACCGCAATTTCGGGGAAAAGTTTCGCGTTTATGGTCACTATCTTTACGATCTTCTTAATCAACCTTCGCAGACTGTCCCGACAAACCTGTTAACCCAATCGCCGAATGTGTATTGGAAGAGTCAAAACGCGGCCGTGGGTGCCGACTACATCGTGCGACCCAATCTCGTTGGCACTGGCACGCTAACGTTCAATCGGGTGACGATCTTGTACACGGGGCCCCCTAACCTTCCTAGCCTCAGTCAGCTGGGCGTTAACATTCCGAATCTCGCGACACTAGGATCCAAGACCAATTTGGACTTCAATATCGGTGGATATTTTAGTTCTTTCTGGAATGGAATCTATAGGATCCCGCGACAAAGTTTTGACTTTAATACCAACTGGACATATATCCACGGAACACACACCATTGAATTCGGGGGAGAGTTTATACGGCAGTATGACACTCTCGCACAGGATTGCTTCTCTGACGGGTATTTCACCTTTGGCTCGCAAATCTCCGGTGACAACTTAGTTGACTTTATGCTCGGTAAACCGGATTATTTTTCGCAGTTGCCAGTGGAGTACAATTCTTTACGCCGGTCTGTACCCGCGTTATTTGCAAACGATACGTGGAAGGCCTCGCATCGGTTAACGCTTTCTCTAGGAGTACGGTGGAATGCCTGGGTGCCGTGGCAGGACGTAGCGTACAACCAGGTCACTGTCTTTGATCAGAATGCCGCCAACGCGGGTACACATTCGACAAGATATCCCAACCTGCCACCCGGAGAATTCGTTGGTGGAGATCCTGGAATACCTCCTGGGGGTGTACATTCTAACTACCATCTTTTTGATCCTCGCATTGGCCTCGCGTTTGATGTCTTCGGTGATGGCAAGACCAGCATTAGGGCAGGGTTTGGAATTTATCATGATGAACCTATCGCTGAGGGACTTAACAACGAGGCTGCCGCACCGCCGTTTATGGTGGCGGTCAACATCCCATTTCCGCCGAGTTTTGATAATCCCTACGCAGGGCGTGTGGACCCTTTCCCCGCACCTCAGCCCCCTCCCCGCTCCCAAATATTTCCGGAGCCGTTCTATGTGACGGCCTACAATCCTAAGCTGACCGATCCGACGATTCAGCAATGGAACTTCACGATCGAGAGGCAGATAACGAATGGCCTCATGGCGCGCGCCTCATACGAGGGATCGGAGGGATACCATCTTTTTGGAGCAGTTGAAGGAAACCCTGCAGTCTACATTCCGGGTCAATCAACCTTCGAAAACGTGCAACAACGTCGAATCATGGGTCAATATTTTACCCATATAACGTTGGCCAACTCGGTTGGCACTTCGAGCTTTAATGGGCTGGCGCTCACGCTGGAGAAGCGGATGTCTCACGGGCTCTCCTTCCTAGGAGGATTTCGTTGGGCGAAGTCTTTGGATGAGATTTCGCAGAGCGACTACAGCGAAAATAACTACACAAACCCCTACAGCATCAAGTTCGATCGGGGCCTGTCGGACTTCAATATTCGCCGACAGCTTATTTTCTCCTATGTGTGGGAATTGCCAACGCCGCAAAGGCTCGGCTTTATCGGGAGGCATGTTTTGGGCGGATGGCGTTCCAACGGGATTTTGACTCTACGATCAGGTTTTCCTTTCACTGTGTACTCTGGCTTAGCGTACTCTTACACTGGTTCGAGTTCACGAGAGCGAGCCGACTTGATCGGAAATCCCAACCTACCTAGTAATCGGTCAACGGGTGCAAAGGTTGCAGAATGGTTCAACACAAGCGCATTCACGTACAATGCTCCCGGTACGTTTGGCGATTCCCCCCGCAACTTCCTGGAGGGTCCTGGGTTTGCGAACTTTGATTTGTCCATGATCAAGTCATTCCCCATAAAAAAGGGGCACTTCGCAGAATCGCAGCGTGTCGACTTCCGTGCAGAGTTCTTTAATCTCTTCAACCGGCCAAATTTTCAAAATCCGGAGGGTGGCTTCGCACAGGTGCTTGACGGGCCTGTTTTCGGGCAGATTTTCGGTGCTCTTGACCCGAGAATCATTCAATTCGCGCTGAAGTACGTATTCTGAGGCCATACCCTTTCTTGGTGTGCTGTGTGCTGGCCGGGCTGAGGTTTTCCCTTTCGGTTTCATCGGCTCAACTCAAGAGTTCCCAGGAGATAATCGGGATGATTAGGCGTTTTCAAGGAATTGTCTTTCTTAGCTTTTCGCTTGTGCTGGTCAGAGCGGCGGATTTGCCGCGGGTCATAATTGACGGAAAAGCAACAGACACTTTTTGGCAACAGGTGCACTCCGAGAAACTCGCACCGGCCGAGGCTGGGGTTCCGTCAGAAATGGGAGGAGAAGTTCGAGCGGTCATCGCGGGCCGCTATCTCTATCTAAGTGCGCGAATGCTGGAGCCCACGGATCGAGTGACAGCGCGATCCATAGGCCGGAATCCAATTTGGGAGGGGGGCGGCGAGGCTCGGAATATCACTCAGGCACGCCAATACTCTAACGGGGCACCGGAGGGTGAAGATTATGTGCGTTTCGTCATCCGAGTTTACAACGAGAACGATTGGATGCTGCAGGTCGGTCCGATGGGGGCTTATTCGGTGAAATGGCGCTGGACTGGAGAGCACGAATGGTATACGAGCCCGCCCGACAAATGCGACCGCTTTCTCGTCGCCGCCCGGATCGCTGAAAGGGAGTGGGGTGTCGAAGCGGCGATTCCTTTAGACCAACTTGGTTCTCCTCCGCCAGGTTATACCCGGCTAAGTGTCGAGCGGAATCGGGCCGAGCGCCCGGGCACACCCAGAGAACTATGGCGTTGGCCTGCGCAAGAACCGACTGCGGAATTGGCCGTCCTTTCCGCCGCCAGCCAGAACCTGCCCGATCCTATTTTCCAACCGCCGCTTCTGGGAAACCATGAGCCCCCGATCGAGGTGGGCCTTCAGAGGGAACTGCCGCCGCTTGACAGCGGATGGACAGACCCCGCCTGGCGCGAAGTGCCAACCTTGGTCTTGCATCGCAACGAAACACCATTACGACTACCCGTCTTCCCGACAGAGGTAAAGCTCATCCAGGGCCA
>Ga0210405_10006432_pt1 | contig 10475 bp, 7 predicted proteins | sample IncBWH11MmetaG_FD_155492 | JGI IMG/M metagenome (GOLD analysis project Ga0210405, IMG submission 155492) | Forest soil microbial communities from Barre Woods Harvard Forest LTER site, Petersham, Massachusetts, United States - Inc-BW-H-11-M | ecosystem: Environmental > Terrestrial > Soil >... | reverse complement strand
CGCTTTGACGCCCATGCCGGTGGCGGCGTCGCGCAAGCCTGCCTCGGCTTCTTGCCAGTAGGGCAAATTGATATTCGCGGAGATCAAATAATATTGCTCTTCTTTTTGATGATACGGCTCCTGGCAGGCAGCTAGCGCAGCACCAAGAAGGACAGCCGAAAACGCCAGGCCTTTGGGATGGAGTTTCATCAGAGGTCTCCTTTGCAGAAGTAGCGGCTCGGGATCGACGAAAACAAAAAAGAAGAGACCCGAACTTTCTGGCGCAAGAGAGTACCACAAGCGGTGCATAGTACAACTGGTGAGCCTGCAGGATGGTGGGTGAGTTTCGGATTAGCGCGCTTACCAGGCATCTATGGGTGTGTTGGTGGCGATCTGCGGGTAATTTGCGGGTTGCCGACAAACCGGAATTTGGCTGGTTCGACCAATACCGCCACATTCTCATTTCCACCTGGGTTATGCGGCGCGAGACGGTGTCACAGACGTCCGGAGCGTCCACGTTGACTTGCCTTTCAGCACAGCCTAACATGCGTTGCCAAGAGCGGCTTTCCAACCATGATTGGCCAGATCATCTCGCACTATCGCGTTCTGGAAAAACTGGGCGGCGGCGGCATGGGCGTGGTCTACAAAGCCGAAGACACCAAGCTTGGCCGCTTTGTTGCGCTGAAGTTCCTGCCTCAAGAGTTGGCGCAAGACCGCCAAGCGCTCGAGCGATTTCAGCGCGAGGCCCGTGCTGCCTCGGCTCTGAATCATCCCAACATCTGCACGATTTACGAAGTTGGCGAAGACGATGGCCAGCACTTTATCGCTATGGAGTTTTTGGATGGCAAGACCCTCAAGCACCGCATTGCCGGCAAGTCGCTCGAGATAGATCCACTGATGGAACTGGCCGTCCAGATCGCCGACGCATTGGACACTGCCCACGCAGCGGGCATCATTCACAGGGACATTAAGCCCGCGAATATCTTCGTCACCAAGCGCGGCCACGCCAAAATCTTGGACTTCGGACTCGCCAAGTTGGCGCCCGAGCGAGGCCCTGCAGCGGAAGGCACAGGGATGTCGGCATTGCCGACTGCCGCAACTGCCGAGGAGCACCTAACCAGCCCGGGAGTGGCGCTGGGTACCGTGGCCTACATGTCTCCCGAGCAGGCGTTGGGGAAAGAACTCGATGCGCGCACCGACATCTTCTCTTTTGGCGTCGTGCTGTACGAAGCCACTACAGGCAAACTGCCCTTCACGGGGACTACTTCCGTTGCGGTTTTTGATTCCATTTTGCACAAAGCGCCCATCTCGTCCATCCGTCTAAACCCGCAATCGCCGGAAGAGTTGGAGCGCATCATTAACAAGTCGCTCGAAAAAGATTCTGAGTTGCGCTATCAGAGCGCCGCCGAACTACGCGCTGACCTGAAGCGTTTGAAACGTGATACGGACTCGAGCCGCTCAGCAGCCATGAGCGCAGCAGCCTTGCCGGCCTCCAGCGCCGCCAGCGGAGTGACCGGAGCAGCAGCTTCCCGGGCGGAGGTGCCGAAAGCCGCGTTTCTGGCTGGCGTCGGGCGCCGCTGGAAATTCATCTTGCCCGCAGCGGGGCTCGTTCTATTACTTGCTGCCTTGACGCCTTTCTATTTTCGACGCGCGCAGGCTTTGACGGAACGTGATTCCATCTTGCTGCCCGAGTTCATCAACACTACTGGTGAGTCCGTATTCGATGGCACGCTCAAGCAGGCGCTGGCGGTGAAGCTGCAGGAGTCGCCCTTTCTGAATGTCATTCCGGAAGATCGGGCGCGCGAGACTTTGCGCTTTATGGGTCGCCAGCCAGACGAGCGGCTCACACCTTCTCTTGCCCGTGAAGTGTGCGAGCGGCAGGGAGTCAAGGCAATGCTGACGGGTGAGATTGCTCTTCTCGGCAGCCACTACGTCATCACACTGAACGGCGTGAACTGCCACAACGGAGAGTCTCTGGCTCGCGAGCAGATTGAAGTGAATAGCAAGGAGCAAGTGCTGAATGGACTCGGTACAGCGGCCACTGGCATCCGGCGCAAGCTTGGCGAATCGCTCGCGTCGGTGGAAAAATTCAATGTGCCCATTGAGCAAGCGACCACTCCTTCGCTCGAGGCCCTGAAAGCGTTCGCGCTCGGAATGGAGCAGCGAGCCAAGGGTGCCGAAGCACAATCCGCGCCCTTCTTCAAACGCGCCATTGAGTTGGACCCTAATTTTGGCTTGGCGCACGCTACTCTGGGGACCGTCTATAGCAACCTGGGAGAAAGACAACTTTCCATAGCGTATGCCAAGAGGGCGTTTGAACTCCGGGACCGTGTCGGCGAGTTCGAGAAACTTTACATTTCGTCGCACTACTATTGGTTCGTCACCGGCGAACTCGATAAGGCCGTCGAAATCTTCGAACTCGTCAGGCAGACGTATCCCCGGGAGATGACCGCGCCCAACAATCTCGCGGTAATCTATGACTTCACTGGGCAGTACGAGAAAGCAGTTCAAAACGCTCGCGAAGCGATACTTCGCGGGCCCAACGAGCAATTTGGCTACAACAACTTGGCTGATGCATATTTAGGCCTCAACCGCTTCGATGATGCCAAGGCCACTTGCGAGCAGCAGGTCGCGAAGGGCCTTGCCGTTGAAGCCCCTCGATGCCTTCTCTATGAGATTGCCTTTGTTCAGGGCGACACCGCCGCAATGCAACGCGAGGCCGCTTGGGCGGCAGGCAAGCATGGGGAAGACTTGTCGCTGCGCATCGAAGCTGTAGCCGAGGCGTCGCTGGGGAAACTCGAAATTTCGAGGGATCACCTTCGCAAATCTGCTGAAGCATCCCAGCGTCAAGGCCTGAAAGAAGGCGCCGCGCTCACAGCTGCAATTGAGAGCCTCATCGACGCCCACTTCGGAAATAACACGCGGGCGCGGACGGAGGCCACGGCCGCGTTGTCGGCGGCACGCAGCCAGACCGGGCTGGTGCCCGCAGCCCAAGCGCTGGCCGTGGCAGGTGACTTCCGCGGAGCGCAAACCGTTGCCGACGATTTGGCCGGACGCTTTCCCACACAAACCATGATGAATTCGGTCAATCTGCCAATAATCCGTGGGGAAATCGAGATCGCGCGCGGCAATCCAGCACGGGCGCTACAGTTACTTGAGCCGGCGGTGCCCTATGAATTGTCGGTCTTGGGAATAGGTGCGATATACGCGTGCGGGCGGGCCTTCCTCCACTCTGGGAAAGGGCCAGAAGCAGTAGCAGAGTTTCAGAAAATACTCGACCACCGAGGTATAGCCCCAGTTTCACCTGTTCACGCCTTGGCCGAAGTGGGCCTAGCGCGCGCGCGCTTGCTTGCCGGCGATACTGCCGGTGCTCGCATCGCCTACCAGGATTTCTTCGCCCTGTGGAAGGACGCCGACCCCGATATCCCCATCCTGCAGCAAGCCAAGGCCGAGTACGCCAAACTGAAATAGCTGGGCCCACGCAGTAGAATAGCTGTCGCTTAATTCGCCAGGAGATAAGCCCTTTAGAGTCACGCGAGGCCGGAGGTTCGCCCGGGTCAATCCGTGAATGTGGTCGGTTGATGGGCAAACCGGAAGTAATCCACCACAGAAGTCTCTCCGATTGATGACCTCGTTTCACTTGCCTGGCTAGTCGCGTATCGGAAACTGACTCCTACCGGCCGCAGGGGACGGTCAGGCAGGAGTGCGGGTTATTCTCGCATCTGCGCTCTCGTACCCCTTTGGTAGCTAAGGGCGAAAGGCGCACTGGGAGGAATCCCCTTTCTATAGTCTTCTAGTTGAGATGCTACCTCTTGGGTTTTCGGCAACGATGTTTGCACTTTACAAAAATAGGGAGTCGTGACTTGCAACCTAGCTTGCCGGCGCTGAGTGAGGACCGCGTCGCGCTGAGGGAAAAGCTCTCACAGCGCTCTGAGCTGGTTTTTCTTTTGCAAGTTTCGCGGCCGGGGCTGTGGAGCACGACCGCGCTGTTTTATTTGATGCCGCTCGGACACGCGGATTTCCTGCATTCGCGGGCGCTTTGGCTGGGACTTTTGTACGTTTTGTTTCCGCTGGGACTTCTTTTGTATGGCGTGAATGACATTGTGGACGCGGAAGCGGACCGTCTGAACCCACGCAAGGGAACTTTTCTGTTTGGCTCGCTGGGTGCGGCGGAACAGCTCGTCGCCTTGCGATGGAAAATTGTTGTCGTGCAGGTTCCGTTTCTGATCATTTTCTTTTTGCTTGTTGGACCGCGCATCCTGGCTTGGTTCGGTGTGCTCTTAATTGCGGTTGGGCTTTACAATGCGCCGCGTTTTGGATGGAAGAGTCATCCGCCTTTCGATGTGCTGATTCAGGCGAGTTATTTGCTGGTGTTCGTGTTGAGCAGCTGGGTGAATGGCGTGGCGCAGCTTCCGTGGCAGACTTTTCTCTTCGGCGCTATGTTCGCGATGCACTCGCATATTTTCGGCGAAGTGATGGATATAGAGCCGGACAGGCTGAGCGGACGGCGCACTACGGCGACATTGATCGGCGCGGTGCCTTCGAAACTTTTAATTGCCGGGATTTTGTGCGTTGAGACGGTGCTGGTTTACGTTTATTTTGGCGACTTGGTCATTACAGGATTTCTAGGGATTGGGGCGGCATGGTTTTTGTTGGACGCGATGGTGATTTGGAAGAATCGTCCTTATAGTCCAACCGAAATGCGCCTTTTTATGTGGGGCTGGAACGCCGCGGCCTTTGCAGGAATGTTCTGGAATTGGACGAAGGGCAGTTTGCTACATGCCAGACATGTTGCGGGCTTATGAGAGCAGTTTAAGAAACAGTTCTCTTTTGCACAGTGGTTCTTTTCACTTCAGTGCCAAACTTCTGCGGAGCCAAATCATCTAGGCTATGAACTCGGGCCCAGCCAGACAGGGTACCAATGAACTTCCGTCCGGAATTGAGAAGACCGATAGAGATGCAGTCAGAGGAGCGAAAGTCGGCCTCCTCCAGGCGGCGAGTCGCAACGTCATTGCTCTTCGCCATTTTGTGCTTGTCGCAAGCCGCGCTCTCCCGTGCTCAGGAGGGCACCGACACGCCTCCATTATGCGGTGACAGTAAGCCGGTCGCCCAACCTGGCGATGATGCATCTGCTCTTCCGGCCTTGGCCACCGCGGAGCGCGAGGCCACCTTGCGCACGCTTCCGAAGAATCTTCTCCAAGACCAGAAGGACTTGTGGCTTTTCCCTGTGAAGCTGGCAGAAGGGCATCACTGGCTGCCTTCTGCTCTGATCGTAGGGGCCACTGCGGGATTGATCGCGACCGATCCGAAAATTATGCCTCATTTCCGGCAGACGAACGCGTTTTCAGGCTTCAATAGCGCCTTCAGCGGTAATACAGGTGCGGGCGTTATCGCGGCTGTTCCGGCTGCGTTTTATGTGGCTGGTCTGATTCGCAAGAACTCGTACGACCAAAGCTCGGCCCTGTTAGCGGGTGAAGCCGTCGCGGATGACGCGGTGCTCATGGTGGTAATGAAGTCCATCACAAGAAGGCAGCGGCCAGACGAGATCGCGGTGAATGGGAACTACTCGGACACCTTTTTCCAGAGCCATCAGTCCTTCTTAGGAACGGGCTCGAGCTTCCCATCGGGGCACGCGATGATGAGTTTTTCCGTGGCCACAGTGTTCGCGCGGCGTTACCGGCAGCATCGATGGGTTCCTTACGTCGCATATGGCCTAGCGAGCGTGATCAGTTTTTCCCGCGTAACGACTAGCGCGCACTTTCCCTCGGACGTATTTCTCGGCGCGGCGTTGGGGTATGCCATCGCTCGCTTCGATGTCGTTCGCCAGTGAATCCTCGTCCTTCCCAACCCATCTGCTAAGCTACCGCTCGATGCAAGACAAATACATTCTGGAAATCAGTGTGGAGAGCGTCGAAGCAGCGATGGCGGCGGAGCGCGGAGGCGCGCAGCGGATTGAGCTTTGCAGCAACGCGCGGGAAGGCGGCACTACACCAAACTCCGAGTTGCTGCGAGTTGCGCGCGAACGCGTGCGCATCCCTATTTTCTCAATGAACCGGCCGCGCGGCGGCAACTTTGTTTATTCGAATGCTGAGTTTGAGGCTATGCAGCGTGACGTCGAGACGGCTAAGGAACTTGGGATGGACGGGATTGTTTTGGGTTTGCTGGGTGCGGACAGGCAGGTCGAGGTCGAACGCACAAAACAGCTTGTCGAGTGGGCTAGGCCTCTTCCTGTTACGTTCCATCGTGCGTTTGATGAATGTGCCGATTTGCGCAAGGCTCTTGAAGAAGTGATCAAAACTGGAGCAGCGAGGTTGCTCACCTCGGGCGGAAAGCGGACTGCCCCAGAGGCGCTGGAACTGCTCGGGGAGCTCGTTCGAATGGCTGGTGAGCGGCTGACTGTGATACTGGGCAGCGGACTGCACTCGGGGAACATTAGAGATACAGTGCAGAGGACTGGGGCTCGCGAGTACCACGCTGGATTGAGTTCGGTGGTGGCAGACCCCACGGCCAATATAGATGCGTTTGAAGGAGAAGTAAGGAGACTTGCGGCCGCTTTACGCGAATGTGATTGAAGTTGCAGGACGAGAATCGGCGAATCTCTTGGCGATTGCGACGCAAGAAAGAAGGGCACGATGAATCATGCCCCTACAACGTCTCGGAAAAAGCAAACCTTAGAAAAGGCAAAAGCGGGTTAGGCTTTTTGGGCTTGGCGGCGGAGGAAAGTGGGGACGTCCAGATCGTCAGCGGGGACTTCGCGGTTGATGTCGTGGACGTTCTGCTGGACTTGATGGACTACGTTGGGCAACGTTTGCTGCTGGGGCACGGGTTCTTCGATCTCGCGGCCAGCTTTCCATGTTTTGGGGAGGAACTGAGGCTTCTGTTGGACGGTTTTCTTGTTGGCTTCCTTGAAGCCTGCGGCGATGACCGTGATTTTCACGGCGTCCTTCATGGAATCGTCCATGACGGCGCCGAAGATGATGTTGGCGTTTTCATGCGCGGCTTTTTGGATGACGGACGAAGCTTCGTGAACTTCGTGCAAGGTGAGGCTGGAGCTACCGGAAATGTTGATGAGGATGCCTTGCGCGCCTTGGATGGAATTGTCTTCGAGGAGCGGACTGGAAATAGCGCGATTGGCGGCGTCGATGGCGCGATTCGTTCCGGTAGCGATGGCGGTACCCATGACCGCGTAGCCTTGGCCGTGCATGATGGCTTTTACGTCGGCGAAGTCGCGGTTGATGATGCCGGGGACGGTGATGATGTCGGAAATTCCCTGAACCGCCTGGCGAAGGATGTCGTCGGCGATGCGGAAGGCGTCGAAGAAACTGGTGCCGCGCTCGACGGTGTCCATCAAGCGCTCATTCGGGATTACGATGACCGTGTCCACGCAGCTGATCAGCTCTTGCAATGCTTGTTCCGCTTGAAGCATGCGGCGTTTGCCTTCGAACGCGAAGGGCTTGGTGACGACGGCAACGCTTAGTGCACCGAGTTCGCTGGCTAGCGAAGCTACCACGGGCGCGGCGCCGCTGCCGGTGCCTCCGCCGAGACCGGAGGTGATGAAAATCATGTCCGAGCCTTCTAGGGCTTCGATGATTTTGTCAGTGTCTTCTAGGGCGGCTTTGCGGCCGATCTCGGGGTTGGCGCCGGCGCCAAGACCCTTGGTGAGCTTCGCGCCGAGCTGCAGCTTTACGGGAGCTTGCGAGAGCTTGAGCGCTTGCAAGTCCGTGTTCGCGGTGATGAACTCGACGCCTTCGACTTTGGCGCGGATCATGCGGTTGATCGCGTTGCATCCGCCCCCGCCTACACCGATGACTTTAATCTTCGCGGGCTGCAGCTCTTCGCTGAAGCTCATACGAATTGCTGCATCTTTTGTCGTCATACGTCCCTCAGCCTTCTCCAGGTTCGCGGTTGCTGCGCTCGGGCAGGGTCACGAGGCACCGGCAAACATGGACTTCAATTTAGAAACCAGATTTCCGGCGCGCTGCGGAGCGTTGCGCCGCGTCTTCGCGCCGTAGATCACTAAACCAACGACCGTGGCATACTCCGGCTGGGCTACCTGTTCGGGCAGATCAGCCAAACCTTTTAGCTCCGCGATGCGGACCGGCAAGTGGAAAGACTGTTCGGCGAGATCGGCCAAGCCGTTGAGCCTGGCGCCGCCTCCGGCAAGCACAAATCCTGCGGGGATTTGGCGATCGAGGCCGGAGCGCTGGAGGTCGTCGCGGATGAGCGCGAGCAACTCCATGGCGCGCGGCTCGATGATGTCGGTGAGCATGTGGGCGAAGATGGTGCGCGGAGGACGGTTGCCTACGCTGGCGATTTCGATAGAAGTATCTTCGTGAAGCTGGGCGGACGCAGCGCAGGCGTGGCGGCGCTTGATCTTTTCCGCTTCGGGGATCGGCGTACGGAAGCCGACGGCAAGGTCGTTTGTGAAGTGGTCGCCGCCGACGGGGACGGCGCTCGTGTGACGGACCACGCCGCCGCCGTAGACGATCAGTTCGGTGGTACCACCGCCGATATCGAGCAAGCAGCAGCCTAGATCGCGTTCGTCTTGCGTGAGGCAAGCTTCCGCTGAGGCTAGCGGTTCGAGGACCGTGTCGCTGACCAAAATTCCAGCGCGATTCGCGGCGGTCACCAAGTTTTGCGTGGCAGCAATCGACGAGGTTACGAGATGGACGTTGGCTTCGAGGCGCTGTCCGACCATGCCGACGGCGTCGCGGATTCCGTCTTGCGCATCGACCGTGAATTCGTGCGGCAGAACGTGGAGGACTTCGCGGTCTGCCGGAAGCGTGATGTTGCGAGCTGCATCGACAGCGCGGCGCACATCGTCGCGCTCGATGTCGCGCGGGCGAGTGCCGAGACTGACGCCACCGCGGCTGTTGACGCCGCGGACATGGCTGCCAGCTACGCCGATCACGGCGGACTCGACCGGGACGTTGGCTACGCCTTCGGCTTCCTCAACGGCGCGGCGAATCGAGCTAACTGTGGAGTCGAGATTGACGATGAGGCCTTTGCGAAGACCTTTGGATTCGGCCGCGCCCAGCGCGAGAAATCTAACTTGTTCGCCGTCTACTTCCGCAATCAGCGCACACGTTTTCGTGCTGCCGACGTCCAGCCCGATGATGTAACGATCTTTTTTTGCCAAGCCGCCGCCCCTACCTTGGATCCCTAAATTTTTCGACTTCTAATTTTTCGCCTTCGTTTAATTTTTCAACTTCGCCGTGCTCGCGGTGTTGTCCGCGTTTACAACCACTTGCCGCGAATACTGTAAATCAATGGACTGCACGCGCCCGGCGTTAGCCTGCCACTGCGCGAAATTGTCGACGAGCATGCGATATTTGCCGGTGAAATCGCTGTTGCCAAAGTGAATGGTCACCGCTTGCGAATCGGTTGCGGAAGAGAGTCCGGTCATGACGACGCGCAAGTCTTTCGCGATCGAGAGATCGACTTCGCTGACGCGGTCGGAGGAACCGGAGCGTATGAGGTCCGCATCTCTTAGAAATTCCTGATAGGTCTGCATGCGTTTCTCGCGCTCTTCGCGCGGCATGCTGTCGGGGAGGCCGGTCACGATCGGGAAGTGCAAATCCTCGCCTTCGGGACGGTCTAGAATAACGCCGTGTGCATCGATCAACGCCAGCTCGGTGCCGTTGCGCAAAAAGGCGATAGGCGTGCGCTCGGTCAGCTCGACGCGGATGCGGTTCGGCAAGATACGTTGCACGCTGGCGGATTCGACCCAGGGAAGTTGTTCAAGCTGGCTGCGGCGCGCGTCCAGTGAAATGCGGAGAACGCTGCGGTTGCGGTCGCGCGCAAAAGGTTGCAGGACGGCTTCGCGGGTGACGATGTGATTGCCCAGGACTTCGATCTGATCAGGCTTGAGCAGCAAAACTTGCGGCGAATACATCAAGAAGCGTTCCGCAACGATCCCCGTGGTCACGGTTGCGGCGCCCGCGATTGTCCACACCAGGACACGGCGATAAAACAGCCAGCTTCGCCCGGCAAACTTTTTGCGGCGAATTTCTAGAGGCTTCTGGCGGCGGAGATAGCGCGGCTCTTCGTCGGCGAGCAGTTCCGGGCGGTAAGGCTCGGCGGCATGGCCCCGTTGCATGGCTTTTACGCGTTCCAAACGACCACCTCGTATTCGAGAATGACGCCGAATGATTTTTCGACGCGTTCGCGCACGCCGGCGATGAGCGCGAGCATGTCTTTCGCGGAGGCTTTGCCGGCATTCACAAAGAAATTGGCGTGGCGGTCGCTGACGCGGGCGTCGCCGACGCTGATGCCTTTGAGGCTCAACTCATCGATCATGCGTCCTGCGGAAGCGCCCGGAGGGTTCTTGAAGATGCAACCGGCACTTTTCTGCCCGAGCGGCTGGCTGACGCGCCGTTTTTCGTTGCAGATACGAATTCCTTTTAAAATTTCAGGGTACGGTTTGGAGGGTAATTCCAGCTTCACTGCGAGCATCATATCATCAGGCGCAAAAGATGTATGCCGGTATTCGAAAG
>Ga0210405_10006431_pt1 | contig 10476 bp, 8 predicted proteins | sample IncBWH11MmetaG_FD_155492 | JGI IMG/M metagenome (GOLD analysis project Ga0210405, IMG submission 155492) | Forest soil microbial communities from Barre Woods Harvard Forest LTER site, Petersham, Massachusetts, United States - Inc-BW-H-11-M | ecosystem: Environmental > Terrestrial > Soil >... | reverse complement strand
GTAAACCAATTCTTCGGCCCCGGCGTAAAAACCCGCTTTCGCCCCAGCTATTTTCCGTTCACTGAGCCGAGCGTCGAGTTCGACGTCTCCTGCATCTTCTGCGGCGGCAGCGGCACCAGCGCCGGCGGCGGCACTTGCTCCAAATGCAAAGGCGCGGGCTGGATCGAACTCTTCGGCGCCGGCATGGTCGATCCCGCCGTCTACGGCTTCGTCAACTACGACGCTAAAAAAGTCAGCGGCTTCGCCTTCGGCATGGGCATCGACCGCCTGGCGATGCTGAAATACCAAATCGACGACATCCAGGTCTTTTTCCAAAACGACGTCCGCTTCCTCCGCCAATTCCCATGAGCCACTACCTCACCACAACACCGTCATCTCCTATGACTCACCCGGCCACAAAACCGTCATTTCGAACGGAGCGAGCCGACGCTTTTTCTTCCCACTTCGCTCCTGCGAAGTGGTCGGCCCGCGCAGTGAGAAATCTCTCTTCGATTTCCATAGCTCGTCCAATGCCCCTTGCGCTGCCGCGACGGCGACCTTTGCTACATGCTTTTCTTAACTTTCAACTTTTAACTGTCGACTGTCGACTGTCCCCATGACTTTCACCGATTCCAAACAACGCTTCTCCAACCGCGTAGCCGACTACGTCCACTATCGCCCCGGCTATCCCTCGGCCGTTCGCGATGTCCTCCGCGCCGAATGCGGCCTGAAATCCGGCCACATCATTGCCGACATCGGCTCCGGCACCGGTTTCCTAAGCGAACTCTTCCTGAAAAACGGCAATCGCGTCTTCGGCGTCGAGCCCAACGAAGCCATGCGCCAGGCAGGCGAAGAATATCTCGCCTCCTATGATGGCTTCGTCAGCATAAACGGCTCCGCAGAATCCACCACTCTCGATCATGCCAGCGTGGATTTCGTAACAGCTGGACAAGCCTTCCACTGGTTCGATCAAAACGCCGCCCGCGCCGAATTCCTTCGCATTCTCAAGCCCGCAAGCTGGGTCGTCATCATTTGGAACGAGCGGCTCACGGACACAACTCCCTTTGTCCGCGAGTATGAAGACTTGCTTCGAAAGTTTGGCACGGACTACGCCAGCGTGAAGGAAAGCTATCCCAACGAGCAGCACATGCGCGAGTTTTTTGGCGCAAACACTTATTCTTCGCACACGCTGCCGAACTTCCAGGAATTCGATTTCGATGGCGTTGCCGGCCGCCTGCGCAGCAGTTCGTTTATCCCGACACAAGACCTTCCGAATTTCGCGCCTATGATGGCCGAACTGCAAAGAATTTTTGGCGCCCACAACCTGGATGGCCGCGTGCGCCTCGAATACACGACACATATCTACTTCGGCCGGTTGAATTCTCCGGTGGCGCCCAAGGACTGGAACCTCGCATGAAGGTCGTCTACAACTGGCTGAAAGAATTCGTAGACGTCTCCGCCTCACCAAGCGATATCGCCTCGCGCCTCGCTCTTTCCGGCACCAACATCGGCAGCGTCGAAAACGGCCCACACGGCGCCATCATCGACGCCGAAGTTGGCTCAAACCGCCCCGATTGTCTCGGCCATTACGGCATCGCGCGTGAACTCAGCGCCGTCTATAGACTCCCGCTCAAATCGGTCAATCCGAAGCCCACCGAAAGCGCAGCAAAAGCACCGGACGCCGTAAAAGTCGAAATTCAGTCCCCCGAACTCTGCGGCCGCTTCACTGCGCGCGTCATCCGCAACGCAAAAATCCAGCCATCGCCCAAATGGTTGAAAGACCGTCTAGAAGCCAGCGGCGTCGCCAGCATCAGCAATGTCGTCGACATCTCCAATTACGTCATGCTCGAGCTCGGCAACCCCCTTCACACCTACGACTACGACAAAGTCCGCGACCACCGCATCGGCGTCCGCCGCGCAAAATCCGGCGAAAAAATTCGCACCTTGGACGGCCTCGAGCGCACCCTCGATTCCTCCATGTCGGTCGTCTACGACGGCGATGGTTCTCGCGCCGTTGGCATCGGCGGCGTCATGGGCGGCGCCGATACAGAAATTTCCTTCTCCACAAAAAACATCCTCATCGAATGCGCCTGGTTCGAACCGATCCCCGTTCGCAAAGCCGCGCGCTTTCTCAAGCTCCACACCGAAGCTTCCACTCGCTTCGGCCGCGGTGCCGATCCCGAAACGGCGGAGCTTGCCTCCCGCCGTGCCGCCGAACTCATCCTGCAACTTGCAGGCGGCGAGCTGCTCTCCGGTGTCGTCGATGTCTATCCCGGCAAACGCGCTCCGAAAAAAATACAATTGACTCGCGCGGAATTCCTTCGCGTCATGGGCGACGACATCCCCGATAAAGAAATCGAAGCCATCCTCAGCGCCCTCGGTTTCGCTCCCGTTCGCATCGGCGAGAATCGCGGCGCGTCAGGCTCGCTTCTTGCCGCATGGGAATGCACACAGCCTTCCTGGCGCGCCGAAGTCGAACGCGAAATCGACCTGATCGAAGAAGTCGCCCGAATCTATGGTCTCGATAAATTTCCACCGCGCTTGCCCGCCGCACGCCAGGGCGCGCAGCGCCTGCCCAAATTCGAGCCCGAATTGCAGGTGCGCGAACGCTTGATCGGCCTCGGCTATCGCGAAATCCTCACAATCCCCCACGTAGCCGAAGAGCGCGACGCACTCTTCCGTCCCGAAGGCGTCGCACCCGCCCGCCTTTCGAATCCGCTGTCCGAAGAAGCCAGCGTCCTCCGTTCGAATGGCCTAGTCACCATGGCCGCCGCCCTCGAATGGAATCTCAACCACGGCCAGCGCAACGTCCGCCTCTTCGAAATCGGCCGCGGCTATCGCCTCGAAGGAAGCTCCTCCGTCGAAACGCCCATCCTGACCATCGGCGCAACAGGCCAAGCCCGCGAAAAAGGCATTTATGAATCTGCTCGCGAGTACCAGTTCGCCGATCTGAAAGGCGACCTCGACGCCATCGGCGCCCTCGCCGGCGGCTTTCACTGGCAGCAAGCCGGAGCAACGTGGACCCACCCCGCCCACCGCGGAACGATCCATCTGCAAAGCGCCGTTTTGCAATCTGTCGATCCCCAATCTGTCATTTCGAGCGAAGCGAGAAATCTCTCTTCGATTGGAACCGCAGGACAACTCGCGCGCCGAGTCGCCGAAAAATTTAAATTGCGCCAGGAAGTTTTTCTAGCAGAAATTAATCTCGATCCACTATATGCGACAATCCGCGCGGCCAAAGAAGCGCGCCGCTACGAACCGCTCCCCCGTTTTCCGTCGGTCGAGCGCGATTTCTCTTTGCTGCTCGCGGACGGCACTCCGTTTTCAGATGTCGTGAAAACGATTCGCTCGCTCAACATCGGCGAAATCGCGGCCATCGAAGCCGCCGACCTCTTCCGCGGAAAAAATGTCCCCCCCGGAAAATACTCCCTGCTCGCGCGTGTGACCTTTCAAAGTCGCGAAGCGACGCTGACGGACGCCCAAATCAGCGATTTCTCCGCCAAAATCATCTCCACGCTACAAAAGAATCTCGCCGCCCAACTCCGCACCAGCTAGCCCCCACTCGAACTTCCGCGCTTCTCTTGTAGGGGCACGTGACTATTCGCGGCCGGGCACGCATTTTGTGACGATTTTGTACGGCGCAAATGCATTCTAGGGCCCGTTAAGAATGGAGTGATGCGGGAGAATCTTCTAGGACGGTTGGTACGAGCACATTGGATGGAGATTCCCCGGGAATTTGCCGCCGCCGAGTTGCATGTGTTCGTCGTAATGCCGAATCATGTACACGGCATGTTCAGTTTGCACCGGCCAGTGGCGGCAGCCGAGGAGCAATACAAGCCTGCGGAATTCGCAAAGCCGCAGGGCGGGTCGATTAGCTGGATTGTTCGGGCGTTCAAGGCCAAGGTTACGCGAGAAGCCCGGCAGATCTTGCGGAGACCAGAATTTGCGGTTTGGCAGAGAAACTATTTTGAGCGAGTAGTGCGGGATGCGAACGAATATGAGGACGTCTACCGCTACATTTCGAGGAATTGGAACCAGGACGAGGAGAATCCGTCTGCCAAGCCACCACCTCGTGGAAGTCTGTAGGGGCACGATTCATCGTGCCCTTCCGGTTGTGGTATCTTTCCCCTAGGCCCATCCAGGAAGAACCAATGAGCGCACCCGTAAAAGTCGAAATCTTCGGCCAAATCTACGCTATTCGCGGCGACCTGGACGAAGCCTACGTCCACAAGCTGGCCGCCTATGTCGACGAAAAAATGCAGGCGATTGCATTGGCCACTGCGACGGTGGACACGCAAAAAGTAGCCGTGCTGGCAGCCCTGGCTGTCGCCGACGAACTCCACAGCACGCAAAAAGACCGCGGCGACCGAGAAGAACTCCTCCGCGAACAAGCCGAGCGCTGCCTCACCCTCGTCGAGCGCGCCCTGAAGCAAACCGCGTGATTGGGAAATCCGCGCGCACCCAGTCCGACGCAAAATTCGAGAAGAAAAAGTAGAGGCCAATTATTGCCAGTCTATTGAGACCATTGTGTGGGAGTACGGTCCCAGCGATGCTTGCGGAGTTCGGTGTGGAGCGCAGAGGCCAGGGAACCTTTGGCGCTGGCGGCAATGTTGGACTCGACGTTTTTTGTCTTGCGCATGCCGGGAATGATGGTGGCGACGTCCTTGTTGTTGAGGATGAAGCGCAGCGCCATTTCCGGCATGCTCATGCCGTCCTTGAGAAGAGGCCTAAGCGCTTCCGCGTGGGCCACGCTGGTCTTGAGGTTTTCCGCAACGAAATACGTATTCCGCCAATCCCCCTTGGGCCAGGTGCTCTCGAGCGTGAGCGTTCCCGCAAGCGACCCTTCATCGAAAGGAACGCGCGCGATCACCGCGACATCTTTTTCGCGGCACGCCGGAAAGAGTTCGTCTTCGGAATTTTGGTCGAAGATGTTGTAAATGACTTGCACGGCTTCGACGAGACCTGCACGCACGGCGCGAATGCCGTTCCACGGCTCCCAGCGATTGAGGCTGATACCGATGGCGCGGACTTTGCCGCTGCTCCGCAAATCTTCGATCGCCCGGGGCAACCGTTCGTCGTCAAGCCACTTGTCTTCCCAGGTGTGAAGTTGGATGAGGTCGAGCGTTTCGACGCCGATGTTGGTGAGACTTTTCTCGACGTATTCGACGATGTACTCCGGCGGAAAGCAATCGTCCAGGGAGAATTCGCGGCGGCTCGGCCAGCGCCGGTTTTTCGGCGGCACTTTCGTCGCCATGTAAAGCTTCTTGTCAGGTCCGCCCACGGCGGTGTTGCTCTTGTTGGCGCGAAGAATTTTTCCGAGGAGCTGTTCGCTGTGGCCATCGCCATAGGCCCACGCGGTGTCGAAAAAGTTGCAGCCGAGATCGACGGACCGCTGCAGTGAGCCGAGCGATTCTTTATCTTCCGAGCCGGTCCACCCGGCCATGCCCCACATCCCGTATCCAATTTCGCTGACGTTCCATCCGGTGCGGCCAAATCTGCGGTAGTTCATTGTCTGCTCTCCTGAAGTCGAGGGAATATTATACGCAGAGGCCCGCTCGGCCGCGATTCCTACCGTCCAAACTGTCAGCAAGACAAAGTTAATTCAAAAAGCGATAATGCTTCCATAGCTGACGGAGTTCACGCCCGGAGCAAACAGCCGTTGCTCCCGGCGCAGGTTTTTGTTTTTGGTGCGAATTTTAGGGCCCGCTCGGCTCGTAACTTGGGTGCTTCTTTCCCCGAGTGCGGTTTCGCGTTGTCGTGTTTTTCGGAGTCGTAAGGTTTGACCTCTTCGCCTCAGCCAGGTCCGCGCAAAGGGGAGCGCCTTCTTCTGGTGCTCTTTTTGCTTTCTCTCCCCATGCTCAATCCCTGGGTGCGCGGAGACGGCGTCGGCTACTACGCTTTCGCGCGCGCTCCTCTGATCCAGCACAATCTTGATTTCACCGCCGACTACCAGCAAGCCAACGCCAGCTTCCGCGAAAATCGTCTCGACAAAAACGGCCAGCCGACCGCTGAATTTCATACCCGCACCGGCCACCTTGAAAATCATTTTACTGTCGGTCCCGCTATTCTCTGGGCCCCTTTTCTTATCGTCACGCACGCGGGGGTTCTTTTCGCACGTTCGCTTGGCTCGGCCGTTCCCGCCGACGGTTTTTCCGCGCCGTACCGTATTGCGATGGCGCTGGCCACGGCGCTTTACGGTTTTCTTGGCCTGCTGATTTCGTTTCGGCTCGCTCGCAAATACGTCGACGAAACCTGGGCGCTTCTAGCCACGCTGGCCATCTGGTGGGCGAGTTCGCTTCCCGTTTACATGTACTTCAATCCGTCGTGGTCACACGCGCACTCGGCTTTTGTTGTCGCGTTTTTTTTGTGGTCTTGGCACGAAACGAGGGATTCGCGGACGCTGGGGCAGTGGATCTTGCTCGGAGGGCTGGCCGGATTGATGCTCGACGTCTACTACCCCAACGTCATTTTGTTCGTAATTCTGCCGTTCGAGGCCGCTCGCGAATACACGGCTGCGATGCAAAAAGCCACGCCCAGCACGCCGAGCGTTTCGCAGCTCGCGGCTCGCCATCTGGTTTTCGGCATCACGCTTCTCGTTTGCATGCTGCCCACATTTATTGCGCACCGCATCATTTACGGCAGCTTCCTCGAAACAGGCTACGTTCCCATCAGCCAGTGGTTCTGGCGCTCGCCTTATCTTTTCTCCGTATTGTTTTCCGCGAATCACGGTTTGCTTTCCTGGACGCCGGTTCTTCTCTTCGCTCTTATCGGCCTGGTAGCCTTCTGGCGGAGCGTGCCGCGTGTTGGCGGAACCTTTCTGGTAGCGGCGATCGCGTTTTATTATTTCATCGCGTCGTATCCGGATTGGGCGGGCATTTCTTCTTACGGGAGCCGGTTTTTTATTTCGCTGACGCCGCTTTTTACTCTGGGGCTGGGCGTCTTTCTGGACCGCTTCACGCGCGTCTTTCGCGCCCGCCGCGCCGCGCTCGCCGGGGCTTGCGTTTTTCTGGCGTGCTTTGTTTTCTGGAACGCCGGCCTTATGTTCCAGTGGGGCACGCACCTCATTCCCGCGCGCGGCCCGATCTCTTTTCCGGAGATGATTCGCAACCAATTTCTCGTAGTGCCGCGGCAGATTGCGGCGCAGCTCGACAAATATTTGTTTGGCCGCAAGGCCATGATGCAGCAGATCGAGCAGCGCGACCTGGAACAGCTCAAAGAGAATCCTCCGCCCCAGTGATTTTCCTCCGCCCTAATCCCCTCTCTGTAGTGCTGCTCTCCTTCTAGCGTTTCTGTCGCTGCGAGCGTCGCGAGTGGCTTGCATCTCTGCTACTCTACCCAAGGGATCTTCCAACTCTCTTGGGGACGCATTAAAACTTGATGGCTTCGGTCACCGCACCCGCTTCGCCGCTTCCGGTGCAGCACGCCGCGCCCGCCACCGTGCGCATTGAACCGCCTCGCGGCTGGCTCGATCTCCGCCTTGGCGAGGTTTGGGCCTACCGCGAACTTCTCTATTTTTTCGTTTGGCGCGACGTCAAGGTCCGCTACAAGCAAACAGTCATCGGCGTGGCCTGGGTTGTGCTGCAGCCGCTGATGACCATGGGCGTCTTCACGCTTTTCTTCGGGCGCCTGGCCAAGCTGCCGTCCGACGGCCTTCCTTACCCCGTCTTTTACTTTACGGCGCTCGTTCCCTGGACCTATTTCTCCACGGCGTTGCAGTCCTGCACGGCCGTGGTGGTCGATAACCAGCGTGTCATCACAAAAGTTTTCTTCCCGCGCCTCGTCCTGCCGCTTTCGGCCGTCGTTTCCGGACTGGTGGATTTCGCGATCGGCTTCGTGGTGATGTGCATCGTGCTCGGCGTTTACGGCATGCGCCCCGGCCTGGCCGCGCTGTGGCTGCCTGTGCTCGTGTTCCTTGCGGTGCTCACGGCGCTGGGTGTGGGGCTCTGGATGTCCGCGCTCAACGCGCTGTACCGCGACGTGAAGTACGTCGTGCCGTTCCTGATCCAGTTCTGGATGTTCGCCTCGCCGGTCGCGTATCCCAGTTCGCTGGTTCCCCAGCGCTGGCGGTGGCTGTATGGGCTGAACCCCATGGCGGGGGTGATTGACGGGTTCCGCTGGGCCCTGACCGGCCACGGGCAGCCGCCGGGAGCGCTTCTGCTCGCCTCAGCTGCCATGGTTTTCGTCGTCCTCCTGGGCGGGCTGTTCTTCTTCCAACGGATGGAGGGGGCGATAGCGGATCGAGTGTGAGGCAAGGAATAAGGAAGTAACGAGGTAATGAAATAACGAAGCAACGAAAGGGGTTGCGGGCATTGCCGCGCGGCGGACGTTTGTCCGCTGGGGGAAAAAAAGGGAATTGTTTGGTTGGTGTGGGGAGTTCCGGCCCCCCCCGGTTTTTTGTAAATGTCTGATTCGATAGGGGTTAGGTGGTGAAGGTCTGTAAAAGATGTGATTCTAAAGGGGATAGTCGTGAGTGACGAGGCAGTGCCGAAGGCGGGGAAAGTCCCGCCACTACAAAGACTCGATGGGACGAGGGCGAGCGACGAATGCGACGAACGGCGGTTTCTAGGTGTTGGACGGTCATAGGGAGGATTGAACGGTTCGACGTTCAAAAAGGTAAACGATGAATGCGGCAGTGATACGCGGGGAGGGGCTGGGGAAGAGGTACCGGCGTGGGTTGGCGGCTGATCCCGGGCTGCGACACGCGTTGGAACGATTCGTGAAGTCGCCGCTGGCCGCCTTCCGCCGCCCGAAGGACGAGACGTTCTGGGCGCTGAAGGACGTGTCCCTGGAAGTGAAAGAAGGCGAAGTGCTCGGACTGATCGGGCGAAATGGCGCGGGCAAGACCACACTCCTGAAAATCCTCTCTCGTATTACCAAGCCAACCACCGGATGGGCGGAGATTCACGGGCGCGTCGGCTCGCTCCTCGAAGTAGGCACCGGATTTCACCCGGAGCTGACGGGGCGCGAGAATGCGTTCCTGAGCGGCGCCATCCTTGGGATGAGCAAGCGAGAAATCGAGAGAAAGTTCGATGAGATTGTGGCGTTCGCCGAGCTGGAGAAATTCATTGATACGCCGGTGAAGCACTATTCGAGCGGAATGTATGTGCGCCTGGCCTTTGCCGTCGCCGCTCATCTCGAGCCGGAAATTCTCCTCGTGGACGAAGTCCTCGCCGTCGGCGACATCACCTTTCAAAGGAAATGTCTGGGCAAGATGGGCGACGTGGCACGTGCGGGGCGGACTATTGTTCTTGTGAGCCACAACATAGCCGCAATCAATTCTTTATCCTCCCGGGCCATTCTCCTAAGAGACGGGCGCATCGCATTCGATGGATCTGTTGCGGAAGCAACGGCTCTCTACTATTCAGAATCGCTCGAGATTTCAAGAAATGGCGCAAATCTTCTAGAGCGACCCAGGGAAGGCAATGGAAAAGCGCGATTTTCTTGTATTGCGATACAGCCACTGGACTCGAACGGAGAACGAATGGAGGTGGCGTGCCCCGGTTGCGATCTGAGCATCGACGTAGAGATCGAATGCCGAACCAACTTTGTCGATTGTAATTTGGCTCTGATTTTTCATGACACCAATGGATTTCGAGTGATCGACACGAACACGGCACAAAAAGGAATGTTTGTAAGTCTTGACGCTGGGCAAAAGGCACGAGCCCGGTTCATACTTCGCGAGGTTCTGCTAAAACCGGGAAAGTATTTTGTAGGAGTGTTCCTCGGAAGGCACATGCTCGAAATAGTGGATCATGTTGAAAATGCGGCTACTCTCGATTTTGTTGAGAGCGAAGAGACCAGCCAACATTCGGTCATTTATCCCGGTATTTACCTCTGCCGTTTCGAGAATAGTTTCACTGTAAGCTAGTCAATGTGACAGATGCGCTCAATAACTGAGTATTGGAATCGGTTTCAGGAAAAACGACTAACCGAAAGTGTCCTGCCTTATACATTGGTAGGCCCGGAACGTATCCGTAATTTGTGTGTCCTAGCGCAGCGCATAGAAAACGAAAAAATACAGGGCGACGTTATGGAGTGCGGAGTCTGTAATGGTGGTACAGGTGCGTTACTGGCTCATTTTGCGACACGGTCGCGGCTCAACCGCACAGTCTGGCTCTTAGATTCCTTTCAGGGTATGCCGGAGACCACGCCTGAGGACGGGGACGCGGCTAAGGCCCATATAGGAAAGGAAATAGGCGATATTGCCCGAGTAAAGGAGGCACTGAGGAGCGTCGGTGCAGACATGAACCGTGTCCGCATCGTGCCCGGGTGGTTTCAGAACACGTTTCCAACCGTCGCGGTACAGAAAATCGCAATCCTGAATATTGACGCGGATTGGTATGAATCGGTGAAGTTGTGCCTCGAAACGTTCTACGATCGGGTGGTCCCTGGGGGCTTTGTTTCGTTTGATGATTACGGCCACTGGCCCGGTTGCAAGAAGGCCGTGGACGAGTTTTTCCGGTGGCGTCAACTGTCGTATAAATTGAATCAAGTCGA
>Ga0210405_10006430_pt1 | contig 10478 bp, 10 predicted proteins | sample IncBWH11MmetaG_FD_155492 | JGI IMG/M metagenome (GOLD analysis project Ga0210405, IMG submission 155492) | Forest soil microbial communities from Barre Woods Harvard Forest LTER site, Petersham, Massachusetts, United States - Inc-BW-H-11-M | ecosystem: Environmental > Terrestrial > Soil >... | reverse complement strand
TCATTGCGGCGGTGCAGGTCTTCTTCTTGTTGCTGCTGAATTTCGCCGCCCATCCTTTTGCCATCATGCAGGGTTCGCTGCCTGCCGACGGCAGCGGTCTCAATCCGCTGCTGCAATATCCCGAGATGGTGATTCATCCGCCCATGCTGTATCTCGGCTACGTCGGCTTCACCGTTCCGTTTGCGTTCGCGCTGGCCGCTCTGATCATGCGTTACCCCGGCGAGAAGTGGATCCACATCACCCGTCGCTGGACCATGGTCACCTGGGGTCTGCTGACCTGCGGCATCTTTCTCGGAATGCACTGGGCGTATTCCGTCCTCGGCTGGGGCGGATACTGGGGATGGGATCCGGTTGAGAACGCCTCTTTTCTGCCCTGGCTGACGGGCACTGCCTTCCTGCACTCGGTAATGATGCAGGAAAAACGTGGCATGCTGAAGACCTGGAACATGTGGCTGATCTTCTCCACCTTCATGCTGTCGATCTTCGGCACGTTTCTCACTCGCAGCGGTGTGGTCAGCTCAGTTCATGCCTTCGCGCAGTCTTCGATTGGCGACTGGTTCGTGGCCTTTCTCGCGATCATATTCGTAACCTGCCTTTTCTTTTACTGGAAGAACCGTTCGCACTTGCTCAGCGAACACAAATTGGAATCCCTCGTCTCGCGCGAGTCGAGTTTCCTGTTCAATAATCTCCTCTTGTTGGTGGCCTGCTTCACAGTGCTGTGGGGAACTTTGTTCCCAGTGCTTTCGGAATGGGTCCAGGGCACCAAGGTCACGGTCGGACCGCCATTCTTCAATCGCGTAAATATTCCAGTAGCCTTGCTGCTGCTGCTGCTGACCGCGCTGGGCCCTCTGCTGGCCTGGCGCAGAACTTCGACCGAGAGTCTGAAGCGTAACTTCAGGGTCCCCGCGTTGGGTGCGCTGGCGGTCGCGGCGGGGTTGATCGCGTTCGGCATGCGTCCCTGGAAAGATGTTGCCTACTTCTATTCGCTGATGACCATCGCACTGGCGGTCATGGTGGCGCTGACCGTGATCTCCGAGTTTGTGCGCGGCGGACGCGTCATCTCTCGTCATACCGGCCAAAACCTCTTGGCTTCGATGGTGCAGTTGACGCGCCGGAACACCCGCCGCTACGGCGGGTACATTGTCCACTTCGGCGTGATCGTGGTTGTAATCGGGTTCGCAGGATCCGCTTTCAACCAGGACAAGGAGCAGGAAATGGGCTTTGGCGATAAGCTCACCATCGGCTCCTACACTTTGGTCTGCCAGTCCTACACTCAGGACGACAATCCCAACTACGGCAGCGAGTGGGCGGTGATGAACGTTTTCAAAGGCGGAAAACAGATTGCCACGCTCAATCCAGAACGTCGTTTCTACAAAGCCAGCCAGCAGACGTCGACCATGCCTTCCATCCGCTCGACCGTGAGCAATGACCTCTACATTGTTTATGAGGGCCAGAACCCAGACACCGGCCGTCCGATCCTAAGGGCACACTTGAATCCGCTGGTGATGTGGATTTGGGTGGGAGTGTGGATCATGATTGTCGGCACTGTAGTTGCGATGATTCCAAATACTGTGCCGGTTAGAGTAATGGCTCCGGTCCGCGTTCAGCCAGCCCCGGTGGGAGCGGGAGATTAATGACGGCGGCCAGCAAGCGAACCTTGCGGACAGTTCTCCTAGGCATGGCCATACCCATGCTGATGGGAGCGGGCGATCAAGCCGCGCGCTTCAACGATCTCGGCCATCGCATGATGTGTGTCTGCAGCTGCAATCAGATTCTGCTGGAATGTAATCACGTGGGCTGTACCTACTCCGATCGCATGCGAGCGGAACTGGTTGCCGCTGTCGATCGCGGCGACAACGACGATCTCACGCTGCAATCTTTTGTGCAGAAGTACGGGCCTCCGGTCCTGGCCGCGCCCACTAAAACCGGGTTCGACCGTGTTGCCTGGATTGTGCCTTACCTGGCACTGGTCTTGGGGCTTGGCTTGGTCACCTTCATCATTCGTGGGTGGAGGTCGCGGCCGCTGGTCCTGCCCGCCAACGCCCCCGTAGCAGTGCATGGTGTCGAACTTGACCGCTTTCGCGCACAAGCGCGCAAGGAGACTGAATCGTGACCGTCATTCTCATGGCTTGCATGTTTATCACGACTGCGACCCTGGTGTATGTTTTCTATCTTCCAGGAACGTTATATCTTGGTCCGCGCAAAACCCGGCTGTCGTTTCTGCGAGAGCGAAGAGAAACGGTCTACGAGAACCTGCGCGACCTGAATTTCGAATTCAACGCGGGAAAGTTTCCCGACGCCGATTATCAGACAATGAAAGCGTCGCTCGAAGACGAAGCGGCGGCAGTTCTGGCGGAGATCGCACACCTGGAAACCGCCGCGCGGACCGCAACAGCGGGTGGTAAAAAAGGAGCCAGAGTTTGAAATTTCAGGCAATTGTCATCCTTGTAATTCTCTCGCTCCTTTCTGGTTTCTCTTCCGCCCAAACCATCACCGGCACAGTCAGCAACGGCACCACTAACAAGCCTGCCTCCGGTGATGATGTCGTTCTCCTCAGCCTGATAAACGGTATGCAGGAGGCGGGACGCACTCAAACCGATGCCAAGGGCAGCTTCACCCTCAAGCTCGACGCCGCAGGGCCGCATCTCATCCGCGTAATTCACCAGGGCGTGACCTACCACCGCATGGCTCCTCCCGGAACCACTTCGGTAGAAGTAGAGGTCTTCGACGTTGCGAAAAAGATTGCAGGCATTCAGGTAACCGCCGATGTGATGCGCTTCCAAGCGCAGGGGAACGAACTTGGTGGTGTCCGCTTGTTTGCCGTCAACAACAATTCGAGCCCTCCGCGTACCCAGATGAACGATCAGAATTTCGAGTTCTATTTGCCTGAAGGCGCGCAGATCGACCAGTCTATGGCCGAGACTGCCGGCGGCCAGCCGATCAACTCCGCTCCAGTCCCACAGAAAGAGAAAGACCGGTATGCTTTCATTTTTCCTTTGCGGCCCGGCGAGACCCAGTTCCAGGTCGCCTTCCACCTTCCCTATAACGGCCATGTCAGCATCAATCCCCGGGCCATCTATGGCGCACAACATTTTGTCGTGATGCTGCCCAAGAACATGCAATTCACGCCTGGGCAGGGCACGGCATTCCTCGCCATGAATGATCCGCGTCAGCCCGATGCAATTGTTCAGGTGGCGTCGAACACTACTGTCGGCCAGCCGCTCGACTTCGGCGTCTCCGGCACCGGAACCCTGAGTGATTCCGGGGATGACACCGCCGGCGCTCCCTCGCCTGTAGGCGGTGCGACAACCGGGCGTGATTCGCGACCCGGCGGCGGCCTTGGCCCGCCGATTGACGCGCCTGATCCTTTGGAAAAATATCGTTGGTATATTCTCGCCGGTTTTGGGCTGGTGCTGGCTGCAGGCGCGATTTTCGTTTTAGGGCGATCCAAGACCACCGTACCGCAGTTCGCGGCGTCGGACATCGAAGCCGTCGACCTCCCCGTCGCTCCCAAGCCTCTTGCCGCGGACCGCTCCACCCTTCTTCTTGATGCCCTCAAAGAGGAATTGTTTCAACTCGAGGTCGAGCATAAGCAGGGCAAAATCTCACAAGCGGATTATGAGAAGGCTAAGGCCGGGCTCGATCAGACATTGGAGCGGGCGTTGAAACGTGGAGGACGGGCCTCCTCGCCGGTCGCGTAACACGATTGATATAGTGGACGGGCGTCCCAGTCCTGAATCCCCCAGCTTCAGCTACCATCTAATGTGGTGAGAGTCATATGGGCAACACCTTCAAAACCGCGTTCCTGCTGACGCTGTTAACGCTGTTGTTGATGTTCATCGGCCGCGCCTTCGGAGGCCAGAACGGCATGTTGCTGGCGCTGGGGCTGGCTGCCGTCATGAACTTCATTTCGTATTTCTATTCCGACAAGATCGCGCTCGCCATGTATCGCGCTCAGCCGGTTACTCGTGAGCAGTTGCCCCGCGCTTACGACGCGGTCGAGCGGCTCACGCAGAAAATCGGCATCCCCATGCCGAAGATCTATGTGATCCCGAATGAGTCGCCGAACGCATTCGCCACCGGACGAAATCCCAGCCACGCGTCAGTGGCAATGACGCAAGGGATTCTCGATCTACTGAATGATGAGGAACTCGAAGGCGTCTTGGCCCACGAACTCGGCCACGTGAATAACCGTGACATCCTCATCAGTTCCGTCGCTGCCACTGTAGCTGGCGCCATCACCATGCTGGCCAGTATGGGACGTTGGGCCATGATTTTCGGCGGCATGGGGGGCGACCGCGACGATCGCCGCGGAGGAGGACTCGGAGCACTGCTTATGCTGATCCTGGCGCCGATTGCGGCTTCGCTCATTCAGCTTGCAGTATCGCGATCACGCGAATATCAAGCCGACGCGACCGGCGCGCACTTCACCGGGAATCCTTACGCTCTGGCCAGTGCGCTGTCGAAGCTCGACGTTTACTCCCGCCGCCTCCCGATGCAGGGCACACCCTCGACTGCTCATCTATTCATCGTCCAGCCGTTGCTGGGGATGAATCTCGGCAACCTCTTCTCGACCCATCCGCCTATCGCCAAGCGGATCGAGCGATTGACTGGCAGGCCGGCAGAGTTTACGCAGTAAGAGCTTTCAGCCGTCAGCACACAGCATTCAGCCACCCTAGATCACGAGGTCCGACCAAACCTGGAATGGCTGAATGCAGACGGCTGAGTGCTGAATGCTCCATAACCTCCGTAACCGCCGGTACCCTTACCTGCATAGTAAAATCCCTCTAATGTCGCCTGAAACTGCCAGTGCTGTCTCTCACCGCGCCGCCCAACTGGAACAAGCGCTTCGCAAAGTGATCCGCGGCAAGGACGAAGTCGTGCGCCTGGCCGTGGTTTGCCTGCTCGCTCGTGGGCACCTCCTGATTGAAGGCGTGCCCGGCGTAGGCAAAACGACTCTAGGCCAGGCCCTGGCACGGGCTCTCGATTGCACTTTTCAGCGGGTGCAGTTCACCAGCGACATGCTGCCCTCCGACGTTTTGGGAATCTCAATCTTCTCCGCTGCCGAGCAAGAATTTGAGTTCAAGCGGGGGCCGGTTTTCACTAATGTGCTCCTGGCCGATGAGATCAACCGCACCACGCCCAAGACGCAATCGGCGCTGCTCGAAGCCATGAACGAGGGCCAGGTCACTGTGGATGCGCACTCCTATCTGCTGCCACAACCGTTTCTTGTGATTGCCACTCAAAATCCGGTCGAACACCACGGCACTTATCCTTTGCCCGAATCGCAGCTTGACCGCTTCTTGATGCGGGTGCGCATGGGCTATCCCGACAGTGGGGCCGAGCGCGAGATTCTGCGCTCCGATGCTGGAGCCGCGAAACTGGAAGCGCTACGGCCGGTGCTCACCGGCGCGGAGTTGCTGGAAATGCAGGATGCGGTGACGCGCATTCGCGTGGATGAATCGCTGGTCAGCTACGCCCTTGCCATTGTTCAGAAGACGCGGCAGAACGAACAGTTCTCCTTGGGAGTTTCTCCGCGTGGCTCGCAGATGCTGTATCGCGCCGCGCAAGCCACCGCGTTTCTCGATGGCCGGACCTTCTGCACGCCGGAAGACTTCAAGCCACTCGTGGTACCAGTATTTGCTCATCGGGTTGTGATCAACGGTCTCTACTCTTCAACTCTCAAGAAATCCGAGCAGGCCGAACAGGTCATTCAGGAAATTGTCGACGGTACTCCGGTGCCGATGTAAAAGCGGCTCCCGGTTCGCAGTTGTCAGTTCTCAGTTCGCCCGCCATAATGTCGGCATGTCTTTTCTTCGATTCCTGATGTTGTTGTCCCTGATCGTTTGGATCGGCGGGCTTGTCTTTTTCGCTTTCGCGGTTGCGCCGTCAGCATTTGCCCAACTACCGACGCGGCATCTTGCCGGGAATCTTGTCGGCCGCACTCTGGGAATCCTCCACTGGATAGGTATTTTCTCGGGGTTAGTCTTTCTGGCCAGTTCTCTGCTCTATAGCCGGTTGACTCGAGGCGCGCCGCATGCATTCGCAGCTCGCAATGTCTTGATCGTTGTGATGCTTGCTCTCACGATGGTCTCGCAGTTCGGAATCATTCCTCGAATGGACACGTTGCGCAACTCGATTGGCGAGATCGACTCCGTGCCCCCCGATAATCCAGCCCGCATGCAATTCGATGCTCTGCATGTGTGGTCGACGCGAGTTGAAGGCGGAGTGCTGTTGCTGGGCCTCGTTGTCGTCTACCTCACAGCTTCAGCTCTGGGCACTTAATCCTTCCCGGCGATTTGGTATTCATGCCTTCATCGTTTATTCTCGAAGTTCATTCGCTAAGAGCCAAAAGCTAACAGCCAAGAGCTGACTCCCATGAAAACTGGCATCATCGGCCTGCCGCAGGTGGGCAAAACATCTTTATTTCGCATTTTGACGAAGGCAAACCTCTCGGAGCAGGCCTACTCTAATCCTCGCGAAGCGCATTTAGGCGTAGCCCAGGTTCCCGACGACCGTCTCGACCGCCTGGCGGCACTCTACAACCCCAAGAAACTCACTCACGCGTCGGTTGAATACGTCGACGTCGGCGCCATCGGGCAAGATGCGCTCAAAGAGACCGCCTACCTAACCCATTTGCGCTCGGTGGATGCTTTGGCGCATGTGCTACGGGCCTTTGATGATCCATCCATCCCTCATGTGGGACCGGTCGATCCTTTGCGTGACATCAAGAACGTCGAATTCGATCTCATGGTCAGCGATCTCGGACAGATTGAGAAACGTCTGGAACGGTTGGAGAAAGACCTTAAGAAAATGCGCACGCCGGAGCTGGAAAAGGAAAATGACTTGCTCAAGCGGGCGAAAATACACATTGAGTCCGAGCGTCCCCTGCGCGAGATGGAGATGACGCCCGAGGACAAGAAACGACTGCGTGGCTTTATGTTCCTCAGCGAGAAGCCGATTCTATACGTCTTGAATATCGGGGAGAGCACCACGCTCGGGGACGACCTCGAAAACGCCGCAGGGAAATACAAGCTGACCGAAGTCGCTTCGCCGCCCAACGCCGGCGCTGCCGCCATTTGTGGCAAGGTGGAGGCTGAACTCGCTGAGATGAGCGACGCCGACGCTGCTGAGTTTCTCTCCAGCTACGGTCTCAAAGAGAGCGGCCTGGTGCGGTTGATCCGCACCACCTATGCGCTGCTAGGCTTGATTTCCTTCTTCACGGCCGGTGAAGACGAATGCCGGGCCTGGACGATTCCCATCCGAAGTCGCGCCGTCGAAGCAGCCGGGGCGATTCACTCCGACTTGGAGAAACACTTCATCCGCGCCGAAACCATCCGCTGGGACCAACTGCTTGACGCCGGATCGGAAGCTGAGGCCCGAGCTCGTGGCACGTTGCGCCTCGAAGGCAAAGATTACATCGTGCAAGATGGAGATGTGATGCACATCCGGCATAGCGGCTGAAACAGTCTTGAACTGAGAACTGGTATCATCCTTCGTCGCCCATGAACCCTGTTCTCCTGAGCCTCTTGCTCGGCCTAACGGCCGCTGCCGCCAACGTTTTCGGCGGCGCCATCATCGTTCAGAGGCACTGGGAACGCTCTTATCTCAAATACTTTGTTGCGCTAGGCGCTGGATTCATGCTGGCAACTGCCATCGTGGAAGTCTTTCCCGCCAGCCTGGAACTGCGCGGCAAAGACGCCGCGTACCTGGTGCTGGTGGGCTATCTCATTGTTCACTTCTTCGAACACACAGTCACTCCGCACTTCCACTTCGGCGAGGAAACGCACAAAGACCAGTTCGTGCACACCCACAAAGGTTATTCAGTCCTGCTCGGACTGACCATTCATACTTTCTTCGACGGTATCGCCATCACATCCGGTTTTCTGGTCTCTAACTGGCTGGGATGGATCATCTTCTTTGCGATTTTTCTGCACAAGATTCCGGAGGGCTTCACCATCACCTCCGTCATGCTGGCCAGCGGCCGCAGCCGGCGTGTGGCCTGGGGCGCATCGGTTCTGCTGGGAGTGGCCACCTTCGCCGGTGTGTTAACCATGGCCTTGTTTCGGCAAGAAGTGAGCTTTGGATTGCCCCTGTCGGCGGGTGTGACCATCTACGTGGCGGCCTCCGACCTGATACCGGAGGTTAATCGCGAGCCTGGGATCAAGATGGCCTTGGTCGTTTTTCTAGGTGTGGGATGTATGTTTCTACTGGATCGCTTATTCCACGTTCACTAGCCACGTTCTAATCTACGACGTGCTTTGCTGTGTATCCTTCGCGTGCGTTGATCTCATACTTTACATCTTTGCCCTTCTGATCGCGGACTTTGAGCGGGCCGCCATCCGCCGCCATCACTTCAACCTTCAGTTTGCGGTAGGAACCATCGAGCTTCGGATTGGTGGGATGGTAGGCAAGGCTGTACCGGTTGCGAATGTCGCCGGCAATGTCGTGGAAGATCCCGGGATATTCCGCTTGAAAACGTGGCTGATAGAATCGTCCCCCGGTGATCTTAGCGAACGTCTTCATTTCATTGTCGGCTTGAAGGTAGTCCATCCGGTCGATCGGGATGCCCGCCCCACGCGTGGCGCTAGTGCAGCGGTTAACTTCGCAATATTCCCGTGTCGTCCAGCCTGTACTGACGGTAAAAATTGTGACGTCCTTAGTGGTCTTGACCTTCTTCACAATCTGGTCAAGGTTGAGCTTGCTGAAGCTGTCGAAGCCGGTACCGATCAGGACCACGTATTTGTGCCCTTCGACCCGGTCGACCCTGTCCAGCGTGTCGTACAAGGCGTCAAACATATTGGTCTCGGTGAATCCGGGCATGCGCAACATATTCAAGGCTCCCATGATTGCCCGTTTGTCCTGCGTGAAGCGGCTTAATGTCATACGACGTTACCGCGACCCAGTCATCCGGCTTTAACGATTGAGCGAAACTGTAAGACGCCTGCAGAGTCTCGATCGTGAGGCCGTAGTAGATGTTCGCAAACTCCACCAGCAACACCGCCGTGATGGGGGCGTCCGATATGCTGAAGTTGCTGATGGTTTGCTGCACGCCGTCTTCGTAAACCTTGAAGTTTTCCTTCTTGAGGCTGGAGATAAACTGGCCGTCTTTGGTCGTGACCATCACCGGCACATCCACCAGAGGCACGCTCACCTGGATGGAATAGTCACCCATGCCTTCGATCTTCTTAGGCTTGGTGGGCGGAGGCGGAGGCGGTTCTTCTTTCTTCTTGGGAATCGCGTAAGGTCCGATGTCACCTTGCGGGCCGCCCGATTCGGGCGGGGCTGAGTTCTGCTGTCCGCTGCTGGAACTTGGCTGATCCTGTGCCTGCATCCAAAGTACAGTCGCCGCTGCGGTTCCCACCAACAAAACTGCCCACATCCCGAAGGGAATCAGACTCCGAAAGGCCCGCACCAACGATGCAAAACGGCTGGAAAACATTCAAATCCCCTGAAAATCCTATGCTAGTATAGACGCAGGGCTTCGCGATAGGGATGTTTTGCCCGGTGTGAATCCCTCTCCCATCCGGCAGGCTTTACATAACACGCGAAGTGTAAGTATTTGGTTCCGGGGCCGGTTTGCGGCCCTCCGGGGAAATTTGTCATGAGATCAGTAGTTCTCGCCGTAGTCGTGTCTTGCCTCCTTTTGCCCTGGTCCGGTGCCCAAACCACCAAAGCGGTGGAGACACTTCCTATCAACCAAATTCATGCCGGAATGCACGGCGTGGCTTACACGGTTTTCCAAGGGACAAAACCTGAGGCCATGGAAGTCGAAGTTCTCGGCATTCTGAAGAATGCGGACGGGCCGAAGGGTGACGTTATCCTGGTGCGGTTGGGCGGCGCTAAGGCGGAGTACAACGGCGTGGTGGCAGGTATGAGCGGAAGCCCGGTTTACTTCAACGGCAAGCTCGCGGGGGCCGTGGCCTTCCGCATCGGAGAATTTTCCAAGGAGCCGATCGCCGGTGTGACTCCCATCGCGGAGATGCTCGAAATCAGCGCCTTGGATCGAACTCCTGTCGCAGTCCCCGTGGATAGCAAAACCGTCGCGCTTCCTGCTCGCAAAGTTGCCAGTCCCGGCGCTAACAGCGATTCCATCCAGGATTTCGGAAATTATCTGAAGCCGATTGAAACGCCCCTGGTGTTCGATGGATTCTCGGAAGATGTGGTTCAGCGATTCGCTTCCCAATTCGCCTCAGCGGGCATTGTCCCGGTGATGGGCGCGGGTTCAGTCAGTGACGCCAAACAGCCGGAGGCCATCGAGCCGGGCTCAGCGGTCAGCGCCATTCTGGTGCGAGGCGACATGGACATCGCCGCGACCTGCACCGTCACCTACATGGATGCCGACCATCTGCTGGCTTGCGGTCATCCCCTGATGCAATTCGGCATCGTTGATTTGCCGATGACCAAGGCCCAGGTGCTGGCCACTGTGCCCTCGCCCCTGAACGCGTTCAAGATCATCAATGCCACTGAGACGATTG
>Ga0210405_10006429_pt1 | contig 10478 bp, 8 predicted proteins | sample IncBWH11MmetaG_FD_155492 | JGI IMG/M metagenome (GOLD analysis project Ga0210405, IMG submission 155492) | Forest soil microbial communities from Barre Woods Harvard Forest LTER site, Petersham, Massachusetts, United States - Inc-BW-H-11-M | ecosystem: Environmental > Terrestrial > Soil >... | reverse complement strand
CGGGTGGTCACAACAGTCTAGCCCGACGGGGGCATCGTCCCAGAGCGGTTCGACAGCGGCCGCGATTCACGAACTTCAACAACAGGTTAACGAACTGCGCTCGGCGATGGCAGAAATGCGTTCTGAAACCGAACAGTACCGGGCGGAGAATGCGGAACTGCGACATGAGTTGCAGACTGCGCGCAGTCCGTCGGCGTCTTCAGCCGGGCCACCCTCGGGGAACTCGTACCCATTGGCGACGCCGGCCGACGCCGATTCCCCGCACTCGCAAACCGACGTGCCTACGGCGAATAAGTCGGCGTCGCTGGAAGAGCGGGTCGCGTCACTCGAAGAGTCGTCCCAACTGGTGAACAGCAAGGTTAACGATCAGTATCAGACCAAGGTTGAGAGCGCGTCGAAATATCGGGTTCGGCTTTCTGGCATCGTGCTCTTGAATCTTTTTAATAGTCACGGGGACACTGACAATCAGGACTTCCCCAGCTTTGTGAAAGGGCCGAGCACGGGCACGGGAAGCCTGGGCTTCACCATGCGGCAGTCCGAAATTGGTCTTGAGGTTTTTGGGCCCACGTGGGCGGGAGCGAAGATATCTGGAAGCTTGCAGGCCGACTTTGCCGGCGGGTTTCCGAGCACATGGAATGGAGTCAACTCAGGCATCTTTCGGTTGCGTACGGCCAGCATGCGCATGGATTGGAAAGACACGTCGGTTGTCGTGGGGCAGGATAGCGCATTCTTCTCCCCACTTTCGCCAACCTCGTTCGCATCTCTCGCAGTCCCTGCCCTCAACTATGCAGGGAACCTGTGGGCATGGAGTCCGCAGGTTCGGGTGGAGCATCGATTCCAGATTTCCGGGGATCAGAATGTCCTGCTCCAGGGCGGGGTTCTCGACAATCTCACTGGCGAGTTCCCGGCGGATTCGTACTTTCGCGTGCCGAGTGCTGGAGAACTCACGCGCCAGCCGGCCTATGCGATCCGGACGGCTTGGACACGAACTGTATTTGGTCTGCCGATGACTTTCGGAGCGGCCGGCTATTATAGCCGCCAGGATTGGCAAACTTGCCCGTCAAATACGGGAAATTCATCCAGCTGTCCTCAACCACTCGATCACTACGTCGACGGTTGGGCGGGAATGGCAGACTGGCAGATTCCGCTAGGCAGGCGTCTGCTATTCACGGGTGAATTCTATCGTGGGCGAGCGATTGGGGGGATTGGCGCCGACATTGCCCAGAGCGTGGTGTATGACGGCAACCCCAACAGCGCGGCCACCCCGGCGCGCGGGCTGGATACGATCGGCGGATGGTCGCAGCTAAAATTCAAGGCCACTAGTACGCTCGAATTCAACGCTGCTGTCGGACTGGATAATCCGACGACCGCGGAAGTGCGAGCCGCCTCTGCGAGTCAGCCTTACTTGTTTGGCTCTTTGTTTGTTCAAAATCGTGGTGTTCTGGCGAACGTTGTCTTTCGGCCGCGCTCGAACTTACTGTTTTCCGCAGAATACGGACACTTGCGAACGTCTCAACTCTATGACATCAGCAATAACGCCGATCAGTTCAATCTGATCATGGGAATTCTGTTTTGATTATGAAGGCGGCAACCGTTTACTGGCTCTGCGGGATAATAGCTTGGGGCACTCTGGCCTGCGCGCAGGAGGTTACGGTAACCGCAGATGTGGCGCTAGTGTACAACGGGAAAAAGAGCAAGCCGCGTGCAGCAAGCAATATGGTGCTCTGGCTCACCCCGGTGGGGAGTGCGGCGCTTCCGAGTTCGCCCGCGCTTCCGGCCTCCAGTCGGCCGCGCCTGGTTCAGAAGAACAAGAGCTTCGAGCCTCATGTTCTGGTTGTGCCTGTGGGGTCCGTGGTGGAGTTTCCCAACCGAGACCCGTTTTTTCACAACGTGTTTTCGCTGTTCGAAGGCAAGCGCTTTGATCTTGGCCTCTATGAAGCCGGAAGCACGCGCGATGTTGTTTTCGACAAGCCTGGCATTTCCTATATCTTCTGCAACATCCATTCTGAAATGAGTGCGGTTGTAATTGCCGTGAGCAGCCCGTACTACGGAATTTCAGACGTACGCGGCCGAGTGAGCATTCCTCACGTGACTCCGGGCCGCTATACGCTTCGGATCTGGTACGAAGAGGCGTTACCCGAGGAATTGAACAACCTCACTCGCGAGGTCAGCATTTCCGGGGATGCTTCAAGTCTGGGAGCTATGCGTCTACCCGCCACCAACATGCCACAGACTCACCAAAATATGTACGGACACGATTACCCTCCGCCTCTTCCGGATAGTCCGAGTTACGAAAGAAAGTGAGAGGGAGCACATCTTTCGACGGTTTAAGAGGTTGCGGAAAAACTCTGGTTTTGGGTGGCGGAGTGCAAGCCAGTGCCGCGTACGGAACGGTGTGCCGCTTCATGTAACAAGAAAATGACAATTTCGTGATGGTCCTTTGACAAATTGACCAGCGACCCGCGCTAATCTATTTCAAAGGCGAACGGGTGATCCGCTGCTGGCCCGCTCGCGGTCGGAGGTCCCGGGACCTCCAACATCGTTTGCCCCTTAACCCGAGCAGGCCGGACGCGCCGCCGGAGACATCCATCGCAGCGGTTGCCGATTATTTCCGCAGGAATTCCAGTCTTTTTCAGCGCCAGTACCGACCCCGAATTAGGATTGTTTCCATCCGGATTTGCGACCCTCGGTCATTTAGTCCACCATCACGAGAGCGGAGCAGCGTCCGACACCGAAACCATCAGGAAGATTAGGGTTGAATTTCAAACACTTATTGGATACATTGCGATGACTTGAGGTCAACCATGAGCGGAATCAGCAGCAGCCTGGTCTCTCCCCCGCGATATCGAAACCTGCCTCCACGGCCTCGCTCCGAAGATAAGCGAGCGAAGATTATCGATGCGGCCATGCGTCATTTTGCCGAGCAGGGCTATCACGCGGCACGTGTCGGAGACATTGCTGCCGGCTTGGGTATAGCGAAGGGCTCGATTTTCCAGCACTTTGGCAGCAAGGATGGACTGTTCTTCGAGGCGTACAAGAGAGCAGTTTATTCCTTTGCTCCGTACTTGAGAGTGCCCGCCGATGTGCGCGAGCTTGGTTTCTTCGGAGTGCTGCACTACTGGCTGGTGCGGACCGAACACATGGTGCGCGAAGACTGGATTCCTTACCGCGTCTATCTGCTGGGACAGTACGGGACGGACTTGGTCCTAAGACGAGAAATCAACCGCTTTCTGATTGCCGAAGATCCATATGGACGCGTGGAGTTCGTCCGCTTCGGCCTCGAACGCGGGGAACTCCGCCGGGATCTGGATATCGAAATGGTCGTTTCCATTCTCGATTGGGTGGTTGAACGCTTCCAGGATGCCCTGTTGATCGAGGAACTGGATCCCGGCCTGTTTCGACGACAGGGCGATCCAGCAGAGAAAAAAGAGGCACGGATCGCGCAGTTTTTGGATGTGTTGAGAAGAGCGGTCGGCGTGGAGCGCAGAGACAAGCCGACCAAAGCATCCATCTAACGCGGTTTCGGAAGGGCCGAATTTCACAGGCTGCGAAAAATTCTTGTTTTGGGTGGCGTGGCACTTCCAGCGCTGCGGTCATTGCTCTCAAAACAGGGAAGGCTTTAGCCGCGCAGTAAAAGCATAAACAATGGTTTCAGCGGCTGGCGTGGAATTCGGCTAACGAATTGAGTTTTTGGGAACTCTGTTCAGCCGCTCAGGGAGTCGAGCCTTAGGCGACGCAAGATTTCTCGCTGCGAACAACCGATGATTCAACAGAATTCTTTGCAAACCATTCTCGCTGCTTATGACGCGAATGCGCCGCTGGCAGAAGCCTCGACCATCCCCGCACCATGGTACGTTGATCCGCGCATTGCGGAGCTCGAAGCCCGCGCAGTCTTCAGCAAGACTTGGCAAGTGGTCGGGCGGATCGAGCAGGTCGAAAAGCCCGGCCAGTTCGTCGCGACCAACGTGGCTGGCGAGCCGATCGTTGTGGTGCGCGGCAACGACGGGGCATTACGAGGCTTCTACAACGTGTGCCGCCACCATGCCGCTGCCGTAGTCACCGAACCATGCGGACAGGCCTCGATTTTGCATTGTCCATATCACGGGTGGAACTACGGGTTGGATGGTTCGCTGAAAGGGATGCCGGAGTTCGACGGCGTGAAGAACTTCGACCGCCAACAGAATGGCTTGGTCCCGCTGAAGACCGATATTTGGGAAAAGTTCGTGTTCGTGAATCTCGATCCCGAGGCCGCGCCGCTTCGGGATTTTCTTGGCGGGTTAGTGTGGCGAGTGGCGCCTCTAGGCGTAAGTAAGCTGCATTACTTCGACAGCCGCTCCTATGACATTCGTTGTAACTGGAAGGTGTTTGTCGACAATTTTCTCGACGGCGGATATCACGTGCCCCATTTGCACAAGGGCCTGAGCTCGGTACTCGATTACAAGGAATACACCATCGAGAACGAGGACCGGTATTGCCTTCAGTCGAGTCCGATGGTGGCTTCGAGCGAGGACGCGGCGACGGGGGCGACCCGCAAAGGCGATCGCGCCTGGTATTTCTGGCAGTATCCCAATCTGATGATCAATTGCTACGAAGGCTACATGGATACGAATTTAGTATTACCGGTGGACGCCGATGACTGCCGGGTGATTTTCGATTTCTATTTTGCCGACGTGAGCGAGACCCATCGCGAATACAACCAGCAGAGCGTTGCCGTAGGGGCTCGAGTTCAGGACGAAGACTTGGGAATCTGTGAGGCGGTGCAGCGCGGATTGAAATCTCGCGCGTATGGCGCGGGAAGGCTCTCAGTGCGGCGGGAGGCGGGGGAGCATTTGTTTCATCGATTGCTGGCGGCAGGCCTGAAGGCTGGAGTGGAGAGTGCTGTCGTAACCGTCGAGTGTGGAACCTACTGATGGTCGCGTGGAATGGCTTCTTGCCACGTCTTGGTCTTGATCAACCTTCCATCCTTCAACAACTCTCGAGTGTACTTGTAATAAAAATTCTTCTGATCGGTCGTGACTGACAAATGTCCTTGCCACGTCAGCGCGCGAGCTTTTAACTCAAAAACGCTTTTGGCCTCGCCCTGAACTGCACTGATCTCGGGATGGACGTCATTGGCGTCATAGGTAAGGCTCTCGTAGTCGGTCTCTTTGCCCCAGGGATAGATGGTTTCGGTCTGGCCATGCCAATGAACCGTAGTCTTGCGATTGACCTCGTCGCGCGTTTGCGTCCACTCGCCTGGAAAAAGTTCGCTGGTACTTCGAATATCGCTGCGTTCCTCTGACGGCTGTGGCGGCTGGAACGCCGTGGGAGAAGTGCCATGCACTGGCACCACGGGAAGAACCAAGCGCGAGCCTTCGCTTCCGCCAAGTTCCAGCGACGTGGTCATCGGGTACGGAGTCGGCAAAACCATGGGCCACAGCGCGTTCGAAATTGCAATGCGGATGCGATGACCCTTGGGAAAGACCCACGAGGTCAAGTGCATCTCAATATCGAGCGGATACACTTTGCCGGGTTCGAGATCGCGCGGTTCGCTCATCGACTCGCGTAGCGCGCCGTTCAACCCAGCCCCGGTTATCTGCGTAACCGTTCCGTCGGGAGCCACATCGGAGAGCCTCGCAAACCAGTCGGCCAAAGGCGCAGTGGAGGAGGCGCGCAACAGCGCGAGTGGTCTGCCAAGGATTGCCACCTCGTCCTGCGCGGGCGCCGAATCATAGACGAGGCTGAAGGCGTCCACCGGGCGCACATCGCTGAGAAGTTCACCCCACCAGAAACCGGCTTCCACCCCGATCGACGGAAGGTACTTGAGCTGATGAGCGTCTTTTGCAGCGACGGGATTCGCGAGTGTATGGTTGGGCTGCAAAAACAACGTGGTCGGCGCGACATCACGCGGCGGCCAACCTTCCTCGCGGCGCCATTCGCCGGGCACGGTTTCCAGTTTGGGATCGGGCGGATGCCAGTGTTGCATGTAAATCACCACTCGAGGATCTTGCAACACGCCAGTGTCGCGGCCTTTGAGCCAATAATCCCACCAACGCACGGCCTGATCACGCCACTCGATACGCGGACCAAAGTCGGCGTCGTGAGGAAACGTGTGGTTCCATGGTCCGACGATAGCTTTAATCGGAGCCTTGGTCAGTTCGAGCATGGCGGGAATGCTGTCGCGATAGCCATCCTGCAACCCGCCAATCAGGAAGCTCGGAATCGTAATCTCACTCAGCGGACGGACCGGACTCCGCCAGAACGGGCCATCGTGCTGGTGCTTGAGGTAGAGCAGTGACCAAGGTGCGGCTTCAAAGCGTGGTCCGAGGACTTTTTCGTCGAGCGTGTAGTCGGGTGCGCCCGTCATCCCCGGGGCCATGTCCATGTTCAGTTCGAACTCATCGATGTGGACCATGCCATCGATGTAGTGAATGTCGTCATGAAACAATTCTGCGGTCGCATCCACCGCAAGAATTGCTTTCAACTCCGGAGGCTGAAGCATCGCCATCTGCAGCGCATTGAATCCGCTCCAGGAAATCCCCATCATCCCGACATTGCCGTTCGACCACGCCTGTCGAGCGAGCCAGGAAATCACCTGCAAACCATCGGCCTGCTCTTGCTCCGAGTATTCACGGTCGGTCGGAACTCCCTCGCTTGTACCGAAGCCACGAATATCCACGCGAGCGCACACGTAACCGCGGCGAGCGAAGTAGGTGTAGATTCCGTAGTCGCGCGCGGCCATGGCGTCATCTTTTCGGTAGGGCTGGTATTCGAGGATCGCGGGAAATTTCTCACCGGGTTTCGCGCCGTCCGGCATGTACAAAGTAGCGGAAAGGCCCACGCCGTCTTTCATCGGGATCCAGACGTTTTCCATGCGGACCCCATAGGCGGCTGCCGACGCGGGTTCAGCGGCGAAACTAGGCAGTGCGAAGGCGGCAACGAGCAGGAGCGCAAACGCAACCCGTTGGCTCATGTTTTGATCACGCGGTCCCGAAAGGGTTTTCCAACGATGGACTTTGTGGGGTGAACAACTCGGCTCCGTTCTCGGTGATGTGCATGTCGTCTTCCAGGCGGATGCCGAACTCACCCCGGATGTAGATTCCTGGCTCATCACTGAACGTCATGTTCGCCGTCATCGGAGTAGTATTGCCGCGCACCAGGTAAGGCCATTCGTGGCCATCCATGCCGATGCCGTGCCCCAGACGATGGGTGAAATACTTGTAGTCCGGCCCATATCCAGCGTCGGTAATTACTTTTCGTGCTGCCGCATCGACGGCCTGGCATTCCAGTCCCGGACGAGCGGTCTTAAACGCAGCAGTTTGCGCCTGGTGCACGATGTCGAATAGGTTTTTCATTTTGTCCGATGGTTTGCCTAAGACGAAGGTACGCGTGATGTCGGATTGGTAGCCCTCGACGGTGCAGCCGTCGTCCACAATTACGATGGTGCCTTCACGAATCACTTGTGGGATCGTGGAACCATGCGGGAAGGCGGAGAATTCGCCCACTTGTACGCTGGCTTCTCCGGGGAAACCCAATCGCGTGTAGGCTCCTCCAATAAGATCCTCGAACTGGCTTTGCGTCATGCCTTCTCTTAAAGCACGGTAAGCGGCTTCGTAGGCAGTCAGCGTAACTTTGTTCGCAAGCCGCATCAACTCGATTTCATGGGGGCTCTTCACCATACGGCATCCGGCGGTCACGGGCGTGCCGCTGACGATATTCACTTGCGCGGCGGACTTGGCGATTCCATTGCTGAAAAGGAAACGTACGGTTTCTTCCATGGCCAATGTCCCGGCGGAGAGCCCGCGATCCTTTAAACCTTGCGTCAATCGCTGATAGGGATTGTCATCTTCCTGCCAGGTACGTACGTCTGGCTGCTCGCCGTCCGGAGCCGTCGCAATCTGCTCACGCGCGCGTCCTTCCTCAAACGCCGGACACACGTAGAACCCTTCGCCCCTGGCGGGCAGCACCATCGCAAACAGCCGCTCTCCGCCCCACCAGTCAATGCCGGTGAAGAAATTCAGCGAGGTTCCTTCCATCAGCAGGAGAGCATCGATGTGGTTGGATTCCATCAGATGACGCGCCTTTTCCTGACGCGAACGACGTTCCTCCACTGTGATGGGCTTCGCTTGCTCCTTCATCGACTTCAGCGCGGAGATCGACGGGGGCAGGGCTGAATGCGACTCTTCCACTCCCCCCGCGATTGAACTCACGCCTAGCACTGCGCCGGACATCGAGCCTAGTTGCACAAAATGGCGCCGCGAAATCATTCATCCTCCACAAAACACGGTAAGCGGGACATTATAGTGGCAGCGTCAGCATTCTGCGCTTATGACAACAAAAGCGGATCAATTTCTACTTTCCTCCTAGAATGGCGGGGTGGAGGCCAGATTCCAATGCGCGGGTTGCGGCGAGTGTAACCAAACGACCGTGGACGAGTCGGCTGGCCGCCGCCAGTCTTATATTGAAGATTGCCAGGTCTGTTGCAGACCGAACCTGCTTCGCGTCGAGTACGATTCGGCCGAGCGGGAATTTGTGATTACGACGGAATTGGAATAGCGTATTGCGAAGAGGCGACTGGGTTCAGTGGTAATTGGTGTCTGAAAGAGAGGACGAACTCAATGGGCATGAGCTACAGTGCACCCGGGCGAATGGTCTCACACACTATGGTGACCACGCAATTTGAACTGGATGGTTTTCGCGTGACTCGCAGCCTGGGAGTTGTGCGCGGCATCGTGGTTCGCTCGCGCTCCATCTTCGGCACGATTGGCGCGGGATTGCAAACCATCCTGGGCGGCAACATCACGCTGCTGACCAATCTGTGCGAGAAGACCCGCTCCGAAGCGTTTGACCTCATGCTGCAGCACGCCGCTGAACTGGGCGGAAATGCAGTCGTAGGCGCCCGTTACGATGCCACGGAGATCATGCAAGGCGTCACCGAGGTACTGGCGTATGGGACCGCGGTAGTTGTGGAAGCAATTAAATAACGCGGGCTTTCACATAAACTGCATGTTCCTAGCAGAGCAGTTTTTCCAGCATCTTCTGCCGGTACTCGAATGTTTGCTTCAGGCTGGACGTGATAAGCAGCCTTTGTGCCAGATTGCCTAGCGCCCCGAAGCCAGGATCGTACTCAATCACATCGCGGACCGTCGTTCCGCTCGCACCATTTCGCGTCTCTGCCGAGAACTCGTGGCGGTGCTGAAATCGCTGGAATGGCCCTTTCTGCTGGATGTCAGCGAAGTGGTGGTTCCATTCGAACTCAGTAATCAGTGCAAGCCATTGCGCGCGGAAGGGAAGAGAAGCGAGAGGGCGAAAGGAGGTCACGATCTCCGAGCCCACGCCCGCAAGCGAGTTGACATTCGCGATGACTGGCTGCCCCGCCGCAACAGTCGGAGGAGGCACGAGTCGAAGGGCAGCCAGTTCGGTTCGGGTCTCCGGAGGCATGATGCGGGGCAAATTGCTGGGATTGGCGAAGAACAGGAAAACCTTCTCAATCCCCACCGGTACCCACTGCTCGAACTGAACACGGTGGATCATGCAGAAGACGCGTTGCCGGACCCGAAACCGGCCATCCCGACCGAAAAGCCGGAGTCTTCTGAGCGCCAGAGTCGATTTCCACAAGCGCCGTTACTTCAGCAACGATGCGTAAAGCGAAGAAATAACGAAGGTTAACAATCCGAACCAGAGTTCTAAACCCCATCCCTTGGGGTCACCTCGTCAGTTAGCCACAATTTCTGGTGCTTTCTCGAACTTAGCCTGTCTCACTCTGACTACCTATAACTTTGTTGTTGACAACAAACAGCTTAGGCGTAAGATGTGGACAAAAGTGGTAGAAAGTGGTCGTGGCAGTAGAGGTCGTGGGCAAGATTGGAAAACTGAGAGGCGCCAGTGGAATTTGAAGCTGGGACCCCCACAAACAGCCCGAACGAACCGCAATCGACCAGCATTTTGACCGCTTTTACCTCCCTCGTTCTTGCGGCGATAGCTGCCAAGAGATTTTCGGCCCCGGTAAAGGGCAGAACACATGTTTCGCGGCAATCACCCAACTCGCGTCGACGAAAAGGGACGGCTCAAAGTTCCGTCGGAATTCAAGCGCGTGATCGACGAGAAGTACGGCACGCAATTTTACATCACCAGCCTGGATGGCAAGGTTGCTCAAGTATATCCCTTCGAGGAATGGGAACGGATCGAGCAGAAGTTGGCAGGGCTTTCGACCTTCAATCCTACGAAGAAGAAGTTTCTGAGCAAGGTGAATTATTGGGGGCAGGTGGTCGAGATGGATGGACAGGGGCGGCTGCTGATGCCGCAACTGCTGCGCGATGCGGCGCAGATCAAGGGAGAAGTGGCAGTGAGCGGATACCAGACGTATCTGGAGGTTCGCAACCTGCAAGCGTACCGGCAGCAGATGGAAGACGAGAAGTTCACGGCTGAGGATGAGAAGACGCTCGACGAATTGGGCATCTAGTGGGCGAGGGTTCAACAGACACCCCTCAGGGGGTTGG
>Ga0210405_10006427_pt1 | contig 10480 bp, 11 predicted proteins | sample IncBWH11MmetaG_FD_155492 | JGI IMG/M metagenome (GOLD analysis project Ga0210405, IMG submission 155492) | Forest soil microbial communities from Barre Woods Harvard Forest LTER site, Petersham, Massachusetts, United States - Inc-BW-H-11-M | ecosystem: Environmental > Terrestrial > Soil >... | reverse complement strand
CGACCATCTCGCAAGGGCCGGGTCGCACACCGAATTGAGATAAGCATGTAGGCTTCGTGTCGTAGCGCTTTTCGGACGGGGGTTCGACTCCCCCCGCCTCCACCATTGACGGTCTTCAGCTTTCGGGGCTGAACGCCACTGAGAAGTTCGCAGAACGCAGCGAGCAGTAGATTGACGGGACTTTCCTCTCCCCAAGATCGCAGCTAGATCGCCGCTGCTTCGAGTCAGGCTCTCGATTTTACAAATTACGATTTTACGAAATTAGATGAGTACGCCGTTTGTCGATCTCGCCGATGCTCCTGTTCGCGGCTTCTTGCACGCACCTTCTCAGCCGAGTCACGGCGCAATCGTGCTCACACATGGCGCCGGCGCAGACTGCCAGTCGAAACTGTTAATCGAGATGTCCAACGTTTTTGCCGCTTCCGGTTTCACGGTGCTCCGTTTCGATCTGCCGTTCCGCTCCGAACGCCCGCACGGGCCGCCTTCGCCCGGCAGCGCTGCCAGAGACCGCGACGGTTTGCGCCGAGCCGTTGCGCTCATGAAAGAAAGAGAACGCGGACCGATATTCCTGGGCGGCCATTCCTACGGAGGGCGGCAAGCTACTATCCTTGTTTCGGAGGATTCTCAGTTAGTCGATGGCTTGTTGCTTTTCTCTTATCCGCTGCATCCTCCACGTAAGCCTGATCAGCTGCGCACCAGCCATTTCCCGAAGCTGAACAGACCCGCGTTCTTCGTTCACGGCACTCGCGATCCTTTCGGTACGATTCCGGAGGTAAAGTCCGCCCTGAAGCTGATCCCGGCCTCGCACGTCCTCTTTGAAGTCGAAGGCGCGGGCCACGACCTTGCCACCAAGAAAACGTTTGGCGATTTACCTTCGCGCGTCGTGAGCGAGTTTCAGACTTTCGTTAAAAAATAGGATGAGTGATTTTCCTAGGAAGTGCTGGCTGACGTCGTCCTTGACCGATCGGACACGAAGCTGCAGGACAACCTCAATCGCCAAATCTTTCTGCTGCGCGAGCTTTGGCTTTTGCCGCGACTTCCTCGCGATTCTTCGGCGGTGCCGTGGTTTCGAGCGAGTGAATCAAGTGTTCCGACACGCCGGCGATCTCATCCACTGCCGCCAAAAATGCCGCTTCGTTTGCCTGCGAGGGCTTGTTAAAGCCGGTTATTTTTCGCACGAACTGCAGCGAAGCCGCTCGCACCTCTTCCGGAGTGACAGGCGGATCGAAATTAAAAAGGGGTCTGATGTTCCTGCACATTTCTTCTTGCACCTTTCGTTGTTGGCTACTCTTGGCTGACGATGTCTGTCGCGCGTGATGGTGCCAAACGCCGTTCGTTCTTACGACCTGCCGGCAGATTTTCCGAGCTTGGAAGATGCGAGGCGCTGGCGCGCGTACCCGCACCAAGGGCTGGCAGGGTCCAGCGTAATATACGCTTCCCAGTGCCGCCGCGCTTCGTTGTGCGCGCCCAGCTTTTCGCAAACAAAGGCCAGGTTGTAGTGCGCGTCCGGATAGCTTGGATCGAGCCGGACGGCATGACGCAAGTGCAGCCGCGCTGCTTCCAGTCTGCCCACCTCTTCCAGAACGCTGCCTAGATTGAAATGCGCCAAAGCGTTTTCGGGATCTGCCTGCAAAGCGCGCTCAAAGTATTCGGCCGCTTTTTTGAGGTTTCCTTCTTCGTAGAACAGCGTCCCACAGTTGAGCAACGCGTCGAGCTTTTGAGGATCGATGCACAAAGCGTGATCATACGCGTCGATCGCCTCGGCCCTTGTCTCATCGCCCGCGTCATACTCGAGCGCGGAGGCGAGCCACTCGTCGGCACTCGGCCCCGGCTTGGCGATCACGCGCACCCTTTCGCGCAGTTCGCTAGCCTCAAAATTCAATGCGAACTGCCCCGAGAGTGGTTCCAGGCGAGCGCCTCCATGCTCTACAAGAATATCTTTTCCATCGGAAAGAACGCGAAGTTCCGCCAGCGGCGTGTGAACCTGAGAGAGCTTTTCGCGAAGCGCTGCCAAAGCATGCCGCAGCCGGCTGGCGGGCACTCCTTCTTCCACCAATTGCTTTACCGTGCGCAGGCCAATCAGGTCGCGGAAGTCGTAATAGCGGCTTCCTTCTTCTTTTTGAGGGGAAACGAGGCGCAAACGGTCCCAGTAATCCAACTGCTTTCCGGTCAGACCCACGATTCGCTGGACGTCTTCCGGGCTGAATCTGTCCATTGCACCCATTGGAAATTAGCCGACCGCCTTTTTTCCCGCCTTCTTCTGGATTACCGGAACTGGCTGCAAAGCTCGCGTCGGCGGCTTCTTCCCCACAGGGGCAACGCCAGAAGATGCAGCGGGCGCCTGCTTTTCCGCCAAGCTCTTTTTGAGAGCCTCCATCAAGTCGATCACCGGAGCCATGTGCGGCTGGGCCACCTGGGTCACTTCCTGTCCTTTGAGCTTGGCTTCGATCATGCCCCGCACATTCTCCATATATTCGTCGCGATACTTCTGCGGATCGAACGGCGCGGCAAGACTTTCAATGAGTTGCTGCGCGAGCTTCTTTTCCTGATCCTTCAGCTCGACCTTGTCGGTTGGAGTGGCCTCTGCCGCGCGAATCTCATTCGAGTAGAACATCGTGTGCAGCGTCATACCCTTCTTGCCGGGCCGAATAATCACGATGTGTTCGCGCTGATGCATGGTCAGCTTGGCGATCGCGCCGTAGCCGGATTCTTCCATCGCTTTCATCAACAGTTGATAGGCCTTCACGCCCGCGTCCTCCGGGGTAGTGTAATAGGAGGAGTCGAAGTACACCGGATCCATCTCATCCAGCTTCACGAACTCCAGGATCTCCATCACGTGCGCCGAAGGCGGCTCGATCTTGTCCAACTCTTCTTCGCTGAACAAAACGTATTGATCCTTTTCGTGTTCGTAGCCCTTCACGATCTCGGAGCGCTCCACGTTGCGGTTGCAAACGGGGCAAAACAGCGGCTGCTTGAGCCGCGAATGACAAACCTTGTGGAGCTGGTTGAAGCTGATTCGCTCCCCGCGCGCCGCGGCAGACATCCGCACCGGGATCGAAATCAAACCAAAAGTGAGGTGGCCCTTCCAAACGCTTGTGGCCATTTTAAGCGCTCCTTGAGCAAACGGCTGAAGATGCGTATGCAACTCTAAGATTAGACGTGCTCCACTGCGGGAAGCAAGATGAATTCATCGTCCAGTATGCTTATTCTGCAAGTTGAGCCCCCTGAAAGGGCGCCCAAATCTGAACGACTCCGTTCAACAACCGTGGTAAAATATATGCTACTATCCGGACGATGATCGGCATTCGCGAATATCTGGACCGTGGCGGAGACAGCCCTTTTCGCGAATGGCGCAGCCAGCTAAATGCGGAGGCCCGGGCAAAGGTGACGACAGCTCTTTACCGCGTGGGGCTTGGGAACTTGTCCAACGTCAAGGGTGTCGGAGCCGGTGTTTTTGAGGCCAGAATCAACTTCGGTCCCGGGTATCGCGTTTACTTTGGAAAAGATGGCGAACAAATTGTCATCCTTCTTGGCGGTGGCACGAAACAGCGTCAACAGAACGACATTCATCTTGCGCGGGACGATGGCAAGACTACAAGCTAAGGAAGAGAGAACAGGAACAAGGGGAATAAAGATGGCTTTGACGAGAGACTTCAGAGAAACGGTTCAAGCGGATGCGCGAAGAGATCCCGCCTTTCGGAGAGGGCTGCTAAGCGATGCACTGGAGAGCCTCCTGGCCGGCGAGGTGGCTCTCGGCAAAGAGCTGTTGCGTGATTACATCAATGCCACAGTTGGATTTCCGACGCTGGCCGAACAGACCAAACTTCACGTGAAAACTCTTCACCAGATGTTTGGCCCGAGCGGGAATCCGACGGCCAGCAATCTCTTTGGAATTGTCGCCTATTTGCAGCGCGCGGAAGGTGTGCGCTTCGAGGTCCGTTCCACCCGCACCACCTTGCGAAGGAAGCCGAAGCCTTCCGGTGGGGTGAGGAGAACGATTTCTGCCGGTGTGGGCCGCTGAGCGAGAAGCAACCTTCGTAACGTATCTGCGCAATGATTGACGAGCTGCCGCGAACCCCGGAACGCCCCGCAAGCTGAATGAGCGCTATTTCCAAGACTAAAGCGTTAGATACGGCATGACAAAGCGCAGGGGATACGGTAATTTAGGCCTATGGAAACCGTGCGCGTCGCCTTGCCGTCGGCACTTCTTACTCTATCGCGAAGAGAAAATCTCCCTGGGACGCGCTGCTGAGCTGTGCGAAACGCCCTTGGCTGCTTTTATGGATTTCGTGGCGAAGCACGGGGTTCCGCCACTCAGATACAGGCTTGAAGACTTAGAGGAGGAACGTCGATCGACTGACCGTGTCAAAACGTGATCGTCGTATCCGATTCATCGCCCCTCGTCACTCTAGCAAGGCTCGCCCATTTCGACCTTGTTCGCACGCTTTTTCTCGCAGGTTTACATTTCCGCAGAGGTTCGCCATGGGGTTGTGGTGTCCGGCGCTGGGCTCCCTGGCGCGACTGAGGTGGATCGAGCAGACGGGATTGAAATAAAGCAGGTTCAGAATCGAGCGCAGCTATTCGAGGTGCGAGAGCGCTATGGTTTGGGAATTGGAGAGCTTAGCGCGATCGTTCTTGCTAAAGAACTAAGCGCAGATATGGTGCTGCTCGATGACTACGAGGCCGGCAGATTGGCCAAGGGTGAGAACCTGGAAGTCCGTGGGACCTTGGGAGTGCTCGAAACTTCTTCCCCGCAAGGAGATTTAGCCGACCTTCGCGGCGCTTTCGCGCAGCTCCTGAAACACAGCTATATCGACGCGCGTTTACTGAATGACCGATTGCGAGCCTTGGGACTGCTCCAGCTCTAAGCGGCTGCGAGCTAGATCCATGCTATAGAATCCCTCAAATGGCCAAGCTGGAGGAGTACAGGAAGAAACGCAGGTTTGACCGGACGCCGGAGCCATTCGGCGAGCCGGAAGGCCCCGACCAGGCGCCGAAATCGGAGGCAGAGGTAAAGCGCAAGCGCCTGCCAAATCCGAAGCTGTCTCTGTTGGAAATCCCCGCAGAGGCCAGGCATGGAGACACGTTCGTAGTACAGAAGCACCGCGCAACACGGATGCACTACGACTTTCGGCTGGCGATCAACGGCGCGTTGGTCTCTTGGGCCGTGCCGAAAGGCCCGTCGCTGAATTCCGCGGACAAGCGTCTCGCAGTACAGACCGAAGATCACCCACTCGAGTACGGCGGCTTCGAAGGCAAAATTCCCGAAGGCAGCTACGGAGCCGGGACAATTATGGTGTGGGACCGCGGAACCTTCGCTGTGGAAAACCTGCCGGGACGCAACCTTGACGCAGCACAACAAATCCAGAAAGGCGAGATCAAGTTCACCCTAAACGGAGAAAAGCTGCGCGGAAGTTTTGTGCTGGTGAAGTTGAAGAAAAGCGAAAAGGGCAATGAGTGGCTGATGATCAAGCACAAGGACGCCGCCGAGGATCCGGCTTGGAACGTCGACGAACACGACGGCTCCGTCTTGACCGGCAGGACCATCGAAGAAATTAAGGAAGAGCTGCCGCCCAAGCGCAGCCCAAGCCCTCTTCGCCCAGACGAATTACAAGACGCGCGCAAGGCAACCATGCCGTCTCGCTTAGAGCCCATGCTCGCAACGATCGGCGATCATCCCTTCTCTGATCCCAACTGGCTCTTCGAGATTAAGTGGGACGGCGTGCGCGCCCTCGCATGGATTGACGACGGCACCCTGACGTTCCGAGCGCGCCGCGGCGCCGAGATCACCCAACGCTATCCCGAACTCGCCTCCCTTCCAACTGTGTTCTCCGCGCGCCAGGCAATCCTTGATGGAGAAATTGCCGCTCTCGATGCTCGCGGTCTCAGCGACTTTGGGCTCTTGCAGGAACGCATGCACGTGCGCGCCCCCGCTGAGAACCTGATCTCGCGTGTGCCCGCTGTTTTCTTCGCTTTCGATTTGCTTTATTGCGACGGATACGATCTCCGCCGGTCGCCGCTCATCGAGCGCAAGCAACTTCTCCAACGACTGCTACACACCTCTGAGAAATTTCGTGTCTCCGATCATCAATTGGAACACGGCAAAGAACTGTTCGAGCTGGCGAGAGGCACTGGCCTCGAAGGCATCGTCGCCAAACGAATCGACAGTTCCTACGTTTCCGAGCGCAGCACCAGTTGGGTCAAACTCAAAGTAACCCAGACGCTCGATGCCGTGGTCGCTGGCTGGACCGCCGCCCGGACTGCGGCTCTCCCTCTCGGCGCGCTTCTTTTGGGACTCTATCAAGGGAAAAAGCTTCGCTTCATCGGCCACGTCGGTTCCGGTTTTGACGGCAAAAAATTGGAGGAACTGAGCAGCAGACTGAAAAAACTGGCGTTGTCCTCTTGCCCGTTTGATGCCGTGCCGGAAACCAACGAAAATCCGTCCTGGGTCTCTCCGGATCTGGTCGCGCGCGTCAAGTTCACCGGGTGGACGCAGGAAAACGCCTTGCGCCACCCCGTTTTCATCGCGCTCCGCGAGGACGCTCGTCCTGCGGATTGCCAATGGGAAACCGAGGTCGCCCCTGCCAGTACCGTACCCGCCGCTGCTGCTCCTGCCGTGGTCCGCGCTCCTGCAGTCGTGGGTCGCGTGATCAGCAAGAAGGCACAAATCGAGGAAGAGTTGTTGGAAGGACGCGCGGAGACCATCACCATCGAATTCGACGGCCAGCGTTTCCGGCTAAGCAACCTGAACAAAATTTATTTCCCGGAGTCCGGCTACACAAAACGCAACCTGCTCGCCTACTACTATCGAGTAGCCGACCTCATCCTGCCTTTTCTCCGCGAGCGTGCTCTGGTCTTGCGCCGTTATCCCGATGGAATCAGCGGACAAGCCTTTTTTCAGAAAGATGTGCGCGAGGGGTTGCCCGAGTGGTTCAAGACGGTACCCATCGACTCCGAAGGCCGAGGCAAAGAAATTCACTACGCCACAGCCGACGACCGCGCATCACTTCTCTTCCTGACGGGTCTCGGCTGCATCGACCACAATCCGTGGTCCAACCGTACCGACGACTTTGATCATCCCGATTATTTCTTCTTCGATCTCGATCCATCCGACGGCACGGAATTTTCGGTTGTAATTACAATTGCGCAAGCGCTTCACAAAGCCCTGGAAGAATTGCAGGTCGCTCATTTCCTGAAAACATCCGGCGCCACGGGCTTTCACATCTACGTGCCCGTCGAACCCGTCTATACCTACGAGCAGCTAAGAACTTTTGCGGAAATTGTCGCCCGCACCGTAACCGCCGAGCACCCCAATCTTGTTACGAACGAGCGCATTGTCGCCAAGCGTCCCGCCGGCCGGGTACTCATCGACGTCCAGCAGAACGCTCACGGCCGCCCACTGGCTGCCGCCTATTCCGTACGCGCCTTTCCGAAAGCCCCCGTTTCCACCCCTGTTCTGCCGCGGGAGTTGCGCCCAAGCCTTCGGCCCGAAACCCTGAACATAAAAACGATCTCTGCCCGTCTAAAAGAAAAGGGTAATCTCTGGGCCGATTTTTGGAAGAAACGTCAGAGGTTAGAAGAGGCCGTCGAGCTTCTCAGCAAACGTATGCCCTCGAAAACGACCAAGGGGCCGTGATAGCCAAGCCGGTATTGAGCAGATATGTGCTCCGCAGGATGGCTCGCACGCCTAGTGGAACAGTGTCTGCCGATGATGGGGGATGCGGCCGTGACTTCGAGTAACGTAATTAGTCTCTACGAGACCTTAGAGAAGTTGGGCGTCGAAATCTGGATTGACGGAGGTTGGGGCGTGGATGCCCTCCTTGGCAAGCAAAGCCGGCCTCACCAAGACTTAGACATAGCGATACAGAAGAAGGACCTGCCGAAATTGCAAGAGCTGCTACGCGAGCGAGGGTACAAGGATATAAAAACCGAGCAGGCAAGGGATTGGAATTTCGTTTTGGGCGATGAATACGGTAGAGAAATCGATGTCCATGTCATCGTCTTTGATAGCCAGGGAAATGGAATATATGGACCGAAAGAAAATGGGGAAGTTTACCCTGCGGCTTCTTTGACGGGGACTGGCCTGATAGAAGAACGAACAGTCAGGTGCATTTCCCCTGAATGGATGGTTAAATTCCACTCCGGCTACGAACTGAAGGACAAAGACTTTCACGACGTGTCCGCGTTATGCAGGAAATTTGGCATTGACTTGCCGTCAGAGTATGCGCGTTTCAAGAAATAAAGCCATGCGAGGCCGTCCGGCGCCAAAGTCGCAGCCTTTCCTGCTCGCGGTTGTTGTGATTAAATCCCAAAGCACGGAGGTGCACCATTCCTGGCGCGGGCAAGCTATTGGTTGGAACTTCTGGATACTCCTATAAAGAGTGGAAAGGAAATTTTTACCCGGAGAAGCTACCAGACAAGGAGATGCTGAGCTTCTACGCCAAGCAGTTCTCGACCGTCGAAATCAATCACAGTTTCTATCGCATGCCCACCGAGTCCGCTCTTTCGAACTGGGCGACGAGCGTCCCCGAAGGTTTTCGTTTCGCCCTGAAAGCCAACCAGCAAATCACGCACATAAAAAGGCTCCGCGACTGTGAGAGCTCGCTCAAACGCTTCCTGGAAGTCGCCAGCATTCTCAACGACGGCGACCACCTCGGCCCCATCCTCGTGCAACTCCCGCCCACATTCAAATTCGATCGCCCTCTACTCGAAGATTTTCTTGCCCTTCGCCCGCCCGCATTCCTTTTCGCGTTTGAAGTGCGCCACCCATCCTGGTACACCGACGAAACTTACACCGTCCTTCGCCAGCATCAGACGGCGCTCTGCCTCTCCGAAACCGAAAAACAGACGCCCCCCGATGTAATCACTGCCCCTTTCACTTACGCACGCCTGCGCCTCGAAGACTACACCCCGAAACAACTGAAAGCCTGGAGGCAGCGCATCGACGCATGGCTCGACCAAGGCATCGATGTATACGTCTATCTCAAACACGAAGACGCCGGCAAAGCGCCCGCGTACGCTCACCAACTCCTCGGCAAAACAACCTGACCACAGAAGGAACTCTCGACGATACGAGCCACTGGCAACCCCTATTGCGCCCCTGGAAATTTCCGGCTCGACCGCCCCACTCGTTTCTGCCTCCTTGCATCAAAATTAAACAAGCCGCTTGGGATCAGCCGCACCCCTGCCCAAACGTCTCATTCGGCCCGGATTACTCACGTTCAATTTCGATAACGCCTGAAAGGACAAATCCGATGAAACGACTTTTCTACCTCAGTCTGGGGCTATTGGTTTTTGCCATTCCGTCGCGCGCTCAGTCCTCCGCCGACGCCTCCGTCGGCTACTCTTATTTCCGCTTTGGCAACTCCGGCGGCATCAACCAGAACGGCATCAGCGGTTCCGTCGCTTACAAACCGATCCCCTACCTAGGTATCGTCGGTGACTTTGGCGGCTATCACGCCTCTCCCGGCGGCGTTTCCGCCAATACCTACACGTTTCTCTTCGGCCCGCGAATCATCGTGCACAACCCAACCAAGTTCACTCCTTTTGTTCAGTTCCTGGCGGGTGCCGCGCATTTGACGACAGGCAATGGGGGCCCCTCCGCCACCGACTTCGCCTATAGCGTCGGCGGCGGCGTTGATGTTGGAGTCTTGCCCCATCTGTCTGTACGCCCGCAGCTCGACTATGTCGGCATCCGCGATTCGGGAAGCACGGCGAATTGCACGCGCGTCTCGGTCAGCGCCGTCGTCCGCTTCTGACGCCGACGCAATCGTCGTCTCTAGCGACGGACCCGCCCCTATGGCCAGTGTTCCTTTGGAACGCCCTGACCTTTCGTCCATCTGACGTACTCCTCAACCCCTCGCTACCCTTCTTCTGGGGCTCGGGCTGTTCTGGGCCGAGGAGGGGCAATGTTGCGTCATCGAATCCTTATTCTGCTTGGGGTAAGTTTTCTTGCGGCTTCTGCCGCGTGGGCTGACGAGGTTGGCTACGTCGACTGCACCAATCATTCCGAAGGAACACAAGTCTTCGGAAAACCCAGGAAAACTCCCGACATAGTTGCTTCTCTACCTTGCGGCGAGCGCTTCACGATCTTGGTCTACGGCTTCTACTTCTCCCGCGTTCAGACCAAAGACGGCCAGATCGGCTACATCTACTCCAGCCTGATCGCTGTCGATCGTGGTGCAACGGCGGTGCAACAGACGCCTTCCATGCAAACGGCCTCCGACAAATTAAAAATCCCAAGCACGCGCGCCCTGGACGCAAAGCCTAACTCACTCCCGCCCGGGCAACCTCAACCGGCGCCCGCTCAACAAGCTCCAACGACAAAGGCCGCAGTCTCAGCGTCCGCGTCCGTCTCGATCGCATCCGTTCTGCCCGCGCCTCCAGCGAGTATCCCGGAAACGCCTGCGCCTGTCGCTCAAACTGTTGCTCAACCTGATCTGCCCGCAGCCGCGCAACCTGCACCCATTCTCCCCGCGTC
>Ga0210405_10006424_pt1 | contig 10482 bp, 9 predicted proteins | sample IncBWH11MmetaG_FD_155492 | JGI IMG/M metagenome (GOLD analysis project Ga0210405, IMG submission 155492) | Forest soil microbial communities from Barre Woods Harvard Forest LTER site, Petersham, Massachusetts, United States - Inc-BW-H-11-M | ecosystem: Environmental > Terrestrial > Soil >... | reverse complement strand
GGCGGAGCGATGTGACAGCCTGGTAGACGGAGTCCGGTGCGACGATGACATCGGACCAGACTTGGTTAAGTAAGTCATCGATGCTGACAACCTCGCCGGCATGGTCGGCGAGGCATAGCAGAAGCCGCATCGTTCGTACCTCTACGCGAGCGGTCTCTCCATTTCGAGAGATTTGACCGGACGCTGGATTGATGCACCAGGCGCCGATTCGAAGCTTCGTTGTGGTTGGACGTTCCATGCAGGTTGTGCGCACGCCCTTCAAATGGAGGAACGGCGCCCGCCGATTATACACCGTGGATAAATGCCAACCGCGTTCTCGCCGGCCTTGCGCTTAGCGGCGTTACGCCAGCCACGGCACTGCCGATGCATTGTGAATTCAGAAGTATTCAGAGCGTTTCAGAGCAAACTCAGGACTTCTCGCGTCTCCTCTGGTTATCGTGAGTGGCATTGCGGATTGCAAACAAATCAGAGGTGAAAGAGAGGACATCGGATGACTGGAGATTCGGCAGGTTTGCCGTTGGGGCCATCGGGGAAAAGGAACGCGCTATTGGCGATCGCAGTGGGCGGCGGGATTGCCGGGACTCTGGACCTTTTGCAAGCTTGCATCCTGTTTGGATGGAGGATTCCGCTTGTGATTGCCGCGGGCCTGTTGGGGCTGGAGGCTTTCCATGGAGGCGCTGGCACCTATGTTCTTGGTGTCGTACTGCACTTCTTTATCGCTTGCTCGGCAGCGGCTATTTACTACGGGGCAAGCCGCAGGCTGGGTTTTCTGAAGGAGCATCCGCTGGTGTGCGGATTGTTCTTTGGAGCCGCGGTGGAAGAGGTGATGAATCTTATCGTTTTGCCGCTCTCCGCGCTTCACTCGAAGGGCCCTTACACACTTCATGACCTGATTCTTGGGCTGCTGGTGCACATGGTCGTAGTCGGGCTGCCGATTTCCTACAGCGTTCGGCGGTTCTCGAAATAGACGTGTGGCCGTAGCCGGGCAACAGACCCAAACGTTGTGCACCAGGCAAAAAAGCGGAAACAAATCTAGAAAATCAGTTGCTCGCTCCAGGTTTTCCACCCGCAAGTAGTTCTAATCAGAACCGCGAGGCACTGGAAAGGGGTTGCCTGCATTGGTGGGAATGATTTATTGTGCGGGCGTGTAAACGTTTGCTGTAGAGCGGGCATGAAGCCGGTTTGGACGGGATCGAAAGGGCAGTCCTGAGGAGGCAAAAATGTCGAAGAGATTGCGGTTGTCGCGGCGAGAATTTGTCGGCGCTGCCATTTCTGCTGCCGCGGTGAGTGCCGCGCCTATCGATCATTTCCTCGCTCTGTCTAGGGGAGCCAGTTCGACCGCGCCGACTGCTGATTGGAAAGATGAGGGAGTGCTTTTTGTGGATAAGTCTCCCTACGCGAAGCTGCACAACATTCCTGTGCACGCGGTAACGATTACGCAAGGGTTTTGGGGAGCGCGGCGAGAGACAAACGTCGACAAGAGCATTCCATCCATGGAGAAATTGCTCGAGGCCAACGGGAGAATGACCAACTTTTTGCGGCTGGCCGGCAAGAGTGATGCCGCGCAGCGCGGTCCAGTTTACTCGGACTCCGATGTTTACAAGTGGACGGAGGCAGCCGGGTTTGCGCTGCAGTCTGGTGATCGCCCTGAATTGCACGCGCTTACGGACAAGATCATCAAGGAAGTCGTCGCCGTGCAAGAGCCGAGCGGATACTTGAATACGTACTATGTGGGAGACCACGCCAAACAACGCATGGAACCTGACGTACAACGGTGGGGCCATGAGCTTTACAACATCGGGCACATGATCCAGGGGGCGATTGCGTTTTATCGCGCGACGGGCGACCGCACTTTGCTGGACGCAGGGATTCACTTTGTTGATGGCTACCTGTTGCCTAATTTTGGGCCGGGGCCTGACAAAAAGCCGATTCTCTCGGGGCATCCGGAAATTGAGCTCGCGCTGATTGAGCTTTACCGCACGACCGGAGACAAACGGCACCTCGAACTTGCAGGCTATATACTTCAGGGCGATGACCGGATCAAGTTGCCGCAGCACGGCTACGTTTATCACTTCTGCGGGATTCCGTTCACGTCGCGCACGCATCTTGAAGGTCACGCCGTGCGCGCCATGTATGCCTGCTGCGGGGCCACCGACTATTACCTGGAAACCGGCGACGAATCCTACTGGAAGACACTCAACGTGCTTTGGGAAGACCTTATTTCCTCCCAGATGTACGTGACGGGCGGAGTCGGTGCGCGCAGCGAAGGCGAAGCGTTCGGAGATTCCTATGAATTGCCGAACTTCACAGCCTATGGGGAGAGCTGCGCGGCGATCGGCAACATGATGTGGAACTGGCGGATGCTCGCGGCCACCGGAGATGCAAAATTCGCAGACGTGATCGAGCGAGCTTTATATAACGGGATTAATTCGGGGATGTCCCTGGACGGCACGATGTATTGTTACCGCAATCCGCTGGCGTTTGACCCGTCTGGCGGCGACCACATTCGCAATCCGTGGTACGACACGACGTGCTGCCCGCCGAATCTGGAGCGCACGTTCGCTTCCTTGCCCGGCTATTTTTACAGCACGAGCAAGGATGGCTTGTACCTGCATCTTTACGACAATTCGGAGTTGGATTGGCATCTTGAGGATGGAACCGGGCTAAAACTCGCACAGAAGACGAACTATCCGTGGGATGGTGTGGCGGATATTACGGTCACGCCGGCGAAGCCTGCGGAATTCACTTTTTATCTTCGCGTGCCCGGGTGGTCTGACGGTACGCAGGTCGCGGTCAACGGCAAGCCGGTTTCGGGAGCAACTCCGGGCCAGTATCTGGCTTTGCGGCGGCGCTGGTCGTCCGGCGACGTGATCAACGTAAAATTCGGGATGACGCCGCAGGTGATCGAAGCAAACCCTCGCGTCGTGGATGACTACGGACGTGTCGCCGTGCAGCGCGGTCCGCTGGTGTATTGTCTCGAACAACTCGATCAGCCGGACGGCGTGCAGCTATTTGATGTTGCGCTGGATGTGCGCCAGAAAGGGCCCTCGGCGTTTCACGAGGAGTTGCGCAAAGATCTGCTTGGCGGAATTGTGATTCTGAAACATTCGGGGGCGGTTAGCGAGAAGTCCAATTCACGTAACGCGCTCTATCGTCCGTACGCTGGTGAAGCATCCAAAGCGCGGGAAGTGGAGTTGAAGTTTGTGCCCTATTACGCGTGGGCAAATCGCGCGGGCACGCCGATGCAAGTGTGGACGCCGGTTCAGAAGGCGTAGGGATTTACTGAGAAATCGGACCAATGGAAACCGCCACCTTTGGCAGCGCGTAGAATCGTATTGGCCGGCTGCACAAAGATTCCAAGAAACTCCCCGTCGCGCTGGGTGTAGACGATTCCTGGAAACTCACACTACACTGCCAAGAAGAGGAACTCTTTCGGAATGATCTATAGCCGGCGCGTGTTTATGGGATTATCCGTGGGATCGGCGATCGTACTGTCTACCGAACGATTGCTCGGGCAAGGAGTGGCGGCCCACGCGGCCAAGCCGCTGGCACGGCAAGCCCCGTCCGGCCGCCCGTTCAACGCGCATTTTGTGGACGTCGGGCCGGCTGCGGGATTGCATGCGCCGACAATCTACGGCGGCGTGGACAGTAAGAAATACATTCTCGAATCTACCGGCTGCGGCTGCGCGTTCATCGATTACGACAACGACGGCTGGATGGATGTTTTTTTGCTCTGCGGCACTCGCCTCGAAGGCGCCCCGGAAGGCGCAACGAACCGTTTGTACAAGAACAACCGCGACGGCACGTTTACCGATGTTACAGAAAAGGCGGGGCTTCATGCCGCTGGCTGGGCTTGCGGCGTGTGCATCGGGGACTACAACAACGACGGTTTCGAAGATATTTTTTGCACTTACTTCGGGCAAAACATTCTTTACCGCAACAATGGTGACGGTACTTTTACGGATATGACCAAGGCGGCTGGACTCTTGAACGACCAACCGCGGTGGGGCGCGGGATGCAGCTTTCTCGATTACAACCGGGACGGACACCTCGACTTGTTCGTCTCGAACTATGTCCGCTTCTCCTTTGAACATGCGCCGGTTCCTGGAACGAACACGAACTGCAATTGGAAAGGGATTCCCGTCGAATGTGGTCCACGCGGGCTGCCCACGGGGCGCCATTCGCTTTACAAAAATAATGGCGATGGAACGTTTACCGACGTCAGCCAACAGGCAGGCATCGCTTCGGCGACAAAATGCTACGGCATGACGGTGGTGGCGGCAGATTTGGACGAAGACGGCTGGCCGGACATTTATGTCGCTTGCGACTCGACGCCGAGTTTGCTTTTCATGAACAACCATGACGGAACGTTTCGCGAAGAGGGAGTGGTGCGCGGAGTGGCTCTCAGCGATGACGGAGAAGAACAAGCAGGGATGGGAATTGGCGTTGGCGACTATAACCTCGACGGGCATCTGGACCTGTTTAAGACGCACTTCGCGGACGATGCCAACGTTCTCTACCGTAACGACGGCAAAGGGAATTTTGATGATGTTACGCGCACGTCTCGCATTGGCGTGGAGACGCGGTATGTGTGCTGGGGCGCTGGAATCGTGGATCTCGACAACGATGGCTATCCGGATTTGTTTATGGTTACAGGTAACGTTTACCCGGAAGTCGAACGATCCCTCCCGCAATATGCCAATAAGACGCCGCGCGCGGTGTTTCGCAATCTGGGCAATAATTCCTTTGAGGAGTTGGTCGAAGCCGCCGGCCCTGGCGTTGCTGAAGCGCACTGCAGCCGCGGATGCGCTTTCGGAGATTTTGACAATGACGGCGATATCGACATGCTGATCATAAATCTGAATGAAAATCCGTCTCTTTTGCGCAACGATCTGCAAGGAAAACACAATTGGATCAAGATCAAACTCGAGGGCGTTAAGTCCAATCGAAGCGCGATCGGGGCGCGGGTTCTTGCGCGTTATGGGGGGAAAACACAGGCGCAGAGCGTGTTGAGCCAATCCAGTTTTTATTCTTGCAACGATTCCCGGCTTCATTTCGGCCTCGGAAATTACACGTTGGTCGCTCTGGAAGTGCACTGGCCCAACGGGCTTGTGGAGTCCTTCAAACAGCTGCCCATCAATCAACTTGTCACCTTGCGCGAGGGAATAGGCGTGGTTCCAAACCGAGGCTGGTCGAAGACGTAAGCGAAGAGCGGAAAAGCCAAGCAATGGCTTTGCTGGCTGCTAATTCAGTTGAATGTTCACGGCCGCCACGGACGCCGGCGGGAACTCCACTACAAAATTTCCTTCGTTCGCGCTCACAAAGTCCTGTCCGGGAGGGGCTTGCCCCTCCCGCGCCGTGCGAGGAGTCTCGCTCGAGTCCTCTATCATGCGTGAACGAGCTGATGCACTCGCCGCACGCGGATTTGTTTCTCGCGCTTGCGCGTTTGCGCAATGTCATCGGAAGCCTGCATCCGCATCAACGTATCCATCTTTACGCCAAACGCTTTCTCAACGCGCAGTGCCATGTTCCCTGAAAGGTCGGCCTTGCCGTTAAGCAGACTCGACAAGGCCGGCCGCGAAACCTGTAGCGCCGCCGCAGCCGCCGTCACCGACAGGCCCGCAGGCTTAATAATCTCGGTCCGAATGAAATCTCCCGGATGGGGAGGGTTCTTCATAGCCATTGCGTTAGCTCCTTCTACCTAATGGTAGTCTTCCAAATTCAGATCACAGATTTCTAGCACCGCGGTGTCGATACGAAACGTCAAACGGCGCTTGCGTGTAACGCTTAGGCTCCATGTGCCTTTGCGGTCGCCGGTCAGCGTGTGTGCCTTGCACGTTGGAAGCGCGCGTAATTCCTCGGGCTCCTGCATGTCATCAAGAAACGCAAGCATTTTGCGGAGCTTCTCCTCCGAGTCAGGCGGAACGCCCTTCGCGCTGTCTTCCGCGTATAGTCTTTTTAGACCCTATGAGCGAAGTTCTTTATCTTCACTCAACAGGCTGTAGCCTGTCGCTTTACACTTGTCAATACAAGAACCGGTGCCTGAACGGGGGTCGTGCCCGCGCCTCGCCGCGAACTCTGCGACTGCGTTTTCCTTTCTCTTCTCCGTTCGGTCGCCAGGGATCACGGCACAAGACCTCGGACGCTCTTGACGCTTGCGCCAGCCCTGCCATCGCAGGCACAATTCGCGTGCTCTCTCAGGTCACCCTTACCACCAAGGAAGGCGCGCGATGCGACGAATTATCCCAGCACTCATCTTGGCATTGGGCTTCTGCATTTCTCTCCACGCACAAACAAAAGCCCCTCTGCAGCCGCCCGACTACGGCCAGTGGGAATCCCTCGCCGTGCCGCGCGAGTTCGGCGGCCTCTCGCCGGACGGCAAGTGGATCGCTTACGGCATCAACCGTTCCAATCGCGAGAACGAGTTGTGCGTCACAAACATCGCCGACGGCACCACCAAGACCGCTGCGTTCGCGACGCAGGCGGTTTTTTCTTCCGACTCGCGCTGGGTCGCTTACGCCATCGGTTACTCCGAAGCGCAAGAAGAGAAGATGAAAAAAGACAAGAAGCCCGTGCAAAGAAAGCTCGGCCTTCTGAATCTCTCGACCGGTGAGCAAATCGTTCTCGACAACATAGAATCGTTCGCCTTCGGTCCCACAGGAACCTACCTTGCCATGCGCCGCTATGCGCCGGAGAAAAAGGAGACGCCCGACGCCGCCGCAAACGTGGAAAACGAAGACACGCCCGGTGCCACGCTGATCCTCCGCCAGCTCTCCTCGGGACACGACACTTCGTTCGGCAACATATCTGAATTTGCTTGGCAGGATCTTCCGAAGCGCGGCACGCTTCTCGCGATGACCATCAATTCGGAAGACAAAACCGGCAACGGCGTTCAACTCTTCAACTCCGAAAACGTATCTGTTCGGGTCCTCGATTCCTCGGCGTCTATCTACAGCGGGCTCGCTTGGCGCAAAGATGGCAACGATCTTGCCGTCCTGCGCTCGAAATCCGATGATCATCGCGAAAGCGCCACACAAATCGCCCTCGCGTGGACCCATCTCGGAGACGCTTCCGAAGCCAGCCATGCTTACGATCCCACGGGAGACACAAAGTTTCCCGCGGGCATGCGCACCGTCTCATTTCACAAGCCAACCTGGTCCGAAGATGGCGAGATGGTTTTTCTAGGCATGGCGAAATGGGATGAAAAAATCGCCGAGCCAAAAAAATCCGAGAAAGAGTCCGGCGGAGACTCCACGAAGGCAGACGCCACAAAAACAGATTCGGCGAAATCAGACTCCGGATCAAAAGGCAAGGGCAAGGACAAACCCAAAGACCCCGACGATCCCGCCACCGTAGCCATCTGGAACGCGCGCGACACCGAAGTCATGCCCAAGCAAAAGCTCAATGCCAAGAACGACCGCCAGAAAAATATCCTGTGCGCCTGGCATCTGCAGAACGGGCAGTTTGTCTCGCTCGGCAAGGACCTCGACGAAGAGATTGTTCCTTTCAAGAACCAGCAAACGGCTTACGCGGCGAACTGGTCCGCCTACGCGATGGAGCGCAGCATCGGCAGGCCCGCCGCCGATGTTTATTTTGTGGATCTCGCCACCGGCAATCGCGCAGAAATTCAGGGTCGGCTCAACGATGACTACTATCTCGAAGCCAGTCCTGGAGGCCATTACCTACTCTACTTTCACGACAATCACTACTGGACGGTGAACACCGCCACGCGCGCGGTCGTCAATATCACGAAGACTGTGCCCACGGCCTTTGCGGACCTCGAAGCCGACTACACCATCAAGCAGAAGCCAGCTTTCGGTTTTGCGGGATGGACGAAAAACGACGCGAGCATCATCCTCTACGACAAATTCGATCTCTGGCAGGTTTCGCCCGATGGTGCTCACGCCACTAAGCTCACCGATGGCGCCGCCGATCAGGTGCGGCACCGCTACGTGAAACTAAATCCGCGCGACGAGCTTATTGACGCGGAAAAGCCGATGTACCTCAGCATGTTCGGCGTGTGGACGAAAAAATCCGGCTACGCACGTCTCAGTCCGGACGCTTCAGGCAAATTCGCCGAGGAGCATCTCGTCTGGCTCGATAAAAACGTCGATCGCCTCGGAAAAGCCAAAGACGCGGACGTCTTCGAGTACGTCGTGCAAACCTTTACGGAATCGCCCAACGCCTTTGTCGGTGGCCCCGATCTAAAGGATCCGAAGCAAGTCACCAAAACAAACCCCTTCCAGGGCAACTACGCATGGGGCCACGAAGAACTGATCGACTACAAAAACAGTCACGGCGAGCGCTTGCAGGGAGCGCTGTACTATCCCGCTGGCTACGACCCCGCCAAAAAATATCCCATGGTCGTCTACATGTACGAAAAGCTGTCGGACGGCCTCCATCAATACAGCTCGCCCTCCGAGCGCAATTACTACAATGCGGGCGCCATCACCAGCCATGGCTATTTCCTGCTCGAGCCGGACATCGTTTTTCGTCCCCGCGACCCGGGCGTTTCGGTCGTCGACTGCGTCACCTCTGCCGTTAAGCGCGTCATCCAGATGAACGTGATCGATCCCAAGAAAGTTGGCGTGATGGGCCATTCCTGGGGTGGCTTTGATTCGGTTTATCTCGCGACGCACACGACCGATTTCTTTGCCGCTGCCGTCGCTGGCGCTCCCATCACCGATCTCGTCAGCAACTACGGCAATCATCACTGGAGCTCCGGCATCGCCGAAACCGATCACATCGAAACCGGCCAGCAGCGCATGGAAGTCCCGCTCTATGAAGATCTGCAAGCCTACATCCGCAACTCGGCGGTGTTCGGGGTTCAGAATATGACCACACCGCTGCTCATCGAAGTTGGCGACAGCGACGGCACCGTCTTTTTTCATCAAGGCGTTGAGCTGTACAACATCGCGCGCCGCGCCAAAAAGAATGTGGTGCTCCTCGAATATGCCGGCGAGGATCACGGCCTGCGTAAAAAGCCCAACCAAATAGACTACGAGCGCCGCATCTTTGCCTGGTTTGGCCACTACTTGAAAGGCGAGCCTGCAGCGGAGTGGATCACCAACGGCGAAAGCTTTCTAGACCGCGAAAGGGAACTGAAGAAACTGAAGGCCGGAGAAGGCAAAGACTGAGGACTTTCCGAGGGCCGTGCGCGCAGGACCACCGCGCCTCTCGGCTGAACAGGAATAGGGCGACGCAGCGAGAATTCTAGGATTGGCGGGCAGCCAGCCGCGCGAGAACGGGATCGTGTTCCTGCAAAACCGAATCCGCAAATCCACGCGATGGAACGCGCAACAGAAGAAACAACTCGCCGGCCCACAATAAAATGTCCAGCAGGCGGCCGCGCTGCAAGTTGTCGATATTCGTGCAGTGCAAAGCCACTTCCAGCGTCCGGTGCGAGCACTCTTCGACGAAGGCGCGCAGCGAAGCGAGATCGAGATTCATGCGGCCGAGCTTCTGGCCGCGAGGATCGATGCGTTGCAAATTGTCGTAGCAGAGTTCGATGAAGTGGTTCAAGCAAAAATCCTGTTGAGCCAGAGAAGCCACTGCGGCCCCTTCACAAAAATCCACTGCGCAGATCTTGTCCTCAAACATCGTCGATATGGCCCCCAACTCAACTTTCCTAACCCTCTTGCCGTTCGCACCCATCCTCTCTATATAACCCCCCATAGAGTTGGATGTCGCGAAGGCGGCCAGCCGTTGCCGGAGTGCTGTTCGAATCCCGGCGGAAAATAAATTCTAGCGCGTTCGACCGCGCTCTCACGCGACGCAGAGTGCTGCTTCTTCGTGCTGCTCGGCATGCATCGCTGCTTCGGAGCATGGTTGTTCGAATTCGTGCGGAACTTGCGCTGCGGCCGGGTAGGCGGCGAGCGTTTGAACGCGCAGGCAACGATCCAGATAGGGAGTCAATAGAGCGCGAACCCAGCGGACGTTTTCGCTGCAACGCTGCATGCGATCCTCGCCGCTCCAGAGCGTGACAACGGTCACGAGACGGGCTTCGTGGTTCGCTATCATCACGAAGCTTCCCGCAAAACCGACAACTTCTCCGAGGGCTCCATTGATCGCCGCGGGCAACGCTGCATGTACCTTGTGCGCTTCATTGGGTTTGGCAACAAACTCGATACTGAGAGCCGTGATGCGCGAGCCAGCGTAGCTCATGCCGAATGTCCGCGTATTAGTACTCAAGGGATTTGAATCGAGCGGGCGCGATGCGGGTTTGGAAAGATTGTGGGTTTGCAACGAACGTGACACGGAGCCTCCAAATTCAGTGGTCCTCCCCGCATTGGGGGAGGCGCATCCTCGTGGGTCCAGGTCCAACTCGGATGCGCCCTGGTGGGACACGCGGGGGACAGGGGAACCGTCCCTTCGCAGCAGGACGCCCAAGAGTACGATGGGTTCCTACAACCGAATAGTGCAGGAGGTGGGGATTTCGTTTCACCCGGATTTGGTCCAAAATGGGAAAGATTGCTCCTAGTG
>Ga0210405_10006420_pt1 | contig 10487 bp, 8 predicted proteins | sample IncBWH11MmetaG_FD_155492 | JGI IMG/M metagenome (GOLD analysis project Ga0210405, IMG submission 155492) | Forest soil microbial communities from Barre Woods Harvard Forest LTER site, Petersham, Massachusetts, United States - Inc-BW-H-11-M | ecosystem: Environmental > Terrestrial > Soil >... | reverse complement strand
TCGCGGAAATCAGGCGGAAATCGCCGCCTTAACGGGTCTCTCCTCCCTCGCGCGAGGGGTGGACGCGGTTGGAAACCTAGAGCAAGCACCTGCGGTGGTTCGCCAACTCGCTACGGAAACCGGGACCATCGTCGTAGCAAGCGGTGCTACCGACTACCTATCGGACGGGAACACCGTTATCGCGATCGATAACGGGCATCCGATAATGGCGAGAACAACGGGCTCGGGCTGCGTCGCCACCGCGGTGATTGCCGCTTTCTTACCGATAAGCTCGCATCCTTTCTCAGCTGCAATTTCAGCGATGGTCGTGATGGATTTGGCAGGTGAACTCGCAGCGGATCATTCTCAAACCGAGGGACCTGGCAGTTTCCGGGTCCGCTTCCTGGACGCTTTCGATAAGCTCGAACCCGACCACATAGAACAGCGGATGAAGCTCAAACAGTTCTAGGTTCTAAGTTTTAGGTTTTAAGTTCCAAGTTTTAACTGATTGCGCCCCTGTCCCTTAGTACGAGGCCTCGTTCATGCCGACGATGACTGAATCTCGAACCTTGAACTTCGAACTTTCAACCTAGAACCGTTCGGGTGTCGTCGGCGTTGCCGGTATTGTCCCCCGAGTCCAGATTATCTTCTCCCTATGCCAAACCTCCCGATCGAAGCCGAACAGTTTGAGAAGATACAGACGAAAGTATTCGCCGACTCAGAAACTGCGGTCCGTGAGTTGGCTGCGGGCATCGCCGGTTTTATTCGGCAACGCCAAACGGAGAACCGACCGGCGGTCTTGGGATTGGCCACCGGCTCGACCCCGGTAAAGCTTTACCAGGAATTCATCCGGCTACATCGGGAAGAGGGGCTTTCCTTCAAGAACGTAATCACCTTTAACCTGGACGAATATTACGGTCTCCCTCCGAGGCATCCCGAGAGCTATCGCCATTTCATGGAGGTTCAGCTCTTTCGCCATGTGGACCTGCCCGCGAATCAAGTCCATGTACCGGATGGACTAGTCGAACGAGACAAAGTTTTCGAATACTGCGCGCATTACGAAACTCAAATCGCGGAGGCGGGCGGGATCGACATCCAGATCGTTGGGATCGGCCGGACCGGGCACATCGGATTCAACGAACCGGGTTCGACTCGGGACTCCCGAACCAGAATGGTTGCGCTCGATCGGTTAACTCGGCGAGATGCGGCCCGCGATTTCCGCGGTGAAGCCAACGTACCGGCTTATGCGATCACCATGGGAATTGGCACAATTCTGCAAGCACGCCAGATCCGGTTGATCGCTTGGGGTGAATCTAAAGCATCGATTCTGCGCGCCGCAGTTGAGGGGTCGGAGACCGACAGCGTCCCAGCCAGTTTTTTGCAACCCCATCCCGATTGCGTTGGTTATATCGACCAGGCAGCAGCGAACGAGCTCACCCGGTTCCGGACTCCATGGAAAGTGGGGCCGGTCGGTTGGGACCGCCAGCTGACGCGAAAGGCTGTCGCCTGGCTGGCCGAGAACCGGCAAAAGCCGGTGTTACGGCTCCAGGACGAAGACTACACCGAGAACGCTCTGGCTTCGCTCTTAGTCGAGACAGGCTCTGCTTACAGCCTTAACATCAAAATCTTTAACGAGCTCCAACATACCATCACCGGATGGCCGGGCGGAAAGCCGAACGCCGATGATAGTAATCGGCCGGTCCCAGCCGAGCCGCCCTTCAAGCGTGTGCTGATCCTCAGCCCGGAACCGTTGGACGCCGAGATTGGAATGGCTGGAACCATTCATCGGTTAGTCAATCAGCGGCATGAAGTCACCTTAGCCTACCTGACTTCTGGCAACCTCAGTGTGCCGGACGGCGAAGCGAGAATGGCGTTCAGCCTTTTACATGAGCTTGCGGTATCCGGTTCGGGTTCACGTATCCAACTGGAAAGGTTAGCCAAAGAAACCGATAGCAAAGCACCATTCGATGAGGACAGCAGAGAGCTTCGCCAATTCAAAGGTTTGATCCGCAGAGCCGAGGCGCGCGCCTCCTGCCAAATTCTCGGTTTATCGTTGGATCGCGTCTCTTTCCTCGACTTACCTTTCTACGAGCAAGGCCGATACCGGCAATTTCGTTGGGGTGCGCCCGATGTCGATTTGGTCACGACGCTGATGCGGTCGCGCAAACCACACCAGATTTATTTAACGGGCGCCGGCGCCGATCCCAGCAGCGTAACCGGGATAACATTTCAACTGGTTTCGGCCGCACTGCAGAGCTGCCGCGAAGAATCTTGGTTGTCGAACTGTCAAGTCTGGATTTACGCCTCAAATGAACGGCCTTGGCCGCCGCACGAGATTGATATGGCGGTGCCATTGAGTCCGGCCGAACTCGCGATCAAGTTAGACTGTCTTTACCATCATCGTTCACAACGCAGCCAGACTCCCTTTACAGAGACCCAAGCGGGCGAAGATTGGCAACAAGCCGAACAGATCAATCGAACAACCGCGAAACAATACGACCGCCTCGGGCTGGCGGAGTACGAAGCCATCGAGTCGTTTCACCGGTTAAAAAATGTAAATGTGATTAACGAAGCCAAGAAAAGGTGAACAACGAATCTTATGCCGTTCGTCAGAATCTCACTTAAAGGTAATCGCTCTGAAAAAGAGCGTCTGAGTATCGGCGATTGCGTCCATCGCGCGTTAGTAAAAGCAATCGAAATCCCAGAAGGCGACCGCTTTCAGGTAATCACGGAGCACAACGCAGACTTGGTTTACGATCCGGATTACCTAAACATCCATCGGACCGACGGGATCATTATGATTCAGATTACTTTAGCCTCGGGCCGGACCGTGGAGCTAAAGAAAGCACTATTTAAAACCGTGGCTGAGTTTCTTGCCGCTGAGCAAGGTTTTCGGAAGGAAGATGTGTTCATCAACCTAGTGGAGACCTCAATGGAAAACTGGTCTTTCGGAAACGGCATCGCCCAACATGCGGATGCACCGCCACCGCATTTGAGCAAGTGATTGTGGAGCGCTGCCTCGCTTGCGAGGCCGTGGTGAACACGGGTACACCGTCGCCCGCCTTTCCGCGTATTGCGCTCTGTATCGGCTGATTTAAGACTATCGCTTCTACGATCATACCATCGCTCGACCACCGAATAGTGGCCCTCGCCAGATTAGAGGGCCTTAGAGCGCAGCACCCGCAGGGACACGACCTGACGATATCCCCCTGATCACCCACGGCCTCGCAAGCGAGGCAGCGCTCCCCGGCTTCGCCGATAGAAACCCGGCGAACTAGAGCGTTCTATGAAATCGTTTCAATTTTGCTTGAATTCAGCCTGTTTCGACCTATGCATACCTAACAGCTCTTGCATATTTGTGCATGTAGCCTGGCTTCGTTCACCCTAACCCCTCGGACATGAAAATTTGTTTCACATGGCCCAGTTCTCTCGCGGTCGTCTCGGCCGTTAGTCTGGCTCTACCCCTCGCGGATAGCGCCCGAGCTCAACAGAGCACATTCGATTGGAAGCAAGCTTCCGGTACTAAGCTGGTAGTGATGCTTAATAAACATCCTTACGCCGATGCTATCATTAAACGGCTACAGGAGTTTAAAGATCTCACCGGGATCGACGTAGAAACCTCGGAAACCCCGGAGGAAAACTATTTCGATAAGCTCACCGCATCTCTCGCGTCCAAGAATGGTACGCCGGACGTTTTCATGACCGGCACTTATCAGCTCTGGGATTACGCCACCGCAGGATACATGGAGCCGCTCGACTCTTATCTGAACGACCCGAGCCTCACGAACGCGGATTACGATTATAAAGACATTTACGAAGGAGTCCGAAACGGCGGCCGCTGGGACCTGGTTCCCGGACATCCGACTGGTACCGGACAACAATGGGCGTTGCCCCTCGGATTCGAGACAAACATCATTGCTTACAACAAGAAATACTTCGACGAGAAAGGGCTCAAACCGCCAAAAACCTTCGATGAACTTTATAAGTTAGCCAAGCAACTGAAGGGCTGGAATGGCCCCGGGTCTTACGGTGTAGCGGTTCGCGGCACCCGGAACTGGGCGACGATTCACCCCGGCTACATGACGACGTTCACAAATGCCGGAGCTAAAGATTTCGAGATCAAAGATGGAAAGCTGGTCTCAGATCTGGGCAGCGCGAAGTCGGTCGAAGTAACAAAAGCGTTTGCTCAGCTGGTCAAGGACGCCGGTCCACCAGCTTGGTCGTCTTATACCTGGTATCAGTGCGGTGCTGACTTCGGGGCCGGCAAAGCGGCCATGCTCTTCGATGCCGACATCCTTGGTTACTTTCAGAATGTGCCGGGCGGTTCGGCCGAAGCCGGAAACATTGCTTACTCGCCGCCACCCGTCATGAAGGAAGGTGATCCAGTTGGTGCGAACGAATGGATCTGGCAAGTCGCCATCAACAAATCCTCTAAGAACAAGAAGGCAGCATGGTTGTTTGTCCAGTATTTCACTGGCAAAGAACACGGCACCTGGGCTGCAATCAATGCGAGCGTGGTCGACCCTCCACGCAAATCAATCTGGGACAATCCGGATTTCCAAGCGGTGATGTCCAAGATGCCGGGCTACCTGGACACGTTTAACACCATCATCGCCAATACCAGCGTTAAGTTCACGCCGCAGCCTTACTTCTCTGAGTCAACGACCGAGTGGGCCGCAACCCTGCAAAAGATCGTCTTGTCGGGCGCTGATCCCAAGGCAGCCATGACCGAGCTAGCAAAAAGGATCACGGCGAAAACGTCGAAGCTCAAACTTGACCAACCACCGAAGACCGCCAGGCAGTAGGATTAAGAAAAGTGGTAGTAACAGTGATTGGTGATTAGTTCTTGTTAATTTGAAAGCGCTGGCCCCGTAATGTTTTGGGGGAGGGAGCCGGCGCTTTCAATCACCGAAGTTTGGAATGCGCCGATGAGTACCACCCTTAGTTCACCTCGAACCCCACCCTCCGAACTACCGCGCGGAGGCTCAGCTTCGAAAGACAGCATCGCTCATGCTCGCCGGAGACGATTTCGACCCTATCTGGTCCTGGCCCCGGCGTTAATTTTGACCATCGGCATTTTTATCCCCTTTATAGCGGCGATCTGTCTCTCGTTCACCGACTACAGTCTCAATAGCAGCGACGTTTCTTTCATCGGGTTCGACAACTATCTGTCCATGTTGCAGAGCTCGGACTTCTGGCACTCACTGTGGATCACAATTGAGTACGCGTTCTTATGTACTGCCGTCGAAATGCTTTTGGGAGTCGGCGTGGCTTTGCTATTGAACGACGAGAACATTGTTGCCCGGTTTCTCCGGATCGTATTGATCTTCCCTTTGATGATCGCTCCGGTCATCGGCACGCTCATTTGGAAGCTCATCACGAATCCATCGGTCGGCATTCTCGTGGGTCCGATGCGAATGATCGGCTTGGGCGACTTCAAGTGGGCGGCATCACCGGATAGCGCCATGTTTTCCCTGGTGGTCGTGGACGCTTGGGTCTACACACCGTTTGTTATTATTCTGGTTCTGGCCGGGCTGCGATCGCTGCCCAAGTCGCCGTATGAAGCCGCGCTGATCGACGGCGGATCACCGTGGTTTGTTTTCAAGAACCTCACCCTGCCGATGCTGGCGCCGGTTCTTTTGATCACATTGGTTTTTCGCCTAATGCTCTCTTTGCAAGAATTCAGCATCATCTTTGCTCTAACCGAAGGTGGCCCCGGGGATGCGACCATGAGCTTATCGCTACAGGCCTATAACCGCGCTTTCCCGTTCTACGGTCTAGCCGAAGCCATCCCGATGATGTTGTTCCTTTGGGCGCTGGTCTATTTCGTCAGTTTCATTCTGATCGGATTCTGGAGACGAGCACAACAACGTGCGGCCGGAGTCGCTTAGAAAAAAGGCTTCCAGGATGACTCACTCTCGCTCGCCACTCGCCAAAATCGGTAAAGGATTACAGATCCTTCTGCTTCTGGCTTACGCCGTCTTCGCACTCTTTCCGCTACTCTGGATGTTCATCATGTCTATCAAGCCGGACAGCCAGATGTTGACGACCACCTTCATTTTCACGCCCACGCTGGAGAACTACGCCACGGTTCTGCATTCGGACTACATGCAGTTTTTCTTCAACAACCTGATCGTCAGCGTAGCAGCGGTCCTGGTTTCTCTAGTGGTCGGTGTTCCGGCTGCCTATGCTTTAGCCCGGTTCCAATTCAAAGGAAAAGAAGACATCGCCTTCACGATCCTTTCTTTCCGTTTTGCACCAGAAATCCTGGTCATTCTCCCGCTTTACCTGATTTATCAGCGGCTCGGCCTATACGATACCTATTTCGGGCTGATCTGGGTTTACCAGCTCATCACTCTCCCGCTCTTGATCTGGATCTTACGCGGCTTTTTTGAAGACATTTCGCCCGATATCGAAGCAGCGGCGCAACTGGATGGCTACGCTTGGTGGCAGGTCTTCTTGCGCGTGCTCCTGCCGTTAGTGAAGCCGGGTTTGGTTGCGGCGGGTCTGCTCTGTTTCATTTTCGCGTGGAACTCATTCACGTTCCCACTCCTACTGTCTAATAACGTTCAAACCTCGACGGTTATCGCGCTACGCTACCTCGCCTCCGATACCGTTCACTACGGACAGGTGGCGGCAGCCGCGGCGATTTCGGCGTTACCCGAGGTTATCCTGGCGTTGTTGATCCAAAAACATCTGGTCCGCGGCCTCTCTTTTGGCGCGGTGAAAGGTTAAGAATTTATCGCTCCAGCGTATGGCAAGCATCCAGTTAAGCGGACTCACCAAGTTTTACGGTAAACGCCGTGGCGTGGAAGACGTTTCGTTAGAGGTAGGAGACCAGGAATTTCTGACGGTTTTTGGTCCGGCTGGAGCCGGGAAAACCACAACGCTGAATTTGATCGCCGGCATCGTTACGCCGGACCGTGGGTCGATCCGCATCGGAGACAAGACCGTTGATGCGCTGGAGCCAGCCGATCGGAACGTGGCGATGGTGTTCGAGAGCTACGCGTTGTATCCGCAATTCACCGTTTATCAGAACATGGCCTTCCCGCTGCGCAGCCCGAAACATCGTCTGCCGGCGGGGGAAGTAGAGCAACGAGTGCGTCACTTCGCGACCATGCTAAGGATCGACCATTTATTGGACCGGCAGATCCAAGCTTTGAGCAATGGACAGAGGCAACGAACGGCACTTGGCCGGGCACTGGTGCGCCGGCCAGATGTCTTCCTCATGGATGAACCGTTGAGCCATCTCGACGCGAAACTAAGACATTCGATGCGGGCAGAGCTCAAAGAAATGCGCGGCCAATTGGGCACCACCACGATTTACGTCACTCACGACTACCTGGAGGCGATGAGCCTGGGCGACCGCGTCGCCGTGATCAACCAGGGCAGGATTCTGCAGGTCGGTACGCCGGAAGAAGTTTATTTTCGCCCAGCAACGGTCGAAGTGGCCCAGCTTTTTGGCGATCCGGAGATCAACCTGATTGAGGCTAAAATTCGTAGCCGGCAGTCAACATCGGTTCGGGTTCAAGCCCTGGGTGAAGATTGGAGTTTCCCGATTACCCCAGAGATCGGCTCCGCTCTGGATAAGTTACCCGGGGACAATGTCCAGCTCGGCTTTCGTCCAGCCGATGTTACGGTAGGGGTGAACGGCAACGCGAGTCTCCACGGTGTGGTCTACAGCTTTGAGCCGTTGGGCACTAAGTCGGTCCTAACCATCGATTCCGTAGCCGGCCAACGAGTCCGCGCCTTGGTAGACGGCCACAGAACCTTTCAAGTAGATCGCAGGATCGAGTTCAGCGTTCCCTCAGCTTCTTTGATTTTCTTCAATCCCGAGAGCACGCGTTATCTGGTTCGTTCGACGCGAACCGAAGGAGACCATTAACCATGGCGGAGCTGATTTTAAAAACGCTAACGAAGGTTTACACGCAGGCTCAATCACCCGCAGTCGATCAACTGAACCTCGGTGTTCGTGATGGCGAATTTATCGCTCTGTTGGGACCGTCTGGTTGTGGGAAATCCACCACTCTGCGGATGGTCGCCGGACTCGAATCGGTGACTTCCGGGGAAATCCGTATCGGGAGCAAACTCGTAAATGATCTACACCCTAAAGATCGTGGCGTCGGCCTGGCGTTCGAGAATTACGCGCTTTATCCGCCCTTAAAAGTGCGGGACAACCTGGCCTTTAACCTTCGGGCACACGGGTTAGCCACCAAAGAGATCAATCGGCGGGTGGATGAAATCGCTCGCACGCTTCAGATTCAGGAGTTGCTCGATCTCAAACCTGCAGCCTTAAGCAGCGGTCAAAAACAAAGGGTGAATATGGCCAGAGCCATGGTGCGACGGCCAGCCGTGCTGCTTCTCGATGAACCGCTTAGTCACCTCGACGCCCGGCTCCGGGTCGAGCTCCGGACGGAGATCAAACGATTACACGCAGAGCAGCGGTTCACGACCGTCATCGTGACTCATGACCAGTTGGAGGCGATGGCGCTCGCCGATCGCATCGCGGTCATGAATGAAGGGAAGTTACAGCAATTCGATACACCGCTGGAGGTGTTCAATCATCCAGCAAACGAATTCGTGGCTGGTTTTTTGGGCGAGCCGCCCATGAATATCTTCCGGACCGTGGTGCCAGATTCTGGCCGCCTCGTCATTCCGGATACCGACTTTGTTCTCCTGATCACGCCGGCCGTACAAAAGCTGGTCGGTTCGCGAAAAGAATTGAAGCTCGGCATCCGTCCATGGGGTATTCGAGTGAGCCAAACCCAAACCGACGGAGCGGTCCCGGGTGTGGTCGCGGTCGTCGAAGATCTGGGAGACGAAACCCGAGTGGGTGTCCGGTACGGCGAGGTTTTGATCATGTCGAGCATACCGGTCACGCGCCGTTATCGGCCGGGCTTGTCGGTCTTTCTCCATTTCAACGAGGAAGATCTAAACCTTTTCGATCCGACGACCGGAGAGCGGCTCTCCGATGGCAGCTACCCGCCAACCCCGGTGACTAATGAAGCCGGACACAAAAATGAAGTTCAAGCGCCTGTTACGCGATAAGGAATTGAACGCTAGACCCTTTCGTTTCTTCTAAACAATAAAACGGAGATTTGTCTATGAACCCCCAAACACTAGAAGTACCAACATCTGCTTCCCGCGCTGGTGCGGCGAAACAAGACCTACCTAAAACCATGCGTGCGGTGGTGGCCTATGCACCTGGCGATTACCGCTTGGAAACCGTGCCGGTGCCTCGAGCAGGCGCCGACGATATTATTGTAAAAGTTGAAGCCTGTGGGATCTGCGCGGGCGACATCAAGTCCTATGTGGGCGCCGAATCCTTCTGGGGTGGAAACGGCCAACCGAAGTACATCAAAGCGCCCATGATACCGGGACACGAGTTTGTCGGGCATGTGGTCGAACTCGGTGAGAACGTCGAAAAACAAGGGAAGTTCAAGCTCGGCGATCGGGTTATTTCCGAGCAGATCGTTCCCTGCTGGGAATGCCGGTTCTGCAAATCGGGCGAATATTGGATGTGCGAGAAACACGACGTGTATGGATTCCAAAACAACGTGAACGGCGGTTTCGCCGAGTACATGCGTTATCCGAAAGAATCCATCAACCATCAGGTGCCTCAGGATCTCCCGCTCGAGAAGGCCATCTTGGTCGAACCGTTTGCTTGCTCCGCCTGGTGTGTGAAACGGGCCGATATCCAGCTCGACGATGTAGTAGTGCTGGCGGGCGCCGGTACGCTCGGTCTTGGGATGGTCGGCTGCGCCCGGCTGCGGAATCCGAAGAAACTGATCGTCCTCGACACCAAACCAGAACGGCTAGAGTTGGCCAAGAAATTCGGCGCTGATCTAGTGTTTAATCCGATCAAAGACGACGTCGTAAAGATCGTTAAAGACATGACGGACGGTTATGGGTGCGACATCTACATTGAAGCGACGGGGCATCCCGATGCTGTCGTACAAGGATTACAGATGATCCGAAAGTTGGGCCGGTTCGTCGAGTTCAGTGTGTTCTCGCACGATGTGTCCGTCGATTGGAGCATTATCTCAGACCGCAAACAGCTGGATATACTCGGGGTTCACCTCGGGCCTTATCAATATCCGTTTGTGATCGAAGGCATCGCGGATGGCCGCATTCCGACCGAAGGCGTGGTCACGCATCAGCTTCCTCTGGAGCAATACAAAGAAGGCCTCGAGATGATGAAGAAGGGAGATAAGTCTCTCAAGATTCTGCTGGTCCCGTAAAATAAGTCGCGAGAGCAACGACCCTCGTACTCGTTCTCGTCGTGGTCCTCGTTCTCGAAAGTTTGCAGCTAGCGTCATCCGCGCCGGTAAACAAATCTTCGAGGACGAGAACGACGGCGAACGAGTACGGCAACGGTGTTAGTTTTACATCTTGATTGAATCGATTCAACGCCTCACCTTCTCGCCGAGCTCCTCCCCCAAAACATGAAAGCCACCATTAGGAGTGTCGCTAAACTTGCCGGCGTCGCCCCTAGTACGGTATCGCAT
>Ga0210405_10006419_pt1 | contig 10488 bp, 9 predicted proteins | sample IncBWH11MmetaG_FD_155492 | JGI IMG/M metagenome (GOLD analysis project Ga0210405, IMG submission 155492) | Forest soil microbial communities from Barre Woods Harvard Forest LTER site, Petersham, Massachusetts, United States - Inc-BW-H-11-M | ecosystem: Environmental > Terrestrial > Soil >... | reverse complement strand
GCAGCTCGTGCACACGCCGACGGCGTTCGACGTGATCGTCACCGGCAACATTTTCGGCGACATCATATCCGACGAAGCGGCGATGCTGACCGGATCGATCGGCATGCTGGGTTCCGCGGCATTGGGCGCCAACAACAAAGGCTTGTTCGAGCCGTCGGGCGGCTCGGCGCCGGACATCGCGGGCAAGGACATCGCCAATCCGATCGCCATGATCATGTCGGCGGCGATGATGCTGCGCTATTCGCTCGACCGCCCCAAACAGGCGGCGCGGATAGAGAACGCCGTCAAGAAAGTGTTGAAGAGCGGTTTGCGCACCGCCGACACCTGGCAAGAGGGCAGCCAGCGCGTCGGCACCTGCGCAATGGGCGACGCCGTGCTGAAGGCCGTATAGCTTTCGCCAGAACGGCAGAGCATCCGCACGCCTACTGACATGAGCGCTCGCCGAAGACGCGCCTCAACGACCGGCGCTCGGGTTGGGTGATCGGCGCGATCGGTCCCGGGTCAGTGCAGACGGGAGCGGGACTGTCCCCGCGCCCTCACCGCCTGACGCAAGGGAAGGACACTAAGATGAACCTTCTTGCTGCGTTCGATAGCGCGGTACGCAAGCATCCCGAAAAGACTTTCATACGCTTCGAAGGTCGCTCCATCTCCTATGGCGAAATGAAGGACCGGTCGCAGATTGCGGCCGGCGTCCTGGCCGCCAATGGCGTTGTCGCCGGTGATGCGGTAGCCCTGATGTGCCTCAACACGCCCGCGTTCGTGGAGGCGCTTCTGGGATCATGGCGCCTGGCTGCGATCGCGGTTCCGGTGAACCACAAGCTTCAGACCCCCGAACTCGAATACATACTTCGACATTCCGGCTCGAAGGTGCTCGTGTTCGATGCGTCGCTCGCGAGCGTGGTTTTTGCAGTGGATGCTCCGATTAAGACCCTTATCACGGGCGGAGCAGCCTCTTCCGGGAATTTCGACGAGTTGATGCACGAGGTCGCTGCGGCTCAAGGAAACGCGCCGGACGACGATGCCTTCGCCGAAATCCTCTACACATCGGGAACCACAGGGAAGCCGAAGGGTTGCCTGTTCACGCACCAGAGCGTCGCCCTCGCCGCGATAACCGTTGCGTTGGGGCTGTCGATCAGCCGCGACGAACGCACTCTAATCGCCATGCCGATATGGCACTCCTCTCCGCTCAACAATTGGTTCGGCGCTACGCTATACGTCGGAGGAACAGTGGTCCTGCTCCGCGAATACGATTCGAGGAAGCTTCTTGAGACCGTTCAGACTGAGAAGGTTTCGCTCTATTTCGGGGCGCCAGTCTCGTATGCTGCACCTCTGCTGCTCGGCGACTTCGATTTGTTTGACCTCTCCAGCGTGAGGGCATGGGTGTACGGTGGCGGTCCGATCTCGGTCGATGTCGCCAGAAGGCTCGCGGAGCGTTACCGCAGCAACCGCTTCTATCAAGTATATGGAATGACCGAGACCGGTCCGGCGGGTACTGCGTTATATCCTGAAGAACAGGTCGCGCACGCCGGCTCCATCGGTCGGAGCGCGATGCCAGGAGTAGATCTCCGCGTGGTACGTGAGGACGGAGAGGACGCGGTGCGCGGAGAGTCGGGCGAAATCTGGATGCGGGCGGACAGCATGATGTCCGGGTATCTGAACGATGAAACCGCAACGAAAGCGGCCTTCGCCGAACGGCGATGGTACCGGACGGGGGACTTGGCGCGGCTCGATAACGACGGCTACATCTTCATCGTCGACCGATTGAAGGACATGATCATCACGGGCGGCGAGAATGTCTATTCGAAGGAAGTGGAAGACGCTTTGGCACAGCACCCATCCATCGCTGATGTGGCGGTATTCGCGGTCCCGCACGAAAGCTGGGGCGAAACCGTAGCCGCCGAGATTGTGACGAAGCCCACGGAGACCCTGACGCCTGAAGACGTTAGGCGCTACCTGGAAGGTAGGCTGGCAAGATACAAGATTCCCCGCCTCATCTACTTTTCCAAGCGGCTGCCGCATACGCCCACCGGTAAAGTCCAGAAATTTGTGCTGCGGGAGAATCGTCGTGGCGAGAACGGGATATGATGGTGTTCGAGCCTCGGTAACGTCCAATGGATAGCGGCTCATTGTCGCTGGAGCGGAAGGGGCTCGGGTCAGACGAATCTCTTTAACTGTCCTCGGTTATGAGTACCTTCAAGCCATGAGCAACCCATTCCCATATTTCAACAACTCGCCCGGAGTGATCCAACTGGTCGCCATGATGTACATGGCGGGCGATCGATCATGAGGGCGAGGTTTTGGGGGTGTGGTTAAGGCGCTGCGGCGGTGAAGCTTCTTAAGCGGCTTACGAAGAAATACGAGGCTCCTTGCGGCATCATCACCGACGGGCTTCGGGCATATTTGGCGGCGATGAATGAGATCGCTTGCGCCGATCGGCACGAGGTCGGTCGCGGGCTCAACAATCGCCCGCATCTTGTCACCCGGGAAGTCGACAAGCGGAGGCGCTCGGCCCCGTTGGTTGAGTGGGGCGCGCTTGCGGTATAGATCGTCGCTGGCAAGGAGAGCCTGTCGCGCCATCTGCGCGCGACCGCACGTTGCTCTGACACGGCCGCCACAAGAGCTTTGACGCCTACGAAAGCGGACACGCCTGATGGCGGTGACCATTCTTCTCGCTCTCGCGCCGATCTTCTTCATCCTGGCCGTCGGTTACGGGGCAGGCCGTCTGCATGTGGTCGACAACCGGAATGTCGACAGCCTGAACGTGTTGGTCATGACGTTTGCGCTGCCGGCGGCGCTGTTCGTGGCGACTGCGTCGGCTCCCCGCAGCGAATTGCTGGAACAAGTTCCCTTGTTCGTGATTCTGAGCCTCGTAATGCTGGCAGTCCACCTCGGCTGGTACGCCCTTGCGCGCCGTTTCTGGCAGGCCTCCAAAGCGGACGCCGCGCTGCAGGCGCTCACCATCTCCTTTCCCAACCTTGCAGCGGTCGGGTTGCCGATCGCATCCGCGTTGCTTGGCCCGTCCGGAAACGGTCCCGGTCGCCGTGGCACTGGCGTCGGGCTCGATCATCGTCAGCCCCTTAGCGCTTCTTTTCGTCGAGATGAGCGCTGGCAAGCAGGACACGGCCGAGAGGTCGGCCTGGCGCACAATGCGAGCATTGTGCAGGGCGCTGACTAAGCCTGTCGTTCTGGCGCCGGCGCTCGGTATCCTCTTCGCCCTGTGCCTCATGCTGATCGGCCGCGCCGCGCCTGGCGTCGCGCTTCTCCTCACCGGCCTCGTTCTCTCGGCCCAGCCGTTCCGACTGGACTGGAAAGTCACCACCGCGACCGCTGTGGGCGACATCGCTCGGCCACAGCTGACGGCCGCGCTCGTGTTCGCGTTGCCGGTCTCTCTGGACACCGCCAAGATCGCGATTTTGATGGCCGCGGTGCCGTCAGGTTTCTTCGGCATTCTGTTCGCCTTGAGTTATCGCCGCGACCCAGGGACGACAGGTTCCAGGGTGCTTGCCAGCACCGTGCTCAGCATCGCGACAATGGCGATCGCGATCGCCATCCTCTATCCTTGACGGCTTTCAATGAGTGCTGCGATCCTTTGCTCGGGATCTATCATCGGCAGTCAAGCCAAATGGGGTGTCCTTCCGCGGCTTGGTGACCGCACCTCTAGAGGGACGGCAGCGATGCTCGGTTCAGCAATGCACGCGAACGCGGACTGCTGACGTTACGAATGTTGGTGGCCGCCGCGTCGTGACGAGTTCGCGCTCGCCATCGTCCCGCGCAAGCGAGTGGGCCAAGCGCGATATCATCGGCGAGAGCCTGACGATGAACGCAACCAAGGTGATCAACACTATGGGAACTTCATTGTGACGGCCAACATCGATGGCACTATGATAAGCGCGGCTTACCTGATCCGCTGGTGCTCGCCTTCTATTTCACCGCCCAGAGCGATTTGATCGTTCAGCTGATCATTCGTCGCAATCGATTCGATATTTGAGAATCGCCACTCCTGTCGGCCATTTCAACCGACGTGGTCGACGGACCTCTTACGGCTGGAGCCCCGCTTTTAGACTCGGCGCGTCGCCTAAAACGCGCCCTCTCAGCCGCACAATTAACAAAACCTTGCAACGTTGAACTCGCTTACGTCGCGAGATTGCCCGACGCTCTCAATCGAGCTTTTTCGATGCTGAGTGAGCATAGGGATGGGAACCAGACGCATATGGACGACACCATCGTACAACAGATTCGCCGTCACGCTTGATGGCATCTGTCTAGCGCAACCGGACATGCGCAGACGGAGCCCGTTAAGTCCGCAGTGCCTTCAGCACCCAACCGGCGCTGCCTTCTTGCCGCACTCGGCGGACTCCGGAGAGGGACGCGACCAGGCACTCGTCGCTGCCCAAAACGAGGGCGTGGCAGAAGGGCGCGTACCTAGCATGTCTGTGGGCCCTGTACTCATTGCAGGCGGCCCGAGCCATCATCGCTCGATGATGAGTGCGCTCCGCTTCCCCGCCGAACTTGGCGCGGGATTGGGAACCCTTCAGGGGGCTGCCGAGACCCCCGTCCCTGCGATCCAATTTGGCGCCGGGGCCGTTTCTGGCCTCGCCAGAGCGGCGACGACGACCGTCAATGCATCTGACCCAGACATAGCGGGCTACTCGCACCGCGGTGCGCGCATATCGGTAAGCTTCGCTGACATGCTCGAGGGAAGTGCAAACTCGGGCGCTGACGTTTTGATACCGGATCCAATCGAGACGCTCGTCCCAGACCTGCCGACAAATGCCTTGTTCGCCTACGGCCACTACGAAGGCACCCCACGGGTACTCGACCTAAGGGACAAGCACGGGACCAAGCTTAGCGCGTTCACGCCCCACGGTCACGAGGTCGACGCTCACGGCCAAGTGTGGGAGAATTCCTTTCAGGTCCCAACTAATGACGAGACGCGTTTCATCGCCGACAGCGTCGAAACGATTCGAAGGGTAACTGGGCAGAAGCCTATTGGCTGGAACGCCTACTGGATGCGCAGCTCTATCCGCATCCTAGAGACGTTGCAGCAACTCGGCTTCCTCTCTCAAGTGGACCGGCCGAGCCGCGAGCCGTTCATTGTCCCGGCGGGCGGAAGCGACTTCATGAATGTTCCTCACAGCTTCCAAGTAGACGAGATCCTCTCGCTTCCGTTCGAAGGCTGGAATGCAGCAGCGTACCAGCAGGCGTTGCGCGCCGAGTTCGATCAGCTTTCCGAGGAAGGCGCCAACCGCCGGCGCATGCTGGTGCTGAGGCTCCATGACCGCATTTCCGTGACTGGTCTGCCTGGCTTCAGGGGTTATGAAAACCCTCAGTTCCCTTGGCCGGGACTCTGAAACCGCGGAACCCGCCGCCGCTCCCGAGGACTTCGTGATTTTTCATGCGACCACTCTCGATAACTCATTGCTTCCCAAGCCCGCCGGCCGATCACGTCGACGGGTGGATTGAGGCCGTGACGCTATCCTTGAGCGAAAGAAGGTCGAGATCCTGTTTAGCCCCATCGTCAATTGGGGCATCGAAGGAGGAGGACAGGCCGCCCATGCCGACCGAAGACGACCGATTAGCTTTCGACCGGTCCCGAACGGTAAGCTGGGCCTCGACGGTACCGTTTCATCGGCGAATGGCGAAGATGTCGGGACGCGAGGTGCTCGAGGCCATCCAGGCGGGCCTACTGGCGCCACCGCCTCTGGCGCGTGTGATCGGCTTTCACATCGTGGCGGTCGGGGACGGGCAGGCCGAGTTCGCCATGGAGCCGCGCGGGGATCTTGAGAACCTGGCCGGCGCCCTTCACGGGGGCGTGGCGGCCTCGCTCCTCGACAATACCATGGGCGCGGCGGTGCAATCCCTCCTGCCTGCCGGGGCGCGCTCGGCGACCCTGAATCTCAACGTCAGCTATCTGCGGGGGCTGACCGTCCGTTCAGGTACGATCACCGCGCGGGGCCGCGTCGTGCGACTCACACGCTCCACCGCCTTTGTCGAGGGCGTGGTGACCAATAGTCAGAGCGAGGTTTGCGCCCAGGCCGTGGCGACTTTCGCCGTCAGCGATCCGGAGGAAATATGATCCCGAATTCCTTGGCCCCGGGCGCGACCGTCAGCGCCCAAGACCGCAGCGACGTCATCGATCTGGTCAATCGGCTCAACACGGCGTTCGATGTCTGGGACCTGGATACCATGCTGGGCCTGCACACCGACGATTTCACCGTCCATCATCCCAAGGGGGTGGCCACCGGGCACGACCAGCTCGTGGCGTTCTATGAGGCCTATTATCCGCTTACAATCGGCGTGCGTCGCCAGCATCTGAACCACGTCGTCACCGGCAACGACGACGGCACGATCACCGTGCTCAGTTACAACCTGCTGATCCGGGTGGCCACGCCCGAGCGGGCGGCGGCCCTGAAAGGCCAGTCGGTGATCGAGGCGGAGTCAGGTCTTCCGGGCATCGCCATGCACTCGGTGATGATCGACCGCTTCCGCCGTGATCCGGGGCACGGCTGGCGGTTCGCCGAACGCCATGTCGAGGAGACGGTGCGCAGTCCGACCTACCGGTAGGGGCGGCCGGCCGCTCCGAATAAGGACGAGTAGCCGTGACCCTCGTGCAAAGCGTCCGCCGCACGGTCACCATTGCCGGCTTTCCGCTCTGCGCCTGGGCTTTTGCGCTGCGGACCTGGGCCGCCATGATGGTTGCGCTGTACGCGGCCTTCTGGCTGCAGCTCGAGAACGCCTCGTCCGCCGCGACCACTGTCGGCATTCTCGCGCTACAGACGCGGGGACAGGCCTATCAAAAGGCCGTCTACCGCGTCTTCGCCACGATCATCGGGGTTGTCGCGTCCTTTGTGATTGCCGGGATGTTCCCGCAGACTCGTGAGCTGTTCATCGTCGGCTTTGCAGGCTGGCTCGGGCTCTGCGTCTACGCCGGTGGACTTTTGGACGGCAACAGGACCTACGGCGGGGTGCTGTCCGGATATGCGGTTGCTCTGGTCGCTGTGACGCAGATCGATTCGCTGCAGAATGTTTTCTGGGCTGGCGTCAACCGCGGCGCAGCGATCGTCGTAGGAATTGCCGCGCTCGCCCTGGTCAGTGACTTTTTCGCGGCGCCGAATATCTACACAGGACTGGCGGGCAAGCTCACGGCGGCCCATGGGCGTGTACATGCCTTCGCGCTCGCCATCCTCCGCGGCGGGAGTGCGCACCCGATCCAGTCGGCGAATCTGCTACGCGAGATCACCGCTCTTCATCCCGACATCACGGCGCTCGCCGCCGAATCGAGCCATGGATGGGCGCGAGGCGCGGCAGCCCAAAGCGCCGCCGTAGCGCTGGTCGCGAAGGTCAGGGCCGCGGGCGCATTGGCCTCGCTCCCCGCCACGACCTTGCCATCTCTTCGCAAAGCGCTTGCCGAGGCCCTCGCCGATGGCCTCGGGGAGGAGACGGAAGTCCGGGTTGTCGACAACCAGTTCGTCCATCAAGGCGACGTGCTTTACGTCACCGATCCCTTCGACTTTCGGGTGGCGCTCGACACCGCCAAAGCGCAGCTGCGCCAGAACGCCGCCGATCTGCAGGTCAAACGCATGCAGGCGGACCGCCGGCTGCACCTGTCCGAGCTCGCCACGAAAGCGGAGGAGCAGCAGCAATTTACCGGCGCCGCCACGCAGGCACAGGCCGCTTTCGACAGCGCCCAGCAGCAGGTCGCCCAGGCCGACATCAATCTCAAGCGCACACAGGTGCGCAGTCCCGTGAACGGCTATGTCACCAATCTTCTGATGCGGGTGGGCGACTATGCTCACGTGGGCGTGACCAACATCTCGGTGATCGATGCCGACAGCTACTGGATCGACGCCTATTTCGAGGAAACGAAGATGGCCCATGTCTGCGTCGGCGACCGCGCCGAAGCAGTGTTGATGAGCTACCGCGATCCGATCGTGGGGCGGGTTGAGAGCGTTACTCGCGGCATCAGCGTCTCGAACGCCGCGCCGAGCACCCAGGGCCTGCCAAACGTGGATCCGGTTTACACCTGGGTGCGGCTGGCGCAACGCGTGCCGGTCCGCATCCGGATCACCAATATCCCGGCCGGCGTCCCGTTCGTTTCGGGGATGACTGTGACAGTAACGATCCGTGACGCCGAGGCGCGGGAACGCGGTGGCTGGCGCCAGCGCTTCGCCAGCCTTCCGAATCGCCTGGGCGACATCGTCCACGGACCGCAGCCGTCACCGGGCTGGATCCCGCGGATCGGCGACGAGAACGGCGCGACAGTAATTCTTCCCACACCCAAACCCGCGCCGCCTCTCAATCCCGAAGAACTCAACCCCGGCCTCGCTCCTGGCATGAATAGACCACCCCAGGCATTTCTCCGAGTCGGCCGGTGACCCGTCTCTTCCACTCAACACCGCCTGAAGGAGTTTGCTGTGACGCTTCAAATTAATGTGAATGGAGTCGATCATCCTGTCGATGTGGAACAGCTCCGGCGCGGTGGTCGGGTTCAACTTGCATTTCAACACGCTGGCCAAGACCGCGATCATGGGACTGTACAAGCGGTGACATGAGTCGGCTCGCGAGCCGCAGACGGCGTCGTGCTTCAGCCCTCTCTACGTTTGTCTACGATGATGAAAGGCCAAAGCAGGCGTTTTTGCACCAACGAACGGCATTCGCTGTCGTATGATCGATGAGAAAGGGCGCGATTGTGAGCCACAAAACCGTTGCTGAAATCGTCGTCGAAACATTGCAATCAGCCGGGGTCGAGCATTGCTGGGGCGTGCCGGGCGACACGTTGAACTATGTCACTGACGCAATCCGGCGCAGCGGGATCAAATGGGTCCATGTGCGCCATGAGGAGGTCGGCGGCTTTGCGGCTGGCGCTGAGGCGCTCCTCAGCGGGAACCTCACGGCCTGCGCCGGTTCTTGCGGGCCGGGGAGCTTGCATTTCATCAATGGTCTATTCGAATCCCATCGGAACCGCGCGCCAGTCGTGCTCATCGCCAGTCAGGTCACGAGCGATGAGCGCGACTTCGACTTTCCGCAGGAAGTGGATTTCGCGCCGATCTACCGGACTTGCAGTGTTTTTTGCAGCGAGATCCGCTCGCCTGGCCAAGCGCGGCGCAAGACAGCGATGGCCGCGCAAGCCGCCTTGTCGAAGCGCGGCGTCGCGGTGCTGATTCTACCGGTTGACCTTTCCAAGGCGAAGGTCGCCGACGAGCCAGCGTTCGTCGTGCACAGGACGACGCCAGTAGTGCGACCGAACGACGCTGAACTCGATCGCATCGCCGAGGTTCTCAACGCCGGCAGGAGGATCGCGATCTACGGCGGCTCAGGTTGCGACGGCGCCCATGACGAGATCGTCGCACTGGCCGACCGGCTGAAGGCACCCATCGCCCATACGTCGCGAGCCAAGGACTTCCTCGAGTACGACAACCCCTTCAACGTCGGGATGACCGGCGTGCTCGGCGTCGCATCCGGCTACCGGGCATTGATGCGCTGCGACACTCTGCTTCTATTGGGTTGCGATTTCGCGTGGCGGCAATTCTACCCAGACAACGCTCACATCGTTCAGGTCGACATCGATCCCACTCACCTTGGCCGCCGTCATCCTGTGGAGCTGGGGGTTGTTGGCGAGGTAAAGGCGACGGTCGCAGCGCTTTTGCCACGCCTTGACGCACACGCGGATCGCAAATTCCTTGATCAGTGCTTGGCGCACCATGCGAACGCGGTGGAAACGCTCGACAACCGCGCGACGACCGGGCACGGCGGAAAGATCCACCCGCAGTATCTTGCGAGCCTGATCGACAAGCACGCCGACGAGGACGCGATCTTCACCGCCGACGGCGGCTCTCCCATGGTCTGGCTGCTCCGCCACGTCAAAGCCAACGGAAAGCGTCGTACGCTCATGAGCCTGACACACGGCACGATGGCCAACGCTATGCCTCAAGCACTCGGTGCGCAGAAGGCTTTCCCCGGTCGCCAGGTAATCTCGTTGAGCGGCGACGGTGGTCTAGCGATGCTGATGGGCGATCTCTTGACCGCGGTTCAGGAGAAGATCCCGGTCAAGGTCGCGGTATTCAATAACGGTTCGCTAGGCTTCGTCGAGTTGGAGATGAAGGCCGAAGGGTTGCTGGACGCTTACACCAATCTGGAGAACCCAGATTTTGCTGGTGTGGCCAAGGCGGTTGGCTTTCACTCGAGGCGCGTTGAGCGTGCCGAGGACCTAGACGTCGCGGTACAGGATTGGCTAGCGGAACCCGGTCCTGCGCTTCTCGATGTCGCCACCAGCCGCATGGAGCTGGTCATGCCACCGCACATTGAGGCCGCCCCCGTGTTCGGTATGGCGCTTTATTCGGCCAAGGCCGTTCTGGCTGGCCGTGCCGACGATGTCTGGGAGCTCATCACCGAAAACCTGTAAGCGTGGGCAAGTCACACAGGTCGACCGTGAGGACTTGCCGTCGTCAGAGCATGGAGACGACGGCGACGCTCTGGGGTCATTAGTCA
>Ga0210405_10006417_pt1 | contig 10490 bp, 9 predicted proteins | sample IncBWH11MmetaG_FD_155492 | JGI IMG/M metagenome (GOLD analysis project Ga0210405, IMG submission 155492) | Forest soil microbial communities from Barre Woods Harvard Forest LTER site, Petersham, Massachusetts, United States - Inc-BW-H-11-M | ecosystem: Environmental > Terrestrial > Soil >... | reverse complement strand
ATGAGATTTGCGATCCGCCCAGCTCAGCGGCCATCGCGCTGCTCCCAGGTTGAAGGTGGCGCCAACCTACCGCCCCCCCCGAGCACCGTCAAGAATTCGGTCGCCCGACCCTCGCTAATGCTGATACTGGAGCACCAATTGCACCGAGGCGCCCGTGAAGCTGAGCAGCTGCGCCGGAAATGCCTGCTGGTCGAGCGCCTTCCCCGAGCTGTAACGGCCTTCGAGGCCGGCCGTAAACTGATCGCTGAGTGCGACCCGCCCGGCGACGCCCCCGGCGACGTACGTCCCGCCGTTTTGACCACCGACCATCCAGCTCCGGAGCGACACGAGAGGAGCCACGCTCACGCGCGGTGAAGCCGCGAACGTCAGCCGTGCCTCGGCGTTGAGAACGTTCTCGGACGGCGTCTTGAACGTACTGTCGTTGGTCTTTGTGAACGTGCCCTGGACCCGGTAGTAGTCCCAGAAGCCGATGGTGAGGGTCGAAGAACCCAGCGCGCTGGCCCAGCCCGCGTCGCCGATGATCCGGAGACCGGGCGCGAGTTTGCCCGAGCCCACCGTCTGCGTACTCGGCCCGCTGAGCTCGTCATTTGAAAACGTCGAGGCGGTGAGACCTACCAGGAGCCGCGACTTCTGGCCCATCAAACGGTCCGCCCCGAGCCGGCCGCGGAACTCGACGCCGGGCTTGTAGCCCTGGGCGCCCGAGCTGTCCGCGAACAGCGTATACGACCCCGTGTAGCGGACCGCGCCCGAGACCCCGACGTTCCACCCTCCCGCAGGCATCGCGAGAGCCACACCCCCGGTCACGCCGAAGGCCGTCCCGAAATCGGAGACCGGGAACGAGAGGTAGTTCGAGCCGACGGCGCCGTACGCGCCGAACTGCTGGACCGTGAGTGTGTGCTGACCGGTCGGGAGGTTGAAGGAGAGAGACGCGACGGCCCGGTCCCGGTTGAGCGTATACAGGAGCCGGACCTGCGTGTCGGTCAGTCCATTCAGGGTCTGGTCGGGTTGGCCTGCGGTGCTCACCTTCGCGTTGGCGTAGTGCCCGGTGAGATCCGCCGACATCCGGTCCCCCAGGGGCGCCACCATCACGAACGGAATGGCCCACTCCGTAGACTTGCTGGGGGCCGCGCCCGAAATCGAGTACGACTGGAATTGGAATCCGGTATAACCGGCCCAGCGCGTGTAGAGCGCGTCCGACGACTGCCCGTGGAGCGACCCCGCTCCGGCGCAGGTCAGGAGGGCGACGACGGCGGTGCGTTGCAGCGGGCGCATCGTGCCTCCTTACGGGCGGGTGATGATAATGATGAGCGTGCCGAACAAGCCGGTGTTCGAGGGACCGCACACCGCGACCACCTCGCATACGCCGGCGGGCCGGGTTGGCGGTATTCCCCCCGGCATCCCGCCCTGCGTTCCCCCCGTACCGCCACCGGTCGGAAGGATTCCGGTGGCTCCGCTGCCGACGGTGTTGTTGATGCTGGTAGTCAGCGTCTGGCCGAGGGGCGGAGCGGGCGGTGTGGGCGGGCCTACGATCGACGCCGTGGCGTCACTCGCGGTGGTCCCCGACGCGTCCGATGCCTGCTGGCTCGATGCCGCAGCCGAACTGGCCGCGGTGAACCCCGGATCCTTGGCCGCCGCCGCCGAGAAGGCCTGCGTCTCCACGCTGAAGTTGCCCTGATCCTGGGCCGCGAGCCCCCGGCTGTAGAGCAGGAAGGCCTCGATGTCGCGCGTCGGACGCTCGCTGATGGCGGTCTGCTCCGCGGGCGTCAGCGTGATCCCCATCTTGCCGAGCAGCTGGAACACGACCTGCTTCTCGACGTCGAACAGGGCCTGCAGCCGGTCCGACCCGGTCCCGGTGGCGGCCACGCCGGCGTCCGACGTACGGACCACCGTCGCGTTCACGCGCACCTGATTCGGCTGGACGTCGAACTGCCCCTGCACCACCTGGGAAGCCCCGATCAGGTGCCCCGAGCGGGCGCCGGTGGCGGGATCGACGCGCCCGCTCTCGGACAGCTTCATCTCGTCGAGCAGCACCTGCACCCGTTCGCGCTCGAGCAGGCGCAGGCTATGGACGCGCGACAGGTCGGTGACCACGAGGGCCGCGAGTCCGCGCGACAGGGGCTGATAGGTGGAGTCGGTCCCGGTGTACCGGAACGGCATCACGGCCACGGTGTTCGGCGGGGGCGGGGTCTTGGAGAGCGTGGACTCGCGCGCCAGCGCAGCCCTCGCGTCGTAGACCAGCTGATGCTGGGCCACCAGCGCCAGCCGTCCGTTGAGCAGCCGCCGCACCGGCCCCGAGGGCTTCGAGGCCTCCAGCCGCGTGTACACCGTCCGGGCCGAGTCGAACTGACCCAGCCCCTCGTAGGTGTAGCCGAGGTAGATCTGCGCTTCCGCGTTACCGGACTCGTGCAGGAGCGTGCGGGCCAGCGCCGCGCGGGCGTCCCCGTATCGCTGAGCCGAGTAGTACGCTTCGGCCAGACGGAGATTGGCCGCGGGATCGTCGGGGGACTGGGCTCGGCGCGCCTCGAGCGCGGGAATGTCCGCCGGCGCGGGGGACTGAGGCGCGGGCGCGCCGGCGCAGGCGCCGGCGGCGATCAGAGCCGCCACGCCGAGGACACGCCGGGGCAGGCGCGAGGTCAGTCTGAGCATCGCGGATGAAGGGGACATTTCAACTCGTAGCGTGAAAGTAAGGTCCAGGATCGGCGTGGGGCGGTGACCCCTCGCCGTCAGGTCCGGTGAGCGCGGTCACGTCGCCGCGCAGGCGCCTTGGGTGACAGCCCCCGACGGGAGATCGTAAGCCCGGAGTGCGACAGGAGTTCGCCCAATACCGCGCGGGTTCGCGCGTCGATCGGCAGGTCGAAATGAACGTCCAGCCGGTACTCGGCGTGATCGGGGCCCTGGCCCGTCAGGGTGAATCCTCTGACGTCCGGGCGCACCGCCTCGACCTCGATGTCCGCCAGGCGCTCAAACTCATTGTCCATCGCTATCCTCCGACCTCTCAGAGAGATACCCCTCCCCGAAGGGCTGTCAAGGAGACTTGGGGCCGCCTAGATTTCGCCCTCGGAGGTCTTGACGATCGGTGGGGCGACGCGGAATCAAGGAGTATCGGGCGTCTGAAGCCTTGGGCCTGATTGCAGCCGACCGCGAGCACCAACCGCTGACCTGCCCTTCCTGCGGAGCCCGGGCGATTCAGCGGCTGCCGCGGCGGCACCCGGTGCGCCCGGGGGACCCGCCCCGGGTGGGCGAGCGCATCAGCCTGACCTGCGGGAAATGCGGACGGCACGCGTCCTACATCGAAGGCGGCACCCTGCCGCCCCGGGACGCGACCATGGATCCCCAGAATCCCCCGGAAGCCGGCGGGGAGCGAGGCAATCGACGTGGCGGGTGACGCGATTCAAATGATGGGGACGGTGACGGAGGTGTTGCCCAACACCACGTTCCGGGTCAAGCTCGAAAACGGCCACGACGTGCTGGCCTATGTCTCCGGAAAGATGCGGAAGAACTACATCCGCATTCTGCAGGGAGACCGGGTCGCCGTCGATCTTTCCCCGTATGATCTGACGCGCGGAAGGATTACCTACCGATACAAGTAAGAAAGACGTCGAGAAACAGAGCGTGAGCTTCGACGCCTTGCTTCTCGACGATTTGTTTCTCGACGCTTTGCTTCTCGACGTATTTTGCAGTTCAGTGGAGCTCGACCCCCAAGTAGAAGCTCCTCCCAGGAGCAGGTTCATAGTACCGCCCCGCGGCCGCGTTCGGGGTGACGGAGGCGACATAGCGGTGATTGAAGAGATTCTCGATCGCGAAGAACGGATCGAGCCGCACCCCGCCCACGTCCCCGCCCCACCCGACCCGCAGATCGCTGCGCCACCACCCTCCCGCCCGGGTGGCCAGCGTGTCGCTCAGTAATTGGCTCGACGAGTGCAGGGTCTCGAGCTCCATCCACGCACTCCGAGTTCCCCAAGGGTGGAGCGAGAGCAGCGCCCGGAGCCAGTGGTCCGGCACCCCGGCCACGGGCCGCCCATCGAGGACATACGTGTTGGGGCCCACGGTGAACTGGTAGCTCACATACCGGAAGTGCGAATAGGTGTACGTGACGCCGACACGCAATCCCGGCACCGGAGTCGCGTCCGCCGAGAGCTCGAGCCCCCGATGCCGCGCCGCCCCGGCATTGCGATAGAACACGCGTTGAGGCGAGGTGGGCTCCTGGAATGGAACGAGCTCATCCTTCACGTCCGCCTGGAACACCGCGGCGCTCCAGCGCACCCGGGGGTCGGGCTCGCCCCGGGCGCCCAGCTCGTAGTTCCACGCCCGCTGCGGCTGGAGCGCGGGATTGAAGCCCCCGACCGTGTCCGGGCGGTTGGCGAGCTCCGTGGTGGTCGGCGTCTCGAACGATGACCCGACGTTTCCGTACAGAGTGAGCTGTTCGGACGGCGCGAACCCGGCGCCCAGCGAGCCGGAAAGGGAGCGCATCAGCCGGCGCCCCGAGTCGTTCAGGTAGATGGGATTGGTGAGCGCCTTGATCGAGTCGACCAGGCGGTCATCCACCTGGAAGCTCACCCAGTCGTACCGGAGCCCCGCGGTGGTGGTGAGCCGCGGTGTGAGGGTGACGGCGCTCTGCACGAACGGCCCCACCTCGGTCACGTGCTCCAGCTGATCGAGCTGGCGGGACGTATCGGCGGTGGCCGTGGCCCCGACATAGTTGAAGTTCACGCGGTCGTCCCGCAGCCGCTGAAAATCCACGCCAAAGGTCGTGACCTGAGGGAACGCCCCCAGCGCGAACGGCTCCGCCGCGGTGAACCGCGCACCATAGTCGAACCGCTTGAGCCTGATGAAGGCGAAGGTCTGCGGGTTGTTGAGATCCCGGGTGAATCCGTACACCGTCGCGTCCGCTTCACCACCATTGGCGAACGCCCGGCGCACGGTCACCCCCCCCTGTCCCTGGCTCACGGCCTTCCCGGCGTCTCGGCTCAGGTTCGCCGGAGCCGCAGAATCCGGATTGGCGTGCATTTCCGCGCTCGTGAGGGCGCCGGGATTGTCGGCGCGGGGATCGTCTCCATAGGCCGCGACCGCGGCCACCGACCAGCCGTCGCTCAGCGGCAGATGCAGCCGGGCGTTCAGGTCCCGCTGGTCCGCGGCGCTGTGGTCCCGTTCTCCCTGATACGAGAGCCTTGAGGCCGTCAGCATCACACTCCCCTCCCCCACCCGCGCCCGCGTCGAGGACGACCACTTGCTCCAGGTGCGGCCCCCGTCGAACTGGCCCGCCACCACCCGGGCATCCTCCGTCAGAGGGGCGGGCGCAGTCGGATCGGTCCAGATGCTGATCACGCCGCCCGTGGCGTTTCCGAAGAGCGCCGAGGCCGAGCCCCGCTCCACCTCGATGTGGTCCACTTCGCTCAGATCGATGTTGGTGAGCTGTCCCTGCCCGTCGGGGAGGCTCTGGGGAATCCCGTCCACGAGGATCTTCACCCCGCGCACGGCGAACGCCGCGCGGGCCCCGAAGCCCCGAATGGAGAGCCGCTGGTCGAGGGAGAAGTTGTAGCGGTTGATGTCGATGACCCCGGGGACGCCGCCCAGTGCTTCGTCGAGTCCCCAGGTGGGCCGCGCGGCGCTGATGTCCGCGCGGGTCACGGTGGCGACGGCGGCCGCCGTGCGGGAAAGGGGGCGCTCGGCGCGCGTGGCCGAGACGACGATGGCGGGGAGTGTGTCCCGGAGGGTGTCAGGCTGCTGGGCCCGGAGGCCCCGCGACGCCGACAGGCCTGCCAGCACCATCCACGTGACTCGCATGACCCAATCTACGCGCCGCACTCCGGCACCCCTCGAGGCGTGGGACCAACGGAGCCCGCCGGGGACCGGCGGCTCAGGTCGGGTGGCGGAAGAACCGGTTCCAGCGGATTCGGAGCGGCGAGAGCCCGATGCTGAAGTACGTCAGCTCGGGTTTCCCCTCGATGTGCGCCCGGGGCAGAAAACCCCAGAAACGCGAATCGTACGAATCATCCCGATTGTCGCCCATTACCCAGAAGCTGTCGCGCGGCACCACCAGGGGCCCCCAGTCGTGCGACGTAGGGTTGTACTTCTCGGGGGTTTTCCCGATGTAGTGCGGGAGCTCGTTCCTTCGCATCTGCATCCGGTAGATGTCCGCGTCGGCGCCGGGATTGAGATGGAGAGCGTACGGTTCCACCAGCGCCCGGCCGTTCCGGTACACCGTGTCGTGCGTCATCTGGAGGGTATCGCCCGGCTCCCCGATCACGCGCTTCACGATGATCAGGTGCGGCGTGGAGTCCTCCACCGACCGGAAAATGATCAGGCCGTCGCGGTGCGGCTGCGCGTACCCCGGAATGCGCAGCCAGCGGGTCCCGATGATCGGGATCTCTAGCGCGCCGCCGTAGATCGTCTTGTTCACGAACAGCCAGTCGCCCACCAGAAGGGTGGGCTCCATGCTCGCCGAGGGGATGCGGAACGCCTCGATCAGATAGGACCGGATCACGACCCAGCACACCAGCGCGATCGCGATCGACCTGGCCCAGCTCTTGATCTCTTCCCCGAGCGTCTTCGGTTGGGCGGGGGCCTTGGGCGGCGTCCCCTTCGGGGCCGTCATGGGTGATCCACCCAATCCGCGATGAACAGGTTGGTCTCATGCGGTATCGTAGCCCCGCGGTTCGAGGCCCAGACCAGGTGTCGTCCGTCCGGAGAGAACATCGGGAACGCGTTGAACGTGTGGTCGGTGGTGATGGTTTCGAGATGCGAGCCGTCGAGGTCCACCGCGTACAGGTCGAAGTGGTCCGACGCGGAGTCGGTGTAGTTCGAGGCGAAGATGATTCGCTTGGAATCGGGAAAAAACGCGGGCGCGAAGCTGGCTCCGGCCAAGTGCGTAACCTGACGCTGGTGCGAGCCGTCGGCGTTCATCACCCAGAGGTCCATCTTGGTCGGACGCACCACGCCCTGGGCCAGCAGCGTGCGGTACTCGGTCGAGTCCGTCGGGGTGGACGGATGATAGGCCCGATACACGATCAGTTTGCCGTCTGGGGAGAACGTCGGTCCGCCGTCGTAGCCCAGCGTGCGCGTGAGCCGGCGCAGGTGCGTGCCGTCCACGCGCATGGTATAGATGTCGAGGTCGCCGTCCCGCTCCGACGTGAACACGATGGTCTTGCCGTCGGGCGAGAGCGTCCCTTCCGCGTCATATCCCTTGTTGGCCGTCAGCCGGACCTTGTGACTCCCGTCGATGTCGGCGGCGTAGATGTCATAGTCGTAGAGCGCCCACACGTACCCGTGCGAGTAGTCGGGGCGCGGGGGACACGCCGATCCCTGGGCTTCGGTGCTGGCGTAGAACACACGCCGGTCACCCGCGAAAAACCAGCCGCAGGTGGTGCGGCCCGCGCCGCTGGAGAGCCGCCGGAGCCCGCTGCCGTCGACATTGATCAGGAATTCCTGGTCGCAGCCGGCCGTATCCGCCGGCGGGGTGTGCTGGAAGATCAGCCGGGTCCCGTCGTGCGAGTAGTACGCCTCGGCGTTTTGTCCGCCACTGGTGAGGCGGCGGACGTTCTGGAGGTGGGGTTCATCGGGACGGGCCGGCACGGATGCCGCCTGAAACACGGCGGACGCGAGCAACATGGTGATCATGGGAACGGCAAGCTAGAGTCGGTGGCGAGGCGGCGAAAGGGCCACCCCGCTACATTTGTCGCCATAAATGACGGGCCATCCATGACGGGCCACCCTCCCAATCCTCCCCGGAAGTCCCGGGTGCCGCTTCTGGACACGCTGGGACAGTTGTGCACCGACGGGAAGGCCACGGCCGAGTATCTCTGGCAGGTTCCGGACGACACGGGTGTCCGGCTGAAACTGGTCGGACTGCTCGACCAGATCGCCGGGGAGAGCGCGAAACAGGGACGGAAGGAGATGGGGCGGATCTGCGCGGAGCTGTCGCCCGCCGCCAAAGCGAGTCCCAGCCCCCAGCAGGTCGAGCTCCTGGTGGACGGGTTCGACCGGTTGTTCAAACTCTGGCAGGCCGCCAAGTCCGGCCTCCTGTAGACCAAAACACTCACGAGTGAATCGATGACGGACGTCGCCGCCGGCCCCCGCACCGACCTGGACCTGCTCTGCATCAACACGGTTCGGACCCTCGCGATGGACGCCGTGCAGCAGGCGGACTCAGGACATCCGGGCACGCCGATGGCCCTGGCGCCCCTCGCCTACGTCCTCTGGACCCGCCACCTCAAGTACGACCCCGCCCACCCTGACTGGCCCGACCGCGACCGCTTCATCCTTTCCTGCGGCCACGCCTGCATGCTGCTCTACGCGTCGCTCTACCTGAGCGGCTATGACCTGACCCTCGACGACATCAAAAAGTTCCGTCAGTGGGGGAGCAAGACGCCGGGTCATCCCGAATACGGGCACACACCCGGCGTCGAGGCCACGACCGGCCCCCTGGGCCAGGGCACGGGAAACGCGGTGGGCATGGCCATCGCCGAGGCGATGCTCGCGTCGCTGTTCAACCGTCCCGGCCATGACGTGGTCAATCACTTCACGTATTTCCTGGCCTCCGACGGCGACGTGATGGAAGGCATCTCCCACGAAGCCTGTTCGCTCGCGGGACACCTGAAGCTCGGCAAGCTGATCGGCATCTACGACGACAATCACATCACCATCGAAGGGGACACCGCTCTCGCGTTCTCGGACGACACCGCGCGCCGCTTCGAGAGCTACGGCTGGCACGTCCAGCGCGTGGCCGACGGGAACGATCTGGCGGCGCTCGACCTCGCGATCGCGGCCGCGAAGCGCGCGCTCGACCGACCCTCCCTCATCATTGTCCGGACGCACATCGGCTACGGAGCGCCCAACAAGCAGGATACCGCCGAGGCCCACGGCGCGGCGCTGGGCGTGGAGGAGGTCAAACTCGCGAAGCAGAGACTGGGGTGGCCCTCGCAGGAACCCTTTCATGTCCCGGCGGAGGCCCTGTCCCGCTGGCGCCAGCTGGGATCGCGGGGGCGGGAGGCCAGGACGGCGTGGGAATCGAGCTTCGCGTCCTACCGGAAGGCGTTCCCCGGCCTCGCCGCCGAGCTCGAACGGCGACTGGCGGGGAAGCTTCCCGCGGATTGGGAGAAGTCCCTGCCGACCTTCGCCGGCGAAGGAGGTCAGGCCACCCGCGCAGCATCCGGCAAGGTGCTCAACGCCCTCGCCGCGAAGCTTCCGGAGCTCGTGGGCGGGTCCGCGGATCTCGCGGGGTCGAACAACACGCTGCTGAAGGGCACCGGCGACTTTGCGGCGGGCCACTACACGGAGCGGAATTTCCACTTCGGCGTTCGTGAGCACGGGATGGGCGCCGTGATGAACGGGATGGCCCTCCACAAGGGATGCATCCCCTATGGCGGCACCTTCCTCATTTTCTCGGACTACATGCGCCCCGCCATCCGGCTCGCCTCCCTCTGCCAGCTCGGCGTCGTCTACATCTTCACGCACGATTCCATCGGCCTGGGTGAGGACGGACCGACGCACCAGCCCATCGAGCAGCTCGCGGCCCTCCGCGCGATCCCCGGCCTCCTCGTGATCCGACCCGCGGATGCCGCCGAGGTGGCGGAGGCGTGGCGGGTGGCGATCACTCATCGTTCGGGGCCGGTCGCACTCGCGCTCACGCGTCAGAAAGTGGCCGCGATCGACCGGACCCTCCATGCGCCTGCCGCCGGACTCGCCCGCGGCGGCTACATCCTGGCCGAGGCCACCGGGACACCCCGGGCCATCCTCATCGCCACGGGGTCGGAGGTCGAGCTCGCCCTGGGCGCGCGGGACCGCCTGCAGGCGGCGGGCGTGCCGACGCGGGTGGTCAGCATGCCGAGTCTCGAGTTGTTCGCCGCTCAGCCTCAGGGATACCGGGATGAGGTCCTGCCCCCGGCCCTGCGCGCCCGTGTGTCGATCGAAGCGGGAGCCACCCAGTGCTGGCACGCCATCGTGGGCGATCGCGGCCGCACCATTGGCCTCGATCACTTCGGCGCCTCAGCGCCGTACCAGCGGTTGTATCAGGAATTCGGATTGACGGTAGATCGAATCGTGGAGACGGCGCGGCAGGTCGTTGCTGATGTCTGACGTCTAACTCTTATCGGCCACCATCAACGCGAGCAGCAGCGGCAGGTAAGAAATCGACGTCAGGAAGAGCCGACGCGCCGGCTTCTCGGCAGGCTCCCGCATCAGTACCAGACTCATCCCCGCGTAGATGATTCCCAGGCCCAGCGCGCCGAAGAAATAGACGGTGCCCGTCAGCTGGAGGAGAGTGGGCAACAGGCTCACGGGCAGGAGTGTGATGGCGTAGAGCAGTGCCATTCGCCCGGTCGACTTTCCGGTCGCATCGTCCAGAGAGAGCATCTCGAACCCCCCCCGCCGGTAGTCATCCCGGTAGAGCCAGGCGAGCGCCAGGAAGTGCGGCAGCTGCCACAGAAACAGGATCCAGAAGAGCGAGAGTACCACGCCGTCGAGCCGTCCGCCCGCCGCCGTCCAGCCGCCCA
>Ga0210405_10006415_pt1 | contig 10495 bp, 8 predicted proteins | sample IncBWH11MmetaG_FD_155492 | JGI IMG/M metagenome (GOLD analysis project Ga0210405, IMG submission 155492) | Forest soil microbial communities from Barre Woods Harvard Forest LTER site, Petersham, Massachusetts, United States - Inc-BW-H-11-M | ecosystem: Environmental > Terrestrial > Soil >... | reverse complement strand
TCACGCAGCTCCACCGCCGCGCCAGAGAGCTGGCTATTCGCAGTTCCATCGGCGCCACCCGCTGGCAGGTGATCGCAGGCGTCCTGCGCGAGGTGGTGGTCATGTCGGCCGCCGGCGTGGGCCTAAGTTGCGCCGTCGCTTTCTGGATTGTCCGTGCGACCGAAACTCTCACCACCACACTGCCCAGCGCGGCGCGGCTGGCAGCGGACTGGCGCGCCCTCGCCTTCGCGGCGCTAGCCGGCGTACTAGCCGCGATGCTCTGCGGTTTGCTCCCCGCTGTCCAGGCGACGCGCGGCGATGTCGCCGCATTGCTCGCCCAATCCGGCCGCGGCGGTTCCGGCGGCCGGCACAACTGGCAGCGAGTCCTGGTGGCCGGCCAGATCGCCCTCACGCTTCTGCTGCTCGCCGGCGCCGGTCTTATGCTTCGCAGCTATTACAATCTCTCGCATGTCGACGCCGGCTTCGAGCCCGCCCGCGCGCTCACCTTCCACATGGGCGCCGCGTGGGACGAAGATCGCACACGCATCGGTCAATTGCAGGAGAATCTGCTCGACGATCTCCGCCGCCAGCCCGGTGTCGAAGCCGCCGGATTCGCCAACTTCCTTCCCGCCAGCGGCGCCACTCTGCGCTACCAATTTACGCTCGACGGCTCGGCGGCGGGCGCCGAAGAGAGCGACAGTCTCAACCTCGGCGAGCGCAGCATCAGCGGCGGCTATCTGCAGGCCCTAGGCGCTCCGATCCTGGCGGGACAGGATTGCCCCGATCTGCGGCAGGCCGGCAGCGCCTTCGCCGGCCCGCTAAAAGCCCTCGTCAACCGACGCTTCGTCGAACTCTACGCCGAGGGCCAGAACGTTGTCGGCAGGCATTTGCAGGAGTATCCTCCATCCGCCAGCGCTAAGCCTCACGAGATCGTGGGAGTGGTCGGCGATCTTCGGGAAGATAATCTTCAGACCGCCACCGTGCCCTACATCTATATTTGTCTCGGCCCCGGCTCCTGGCCCGATCCCGAGTACGTGGTTCGAACGCAAGCCAACCCGCGCGCATTGCTTCCCTCTATTCGTCCGCTGGTACGCCAGCTCGCGCCGCAGCGCGCTGTGTTTGGCCTCAAACCCCTCCAGGACGCGCTCGATTCATCGCTCGACCAGCCGCGCCTCAACACTCGCATGTTGACCCTCTTCGCTCTGGCCGCCGTGTTGCTCGCCTCGATCGGACTCTACGGCCTGCTGACGCTGGTGGTAATCGCACGCACGCGCGATATCGGTGTCCGCCTGACGCTCGGCGCCGCCCCGCGCCGCATCGTGGCCGAGCTCCTCTCTGGCGTCGCGCGTCTCGTAGCCGCCGGTGTTTTCGCCGGTCTCCTTCTGATCGCCGCCGCCGACCGCTTCCTGCGCACGTTGCTTTACGGTGTGAGTCCGCTGGACCCACTGACGCTATGCGCAACAATTCTCTTACTAGCCGCAGTCGCCGCCCTAGCCACATTTGCGCCCACGCGCCGCGCCGCCAAGATCGACCCGCTAGAAGCAATTCGCTCCGAGTAGCCCGCCACCTTTGTAACTGCTGATCCTTCGATGGTGGGACAGGCGGTTTCGCCTGGTGTGTCGAGTAGTGATGTGCATTCAAGGGGTGCAAGTCCCCTATGGACCGTAATGACCGGAACCATCCGTCTAGGCAAGGGTGCCCGTCGCGAGGCGGGATCTGAAGAAAGCTGATGACGAAATCTCGGATACGACGAACAGGAAACAGCCGGGCGGTTGACGGCTGTGGCGGATATCAGGCCAGTGTGGCGTGGGTAACCCGGCCAGGGACGGGGATGCCCAATTGTCATTCGGAACGCCATGCCGGTAGATCCGACGGGTCCGGGAGAAGAAGGCGCGTCTTACCTCGAGAGATCTCCGGCTCTGTCCAGAACATCGGACTACCGCACGGGCAACCGGGCGGGATGGAGTTGGAGAAGTCAGCAAAGGCCATAGTAGCCCAACCGGGCGAAGGGCTGAATCTTCTAATGCAAGGAGCAGATGGTCGGGTTCGATGAGCGCGGAGCAGCAGAAAGGCAAAACGGACCACGGTGGTGGAGGGGAAGGCGGAACCGGAACCTTACCGCATGGAGAGCAGCAAACGCTCACGGCATTCGACCAGCAACGAGCCTTGACGAGTAACTTAATGGAGCAGGTATGTGACCCTCAGAATCTAGTTCGTGCGTACCGGCGGGTACGCTCCAATAAGGGAAAGCCAGGCGTGGACGGGATGACCGTTCACGAACTGGCCGACTGGCTTCGGAACAACCATGCGGCGCTGAAGTCTTCATTGCTGGACGGGACCTATCGGCCCCAACCGGTGCGTGGAGTGCAGTTTCGAAAGCCGGAAGGAGGACAGCGCCAGCTGGGTATTCCAGTGGCTGTGGACCGCCTCGTACAGCAGGCGATCCTACAGGTGCTGAATCCCATTTTGGACCCCACCTTTTCCAACTCCAGCTACGGATTCCGTCCTGGACGAGACGCCCATATGGCGTTAGAACAGGCGCGGCAATACGTGGCTCAGGAAGGGCGCGAGATCGTCGTCGATTTGGATCTGGAGAAATTTTTCGACCGGGTCAATCACGATATCTTGATGTCCCGAATCGCGCGCAGGATCGGTGACAAACGCCTCCTCCGCATTATTCGCCGCTTTTTGCAAGCGGACATGATGCAGGATGGGGTGTGCGTGACCCGCGACGAGGGAACCCCACAAGGCGGTCCGCTCTCCCCCCTGTTAGCCAATCTTCTGTTGGATGATCTCGACCGGGAACTGGAACGCCGCGGTCATCGCTTCTGCCGATACGCCGACGATTGCAATATCTACGTGCGATCGTTGGCGGCCGGGCAGCGAGTGATGGAATCGGTGGTACGGTTTCTGGAAGAGAAGCTCCGGCTGCGCGTCAACCGCGAAAAGAGTGCGGTCGCTCCGGTCGGGGAACGAAAGTTCCTCGGTCATCGGCTACTCTTGAACGGCAAACTTGGAATCGCTTCCAAGAGCATCAAACGCGCTAAGGAGAAAATTCGGCAGATCACTCGTCGTAATCGGGGCGTTAGTCTGACGCGTGTGATTGTCGAACTCAATTTGTTCCTGGTTGGATGGATCACCTACTACCGCTATGCGGCATGCCGGTTCGACCTCCAATGCTTGGACGAATGGATTCGGCGAAAGCTGCGCTGCTATCGTCTCAAACAACGCAAGCGCGGCAAATCCATCGCTGGATTCCTCCAGCAACTGGGCGCTTCGCCGTCGCTCGCACGTCGCTTGGCTTCCTCGGGCAAAGGCTGGTGGCGTCTCTCGCTGGCTCGCCCGGTGCATCAGGCGATGTCGAAGGACTGGTTCGCAACCCAAGGCCTCACATCCCTGGTCGGCAAGTATGACGCGTTACAACATTGAAGAAACCGCCGTATACGGCAAGTACGTACGGTGGTGTGGGAGGACGGGGCCGCGAGGCCCCTCCTACCCGATTCATTCTGCCGCGATGCAGCCAGCGCTGGCGCGAGGCCAAACAGCAATCCAGTCAAAACCGAGACGGCAACAGCGAATCCCAGGACCCGCCCATCGATTCGAATCTGCTCGGTCAGCGGCACATTGCCCGGCAGCGCCGCCGCCAGCAGCCCGGTTACCCACCAGGCGATCAGAATTCCCAAGCCGCCGCCCAGCGCCGACAGCAGCACGCTCTCCGTGAGCAGTTGCCGGACCAACCGCGCGCGCCCCGCTCCCAGTGCGGCGCGGAGAGTCAGCTCCCGCTCGCGGGTTGCGCTGCGGCTGAGCAGCATGTTCGCAACATTCGCACAAGCGATCAGCAATAGGAAGCCCACCGCGCCGAGCAGCAGAAACAACAACCGCTTGGATCCGCCGACCATCTGCTCCTTGAATGGCGCAACGAAGGCCTTCAATTCCAGATCGGACGGAAGCGCCGCCTTGAATTGCGGTGGAAACGAGGCTTGAATGCGATGGGCGATTGTCATCATTTCAGCGCTTGCGCGCTCGATAGAGACGCCTGGTCGAAGACGCCCGATTACCGAATACGACGGATTATCGAGATAGGTTCTCAGCTCATTCCGCGAGAGGCTGAGTGGTGTCCAGAGGTCAGCGCTTTCTTCCCACGGCATCTGCGGAAAGACGAAGGTGGGCGGCATCACACCGATCACCTGGTATGGCTCGCGGTTAAGCAGGATCGCGCGGCCGATTATCTTCGGATCGCGGCCATAGCGCCGCTGCCAGATTCCATAGCTGAGCAGGACCACGCGCGTGCGCAGGCGGTCTTCGTCCTCGGAGAATACGCGGCCTACCAGAGGCGCGGCTCCCAGCATCGGGAACAAGTTGGCGGAGACCCGTCCTCCAGTGATCTGCTCCGGACCGCCATCGCCCGAGAGGTCGAAGACACGATTCTGCATCGCGCCGGCTTCCTCAAAGACCTCGCTCTTCCGATACTCCACCGTGTCCGGCGCGGCGACCCGCATCGGTTGAGGGCCGAGCTTCGGTATCTGCTGCCGCACCAGTACCAGCCGGTCCGCGCCCCGGAATGGCAGCGGCTTCAAGAGCACGGCATTCACCACGCTGAATATCGTCGAAGTCGCGCCAATCCCCAGCGCGAGCGTAAGAATCGCGACCCCTGTGAACGCGGGGCTCTGGCGCAAGACGCGCTGGCTGTAGCGCAGATCCTGCAGCAGGGTCTCGATCATCGGGATGCCGCGCCTGTCGCGGTAAGCTTCCTTCACCTGCTCGACACCGCCGAAGCTGCGTTGCGCCTCGTGGCGAGCCTGATCGGGCGACATCCCCCGGCGCAGGTTCTGTTCAATCAGCGCGTCGATGTGGAAGCGAAGCTCATCGTCCAATTCGCGATCCAGCCGTCGTTTCCGAAAGATAGCGAGAAAGCGTTTCATACCCCCTCCAGCAGCCGCGACATGATCGCCGACATCCGCTCCCAGCTCTCCGTCTCAGCCACCAATTGCTTGCGGCCGGAACGGGTGAGCGAGTAATACCTGGCGCGCCGGTTGTTCTCCGAGGTCCCCCATTCGGAAGCGATCCAGCCTTGTTGCTCCAGCCGAACCAGCGCTGGGTACAGCGTGCCCTGATTCAGGTGGAGCACATCTTCAGAGACTTGCTGAATCCGCTGCGCGATGCCATAGCCGTGCTGGCGGCCCAGCGTGTCCAGCGTCTTCAGTACCATCAGGTCGAGTGTGCCTTGCAGAACGTCTGATTTGGCGTGGCTCATTTTGGTTATCAACAGGAGAATAACCGGCTTCCTGTAGATTGTCAAGGGGTAGGGGGATGTTACAGTGAAGCAAGACAAATATGCCCATTACCCACCATATTGAAAGTCACTTCCAAGCCACCGAAGCGGTGCGCGATATCGTGATCGGGATGGCCGACGGCCTTACGGTGCCGTTCGCCCTGGCGGCCGGGCTGTCGGGCACGGTTGGGGCGTCCAACATCGTTGTCATCGCCGGGCTGGCGGAGATTGCTGCTGGTTCGATTGCCATGGGACTGGGCGGATATCTGGCGGCCAGGACCGACCTGGAGCACTACATCTCCGAGCTGAAGCGCGAGTGGCGCGAGACCAAGGAGATGCCGGAAGAAGAGGCCGATGAGGTAGCGGGAATGTTTCGCAAATTCGATATGAGCAGCGCGCAGGTTGCGCCGGTGGTGGATGCCATCCGCGCCGACCGCAAGCGCTGGGTGGATTTCATGATGCGGTTCGAGCTCGGACTCGAGCGTCCCGACCCGAAGCGCGCGCGCCGCAGCGCCGCCACTATCGCCAGCTCTTATATCGCCGGTGGCCTGATCCCGCTGCTCCCTTATATGCTGGTGGCGAGTATCTCGACGGCGCTTCTGCTTTCGGTCGGTGTTACGCTGATCGCGCTATTCGTGTTCGGCTACGTGAAAGGCCACTACACCGGGCTCCCGCCGATGCGCGGAGCCATTCAGACCACTCTGATCGGCGGACTGGCGGCGGGCGCCGCGTTCGGAATCGCCAGGCTGATCGGACGGTAGCCAGCTTGATTCTAGCCATCAATCGCGGCTCTTCCAGCATCAAGTTCGCCGTTTATCCCGACAGTATAGAAGCGCCGGTATTATCGGGAAAGTTGGAGCGGATCGGTCTGCCGGAAGGTGTCTTCCAGGCGTCGGACAGCACGCATGTTCTCTTGATCGATCAACGAATCGGACTGCCCAGCCATGCAGCGGCGCTCAAGACTCTGCTCGACTGGCTGGGCAGTCGAAAGCTGGATCTCCGCGGCGTTGGCCACCGCGTGGTGCATGGCGGCATGCGCTACGATCGGCCGCAGTTGGTTACGCCAGATGTGGTTGCCGCGCTGAAGATGCTGATACCGCTTGCTCCGGACCACTTGCCGCAGGAGATCGAAGCGATCGAAGCGGTGGGCGGGCTGCATCCGAACCTGCCGCAAGTGGTCTGCTTCGACACTTCGTTTCATCGCCAGATGCCGCGCACAGCCCAGCTCTATGGATTGCCGCGGGAGTTGGCCGAGGAGGGAGTCCTGCGCTACGGCTTTCACGGGCTCTCCTATGAGTACATCGCGGGCCATGCGCCGCGCGGCCGCCTGATCGCGGCGCATCTCGGCAATGGCGCGAGCCTGGCGGCTATACGGGATTGCATGGCCGTCGATACCTCCATGGGATTCACTCCTACCGGCGGCATCCCGATGGGCACGCGTTCTGGCGATCTCGATCCGGCAGTTGTGTTGTACCTTCTTCGAGAGAAAAACTTTACTCCGTCTCGTCTGGGTGAGCTGGTGAATAAGAAATCCGGCCTGCTGGGCCTTTCCGGCTTCAGCGCGGACATGCAGGACCTTCTGGCCCAAGAGCGCGACAATCCGGCCGCGGCCGAGGCGATCGCGGTGTTCTGCTACCAGGCGATGAAGTACATTGGCGCCTTCGCGGCGGCGCTGGACGGAGTTGATACTCTCGTTTTCGCCGGCGGCATTGGGGAGAACGCCGCTCCGGTTCGTTGGCGGATTTGCGAGGGGCTGCGCTTTCTCGGCATCCGTCTCGACGAGGCTGCCAACGCCCGCAACGCCGATGTTATTTCCACTCCTGACTCCGCCGTTAGCGTTCGCATAATTCGCACCAACGAGGAATTAGTGGTGGCCAGACATGCCAAAGACGTGTTGGGAAGGAAAGGAGTTCAAGAATAGTTCTTGTACTACTACATCCTGATTCCTTTGCACGCCGCGACGATTTTGGTGGGACAGGCGGTTTCGCCTGTCACCGCCGGCTCTAGTCGGCGCCTTGGTTGCGGCGCTGATGCCTTGTACTACTATCCATCCGTTTCTTCGCGCGCCGCGACGATTTTGTGGGGCGGGCCCCCTGGCCTGCGGCCGACCCCCTGGTCGGCCTCCTCGGTCGCAGGTTTCCGCTTCCGTTTGCCGCTTGCCGCGATGTGGGGCAGGATAGAATCCTGCGGCCGATTGGCAACCGGCCTCTTCATACTGAGCAGGCTGCCCAGGCGCCGATTACCAATCGATTACCAATCGGCGCGCATTTGACATTGAAACATTGAGAGTCGATGCCCCTCAGATCGCTGCTGGTGCTCGCGATGTACGCGTCCGCCCAGACCAATCCATTTCGAGCGGCAACGAGATTCGCGAAGGCGGTTTTCTGGCGGTGCGTGACCCACAGCCGCCACGGTTTGGAAGCACTGAAGAGGATCCGGCGGCCTCTGAGATGTGTCGCCCAGCGCCAAGGCTATCGCCGAGTGCTACGATAGCCGGGCATATGGGACCATCCGTTTTCCTGACGGCCCAATGGCGTGACTTGGCTATGTTGAACTACTTGGTTGAGCCTTCGGTCCTTGCGCCACTCGTGCCTGCCGGGACCGAACTCGATCGGTGGAACGGCGCCACATTCCTGAGCATCGTCGGATTCATGTTCCTCGATGTGCGGATTCTCGGCATTCCCATACCGTTTCATCGCAACTTCGAAGAGGTGAACTTGCGGTTTTACGTGCGCCGCAGGGTTCAAGAAGGATGGAGGCGTGGCGTGGTGTTTGTGAAGGAACTCGTTCCTCGCATCGCGATCGCATGGACGGCGCGAGCCCTCTACAATGAAAACTATGAGGCGGTTCCGATGAATCACCGAGTTGACCGCTACGCTTCGAATTCGCGGAACGTCGCAGGTGTATCGTACTCTTGGCAGTTCAGAGGCCAGCCGCAGCGGATGACAATCCTCACCGAGGGTGAGTGCGAGTCGATCGGCGCAGGGACCCAGCAGGAATTCATCACCGAGCACTATTGGGGTTACTCCCGACAACGTGGTGGCGGAACCTTGGAATATCGGGTCGAGCACCCGAGGTGGTGTGTCTGGGCGGCGAGTGAAAGCCATTTGATGTGTGAAACAGCCGGTCTGTACGGCGACGTGTTCGGACAGTTTCTGAGTGTTCCGCCAGCCTCCGCCTTTGTGGCTGACGGGTCGCCGGTAACAGTGCACCGAGGAGTGCGGATCGCGTGATGACGATAACCGATCGCCAGCCGGTGGAAGTCCGTGGGTGGGTGTTATATGACGACGCGTGTGGCTTCTGCCGGCGCTGGGTCCCCTTTTGGAGCGGAACGCTGGCCAAGCGAGGTTTTGCGATCGCGCCCCTGCAGAGCCAGTGGGTCCAGGCTAAGTTGGGCGCCCAGCCGGAGGACCTGCTCGAAGATCTCAGGCTTTTACTCACCGACGGAAGCCAGGTACGAGGGGCAGACGTCTACCGATACGTAATGCAACGAATCTGGTGGGCCTACCCTCTATACATGCTTTCCGTGGCGCCTATACTCTGGCGCGTATTTGACTGGGGCTACCGTACATTCGCGACCCACCGCTACCGATTCTCGCGTGCATGCCGGTTACCAGGCGCAACCCGCGATCGGTGATTGGCTACGCCTTGATGCTCTTCCGATCCCTCCTGCTACTCGCGCTCTGCGCTTCCGCCCAGACCATCCATTTCGAGCGGCACGAGATTCGCGACTTGGGCAAAGAGCGCATCGCCGGCGCAGCGCTCGAAGGCAAGCGACTCATCACCTGGGGAGATCGCATCTTGTCCTGGGATTTAGCCGCAGGCACGATGCAGCTCATCCACGCACGTATTTCCCACGGCTTTGGCCCGGGTGGCGCGCTGTTCGATGGCGGGCTCGTTGTCAATGAAGCTGCCGGCCGGCGCGCCTTACTGCGGATCGATCTGCGCACCGGCAAGAGCACAGAGATCGATCACGGCATTTCCGCCAACGAGATTGTGCCGGCGACGATCTTCGGCCGGCGCGGTATTCTTCTGGTGCAGCGACGCATCCAGGTGCGCTTCTATGAGGCTCCCGCGTGGCAATCCCGGGATGTGTATTCGTTCTACAGTCCTTCCGATCAAGGCGGCCTGATGCTGGTGGATGTAGATCGCGACGGGCGCACCGACATCCTCAGCGGCAATTACTGGATACAGTGCCCCGCCGAGATCGAGCTGCCCTGGCGGCTGTTCGCGATCCGAGTTTGGGCGGAAGAAAAGCTGTCGGGCATGGTCAAAATGGCCTGGCACGATCTGTTCGGTACGGGCACGCCCAACCTGATTGTCAGCCAGTCCGAGATGGCGAAGGCGCGCGTGGCCTGGTTCGAAAAGCCAGCCGACCCCAAGCAGATTTGGGCCGAGCATCGCATCGAAGGCTCCCTCGATCTCGACCAGCCGCGCTCGCTGCAGATTGCGGATTTCGATGCCGACGGCCGGCCCGACATCCTGGTGGCCGAAGGAGCCGGCGCCGGGCGCCTGATCGTGTTCCATAACGAAGGCTCAGGGAATTTCGCGCCCGTCGAAGTGGGGCGGACTTCCGGCGCTTTGGACGCGCGCATCCTGGATTGGAACGGCGACGGCCGTCCAGATTTCTTGATTGTGGAGCCTTCCCGGCTATCTTGGTGGGAAAATCGGTAGATCGATTTCCACCAGACGCAACTTGTGATTAGGCTTGTTCGGCAGTTGCACCCGCGCCAGCATGCGCACGACGTGGCCCGGAGCGCACTCGGGGCGGATCAGCGGCAATGAGTACTTGACCGATGCTCCCACGTGATCGTACGCGCTCCAGCTATCGGATTCTCGCGCTGAGTTGTCGATGCAGGCGTCGCTGGTGAACAGCTCTGCCGCGCGATAACCTTCACCATCCGGCAACAGGATCGCAACGGCCTCGCCGGGATTGGCTTGCCCGTTTCCATTTCCTCTGCCTAGAGCCACGTCTTCCAAGTCGGTTGCGTGCTGATAAATTTTGTAGGACTTGGAATCGGCGACTTTGAAATCCTTTGTCACCGCGGCGGCAGGAAATACCTGAATGTCGAGTGGAAGCTTCTGTCCGGCGATGACGGCGAAGACATGCACAATTTCGCGACTCTCATCGAAAATGTTGAAGGCGAGCGGCGCTTCGGCGGAGGCCCCTGGCCCGAGCGCCGGCAGCTTGGCAACAGGCTCCAGAATCACAACGCTAGGATTGGGCGTCTCCCAATGCACCGT
>Ga0210405_10006414_pt1 | contig 10498 bp, 6 predicted proteins | sample IncBWH11MmetaG_FD_155492 | JGI IMG/M metagenome (GOLD analysis project Ga0210405, IMG submission 155492) | Forest soil microbial communities from Barre Woods Harvard Forest LTER site, Petersham, Massachusetts, United States - Inc-BW-H-11-M | ecosystem: Environmental > Terrestrial > Soil >... | reverse complement strand
GAGCAGGGCGCCCTCGTCGTCGGCTTCGTGGCAGAGCTCCGAGGCGCGCGAGTACACGCGCTCGACCTGATCGGCTCCGTATCCTTCCGTGGCGATCAGCCGCGCGGCCAGCAGCAGCTGAAGCCGCAATTCGGTCCGGGCCAGGTCCGGCGACGGCGTCATCGATCGGAGGAGCTCCAGCGCCTTCCTGATGTGGCTGATGGACTCGTAGTGAGCGGAGCGCGCGGCCGCGCGCCGGGCGGCGCGCTCCCAGTACACGATCGCTTCGGCCGGGTTGCCGGCTTCCGAAAAGTGGTACGCGAGCAGCTCGGGCTGGGCCTCCTCCAGGCCACTGAACTGCTTCGCAATGACGGTCGCGATGGCTCGGTGCAGCGTCTTGCGGTCGCGCTCCCATAGGGACTGATAGGCGGCATCGCGAACCAGGGCATGCTTGAAGAAGTACGTGCTGCCGGGGGATTCGGCTTTCTCGATCACCAGGCCCGAAGCCACCAGCTCGCACAGCCGGGCGCCGAGATCGTCGATCCGCACCGGCGCATCCGGGGAGGCGAGCACGGCCTGCAGCAGCGCGAGCGGGAATTCGCGGCCGATCGTACCTCCCACCTGGGCGACCGGCTTGGCGCTCTCGAGCCGGTCCAGGCGCGCCATCAGCAGATCCTGCAGCTTCCTCGGGATTTTGAGCTCGAGGACCGAAGCCGCGTCGCCTGCGTGCCCCGTCCGCAGCAGGTCGACGGCCATCCGCGTCGATTCCTCGATGAACAGGGGAACGCCGTCGGCCCGGGCGGCGAGCGATCGGATCATCTCGCCGGGCAGCGATGCGCCGCCGGCCTCCACGACCATCGTTCGCGCCGACTCGGGCGACAGCCCGCCCAGCTCGATCCGGTGAATGGGCGCCGCCGGGTTCCAGACCGTCCCCGCCCTCGAGCGCATCGTGGCGATCAACAGCAGCCGCAGCCTCGACCCTTCGGCCATCAGGCGCTCCAGCAGCTCGGCCGTCGAGGGATCGATCCAATGGACGTCCTCGACGAGGATACAAAGCGGTGAGACCTGCGCCCGGTGTCGGACCCAGCTCGTCAGCGCGTTCAGGGTCAGCCGCCGCAGCTTGTCGGGCGGGAGCTGCAGTCTCGGGTCCTGCGTGCCGGAAGGTATCGACAGCAGCGCCGCGATCAGAGGCGCCCCGTCGCCCGCGGACGGCATGTGCGCGGCGATCTTGCCCAGCTTCGTTCTGGCGTCGTCGCTGTCCTGGATTTGAAACAGGCGTCGAAGGAAATCGATCACCGGGTGGAACGCGCTCGCCACGTGATCCGGCGTGCATCGGCCCAGGATCGGTTGATTGCCCCCGGCCAGCAGCTGGCGCTTGAACTCGCTGATCAGGCGGGACTTGCCGATTCCCGCCTCGCCGGAAACGAGCACCGCGGTCATAAGCCCGGACTGCGCGGCGGACCAGTGATCCTGGATCACCCGAAGTTCCCGGGTTCGGCCGAGGAAAGGCGTCATGGACCAGGCGGCCTCGCGCGGATCCGGATCGGATCGAATCTCCCCGAGCGCGACGTAGGCCTTCTGGAGCTGGGGGTAGTCCTTCAGTTCTACGGGCCCTGCGATCGCCCGGAACGCGAATCGCCCCTGCAGCAGTTGCTGTGTCGATTGGCTTACGGTGATGGTGCCCGGGGTCGCCAGCTGCTGCAGCCTGCGGGCGATGTGCAAAGGGGGGCCGAACGGGTCGCCTTCCTTCACGGCGACCTGCCCCGTGTCGATGCCGATGCGCACACTCAACCCGAGCGCAGCCACCGCATCGATGATCTCGCGTCCGGCCTTGAGCGACTGGGCGGCGCAGTCCTCATGGGCGGTCGGAAAGCCGAAGAGGCACACGAATCCGTCGCCTTCGAGCTTGTGGATCGAACCGCCATACGCCGATACGATGTTGGTTCCGCAAGCGTAATAGCGCCCGACCAGCTCGCTGTAGCGCTCGGCCCTCAGAGTATCGAGCAGCCGGGAGGACCCGACGATATCGCAGTACATCACCGTCACCTGGCGCAGGTTGTCCTGCTCGTGCGGCCGCCCGTTGGTCAGTGGCAATTTGGAGACCTGGAACTTTTCTCCCAAAAAGCCGGTTCCATCGAATGCGAGCTCCCACGGGATATCCGCCAGATCGTCGTCGATCTGCAAACATAGATCGCGCCCCGGGGATCGGGCGAGATGCGCGCGTACCGCTTCCGGGAAGAAGCGCGCAAAGATCGTCGCGCCCAGCTGCCTCAAGGGGATCGCCTGATCGTCCCCGCCCGGCGATTGCAAAGGCGGCAGGGGAACGGGTTCCGACAGGGCTCGCGCCCGCCCGCGCAAATCGCACAGCCAGTCCCCGAGCTCAATGCGGACCGGCCGCCCGACCGGCGCTACGTCGGTCAGCCACACTGATACGGAAGCGCCTTCGCGCAGGATCGTCAAAACCAGCGGCGGGGGATCAACGCCTTCCACACCTATCACCCGCTATCTGATCGCAAGTCAGCTTCCCCTGACGGTGTTAGGTAAATTTACCCCGGCTCGCCTCATTGGAAAAGGCCAATCCAAGGTTTTCACGCTGTGGTGATGTGGAAGTGAATCGCATTGGGCTCAACGCATACCGCAAATCACGGGTCCTCGGGTTGACCGCGATTACCCACTCAACGTCCTGACGCTTTTACCAGGAGCGCGCCGACGGCACCTGCGCGGCCGTCAAGCTCGGCCCCGGCCAGTACGCCATCGGGGGTAGCTACTTTCCGGCGCAAAAATGACGCTTCTGGAGCAGCGCCTGCAGCTCATCACGATATTCTGGGGACGGAGTACCCGTAAGTCTGGCCCTTGACCCGGAAGCGTTCTCGACACGCGCCCGTACCGGCGCTGATCGCTCCGTCGGATTCAAGATCGGGCACAGCGACTTCGGCAGCGCTTGAGGCACTCATCGTCGATCCGGCCACGAGTGAGCCTCGAATAGCGCAACCGGGCCGCCCTGCTCGCTGGCGCCGCGTGACCTCGCCGTAGTTCTGTTGCAGCCCCGGCGGGGCGGGATCACCCCGGCGGGACCCAAGAGATGCACACTTATTTGCTGGCCGAGGCTGCGCCGCGGCACGACCGCCTTCGGCGGATATCAGGCTCCGCTGATCGCGAGGTCGTTGTAGACGTTCTTGACGTTCGGGACCGTCCTTGCGATCGCCTCGCCCAACTCGCGATCCATCGCGGTGTCCACAAGGCCTTTAAGATAGACCTCCTGCTGGGCAGCGTAGACCACGATATTGAAAAAGCGGAGCGACGGTCGTTCGTTGATCCGTTTCTGGACTTCGGCGCGGATCCACGAATCGCCTCCGTGGTCACCCACACCGGTAACAACGACCGCTTGGGTTCCTCCAGCCGCTTCTTCGCTCGCATCGCTGACAGGGGCCGCGATGCCGTATCCGGAAAGCGCCATCAACGTTGGTCCGAGCAGAATGACGTTTTTTGAAAGATTCATGATCATCTCCAGGAAAGAGTTGAATTTCAATGGAAGCGGCGCCTCAGTCGCACGACTGCTTGACGTCTTCATGTGAATCTCACTGGTTAAGGATGCAAGCTGCTACCTCCTCACGACGATGGCGACGCGGTTAGTAGGTCTAGAACCTTCGAGCGCTGGCCGCTGCAGGCCTAGCTCTTCTTGAGCTGGTTAGGGCTCTGCGGCTGCGCTAGCTGGAGGCCTCCGGTTGTTGCAGTCGCGCTGGGCGCCGGAGAGCCGGATGGGAAGAGGTTCGATACGGCCATCGCCAGCATCAGGATCAGTATCGCGGCAGTGGTCGCACCGGTGGCGGAGAGACGTTTTGGGGTCTCGAAGTGGGCGTTCATGGCATCGATCCTTTCGGGGCTGGTTCCGAATCCTCTGGGCGGCCTGCGGGTTCTCCCTTTTTTCATTCCGCCTCACTAGTAAGAACGCATCGAACCGGCCCAAACTGACAGGACCGACGCCTGACGATCTCGCAGGGCCGCGCAATGCCGCATTGCGAAATCACCTTAGACGCGTTGTAATGCAGCGGAGAAATCGGGGGAGCAATGGGCGAGCGGCTCACCGTGCTTTTGTCGCGCATGCAAAGTGGAGACCGGGCCGCGCGTGATGCAGTCTTTTCCGCGGCCTACCAAGAACTGCGGCGCTTGGCCCATTCACGCTTGCACGACGGGGGCCGTAACACCGTTCTGGATGCCAACCGCCCTGGTACACGAGTCCTACCTGCGTTTGGTACAGACAGGGGAGCTCAAGATCGAAGATCGGCGAGCCTTCTTCGGCTACGCCTCGCAGGTGATGCGCTCGGTGATCGTGGACAGTGCGCGGGCACGCATGGCCGAGCGGCGCGGGGGCGATGCCCAGAAGATGGCGCTATCCACGGACCTTGAGCAGGACCTTGGTCAGGACGAGGAAGGGATCCTGCACGTGCACGAGGCGCTCCAGGATCTGGAGAAGGCCGATGTGCGGGCAGCACAGATGGTGCAGATGCGTTATTTCGGCGGCTACAGCGACAAGGAGATCGCCGAGACCTTGCGCATCACCGAGCGCACGGTGCAGCGCGACTGGAAGAAGGCCAAGGTGCTGCTGCGGGCGATTCTGAAACCGGCCTGAGCGGGTTTCCGTCATGAAGCTGTCGAGGGATCAGGTGGCGCGCATGAGACGGCTGCTCGACGAGGCATGGGAATGGCTTGCTTCGAGAGGAGGCCTTTCGATGCTAGGTCTCGAGCGCTACCGGCCGCTCGCGTTGCGTGCAGAGGACCGGTCGCGCCCGGATACCGCCATCGGACGTGCAGGCCAATGCAGGAAAGTGAAGCAGGGTGCGGGGTTTAGCGTCCATTCGCGACTTCGAAGCCGTGCAACGTTCGTCGACGGTGAATGGCGCCTGGGCATTTTGGTACAGGGCGGAGGTGCGCAATGTTGACCGGTGTACAGGTGCGGAGTCAGCGGACGTCGCCGTTGCGCCCCCCAAACCGACCTGCTTTCACCTTGTCGACCCTTTGCAGTCTCCAAGGAGCGATGAAACCGGTCGCTCCATTCCGAACTCCCGACCCCATCAGAGGGGCCGGAAGTTCGGCCGCTCAGAAAGACTCGCCGATTGCGCTAGGGCTCGAGGCAATTCGTCGTTCCGCCTGTTTGTAGGGCTCCGCGTGTGGCTGAATACTGCGGAGCGCAAGTGATATCTGTCCCGCCCAAGTTTCCAGTCACACGGGCACCGCGAAAGTCTGCCATCGAGAGATCCCTAAGGAAGACTCCGGAGCCTGCATTGCCGGTGATGATCGCCGCCCCTAGGCGAGCATAGGATCCGGATGTCAACGAGACACCGTTGCCTCCATTCTTCGAAAACGAGCAGCTGTTCACATTCAACAACGCGTTCCCACTCACGGATGCGCCATCTCCGGAGTTATTCTCGACGGTGCAGTCGCCGATGTTCGCTTGTCCTCTTGTAACGAGGATGCCAGTCGCGTTGTTTCGCGAGATGAAGTTGTTGGCCTGCACCTCGCTCGTCGTGGCGACACCTATGCCGCTGTCATTTCCTTGGAAAATGTCGCCATTTACCCGTGCAATAGCTTCAAAGCTCACTATTAGACCGAATGCATCGAGTGCACCTTGTATGGTGTTTCCACTCAATCGGCATATGGACGCATCGTCGCAATTGATGCCGCTGGACCCGCTAACACCATCTGCTCCAGCGTTAATGGTGAATCCATTGATGCTAACGTCCCGTGAATCTATGACATGCAGCACGTCGAGTTTCCCGCCTGAGGCGTCCGTGATCGATGCACCGTTGAGGGCGTTCAATGTCAGTCGATCCATGCCCTGGATAAGGACATTTTCGTGGCAAGCGCCGGACACGTTGATGGTGCTCGGCCCATGGGACTCAAAACTTTGAAGAGCTTTGATTGCGGCCCCGATGCTATGAAAGCCTGTCTTTGATCCACAATTGACCGAAAGCGTGGCAGCGTTTGCCGTCCACCCGATCGGCAGCAGAATGGCTGCTACAAACGCGTATCTAGGGAGTAGTTTCGGTCGCATGACTCCTCCTTGTATGTCGGAGCAGAGCGTTCCAGCAGAGCGTTTCCTTTCGTAAGTCGGGAAGTGCGGCAGCCTCCAACGAGGTTGGCCTTTTGCCTGTATTCGCGGTTCCTTCAGGCTGCACGCATATCCTAGGGACCGCATCGAAAGCCTAGGCGCTTCAGGCGAAACAGAGAATCGGAGGGCTCCTATACTGGCGGCGAGAACGCGTGAGCCCGCTAGCATAGGCACTGTCGGGTTTCGGGCAATTTTTTCGTCTGTGTAGTTTGGCCGTGGCCGTGGCCGCGACCGTGGCGGAAGTCGACCGGATGCTCGCTTGAAGCGCTCCCACTGCGCGCAAATCTAGAGCGGCAATCGCAGAGACCGCATCCCGGGTCTCCTGAGGCGACGCTGTGGCTGCTTCGCCGACGGTTTCGACGCGAAGCTGAACGGCAGGTAGTGGCCGTCAGTCGAATTTCGCGACCGCCAGCTTTCACCTGAGGCCTAAGGGCGGTCTCAATCCTGTAGTAGACATCCAACGGCGAACGACCGCAATACCTATCACTGCGGCCGGCTGCGCAGTGGCCCGATACCCGACGCCTTCTGGCGCACACGACCCGTACCGGAAGTTCGGCATAGAGAACTCGCAGCCGCAAAGGAGAGACGGTCAGGTTGATCGGTCGGGCACCGCGATTGGCGCACGTTTCGCGGACACGGCTGCGTACGCTAGTTTGATGGGTGCCCCTTGGCGAGGTTTGGAACCGGGTCGTAGCCGCCCCCGCGCTGCTCGGCGCTCAAATCCTCAGTGCTACGTAGCGTCGAAATGCTCGGGGACCGTGGACCAGCTTGCGTGCGCAGATACCGGTCACCACGCTTGCCGATGTGACCAAGATGGCTTCTTGCGCCACTCGCGCGGCCCAGCACGATCGCATGCGCGGCAACGACGAGGGGATTGCCGCCCAGCCGGATGCGCGACTTGCAGTGGCAGCTTGCGCAAGTTGGCGAGCTCAAGCAGCAGACGGCAGAAGTCAAACGGAGGATGGGGCCGGCCGAGGTTTCACGTGAGGCCCTCGCCGGACTTCCTTGCAGGCAATAGCCGTTTCTGAGTCACCCTTCCCGAGGCGGCACGCGTAGGTCTGGTTCGCTGCATCGTGAATGAACTTGACGAAGCCGCCGCGGATAGAGCAGGTGAAATCCGTGCGCTGCTTCATGGCGCCGCCACACAGGTCCCGACTGCGGTAGTACCGAGCCACGGTTGGAACGCCAATCGCCTTAACGTCTCCGCCAGTGCGCCTGCATGCATGCGGAGTGGCCGGCAATCGCGCCAAGCGTAACGGGTGCCAACGACGGCCGCTCGGCGTCGTCGTCCAGGCGTGCCATGAAAAAGGCCCACCGCGCAGCAGCGCAGGGTCGGAAGCGCAGACAAAGTTAGTATGTTCCCGTCCGAGCCGTTGTGGTTCAACACCGCAGCGAAAGTATTGTGGCGGCACTCTGGGTATTGCCGTCAGGGTCTTTCGATCGCAATGGTCGACCTTCCTACCTTACCCCAGGAAGAGCTTCCGGCGGGACGCCCTTGACGAAGAGCACCTTGAAGAAACTAGGAAGACTAGAAAGGCAAAGTTCGATGCGACTGCCGTAGCGGGCAAACGTGCGCATGTCGGAGCGACGATAGCCGTCATTGCGTGCTATGCAGGTGAAGCAGGAAGCCGCAGGCTTCCCCCTCCTACCACAAACCGGGGGAATGCTGAACCGTTGTGAATTTCAACCAGCCACAAAGGGGTGCGACATGAAAAAGGCTAGGAGCAACTGCGCCATGCGCCCGCTAATTTTGTTGGTGATTTTCTCGGCCGTTGCAATGACGGCGGCGGGCCAGAATGTGAATTGGCTTTCGTACGGCAACGACCTCGCCAACACACGTTTCCAGAACCTCGACCAAATCAACCCCAAGAACGTGCAGAACCTCAAGGTAGCTTGGGTATTCCACACGGGTGTCTTGGATCCTTTGGCAGAACTTCAAGCATCTCCGATCGTCCACAACGGTACGATGTACATCGTGGATGGACACAGCAATGTGTTTGCCCTTGACGCAGCGACGGGGAAGCAGATCTGGGCATACAAGCCAACCGAGATTCCCGGGGAAATGCCGCCGCTGACGGATATCAAAGTCTGCTGCGGCCGCGTTAGCCGCGGGGTGGGATTCGCTCCAGGCAGAGTGTACCTAGGCAGGCTTGACGGCTATCTCGTCGCCCTGAATGCCGAAACCGGCCGCGTAGCCTGGAAAACAAAGGTGATCGATTATCACGAGCGCTTCGCTTTGACCATGGCTCCGGTGGTCGTCCATGGCTTGGTCATCGTGGGCTCGTCCGGGGGTGAGTATGAAGTCCGCGGTCAGGTGGCCGCCTTCGACGCCCACACGGGCGACGAGGTATGGAGGTTCCGCACCACGTCAGGAGGCGGTTGGGCCGGGGACTCATTCCTCACCGGTGGGGCAGCGGTTTGGAACTCGCCCGCGATCGATCCCTCACTGAAGTTGCTCTACATCAATACCGGCAACGCAGGTCCCGACATCAACGGTATCGACCGAATGGGAGACAACTTCTATGCGACCTCCATCGTTGCCCTTGATATCGCCACGGGACAGCCTCGCTGGCATTTCCAGGAAACGCATCATGACCTCTGGGATTACGACAGTGCGCAAACCATCGTGCTTTTTCCAGTCAACAAGAAGGGAGAAGACGGAGAGCAAGCCACCGTTCCCGCGCTCGGCCACTGCAGCAAGAACGGAAACTATTACATTCTCGATCGCAGGAACGGCACGCCGATATTTCCAGTGACTGAGGTTGCCGTACCGACACAGCCGAGTTGGCAAAATGCTTCCACCACGCAGCCGGTATCGTCGGTAGAGCCGTTGACGCCGTTAGACTTCGTGCCAGGAACGATTGATACGGCCAAGCTGACTGCGGCGTTCCCCGGGATACAACTGGCGCCGGAGTGGACCGTGCCTCAGGAACAGCTCTACCTCATCGTTCCCGGGGATGATGGCGGATGCGAATGGAGCCCGGCCGGGTACAGCCCGCGCACCGGCTACGTGTATTACGGCACGCGTTATGAACCCACGACGTTCCAGACGAATCCCTCCAACATCGGGCCGGACGCCAACGGGCTTTTCCTCGGCTCCACGTTCGACGAAGTCACTCCGCAAGAGGGTGTTATCAACTTCGGTTTGTATGGAGCCACTGATACCAACACCGGGAAGGTAAAGTGGAAGATCCGGATTGACCAGCCGGCAAAATCGGGGGTGCTGGTTGCCGGTGACTTGGTCTTTTTTGGCGAAGGCAATGGCAAGTTTCACGCCGTGGATGCGCGCACGGGCCAGATGTTGTGGACCTTCGACGGACCCGCCGATCCCAGCCTTCACTTCGTAGGCGGAGCGGAGTCCAATCCGGTGGCTTACATGGTGAAGGGACGCGAGTACATTGTGAACGCATTCGGCGGTAACGTGCCCGATAGAAACAACTTCCCGCCCAACCCGGTTGGGGATGCGTTCATTGCGTTCACGCTTCCCGGCGATGAATGAAGAGGCCTGCAAACGGCCAAGATGGCGAAACGTCAGCTGCCTTCAATTCTGAAGGATCGGTGCCTGATCAAGACCAGGCAGTACGCGGCTCGGCCCGGTGGCAACCGCGAGAGCCGCTGCTGCCGGGTCGCGTGCACCCGACCGGCCTAGTCAACAAATCCTGGCTTCGAGCGAAGCCGTGGAACGCGCCGGAGTCACGCTCGGCGCAGGCGTCGTCGGCGGAGGCTCGCGTTCAAGCGCCTGGCAGAAAATCTCGACGTCGAGCCCCGTGCACGCACCTGCACTGGTGGTCAATCTATGCTCGATGCCCGCGCAACCGAAAGAAGAAGGAATCCTCTACCCTTGAAGCCGGGTCTCCGAACCGCCTGACGGCACAGCCGCAGGGAGCAGATTCCTACTCCTCATCGTCGGCGCATAACCTCCCGGACTTATTGAGTGTATTGGCAAAGCCACATCTCCCTTTAGGGTGCCGCCCTCAACGGGGGCCATGCCTTCATAAATTTGCTTCTTTCCAATTCTTGGTGATATAGATTTTTGCACGCCACCACCACTGGGCGTGCACTGTTCTCGGGGATACGTCCCTTTAGAAACCTTTCCTGGTTCGAGCCCGTGATCGGCAGCAGTCTTCGGAGTTTAGAAGTCTAGAAAGACCTCTTTTCGCAAGCGACCAGTGAAACCATCTTCATCGGTCCGCGTCTGAGGGCCGACGATAGGTGTCCACAAAAAAATTAGTGGACACGTGTACATCAAGCCAGGAATGCCCGGGCGGCGTCGGCGCCGAAATTCACTTGGATGGTAAGGGGTGTGTGATGAGTTGTGATTTCCCGTGCTCGGTCGATGTAATATCGGATAGAGGAGCGTCAAGGAATTACATGCGGAGTGTCAGTGCGGGGCTTGATAAATCTTGGGAC
>Ga0210405_10006410_pt1 | contig 10503 bp, 7 predicted proteins | sample IncBWH11MmetaG_FD_155492 | JGI IMG/M metagenome (GOLD analysis project Ga0210405, IMG submission 155492) | Forest soil microbial communities from Barre Woods Harvard Forest LTER site, Petersham, Massachusetts, United States - Inc-BW-H-11-M | ecosystem: Environmental > Terrestrial > Soil >... | reverse complement strand
AGGTAACCGCAGTGAGCTTACACTGCAAGCTTTTCAGCATCTTGCACGCTACCTCTCCGGCATACCCGCGCGCAAAAACGTCATCTGGTTCGCAGATACCTTCCCTGTCAGCTTCGCCCCCGAAGACAAGGTACACACCCCCAGACATCAAGAACACGTCCAGCAAACCTCGGACATGCTCACCGCCGCGCAGGTCGCAATTTATCCGGTGTCCGCCCGCGGCCTTATCGGTGACGGTAGCTTCGACGTACCCGCCGACACCCAAAGAGAAATGCTACATGAGTTCGCGAACACCCAAATCGCCATGGAAACGCTCGCCCAAGAAACCGGCGGCCGCGCCTTCTACAACACAAACGCCCTTGAAGCGGCCATGGCCAAAGCCATCGACGAAGGCTCGCACTACTACACGCTCGCATATGCTCCAGCCAACACGAAAACCGACGGCAAGTACCGCCGCATCGAAGTGAAACTTTCCAGCCGCGAATACAAGCTCTCCTACCGCCGCGGCTACTACGCCGACAAACACGAATCGCATGCGCCCGGTGAGCAATCCGCCGAAGATCCCCTGATCCCCCTTGTAGGCTTTGGCATGCCCAACTTCGATCAAATCACCTACGAAATTCAGGCCAACCCGCTTCACCCTCAGCCCGCTCCGGGCGCGCGCCGCGCTGGCCTCAACACCGAATGGAAAGGGCCTTTCACGCGCTTTGGCGTGGACCTCGTCGTTTCCCTGCAAAATTTCACACTCGATTCCACCGCCGATGGCGTGAAACGCGGCCGCCTCGAACTGATTCTCGTCGCCTACGATCGCACCGGAAAAATCATCAACATCTCCAAGCGCACGAGCCGCCTGGCCCTTCCTCCCCAAGACTTCCCCACCCTCCAGGCCAAAGGGCTTCCCGTGCATCTCGAGATCGACATCCCTCCCGGCGACATCTACCTCCGCACCGGGATCTACGATCTCAACTCCGGCAACGCCGGCACCCTGGGCGTTCCATTGGGAACAGTTACCGCAGCGGATGGCTCGAAGAAATAGTTCCAATCCCCGCCTACGAGCGTGACTCGACGAAATATTTCGGGCGCTGGACCGCGCGAACAAAAAAAAGAGCGTCCCGGTTTCCCGGGACGCTCTGGAATGGTGTTTGAAAGCCCTACCTTACGCGCCGACGGGCGCCGGGACTGGCGCCGTTTCTGGTCCCCCTGCCGGTCCGCTTCCTTCGCCGACTTTGAAGCGCACGAACCGCCGGATGGAAATGTTCTCGCCAAGCTTCGCGATCGCCTGCGTGATCATTTCGCCGATCGTAACGCTCTCGTCCTTAATGTAGTGCTGCTCGTACAGGCAGTTTTCCTCGTAGAACTTCTCCATCTTTCCTGCCGTAATCTTCTCGACCACGTTTTCCGGCTTGCCGGTGGCCAGCGCCTGCGCGCGGTAAATATCCCGCTCAGCAGCGAGCATCTCCGGCGTGACATCCTCGCGCCGCACGTACCGCGGATCGAGGGCGGCAATGTGCATCGCGATGTCATGACAAAGCTGCTGGAAAGCTTCCGTGCGTGCGACGAAGTCTGACTCGCAGTTAATTTCGACGAGCACACCAATCTTTCCGCCCGCGTGGATATAGCTGCCCACGAGCCCTTCGCTAGCTTCGCGCTGCGATTTCTTCGCCGCCGCGGCTTGGCCCTTTTTCCGCAGGATCTCGATGGCCTTATCAATGACCCCGTTGGCTTCCACTAGCGCCGCGCGGCAATCGCTGAATCCCGCTCCGGTCCTCTCGCGTAATTCTTTCACGAGGTGCGCCGGAATCTGCATAGCTGGCTGTTGTGTGCTCATCTTTTTTTCTCTTCGCTGATTTGAATTCTCTTATCCAATGCCGTTGTTTGCAAAACGGCCCACCCCGAGCCGCATGGGGCGGGCCTCACGAAACTTCCACCCGCGCAATTTGTTTAGCGAGATTCCGCGTCCGGCGGCACCGTTGCTTCGGCGGCCTCGGCGGGTTCAACAGGCGCATCCGGCGGAGTCTCTACAACCGCGCCCTCCACGAAATCGCCTTCTTGCTTCTCGTACTGTTCGTAAGCGCTCGTATCCACGTATTCCACGCCGTCGACAATCGCCTGATCCTCTGCCGACTTCTGCTCCGCCACCTGCGATTGCTGATAAGCGGTATGCCCTTCGAGCACGGAATCCGCAATCTTCGTCGTAAAAAGCCGGATCGCGCGCAGAGCGTCGTCGTTGCCAGGAATAATCCAGTCGACCACGTCAGGATCGCAATTCGTATCCACTACGGAAACCACCGGCACGCCCATGCGCCGCGCTTCCTTGACCGCGATCTCTTCCGCATTCGAATCAATCACGAACATAGCGTCCGGAAGCTGCGACATGTTCTCAATGCCTTCGAGGTTCTGGTTCAGGTGTTTCATTTCGCGGCCCAGCCGCGCTTTTTCCTTCTTGGAAAGTTCGTTGATCCGGCCGTCTTCCGTCATGGCCTTCAGCAGCTTCAGCCGCTTGATTGACTTCTGGAGCGTCGCCCAATTCGTCAGCGTCCCGCCCAGCCAGCGGTGATTGACAAAGAAAGCCCCACAACGCTTCGACTCTTCGGCGACAGCTTCCTGCGCTTGCCGTTTGGTTCCCACGAATAGGACTGCCTTGCCTTGCGCCGAAAGATCGCTTACGAACCGGCTAGCCTCGCGGAACATCTTGAGGGTCTTCTGCAGATCAATAATGTGAATCCCGTTGCGCTCTCCGAAAATATATTCCTTCATCTTCGGATTCCAGCGCCGCGTCTGGTGACCGAAGTGAACTCCGGCCTCCAGCAACTCTTTCATCGTAATTTCTACTGCCAAGTTTCCTCCTATTAGGATAGCTGTTTGCGATAGCGTCTTTTTTGCCTTTGTAGGTGCCGGGCTTTAGCCGGCGTCTTAAAGCGAAAATTACGCCACAGAACAGCCTGTTGCCGGCTCCTTGCCGGCCGTGATCTCGAAGGGTTTGCTCGCGCATTCCCTCCGGAGCTCGTTGCAACCCTGGCGCAGCCAGGGCAACAAAAACTACCGCTTCGTAAACTGGAAGCGTTTCCGCGCGCCCTTCTGCCCGTACTTCTTGCGTTCCTTCATACGGGAATCGCGCGTCAAAAATCCGTTCTTCCGCAACGCCGGCCGCAGCTCCGGATTGAACCGCGAGATCGCTCGCGCCAATCCCATACGCACCGCTCCAGCCTGTCCGCCAACGCCGCCGCCATGCGCGGTCACTTTGACGTCTACCTGGTCCGCCAGGCTCGTGAACTTCAGCGGCTCAATTGCGTCATGCTTCCAAGCATGATTCGGAAAATAACTCTCCACTTCGCGCCCGTTCACCGTGAACTTGCCGCTACCCGCGCGCAAGAACACTCGAGCTACCGACTCTTTGCGCCGGCCCGTTCCAAGAAACCAAGTTTGTGTGCCCGCAATGGGCGTACCAGTAGAACTCAACGTTCCTCCTAAAATTGCCTGATTCCGGACACCCGGAACCACTCAACTCCACGACGGTTTTGCTCCCTGCCTAAGGCACCACTTAGAGGTGACCACTACGCGGCCACACTTTTCAAGGAACAGCAACGTGCAGAATCCAGTGGCACAGACTTTAGTCAGTCTGTGCTCCTTGCTACGACGCCACCGCCTGCGGCCTCTGCCCAGCATGCCGCGCCAAACCTGCCGCATCCCGGTAAATCCGCAATTTCTTTGCTCGCCGTGCCCGTAGCTTGTTCTTGGGCAGCATCCCCAAAACAGCCTCGCGAATCATCCATTCCGGCTTCGTCTCGCGAACCCGTTTCGCCGGCACGGCCTTCAACCCGCCCGGATACCCGCTGTGCGAGTAATAAATCTTCTGCTCGACCTTGTTCCCGGTCATGCGAACTTTGTCCGCATTGATCACCACAACGTGATCGCCCGAATCCAGGTACGGCGTAAAACTCGCTTTATCCTTGCCGATCAGCATCCGCGCGACCTTCGTCGCCAGACGCCCCAAAACCTGGTCGGTCGCATCCACCACAAACCAGTTCGCGCCCACCTTCAGCGCCTCCGCTTCTTCTCCCTTGGCTACGTACGTCCTCATCGCTCTCAGCCACACCTTTCCCCATAGAGACAAACGCTAATCTTAAAGTACGTCCCCGCTCCTGTCAACGCGATTCCCACGCCAACCGAGATCTACTGGCCGCTCATTGTGCTGACCAGCATTCCATCGCTATAGCAAAGGAACAGCCCGTGTTTAGGATTCGGGAACTTTCAGAAGACAGTGCTCGTTCTTATCACGCAGAACAATAACGTATCAACGAAAATCCGGGCAAGAAAACTCAGACGTATATACTGCAAACCATTTCAGGAGACGTAATAAAAATCTTTTCGCCTGGCTCAATTCCTCGTGGCGAACCGGCTGCGCTTAAACTAGAGTAGTCACCACCAACATGCTCCCGATCTCATCAAGGCTTGGGCGAGTTGAAGGGGAACATCAGCCCTTTATATCGCAATGCACATCGCGATACACAAACGCATAATCTACGAAGTATTTCCAGTCACGTGCTGGACTCTTCCAATTCCCCGCCATTCTTTCAATAAGACGTAATCATGATCCCAAGATCACGCAGCGCTCTCATCTATGCGGCATCCTTTGGAGCAAGTATCGGCGCTTTCTTCTTGATTCGTTCCCTCGGACCCTCGTTCGTAGCCACCGGACCGCAAGTGCCTACCAGACCCCCGACACCCGAAACTCCCGGCATCCTGCTCCATGTATTGCTCGCGCTTGTTGTTGTTCTCGTCGTAGCCCGTATTCTTGGTGCGATGTTTCGCAGGCTGAATCAACCACAGGTCATGGGAGAAGTGGTCGCCGGGATTCTTCTGGGCCCATCCTTTCTTGGTTGGTTGGCCCCGGGGGTCGCTTCTCAAGTCCTTCCCGGGAATACCGCGCCATATCTGGCAGTGATCGCTCAGGTCGGCGTGGTGCTCTACATGTTCCTGGTCGGTCTTGATCTGGATACTGATCTCTTGCAAAAGCGCACCCAAGCTGCCATTGCCATCTCTCATGCCAGCATCGTCGTCCCCTTTTTGCTAGGAGCGGCATTCGCACTCTGGCTATATCCCCTGTATTCGACCGGGGTATTCTCGTTCACCACATTCGCTCTTTTCATCGGGGTAGCGATGTCTATAACTGCTTTCCCGGTTTTAGCACGCATTCTTACGGATCGCGGTATGCAGAAGACGCGCCTGGGAGTGCTTGCCCTGGCGTGCGCTGCAATCGACGACGTCACCGCATGGTGCCTGCTGGCTTTCTCCATTGGCGTCGCCCATGCGCGGGCCGGAAGCCTTTTATTCATCTTGATCACGACGATTGGGTTCATCGCCTTCGTCTTGCTGATTGCCAAGCGAGGTGCGTTGTGGCTCGTGGGGCGGCAGATGGCGAAAGGCCGCACCACGCAAGACATGTTCGCCGTGGTCTGCGCCGCCTTGCTTCTGTCGGCATTGGTGACAGAGCGAATCGGTGTTCATGCGCTTTTCGGTGCTTTTCTACTAGGAACCGTTGTTCCCCACGACTCTGTATTAGCGCGCGATATTCGGGCGAGGTGTGAAGATCTAGTGGTGGTACTCCTATTGCCGGTGTTTTTCGCCTTCACAGGCATGCGAACTCAGATCGGTCTGTTGCATGGAATTGGCGATTGGATGGCTTGTACTTTGATTATTGGGGTGGCGTCGCTCGGCAAATTCGGGGGCAGTTTTCTAGCTGCCCGATGGACAGGGTCGGATTGGCGCGAAGCTGCGTCCCTAGGCGTCTTGATGAACACTCGAGGCTTGATGGAGCTTATTGTCCTCAATGTTGGCTTGGACCTTGGCGTCCTTTCGCCCGTGCTCTTTACGATGTTCGTCATCATGGCAGTCGTCACCACCCTGGTAACCACCCCAATCTTGCATCAGTTGAGGGACTCTCGCCCTCCAAGCCCAGTTCCAGCCGTCAGCTGACCCAAAGCGTTCCGACCCAAGCAAAACCGGAGCAAACCCCGAGGTCATCTGGCCGTAGCAGTTGCGCCGTCGGACAGGCGCTAATCCCGCAGGAGGCTGTCAGTGGCCACCGCCCTTCCCATCCGGGCTCGTCCGCCTATGCTTGGACGTGCGCCAAAAATCGCGGAGCCTTTCGGAATTTCGTAGCCTGCTCAAAGCTGTACGCCAGCTTGATCAAAACCGGCTCGCTCCACGCACGCCCAAAAAACGAAATTCCCACCGGCAACCCAAAATCAAACCCCGCTGTAACATTGATGTTGGGATAACCCGCCGCGGCCGCAAACTCCGAACTGCCTCCGCTAAACGAATCCCCGTTTACGATGTCCGTAAGCCACGCCGGCCCTCCGGTCGGCGCAACAATCGCATCGAGTTTGTTCTTGTCCATCGTCTTGTCGATGCCCTCTTTGCCCGCCAGTTCATGATTCTTCGCAATCGCTTCGACATATTCCTTTGTCGTGAGCGGCCCTTTTTCTTCAGCCTTCACAAAATTCTCTTGTCCAAAATACGGCATCTCCTTCGCCGCATTCTTTTCGTTAAATTCGATGATGTCCTTCAAGGTTTTCACCGGCGTGTTCGGACCGAGCCAAGCGAGATACGCATTCAAGTCCGCCTTCAGTTCGTACATGAACCCGAGAAATTCCGTCTCTCCAAACTTGCCAGAAGTCTCAATCTCCACCGGGTCCACCAAGGTCGCCCCTTGCTTCTTCATAACCTCGAGGGACGCCTCCATCAGTTTGTCCACCGCAGGATTGAACCCAAACGCTTTCCGCAGCACCCCAATCCGCGCGCCTTTCAAGCCGTCCGCATTCAAGAACTGTGTGTAATCCTTGAACGATTTTCCGCTGCTCGCCGCCGTCGCACTGTCATCGGGGTCCACGCCCGTCAATGCACCCAGCAAAATGGCCGCATCCCACACGGTGCGGCACATCGGTCCAGCCGTATCCTGGGTGTGCGAAATCGGAATAATATGGCTGCGGCTCACCAGCCCGACCGTCGGCTTTATACCCGCGAGTCCGTTCGCCGAAGACGGGCACACAATCGATCCGTCCGTCTCCGTTCCGATTCCGATCGCCGCGAAGTTCGCCGAAATTCCCGCGCCAGTTCCCGAACTCGACCCGCACGGGTTCCGGTCCAGGGCATACGGATTCTTCGTCTGTCCGCCGCGCCCGCTCCATCCGCTGATCGAGTGGTTCGACCGGATATTCGCCCACTCGCTCAAATTTGTTTTTCCCAAGATGACGGCGCCAGCCGCGCGCAACTTCCGCGCGATGAACGCATCGGCAGGGGGCTTCGATCCCACGAGCGCCAGCGATCCCGCCGTGGTTTGCATGCGATCCGCCGTCGCAATGTTGTCTTTGATCAGGACAGGAATTCCGTGCAGAGGCCCGCGCGGCCCTTTTTCTTTACGCTCCTTGTCCAACGCCTCCGCAATTTCCAGCGCGTCCGGATTTGTTTCGATGACGCTATTCACAGCCGGGCCGCTCTTGTCGACAGCCGCAATGCGAGCCAGATACTTTTCCGCGATCGATCGCGCGCTGTATTTGCCAGACTTCATCCCATCTTGCAATTCGCCAATCGTAATCTCGTCCAACTCAAACTCCGGAACATCTGCAGCCTCGGCCGCAGCTGCGTTTCCGCGCGGCGCCCGCAATACCGGCTGCAAAACAGGACCGGCCGCAGCCGCGACTCCTCCGAGCAGGCCGGCTTGCAAGAATCGACGCCGCCCGGGAGTTCCGGCGACGCGGTTCCCGCGTGGGTCCTTCACAGATTTCGCCGCGGCCATCTCCGCAGCGCGAATTTCGTTTTTCGTCTCTTTTTTCATTTTCAGATCCACCGACCTCTCTGTGCCAAAAGAAGAGCACAGATAGTACGCCAAACTGCCCTCTTCGTCCCGCCAAAATCGTGTATCTCCAAGGGTTTACGCCCAGGAACACACAAGAAGGAAAATTTTTTCCTTTGGCCCTGGTTCCGCTACAATTCTCTTCACGCGGAGTCCCCCCGTAGTTGGTTTGCCATGCTGCTGACTGACCTAAACGGCCCCATGTCTCTCCAGCCGCGTAGCACAGGCGCAGGGAGAATCTCGCGTCCCGTCCATTTCGCCGCACCCGCTATTCTTTTTTTGAGCTTCGCAACTTTCGGCGCCGACGTTTGTCGCGCGCAAGACCAACAAGATCAAAGCGTCGCCGAAGCCGCCCGCCAGGAACGCGCCCGCAAACAGGAACAGCAGAAGAGCGCCAAGCACGTTTACACCGAAGAAGATCTCAAGCATCCCCACATTTTGACTCCGGAAGATCGCGCGCAAATCGAAGCGAAGAAAAACGAATGCGCGCAGAAAAATAATTGTTCGCCCGCCGCTCCGCAAAATCCGGCGGCAGCTCTCGACGCAAATTCACAAACTCCCGGAACTTCTCTCGGCGAAGTCGCGCGTCAACTTCGCAAACAAAAAGAATTGCAAGCGCTGAAACCAAAACAGTCCGAACCGTTTCATCTTCCTTTCGAGACTCCCGCGCTCGCCTCTCCGATTTTGCCGCAGCATCCCGCAGTTCGTCCTCCAGCTCAACCGGTTCTTCGTTCCAAAACTCCTTCGACCAAAATGCCCTCGAATGTTTTTCGCCGCGATCCTTTTTCCGCCGTTCCCGTTCGTCCCGAGGTTCGACGACCCGAAGTTGCCCGTCCTGAAATTCGTCCGAGTGTTCGTGACGACGTCCGTCCCGAAATTCGCTCGGAAGCCCACGCATCCGTTCGTGAAAATATTCGCCCAACAATTCGTTCCAAGGTTAACAACGACGTTCAATCTAAAGTTCGCGAAGATGTTCTGCGAATCGTGCGTCCGAGTATTCGCCCCGACTTTGGTAAGGAAGTTCGTCCGGCCCTTCGGGCTCATGGCCGGATGAGAGCACCCGCGCAACCAAAAATTTCTTCCCGGCCAACGTCTCCTAATATCTGGATGCAACCGCTCGCGCAGCCCGCAACGCCTATCTCTACGGTTCCACCGACGCAACCGAACCCCGCTCCCATTGCCGTTACGACTGCGACGCAGAAAGTCGTAACCGTGCAACACGGCGATTCCCTCTGGAAGCTGGCGCAACAAACTCTCGGCCATGGCAATCGCTGGCCGGAATTACTTGCGGTCAATCCCAGTATCGCCGACCCCAACCAGATCCGCTCCGGCGCCCAACTCAATCTTCCCGTCTTCGCTGCTTCTGGGTTGGTGAACCGCAGCGGCAAGAGCAGAGCCGCTGCAATGATTACAGTCCGCAAGGGCGACACCCTATGGGCTCTGGCAAAGGCTAATCTGGGCCGCTCCTCCGCTTGGTCCTGCCTGGCCGCTGCCAACCTGTTCATTAGCGACCCCAATCGCATCTATGAAGGGCAGAAACTGATCTTGTCCGCCGCCTGCTCATCTACCGCGGCGATTCCCCCCTCTCCGTCGCCTGCAGCTTCGGCAGCCAGGCCATAAGTCAATCCTCACTGCCATGAACTCTATCCTGCCTGATTCAAATGTAAGCGGCTTATTTTCTTATATTTATATAACTGGCCATTGGCCCGTATGCCCCCTATTCCAATTCGGATACAATAGCCTCCATTGGCTGCTACAGCCCACTTGACGGATGTCGAGGAGCGCGCGTGATTCACAGTAAGGTCTTCCACAACGAAAGCCTGCTAGCCATTGAAAAGGTTAGGCTTTCGCCCGGCCAGGCCGGCCTGATCTGCGGCTGGGGCCTGTTTACCACCCTGCGCATCTTTCACGGGGAGGCTTTCGCTTACGAGCGCCACTGGCGGCGCCTGGAAAAAGATGCCGCCATCATTCATCTGCCTATGCCTTACACTTCTGCCAAAGTCCGCCTCAATCTCCACGAAGTGATTCGCGCCAATCAAGTCACGGAAGGTAGCGCGCGCATTTATCTGATCTATAACCAAGTTGGTTTTTGGCAAAGCGACGAAAAGAATCCCGAAGTGGATCTGATCATTTACACTGCTCCGCTTCCGCAATATCGCGAACCGGTGCGGCTCGCTCTTCGCGAGCAGGGACGCCACGCTGCTTCGCCTCTCGCTGGCGTGAAGACCACTTCCTGGCTGCAAAATGTTTGGGCTGTTGCCGAAGCGCAAAAAGAGGGTTTCGACGAAGTTGTTCTTCTCAACGAGCGCGGCGAAATCGCCGAATGCACCGCGGCAAATATTTTTGCCGTGAAGAATGGAAAAGTTCTGACGCCACCCTTGAATTCCGGCTGCCTCGAAGGCGTCACACGCGGCATTCTTTTCGAGATCGCTCCCGAAGCTGGAGTCGCGGTCATCGAACAATCTCTTCGGCCGGAAGATCTTTATTCTGCCGACGAAGTTTTCATCACCTCCACGAATCGCAATCTCATCGGCGTTGGCGAAATCAACGGGCACAAGATCGCGACCGCCCCGGGACCTGTTACGCACCAGCTCAACGATCTCTTCGACGCTTACGTAGCCGACTACGTCACGCGCCGCCTCGCCGCC
>Ga0210405_10006408_pt1 | contig 10504 bp, 8 predicted proteins | sample IncBWH11MmetaG_FD_155492 | JGI IMG/M metagenome (GOLD analysis project Ga0210405, IMG submission 155492) | Forest soil microbial communities from Barre Woods Harvard Forest LTER site, Petersham, Massachusetts, United States - Inc-BW-H-11-M | ecosystem: Environmental > Terrestrial > Soil >... | reverse complement strand
CAGACGTAAATAAACGTCCGCATAATATCTCTTAATCACCGTTCTCCTTCGGGACGTGGCGGAGTCTATCGGAAGGGTGCTCTTGGGGCAAGTATCTCGTATGATACGGGCATGCTGCCTAAGCCGATTAGAGATCGTATTCGATTTTGGAAGCTGATAATTGTTCTTCTCATACTTGGGTCCGCAACGGGCACCGTTGCTGTCAAAGGAGCGGAGCGGGTGGGCGCTCATTTCGCCGCCGTACCTCTTGCCCTTCATTTGGGGTAAATGGTGGCCCCGTGAACCGTGGTGATCGCGTCATCAAGAAACTAATTCGCGCTGCGAAGCACGCGATGAAGCAGCCAGAATTTAGCACGCCTTGTACGCACTGAAAATAGCGCGATTCCCTGTCGCGACCGATGTCTCATCGGGGTCATCTCTTCATCCCGTGTGGTCAAAAAACTCGTCCTGGTCATTGCCTTGAAATCGTTGCTCAACGCACGTTGATGAAGGCAGGCCCGCGAGGTCTTTTGCCAGTCGAGATTCCCAGTATCCTTAATATATGTTGTGAGCCCATCGCCCGCTGTCCCGTCGACTTTTATGCCGCTTCCCTGTCATTCGCCAAAATTCTGGAAGGCCATAAATCTCGTCCCGTAACAATGTTACAGACCCGTCCGCATGCTATTCATTTCAAACGCATTCTGGTTTTTGGCGAAGGACAGGCAGAAGCAGACGCCCCAAGTTATTGGAAATAAACGGGAATGAGAGGAAGCGATAGAGAGGTTGGAATTATCTCGCGAGCTATCAAAGAGAGGCAGAGGCGAGAGGATCGAAGACTTCTACGGTTGGGCCGCAATTAAAGCAATCTCGATGTGTAAACCCGGCAACGCCAAACGAGGACTCATGAGTGTAGCGCGCGCCGGGGCCGCCCCCGGCACGATCCAATTGTCCCAAATCGCATTCATTTCCGAAAACGTGGACATGTCGGTGAGCCATATCGTGACCGACAGAATCTTGCTCTTTTCGGTTTTTGCATCCTCCAGCAGCGCGTCGATCTTTGACAATATTTCCTTGGTTTGCGCCGCCACGCTATCGCCCGCGGCGACAGTGGCTACCTGTCCTGCGACGTAAACGGTCTTATTGTGAACCACAGCCTGCGACATTCGCGATCCCGTTTGAATGTGTTCGATCGACATCGAGTACCCCTTCTCAGAGAGCGGTTGGCGGAGACACTGGGTCTCTTAGGAGTTTCAGCAAGAGGCCCGAGAGCGCAACGCAACCGGAGACCACCGACAAAGCAATGCTGAACGTATGTGTTCTGGCATACAACCAGCCGATCGAATACGGAGCAATCAAGCCCGACATCGAGGCGAGACAATTGATCAGCGGAACACCAGCCGCAGCGGCCGAACCGGACAGATACGACACAGGTAGAGTCCAAAAGATTCCCACCACACCCCAAAGTCCCATCGCACCAACACAAAGGCCAGCGAACCCCAGCCAAAAGCTTGATGCCAGAGCGCACAATAACAACCCAGCTGAGCCAACCAGTGACGCTACGATGATATGATCCACCCTTTCACCGTTTCGATCGGAATGACGGGCGTTGAAAATCAATCCGAAGGCGGCCCCTACAAAAGGCACCGCGGAAAGAACTCCGACATAAAGGTCGCTGCGCCCGGACGCGGACTTCAAAATCTGAGGCAGCCAGAACAAGAGGGTGGTGACACCAATGTTCAGCAAGAAAAAGCTCACCGCCAGCAGCCAGACACGGGGATCAGCAAATACTCTGCTCTCGCGCTTGTGTCTCTGCCAGCCAAACGCGTTGGTCGTCATCCAACCATCTGGCATCGGCCGGTCGATCCACTACATAGAAAAAACTCGCAATTCCCAGAAGGATGGTGGGAGCTCCTTCGCAGATGAACATCCAGCGCCAGCTTTCTAATCCCCAGTGATTGGACATTGATAATAGGAGTCCTGAAATCGGGCCACCGACAATAAACGACACCGTAGTCGCCACTAAGAACAACGAAAAAGCGCGCGCCCGTTGGCCTTGGGGAAACCAGCTACCGATATAAAGGATAGCGCAGGGTAGGAATCCCCCTTCCGCCAAACCAATGAAAAATCGAAATACGAGAAATGACTTCGGCCCACTCACCAGAGCCATCATCGCCGACAGCAGGCCCCATATCGTTACCGTCCCGGCGAGGAACCTCCTCGCTCCGGTTATCTGCATGATCAAACCAGCCGGAATCTCAAGGAGTATATACCCGACAAACAAAACGCCTGCACCTAAACCGAAAATCTCTGGTGTAAGCCCGATATCGGTGTCCATACGAAGCGCGGCGAAACTTATATTCACGCGATCGAGGTAGTTCAGGATAAAAATGCAGAATAGTAAAGGCAAAATCCGCCACTGGACTCTGGATACGGTGGCGTGCTCGATGTCCGAACCCGTATCTGGAAAGGCCTCGCTCATGATTCCTGTCGCGATCTGTCCTGGCTGCATCGCGACCATCTTCCTTTCGATTAGCAGCAAACGACGTCGTTAGTCAGAAATTGTTTTTTAAAAAGCCTTGTTATTCGATCTTAACAACACCGTTGGAAACCGCGGGGAATTCGCTAAATACGGCCGGATCGTGCCCGGTGATTATGAACCGGCTATTGCTGGCGATCTTCCTCATGCGGTCCTGTGCACGCAGGTTCGAGCCGGCATCCAAAGTAGCGGCGATCGGTACATGCTTTTGTAGGTTTTCCTCGACGTAGACATTGTCGCTCGCGAGCACGACGACGCCTTTGGCCGTGTTCACTGAGACGTACTGCGATGCATATGTATGCCGGCCTCCCGTGTAGCAAATTACTCCTGGGACGATCTCCTGGTTGTCCCCTGGGACAAGGGAAACGCGGCCGGCCAGGTCTAACTTCACCAATGCGAGGACGTCATCCGGATCGATACCTGTGTGTGTAGTGCTTAGAGACCACGCTTCCCCACTGTAATAGTTATATTCGTCCTTCTGAATCCAAATTCTAGCTTTTGGAAAAAGATCGACGCCGTCTGCGTGGTCCCAATGCATGTGCGTAATAACTAGGTCGGTGACATTTTCAGGCTTTAGCCCCAACCCCATCAGCGCGTCAGAAGGTTTGACGAAATCGGTTATGTGAAACTTGTCGTCATGAAAGAACTTGTCGCGATAAAAGCCGGAATCTACGAGAATATTGCGGCCGTTACCGCGCACAAGCCAAACGATCATGGCCAGATCCATTTTGCGAGATGTATCCGCACCTGCGACTAGTTGAGAAACAGGATAACCGACGAGCGTCGCGTAGCGGATCGCAAACACTTCGTACTCCGCTTTCGGTGCCGGCTTCGAAGACTGGGCGACGGTCCAGGGTGCGGCGAAGGCGGGCGTGCAAACCATCACGAGCAATCGCACCATTCTCAACTGCCAAGAGATCACCATAGCTTTCCTCTCTAAGTCCGTGCCCTTTTCGGGGAGAGCCCGACACATCCCATCAGCGTTGGCGTATATCTTGGCCTCGGGTTTGGCAGACGCCTGAATCAATTGCCCTTCGTCTTCGTGATGGCCTGCCCCAGTACCGGTAGTTCCGCTGGCGCCAATCCCAAGCTCAAAACCCTGGCACCCTGCTCGGTTACCTCGACCAAGTCTTCGACGTGATAAAAGCTGTTCCGTTCATCGAATGCGTTGGGTTCAATATTGACAGCCATGCCCGCGCGGAGCGGAAGCTTTTCACCAGGTCGCATCATGGGGCGTTCATGTGCTTCGATCCCGAAACTGTGCCCGACGTGCGGCATATGAAATTTCAAGCCCTGTTTCTTGAATTCATCGCGGCTCAAGAAAAATACATCCTCGCCTAGCATGCCAGGTCGCATAGCTTCGATCAGCGCTACATGGACCCTGACCAGCGCCGCATAGGTGTCTCTCTGCAACTCTGTAGGATTGCCTGCGGAATAGGTGCGAGCGAAATCGCTGGAAAAGAACCCGTAAGCTCCGCCGACATCGAAGCGAATCAGTTCGCCTTCTTGCGGTACCCGATTCGTTGGCATGGCGTGAGCTATCGGAGTGCGCTCTCCGCTGGCAAACACCAAATGACGAAGTCCGTCCGCTCCGTATCGCAAAATGCCATCCGCGATCCGATTGCTCATGTCCCGTTCGGTATCGCCCAGCTTGCTGGCCTGCATTGCCTCGAGGACCGCCCGGTGAGTGGCCTTTTCGGCATCTTCTAGAATTCTCACCTCCGATCGACTCTTTATCGCTCGTATTGCGGCCAGGTCCTCTGTGGTATTCACCAGCCTTAGTTCTGGCAATAAGCGTGTCAGTCGCTCATAGGAACTGAGCGGCAGATAGTCATTGTCCATACCCACAGTGGCGCGCGTGAGCCCGAGTTTCTGAAGGGTCTGAACGAGTACGTCGATCGGATTGTCTTCAAACTCGATATACGTATTCACGTTTTCAATCCAACTTTCGGTCTCGGCGTGGGCGCGCTCAATCTTACACACTACCAACTCGGGCGCTCCGTGTTTTGGGATGACCGCGAACGCCTGCCGAGCTCGGATCATCCCGACCGTGATGATATGTGCACCTGAAATATAAGCGAAGTTTTCCGGGCTCATCGCAATGATTGCATCCAAACCGAACTGGGCCGGCAGGGACGGGATGGCCGGATTGTGGCTTTCGCGTTTTTCCTGACTCATCGACTACCTCGCGGCTTCCTCTTCCTTCTGCCAGTGATTTGTCCCAACATTTCAACCTCCCAGTGAGAAATTGTCGCAGCTAACCGGTCAAGCTCTTTCTGTCCGGCGGTATCCGGTAACTTAGAAGGTGAACCTCAACCCGAATTGAATCTGCCGAGAGGAGCTAACCGTGCTGAAAATCTCTCCGGCATTTCCGGCTGGTGAGGTTGGACCCAGGAACACGGCGTCGCCATTTCCGCCGGCGCCGTTCGGGCCTGTCGTGTTGACAGGTACGGAAAAGTTTGGATGGTTTAACAAGTTGAAGCATTCCACGCGGAACTGTAGCGACTTCCCTTCCCGGATGGTGGTGTTTTTCAGTAGGGCGAAGTCCAGATCGGCAAATGCCGGCCCCGGAATACTGTCGCGTCCCGCATTACCGAAAGAGCCTGCTGCAGGCACCGCATACGCGGCCGGATTGAACCAGCAAGATGCAGTCTTTACCGGAGCGCCATTCGGACATGTTCCCGTGAATGGATTTCCGACAAGATTGGGCACCTCCGTGTAATTAAAGAACGGCTGCGTGCCAGCGTTGTCGAAGCCAAGCACCGGAGTAAACGGCACATTGCTATGGAACGTACCGATCGTAGAAAGTTGCCACCCGGAAGTGAGTGTGCCGGCGACACCGCTCAGGTTGCTTGCAAACTTTTTGTCGGGTCCGATCGGAAGTTCATAGAGCATATTAAAGACAAAATTGTGACGAATATCGAAGCCGGAACGACCTCGGCTTCCCTTACGATCGCTGGGATTTTGCGTCGCGACACCGTCATTGACGTCATCGCTGGGTTCGGCGCCGGAGGAGTCGTCCACCGAATGACCGAAGGTGTAGTTCGCCTGAAAGTTCAATCCCTTGGTCAAGCGCTGTTCCCACGTCGCTTGAAGCGCGTTGTAGAACGACTGCGCATCAGTTGCGTAGCGAAACAACGAACCAAAATTTGGATTTGGCCGAGTGCCAAGCGCGACATTGAACGGATTCTCATCGACGAGCCGGATCAAATCGTTTCCACGCGCGCCCACGTAGGCGATCTTGAAGACCGACCTGGAAGTCAGTTCCCGCTGCAGATTGAGGTTATATTGGTAGACCGTTGGCCACTTCGGCGTGTAGGTGAGGCTGGTCGGGATCGACGCAGCGGCCGAGGCGGCGCTCAGAGGATTCAGGAATGTTGGAAATAGAACCTGAAGGCCACCATAGAATGGCGGGAAAAATCGATCGTTACCGTACAAATTTCCGTAGATTTGATCGTAGAAAATGCCAGCGCCGCTCCGAAGTACGGTCTTGCCGTCCGGCGTAAGGTTCCAAGCGATACCCACCCGCGGCGCGAACAGATCCGTTGGGGTACTCTTCATAAATTTGCCGACGGTCGCCACTGGGTCTGTGGCAACATTGATGACGTTCGCTATCCTCCCTGCCTCTTCGGTCGGATTCGAATAAAACTCGTAGCGCACGCCAAGGTTCAACGTAAGTCGAGGTGTGACGCGCCAATCGTCCTGCACATAACCCGATAGCCAGTTTTGGCGTAACCCACGATCGGAGTCTGAATTGTCGGGCTGGGTGCCCAAATAAATTAGAGGCTTCGCCTCGAGAAAATCCTCGAGCGCGGGATTGTTGCTGCTATTCGCGCCGAAGGCCGCAAAAGCATATTCGCCGTTCACGTATAGATCGAACGGACCGTTCATCTGCAGCCGCCGATATTCCGCTCCGAACTTTAGTGCATGCTTTCCCAGAGTCCAGGACAAACTATCCTGCACCTGGTAGGTATTGGAGATCCCTCCGACGGGATACACCAGGTTGTTTCCAATCGCCCCGATTCCTGCGATAGCAAGCACGCCGATTGGACGATCTGGCGACAGAGAAATGGATAACTGAGGGAAGGTGTCGTCGGGCTGGGCAATGTATCCCGTTCGATTAAAGCCAAATGCGAGTAAATTCATTAAGTTAGGCTTTAGGAATCTCTGGTCCTGAAGCGTCAGATATTGATTGCCGACATCTTGGACACCCGGAAAACCTGGGACCAGCGTGCTCAGATAAGGCATCTCCGATGAACTGGCGTCATGGATGTAACGCGCAAAGAACGTGTGCGTATTCGAAAATGTGTAGTCGAAGCGGCCCATCACGTAATCTTCGTTCGTGATGCGACGCTCCGTACTCGTGATTTGCGCCGTGCCATTGCCAAAGTCTGGTCCATTCGCGGCGGCGATGATATTGAGATAAGGCGTAATCAGCGGGTTTACACCAACATTTATACAACCGGTTTGATTGCCAACCGCGCAGGGACCACCGCCCGGATTGCTGGGGGTCGCCGCCGCAGGAAGCAAGCCTTCGCGTGCCAAAGCGTCCGGCACCGTGGAGACTGAAGTCAATCCTTCTCCTTCGCGAAAGCCTTCATAGCTGACGAAGAAAAATGCCTTGTCTTTCTTTGCGGGCCCACCAACACTTCCCCCGAATTGATTTCGAATGAATGGAGGGATAGGGCTGTTTGGCAGATCAAAGTAGTTCTTCGTATCCAACGCTGAATTGCGCAGAAACTCGAAAAGCGAACCGTGTAAATCATTCGTGCCTGATCGAGTTATCGTTTGAATTACGGAGCCGGAATCGCGCCCATACTCGGCGCTGAACGTGTCGGTATAGATGCGAAATTCCTGAATCGCATCAACCCCCAGCAAGACACCCGAGGCGCCTCCCGGGCTTTGGTTATAAAGCGGGTCGTTCGCATCCATTCCGTCGATAGTCACATTGTTGTTGAAGGCTCGCTGTCCGTTTACGGCAACTTTGTTGATGCCTCCTTTCCCCCAGAGACTTGGCCCGGCGCTCAGATTTGGACTCACTCCAGCCTGAAGAGCCACCAACTGGAAGATGTCGCGTCCATTCAGGGGTAACTCCCGCATTTGCTGGTCTCCCACCACCCCGCTTATTGAAGATGTGGTGTTTTCAACCAATGGTGCCCCGCCGCTGACAGTCACTTCCTGCTCGATCGCACCTAGCTTCATGGAGATATTGATTTCCAGTTGCTGTGAAACTTCCAGATCGATGTCGCGATGCACTTCTGTCACAAAGCTATTGAGAGCTGCGCGAAGCTCGTATCGCCCAGGAGAAAGACCGGGAATGCGGTAATCGCCCGACGCATCCGTCACTACGGATATGCCTAATTGCGTGGCGGTGTTTGTGGCCGTAACTTTTACGTTCGGCAGAGCAGCCCCGCTGCCGTCGGCTACCGTGCCCAACAGAACGCAGGTGCCGGTTTGCGCCTGTAAACTACAACACGCCAGAATGAGCCAACCGCACAAGACCGAGAAACGCCTTAGTATTGCGACCGTGGAGTTCACGTTGTGCCTCCTAACATATTCCGACCCTGGCTAGTCTCTAAAGCGCTCCCGGGCGCCCTGGATTAGCGGCCGCGCCTATCGGCTTCACCGTCTAACCGCGGCAACCAGTCATTACGCATGTGCGCAACGACACCGCCATCGAGCGCGAAGTATTGTCATTTTAACTAGTAAATGTCAACACTTTATTTATATTTTATCGGCTGTTTGTTCGACACTTGCAATCAAAGCTTTGACTGCAAGATGTGCGACACTGGACCCGCGCATCGAAAATCACAGGGGAGACAGATGCCCAGACCAACAGAACTGCCCTCCACACGCAACGCGAAGACGCCTGGCGAAACGAATCTTATATCGAGAGCCAAGGCGATGAGTGAATTCGAACTCGCCCTGATTGTAGTCACAAATACCTTCAACCAGTGGGTAACCAGGTGCGGTAGTGCCGCTGGTATCACCGGTCTTTCTACCCTAGACATGTTGGTGCTGCATTTTATGTGCAACCGTCACCGTCCCATGCGTGCCGCTGATATCGCATTCGCCCTTTCCATAGAGGACGTACACCTCGTCGTCTATTCCCTCAAGAAACTTGTCCGTCTTCAGCTTATGGCTCGGGAGCGTAGAGGTAACGAAATGCTGTACGTGGCCACCAAGACTGCGGATGCAACCTATGAGAGCTATCAAGGAATACGCCGTCAGTGTTTAATCAGATCGCTCGAAATGCTTCACAGCCCTGAGAGCGATCTACCAGCTGTTACCGGGATGTTGCGGGCGTTGGCGGGAATCTATGAGCAGGCGGCGCGAACCGCGGCGACCACTCCATAAGTCCCGAGCCCGAAGACTCCTTTCGTTTAGGTTGTCCTTCCGCCAGGATCAGGGCTGTTAGTCAAGCTCCTCGCGAACGCACAAGAGCACAGAGGTCGAAACAAAAACAACGAAGACCTGTCATTCGCCAAAACTCTGGAAGGCCATAAATCTCGTCGCGTAACAATGTTACAGGCCCGTCCGCATGCTATTCATTTCAAACGCATTCTGGATTTTGGCGAGGGACAGCCGTTGAATCGCAGCAATTCCGTTCTCATCGTCGCTCCACATCCAAGATCGGCGACCACAAACTCACAAAAGGCCCGGCTGCTTGTATCCCTAGACCTCGAACGCAGTCAACTGATGGGGATCGAATGTTAGATGCAAGATATCGCTTTTTCTTCTTGACAAGCAGAAGCAATTCCATAATATGGCACGCGTGCCACAATCTAAGACAATAGATTCCCCGTACAAAGTACAAGTTCTTGACCGTGCTTTGGCCGCCTTGGCGATATTGGCAAATAGTCCGAGCGACTGCAGCCTCGCCGAACTGTGCCCTGCACTGAAACTCCACAAGAGCACGGTGCACCGGCTGATGATGGTGCTGGAGCAGCACCGCTTGGTGGTGAAGAACCCGGACACGGGGCGTTATCGCTTGGGGCTAAGGCTGTACGAGTTGGGATCTCGAGCGATTGATGGGCTTGATCTTCGCGGACGGGCGCGGCCTTATTTGGATCGGCTACAAGACGAATTTGGGGAGACGGTGTTCTTTTGCATTCTGGACGAGGGACAAGTTTTTTACGTGGAGAAGGTCGAGTCGCAGCGCAGCGTGCGCACAGCGTGCTCGGTGGGAAGCCGGGCGCCGGCTTATTGCACGGCGGTCGGCAAAGCCATGCTTGCCGAGCTTCCTGATGCCGAGGTGACCAAGATTGTGCGGCGCTGGGGGTTAAAGCCCGTTACTCCCAATACAATTACGACCGCAAGTGCGCTGAAAGCTGAATTAAAAGCCGTTCGGGCGCGGGGCTACGCCATCGATGACGAAGAGAAAGAGGAAGGCCTGCGGTGCATCGGTGCCGCGGTGCGTTCGCATTCCGGAAGGCTGGCTGCCGCGATGAGTATTTCCGGGCCAGCATTCAGGATGACGAAAGAGAGGGTTCCGGAGATCGGGCGAGCGCTCATGGAAGCGGCGAACAAGCTTTCCGCGGAGTTGGGATATCAGGCTGCCTCGGTAGAGTTGGTTCAGAGCGCAGTTAGTTAAAGGGTATGAGGAAACCGGCGAAGGCCGGTTTTTTTGCGGCGTTTTTCGGGAGTGAGATGCAGTTTCATAATGTGGTACGGCAGGCTCCGGCGAGGCGGACTTCCGCACCACATCCGGGTACCAGTAATAAACATGCGCAGAGGTGCTCAGCGCAGGGATAGGAGAAGCCGATGCGTGGAAAATTCGGAGTGAAAGTGATTTTCTGCTTGATAACCGTGCTGCTTCCCAATGTTTTGAGGGCGCAACTTACGACGAGCACGATCTTTGGTCGAGTGACCGATGCGAACGGAGGCACGATCGCCGGTGCTCAAGTGACGCTAACGAACACGGACACAAACCTTTCGCGAGCGGCGCAAACGAGCGCCGAAGGCGAGTACCGTGTCGAACTGCTTCCG
>Ga0210405_10006407_pt1 | contig 10504 bp, 7 predicted proteins | sample IncBWH11MmetaG_FD_155492 | JGI IMG/M metagenome (GOLD analysis project Ga0210405, IMG submission 155492) | Forest soil microbial communities from Barre Woods Harvard Forest LTER site, Petersham, Massachusetts, United States - Inc-BW-H-11-M | ecosystem: Environmental > Terrestrial > Soil >... | reverse complement strand
CCGACGGTATCGACTTGCAGAAGACGCTGGATCCCGACATCCGGCAGCACGTGCTCAAGACCGTGCTCGACGAGCTGGCTCACGAAACGCTGGACTCCTCGTCGACCCGGGTACTGGTCAACCCCACCGGCAAGTTCGTCGTCGGCGGCCCGATGGGTGACGCGGGCCTGACCGGCCGCAAGATCATCGTCGACACCTACGGCGGCTGGGCCCGTCACGGCGGCGGCGCCTTCTCCGGCAAGGACCCGTCCAAGGTGGACCGTTCCGCGGCGTACGCGGTGCGCTGGGTGGCTAAGAACGTCGTCGCTGCCGGCTTGGCGGAGCGGGTCGAGGTGCAGGTGGCCTACGCCATCGGCAAGGCTGCCCCGGTGGGCCTGTTCGTCGAGACGTTCGGGACCGAGGCGGTGGACCCGGTCAAGATCGAAAAGGTCATCCCCGAGGTGTTCGATCTGCGGCCCGGTGCGATCATCCGCGACCTGGACCTGCTGCGGCCCATCTACGCCCAGACGGCGGCCTACGGGCACTTCGGACGCACCGACGTCGACCTGCCCTGGGAGCGCCTCGACAAGGTCGACGACCTCAAGCGCGCCATCTAGTTCCGCCGAACTAACGGTGTGCGACGGTCACCAACACCCAAAGTAAACGTCCACATCTCAGCGATACCAGGCGATGACTCAACGGCACCTCGGGTGCAGCGGTGACCCATCCAAGACCACCGACGCACGAATGGTGCACAGCGGACCATTCAAATCACCGGCCGACACATGGTGCACCAGTGAGCGACAGCCCGCACGGTTGTCGCTTAGAGGCGGTCAAATGCTATGTAGTCTCGGACCCGGGGCATTGCTCAGTGTTCGATGGCCGACGGCAGTGGGTGATCGGGGCCCGGAGTCGGCCGTTCGCCGACGCTGTGCCGATTACGCGGGCGAACCCGTCATCGGACGCCTTCACGTGATGCGCGTCGAGCACTGTTCTGGATGAACTCTCAAAGTGGCTTGTCGATGCGCGGTCACGGTCCCCGGGCTTCAGCGCGGCCAACCGGATGTCGCCGCGATAGAAGTCAAGTACACGTGGGTCCATCACCCGATGCCACAACGGCGGGAACATCGCCAACAGCAGCATGCCGCTGTACCCGCTCGGGAGTTGGGGTGCCTCATCGACATGGCGTAGCGCCTGGTAGTTGCGCAGCGGATTGACGTGATGATCCGAATGCCGCTGCAAACGGAACAGGAGGACGCTGACGACCACCGTGCTGCTGTTCCAGCTATGCGCGGGGCGCACCCGTTCATAGCGGCCGCTGGCCAGCTTCTGCCGCCGCAGCCCGTAGTGCTCCAGGTAGTTGACGCTTTCCAGAAGGCAAAAGCCGATAATCGCCTGCCCGATCAGCCACGGCAGAACAACGGGGCCAAACCATACGGCAAGCACGACAAATAACGCGACACTGAGCAGCCAGGCATTGAGCACGTCATTGCTGAGCGTCCAGCGCGGTTTCCCGATCCCGGCCAACCGTCTAGCTTCTAGGCTCCAGGCAGAACGCAGACTGCCAAAGACCGACCGTGGAATGAAGGCGTAAAGGCTCTCGCCCAAACGCGCGCTGGCGGGGTCCTCGGCGGTCGCTACCCGGACATGGTGTCCGCAGTTGTGCTCGACAAAAAAATGCCCGTAACAAGTCTGGGCGAGCGCCACCTTGCTCAGGCGTCTTCCGGTCTGTACTCGCGTGTGTCCCAATTCGTGCGCGGCGTTGATCGCGAGGCCGCCGATGAGGCCGATCGTCGCCATCAGTCCGAGCTTGTCGGCGAACCCCATTGTGAGCCAGCCACCGCCGCTCCACAGCCAGCAGGCGAACAACAGCGATAGGTACTGATTGGGCAGGTAGAGGTACGTGGCCCAGCGGTACATGCGGTCGTTTTCCAGCCATGCGAGGGCACTGTCGGGAGGGTTATCCGCGTCGGGCCCGATCATGTGGTCGAGAACGGGAATCACCCCGAACGCCAGGATGGGGCCTGCCCACCAGAACGCGCCGAGACCAGTAGCCCACACCACGAGCCATGATGCGGCGACAAGCGCCGGGACGACCGCTCCGAGTAGCCATAGGTACCTCTTGGGGTCCTTCCAGCTCACAGCCGACGTCTCCGGTCGACAGATCGCTACGCGAGCGCGGGATACGAATGGCACTGCCGTCCAGAAACATTCAGACAGGCGAATTCGGAGTCGATACCCTGTCATGCCGACGTAGGGTAGCAGTACCAGCAAACTTATGCTGGCGTTTAGATGATGGTTACATAAAGTCAACAATTGGCCCGAAATGTGGGTGTTGACGGGCGACGGCCGCTTCGGTTTCGGGCTGGGTTAGACGAGGTAGCGGAGGTGCGCTGAATGGCTTTCTCGCGGAGACGTTTCTTTCGAGCCACAGTCGGGATTGCAGCGGGCGCTGCCGGTATTGGCGGGGCCATCGAACTCGGAAGAGGCCGCAACTCAACTGCTCCACGACTCCACTACGAGGCCATCGTTGTCGGTAGCGGCTATGGCGGCGGAGTTTCGGCGCTGCGGCTTGCCGAAGCCGGGATCCAGACCGTGATTCTGGAAAGGGGCAGGCTCTGGGACACCCCCGACGCAGACGGCAAGCGCTTCTCGCGAATGCTGCCCGCCGACAACCGCGCCGGCTGGTTCACGTCGGTTCCGCCGAGCCTGGTGACGTCTTATCGAGGCGTTTCGGTGGAGCAGGTGGCGAAGCACACGCCACAACCGCAGCCGGTCCAGGCCGGGATCTGCGAAAAGGTTGTGCATGGCGCGCATACGGTGTTCCGCGGAAGTGCCGTCGGCGGCGGGTCGATGATCAACGCGGGCATTGCCGCAATTCCGACCCCGGCTCAGGTCCGTGCGGCCTTCCCAGACATTGACCCGGCTGTTTTCCTGGGGACTTATATCGAACGTGCGAAGGCAATGCTGCGAATCAGCAATCGCGACATGGACTGGTTCGAGCGGACACCATGGTTCCAATACGCCAGAGTGGGTCGCAAGTACGCGGCGGCCGCCGGCTACCGCGTTGACTACAACGGCAGCGCATACTCGTTCGACTACATGAAAAAAGAAGAGGCAGGCGAGGTTCCACGTTCAGCTTTCGACTTCGAACAGCAGTACGGCAACAATTACGGCAGGTTCGGCAGTGTTGATCAGACGTATATTGCCGCCGCCTTGGCGACCGGAAAGGTCACCCTGAAGCCCCTCACCGAAGTGACGGGTATCCGGCGCGAGCGCTCGGGTGAGTACGTGGTATCCACCCGCGAAATCGACAGGTTCGGCAAAGAAGTCGGGCGCGCCGAACTCGGCTGTGACGAGCTGCATCTCAACGCCGGGGTACTCGGTACGACCGAGATCCTGCTGCGCGCCCGTGAGACCGGGGCGCTACCCAACTTGAGCGAAGAGATCGGCCGCGGATACGGAAACAACGGAGACATCATGGTCGCCCATGCACTCCAGCCCAGCGACCCCGCGGGTACTCAGCAATCCTTGATGGGACTGATCAATCTCGACGGCCGAAATGATCCGGTTAACCCGGTCTATGCCAGTATGTTCTCGATCCCGCTTCCGATCGAGACGTTCGCGTTGGGCTACTACGTGATGGTGCGGACCGGCGACCGTGCCGACATTGCCTATAACCGGGCTTCGAACTCGATCGCCATCAGCTGGCCGCAGGGCTACACGGATCACTTGCGCGAGAAAGCGCAGGTGGTTTTCGACAAAGTGACACACGCCAACGGCGTGGATTATCGCGACGACCTATTTGAAGGAAAGGTCTTTGCGCCCAACACGGTTCACCCGATGGGTGGGGTTCTTCGCGGCAAAGCCACGGACGCCTACGGCAGGGTCAAAGGGTACGACAAGCTCTATGTCAACGACGCGTCACTGCTTCCCGGCTATCTGGGCTGCAACCCGTTCATGTCCATCACCGCGCTCGCGGAACGGAACATCGAAGGAATCCTGCAATCACGCAAGTGAATTGGTCCGTTAGCAGGTGAATCGGTAGTCGTCGAGGTCGAAACGCCTGCTGCGCCAGTACACCTCAAACGTGGTCGCGGGACGCAACGCCACGTCGCCGTTCTTGTCGAAGTAGTAGCTGTTGGCCTGCCGGCAGCTGTCCTGCCAGAACACCTGGCGGTGCCGGCGGCCCATGACCTCGGCGAAGTAGCGGGCGTTGGCCTCCTCGGTGACCTCCACGCGGGTGGTGTTGCGCTGCCGGGCCCGCGTCAGGCAGCGCACGATGTGGTGCGTCTGCGCCTCGATCAGCGCGAAGTACGACGACCCGACGTAGCCGTACGGGCCCATCACACTGAACAGGTTGGGAAACTGCGGGACGCTGACGCCCTGGTAGGCCTGCAGCCGGTTTTCGTCCCAGAATTTGGTCAGCGACAGGCCGCTGCTGCCGGTGACCGCGAAGGTCGGCATGCTCTCGGAGTCCAACACCTTGAAGCCGGTCGCCAGCACCAGCACGTCGATCTCGTGGCTGGTGCCGTCGGTGGTGGCCACCGCCGACGGCGTGACCTTGTCGATCGGCTCGGTCACCAGCCGCACGTTGTCGCGGTTGAACGTCGACAGGTAGGTGTTGTGGAAGCCGGGCCGTTTGCAGCCGATGGCGTACCGCGGGGTGAGTTGCGCGCGCACCGCTGGATCTCGGACCTGCCGGCGCAGATAGGCGCGCCCGACCGACTCCATCCACCTGGCCAGCGGGTACACCGTGAAGTACTGCGCGGGGATGGGGAAGGTCACCTCGACGTAGGCCTGGCTGATCAGCCGGTGCATGCTTCTGCCGCCCGGTAGGCGCAACAACCAGCGGGCCAGTCCAGGTAGCGGCACGTCGAACTTCGGGAAACACCAGATCGGTGTGCGCTGAAACACCGTGAGCTCTTTGACAATCGGCGCGATCTCTGGGATCAGCTGCACGGCCGAGGCGCCGGTGCCGATGACGGCCACCCGCTTGCCGGTCAGGTCTTGGCTGTGATCCCAGCGGGCGGTGTGGATGATGGTGCCGCCGAAGGAGTTGACGCCGTCGATGTCGGGCAGCTTGGGCACGGTGAGCACACCGCTGGCGTTCACCAGGAATCGGGCGGTGATCTCGCCGCCGGGATCGGTTTGCACCCGCCACAGCGCCCGCTCGTCGTCGAAATCCACGGCGAGAACCTTGGTGTTGAACCGGATCTTCGGCCGGATCCCGTACTTGTCGGCGCAGTATTCGGCGTACGCCTTCAGTTCTTTGCCCGGCGCGTAGGTCCGCGACCAGTCCGGCCGCTGCTCGAACGAGAACTGGTAGGAAAACGACGGAATGTCCACCGCGATACCGGGGTAGGTGTTCCAGTGCCAGGTGCCGCCGACGCCGTCGCCGGCTTCGACGATTAGGTAATCACCGAATCCTGCTTGATCGAGCTTGATGGCGGCGCCGATGCCCGAGAACCCGGCGCCGACGATGAGGCTGTGGTAGTCGGGAATATCGCCGGTCACCGTTGCCTCCCTCCCAGCCAGATCCGCCCGACCGCCCGAAGGCATACCAAGTCGCCCCCCGTTTGCTTACCCAACGGTACCGTGCGCCCAGCGCGTATACGGACTAATGCAGGGCCGCCTTCAGGGCCGCGAGTCCGCGGTTGGTCGCCTCCGCGGCCGGTGGAATGACCAACGCGAAGCTGACGTAGCCGTGCACCATCGTGGGCGCGGTGTTGAGTTCGACGGGTACACCCGCGGCGCTGAGCAGCTCGGCGTAGCGGGCCCCGTCGTCGCGCAGCGGATCGTGTTCGGCGGTGCCGATGTAGGCGGGCGGCAGGCCGGAAAAATCGGCGGCATTGGCCGGAGCCAACGTGACCGGCAGCGTGGTCGGGTCGCTGATGTCGGTGTCTGGCAGGTACCAGGCGAGGAAGGCGTCGATGACGTCGCGGTCCAGAATCGGCGCGTCGGCGTTCTCGATGTACGACGGCAGCGACTGGTCAGCGGTGACTGCCGGATACCACAGCAGCTGGAATGCCAGCTTGGGTCCGCCCTGATCAGCATGGTCGCGAGCCAGATGAGTCATCACCGCGGCGAGGTTGCCGCCGGCCGAATCACCGGCGACGGCAATCCGGTTCGGGTCGCCGCCTAGCTCGGCGGCATGCTCGCCGACCCATTGCAGCGCGGCCCAGCAGTCGTCGACGCCGGCCGGGAACGGGTGTTCCGGCGCGAGCCGATAATCGACAGACACCACGATGGCCTCCGCGCCGACCGCGTGCGCGCGGGCGACCGGATCGTGGGTTTCCAGGTCGCCGATCGCCCAGCCGCCGCCGTGGTAGAAGACGACGACCGGTAAGTCGCCGTGCTCCGCGACCGGGGGCCAGTAGATGCGAACGGGGACGTCGGTGAGCTCACCATGCCCGACGGTGAGGTTCTCGATCCGCAGATCCGGCAGCATTTCCGGGGGCGCCTGCAACTGGCGTAGTCTCGCCCGCGCTACCTCGACGCCGTCGGCGGCGGTGAACGTCAGCGGAAACGCGTCGAGCACCGTCTTGAGCGTCGGGTCGATCTGCGGTCGGGCGGTGGTCGGCTCGGTCATGGACCTACCGTACTAATGCAGGGCGGCGCGCAGTGCGGCCAGCCCGCGGTCAAGCGCGGCGGTGGCGGCAGGCACCACCCCGGCATAGCCGACATAACCGTGCACGAGCGTCTCGGCGTTGTCCACCTCGACGGGAACACCGGCGGCAGCCAGCAGCTCGCCGTAGCGGATGCCGTCGTCGCGCAGCGGGTCGTGCCCGGCGACGGCGATGTAGGCAGCCGGTAGGCCGGCCAGGTTCTCGGCCCGCCCCGGCGCCATCCCGGGCGGGGGATCAGACAGGTCGACTTCGCCTGCGTACCAACGGGAGAACGCGGCGATGGCGGCGCGGTCGAGGACGGCTGCGTCGGCGTTCTCGGCGAACGACGGCAGCGACGGATCCCACATGGTGGAGGGATACCACAACAGCTGGAACAGGAGCTTGACGCCGACTCCGTCGGCACTGTCGGCACAGTCGCGGGCCCGTTGCGCGATCACCGCGGAGATGGTGCCACCCGCCGAGTCGCCGGCCACCGCAAGCCTGTCGGCGTCAGCACCGATCTCGCTACCGTGTTCGGCGACCCATCGCGTTGCGGCCCAGGCATCGTCGACGGCAGCGGGGTAGGGGTGCTCGGGCGCCAACCGGTACTCGACGGACACCACCACCGCGGAGGCGCCCACCGCGTGCTGGCGGCAGGTTCCGTCGTGGGTGTCGAGGTCGCCGACGACAAAGCCGCCGCCGTGGAAAAACAGCAGTACCGGCGGCGTGCCGTGATCGGTTGGCGGCCAGTAGATCCGGATGTTGATCGGGCCGGCCGGCCCGTCGATGCTGCGGTTTTGCACGCGCAGTTCCGGGTGGAATTGGCGCCGCGGCAGATCCCGCAGCCGCTGCCGCGCCACATCGACACCGTCATCGAGTGACATCTGGAACGGCACCGCATCCAGTACCTTCTGCAGAATGGGATCGATGGTGGATCCGGCTTCTTCCAATTTAGGGTCCAAGCTGGGCATGCAGACACCGTACGCATCCCGCATCGTGGTCGGTGCCTGGGTGGCCGCCGGTTGGGCCGGCGTCGCTTACGGGGTGCTTCTGACCGTGACTGCCTTGCGTTTATCGCCGGGCGCGGAGCTGACCGGACAGTGGACGGCCCAGCCTGCGTTCAAGGCATCGATGGCACTGCTGCTGGCGTTCGCCGCGGCCGCGCATCCGAATGTCCGCGAGCGGCGCTGGCTGATGCCGGCGTTGGTGTTCTCGGCCGCGGGCGACGCGTTGTTGGCGATCCCGTGGTGGACGGCGTCTTTCGTGCTCGGGCTGGCCGCATTTCTGCTGGCTCACCTGTGCTTTCTGGGTGCGCTGGTCCCACTGGCGAGGTCGTCGGGCCGGTCGCGTCCGCGCCTGATTGCTGTTGCTGCGATGTGCGCGGCATGCGCGGCGCTGCTGGTGTGGTTCTGGCCGCATCTGGGACGCGACGGGTTGACCATTCCCGTCACGGTCTACATCGTCGTGCTGGGCGCGATGGTTTGTGCGGCGCTGCTGGCCCGGCTGCCCACGATCTGGACCGCGGTCGGGGCGGTGTGCTTCGCGGCCTCGGACGCGATGATCGGCATCGGTCGGTTCGTGTTGGGCAACGAGGCGCTGGCGGTGCCGATCTGGTGGGCCTACGCGGCGGCGCAGATCTTGATCACCGCCGGCTTCTTCTTCGGCCGGGTAGATGCGGCCGGCGCGGCCGGCTCGTCGGCGACCTCTGCTACACCTGCGGGGTGAGCACGCGGACTCGGCAGGCCGCCGTATTCGAACCGATCGCGCGGGTGCTGCCGATGTTGTCGGTGCCGCATCTGGATCGCGAATTCGACTATCTGGTGGCCGCCGAGCAATCCGATGACGCCCAGCCCGGCGTGCGGGTGCGGCTCCGTTTCCACGGCAGGCTGGTGGACGGGTTCATCCTGGAGCGCCGCACCGATACCGATCACGTCGGCAAGCTGGCCTGGCTTGACCGGGTGGTGTCTGCCGAGGCGGTGCTCACCCCGGAGATCCGTCGGCTGGTCGATGCGGTGGGGGCGCGCTATGCCGGCACCCGCGCCGACGTGCTGCGGCTGGCGGTGCCGCCCCGGCATGCCAAGGTGGAGCGCGAAAACCCAACGCCGCCAAGGCTTCCCGTCGTCGCTGACGTCGACCGGGCGGGCTGGGAGGTCTACGGCCGCGGCGGACAGTTCCTGACCGCGCTGACCGAGTCGCGTGCTGCCCGCGCGGTGTGGCAGGTGCTTCCGGGCGATTCTTGGGCGGACCGTTTCGCCGAGGCCGCCGCCCTGACGGTGCGGACCGGGCGCGGGGTGTTGGTGATCGTCCCGGATCAGCGGGACGTGGATGCGGTGCGGCGCGCCGCGACGACACGGCTCGACGAATCCGCGGTGGTGGCGTTGTCGGCGGGGTTAGGGCCGGCCGCGCGTTACCGGCGCTGGCTGGCCGCGCTGCGGGGCAGCGCGCGGCTGGTGATCGGCACGCGTAGCGCGGTGTTCGCGCCGGTCAGCGATCTAGGGCTGCTCATGGTGTGGGACGACGGCGACGACACGCTGGCCGAGCCGCGGGCGCCGTATCCGCACGCCCGGGAGGTGGGGATGCTGCGCGCCCATCAGATGCGCTGCGCGGCGCTGATCGGCGGTTACGCCCGCACCGCCGAAGCCCACGCGCTGGTACGCAGCGGATGGGCGCACGACATCGTCGCCGCACGTCCGGTGGTGCGCGCCCGCAGCCCGCGGGTGATTGCGCTCGATGACGGGGGATACGCCGAGGAACGGGATCCGGCGGCCCGCTCGGCGCGGCTGCCGTCGGTTGCGCTGCGCGCCGCCCGTTCGGCGTTGGAGGCCGGGGCGCCGGTGCTGGTTCAGGTGCCGCGGCGCGGCTACGTCCCGTCGCTGGCCTGCGGGCGCTGCCGGGCGGTCGCCCGCTGCCGGCACTGCACCGGTCCGCTGTCGTTGGACGACCGCGACGGGACGGGCCCGGTGTGCCGGTGGTGTGGCCGTTCCGATGCCGCGCTGCGCTGTGCCCGCTGCGGGTCGGATGCGGTGCGCGCCGTGGTGGTGGGGGCGCGGCGTACCGCCGAAGAGCTCGGCCGCGCATTTCCGGGTACGACGGTGATCACCTCGGCGGGCGAAGCGGTGGTGTCCGAGGTCGCGGCTCGCCCGGCGCTGGTGGTGGCCACGCCGGGCGTGGAACCACGCGCTTCCGGCGGATATGGGGCGGCGCTGCTGCTCGACAGCTGGGCGCTGCTGGGCCGTCAGGATCTGCGCGCGGCCGAAGACACCCTGCGGCGCTGGATGGCCGCGTCGGCGTTGGTCCGGGCCCGCAGTGAAGGCGGGGCCGGCGGAGTGGTTGCGGTGGTGGCCGAATCATCGGTTCCCACAGTGCAATCGCTGATCCGCTGGGATCCGGTCGGTCACGCGGAGGCGGAGCTGGCGGCCCGCACCGAGGTCGCCCTGCCGCCGAGTGTGCACATGGCGGCGCTCGACGGCGGCGCCGAGGCGGTGGCTGCGCTGCTCGGCGAAGTCAAGCTGCCGGACAGTGCCGAGCTGCTCGGCCCCGTCGAGCTGCCGCCGGGCGTGCGCCGACCGCCGGGGACTCCCGCCGACGTTCCGGTGACCCGGATGCTGGTGCGGGTCCGTCGTGAGCAGGGTCTGGCACTGGCAGCGGGCCTGCGCCGCGGCGTCGCCTTGACTAGTGCTCGGCAAACCGACCAGCCGGTCCGGGTGCAGATCGACCCGCTGCACATCGGTTAGGCGTCAGCCGCTCGCGTTATTCGGCTGCGCGCCGTGTGTCGGTGAGCGCGGTCCACGTTTCTATGCGACGATGCGATTGCTGGCCGAGCGCCAATGACGCCAACCGGTCTTTCTTTCCCGTGTCGAGAGAGGTCAGCGATGGCAACAACAATCACGGATACCACCCGAATCGGGCGCTGCTTG
>Ga0210405_10006406_pt1 | contig 10506 bp, 9 predicted proteins | sample IncBWH11MmetaG_FD_155492 | JGI IMG/M metagenome (GOLD analysis project Ga0210405, IMG submission 155492) | Forest soil microbial communities from Barre Woods Harvard Forest LTER site, Petersham, Massachusetts, United States - Inc-BW-H-11-M | ecosystem: Environmental > Terrestrial > Soil >... | reverse complement strand
AATGCGAATCATCTTCACCCGCGACATGCGTGTATACGCCAAGTGTCAACGCCGATCGCTGTGACCTAGCCGCTCTTCGCAATCCTGCGCTCCACTGGTCCTGTTCCGGTCCTCAATTCGTTGTGTAAGGAGCAGGGAAGTGTGCGATGCGAGAGTCTAAGATCAAGATCGGAAATTAGTGTTAAACACTTTTCAGGCCGCCAAGAATTCCACGAGTACACGTGTTACCCGGTCCGGCTGTTCCAACGTTGAGAGGTGGCCGCACTGCCGCACGACCATCAGCTGCGCGTTGGGAATACTGGCGACGATCTCATCTGCACAGTCGGGCGGCGTCACCTGGTCACTATCGCCCACGAGCACGAGCGTAGGGCAAGAAATGGTTCCCAAGCCAGGCCGGGAATCGGTTCTGGTCATGATGGCCCGCTGTTGACGCACGAACGCCTCATACCCCGTCTCCTCGGCCATAAGATGTAAGGTCTGCCGCAGCGCTTCGTTATCTTGACGGGAAGAATGCACGAGCCGCGGGAACAAAAGGTCTGGAATTTGGCAATAGCGGCCGTGTTCCGCAAGCTCTATCAGGGCACACCGTCGCTCGCTTTGTTCGGGCGTGTCCGGACCAGCGGCCGTATCGAGCAACGCCAGCTTGAGGATGCGGTCTGGCGCCTGGCGCAACAACTCCAAAGCAATGTACCCACCCATGGATAATCCCACGAGGACAAATGATGGCGGCGCCATCGATAGAATCCGACGAGCGATTGCGCCCATACTATCATCGCGAGTGTGGTCGGCAACAGCGATGGGACCGAATCGCCAGAGGGCAGGTATCTGATCGCTGAACAGCCGCGGCGAACACATGAGCCCTGGGACCAGAAGCACTGGGATAGGTTTGTTCATGGGCAGCGCCAATTCATAATCGCATCAAATATTATGGTTGGAATACAGAATCGATACGGCAGTATTCCGTTGAATGGATGCATGACGGAAATTTCGACGATAATTTAAGCATTGCCGTTCCGGTTTGCAACGCCTCAGGCCAGTTCAAAACCGAGGCTATACTGGCTTGTAGGCTGGGAGGACCCTGACCAAACGTTCGCATCCGAGTTTGTGATCGAAACTCTGCGCCATCTCGAAGCTCGTTTGACGTATTTAATTGCGGTCGGTGGTTTCGCAGAAGAGACGATTCTCAGCGGCGCGATCGAGCCGCGTGGGGCGGTCGATCATTTAACTTGACTGCGAGGCCGGCCTGAGTAATTTTCTTATTCAGGGATTCACGGGGTCGCAATCGAAGTCTTGAATGACAACATTACCCTGTGGAGCGAAGTCCGCATCCCTGCGGTCCAAGGAATCAGGGCTGGGAACTTGATCGCAGTGGAAGGACCTGCAATGCATAAACGTTTCAACCAAATCGGAATGAGGTTCACAAATTTACAGAAGCTTGAAGCAGTGCTACCCGCTAGCCAATTGTACTCATGTGATCCCTGAGACGCTCAGAGTCTAAACACGTCACCGATTCTCGGTGAATTGTATCGGGAGCCAATGAGGTTAGAGTCAGAGGCGATCTTCTTCGAGGGGTGTAACCATGCGTTCCGACAACCACCACACACTGCAGGAGTTCCGCGCCTCGGTCGGCGCCCAGTGGCCCTTCCAACGGTGATCGCCAATGCAACCTGAACGCGCAGACTTTGGTCTCCTGAATGGAGGAAAATCATGAGCACCGCTAGCACTGTCTCTCCCATCCGGCGCGAACCCGAGCTCGCTGGGCAAACTGTTGTCGTGATCGGCGGTAGCGCTGGGATTGGTCTCGAAACGGCGCGCCTTGCGCGCGCCGAAGGAGCCACGCTGATCCTCGCCGGCCGGAATCCCGAGCGGCTGCAGCACGCCGCAAGTGAGCTCGGTGCACAGAGCAGCGCGGCCTTTGACGCCACGGACTTCGCTCAACTGGAGCGGTTCTTCAACGCGCTGCCGGCGCGGATTGACCACGTGCTTGTCACCGGTCCCGGCCCCTACTATGCGACATTGGCGGACTTCGACTTTGACAGGGCGCGCCGAGACGTGGAAGCCCACCTTTTCCTGCCGATACAGGTGACTCGCCTGGCCGCAAAAAAGGTTCGCCCAGGAGGGACGTTGCTCTTCATGGGCGGCACCGGGGGCCGCCACACCGCGCCAGGAATGGGCCTCATCGGGGCTCTGACGGCCGCGATGCCGGCCCTGACGAAGAACCTGGCGGTCGAGATCGCGCCGATTCGCGTCAACCTCATCGCTGCCGGCTTTGTCGACACGCCGCTTTCGGCATCGCTGTTGGGCAATCAATTGGATGCGCGTCGCGAGCAGCTTCGCAAGACGCTGCCGGTCAGGCGCGTGATCGGCCCAGCCGACATCGCCGCGCTCGCCGTCCACCTTATGACTAACACAGCCCTGACCGGAGGAACCTACGATATCGATGGCGGCCAGCAGCTCGTGGAGGCCGGCGGCTAGAGACGCGGTATCGGGAGAAAATCGATGAACGTCAAGATGGGTGTCTTGGCGATAGCGGCCGGTTTGATTGGGGCATTGCTTTTTTCGCAGAGCCAGCGGACGGCGTCCATGCCTGATCTGGTTGGGGCCGTTGGGTGGCTCAACTCCGGTCCGCTCAGCACAAAGGCTCTGCGCGGAAAAATCGTGCTGGTCAATTTTTGGACGTATACATGCATCAACTCCCTGCGGCCGATGCCTTACGTGAAAAGTTGGGCGGCCAAATACAAAGACGCGGGGCTGGTTGTGATCGGCGTGCATACGCCTGAGTTCTCGTTTGAACACGAACGTCCGAACGTCGAGTGGGCCACGCGGACGTTTAATATTTCGTTTCCGGTCGCTATCGACAGCGACTACAACATTTGGCAGGCGTTTCATAACGAGGCGTGGCCGGCGCAATACATCGTGGACGGCAAGGGGCAGATCCGCTATCGCCACTATGGTGAAGGCGAATACGCCCAGATGGAGCGCGTTATCCAAAAGCTCCTGAAAGAAAACGGTGCCGCCGGGTTCGACGAGAACACGGTTTCCGTATCTGGCACCGGAGTCGAGGCCCCACCCAGCAATGATGAGCGATCTCCTGAGACGTACGTTGGCTACGGGCAGGGTGAGCATTTCGCGTCTCCCGAAAAAGTGGCGCGAGATTCCCGAAGAACCTATAGCGCGCCGGCTTCGACCTCGCTCAACCAGTGGGGACTAGTCGGTTCGTGGAATGTCGGTTCCGAAGCAGCTGTGCTGCAGGCTGTTCCCGGCAAGGTCCTGTTCCGGTTCCACAGCCGCGACCTGAACTTGATTCTGGCTCCAACGAAGGACGGCAAGCCGGTCCGCTTCAAAGTCACACTCGACGGCGCCGCGCCCGGCGACAACAACGGAGTTGACTCGGGGGCGGACGGCAACGGCGAAATTCGCGAACCCCGCATGTATCAGCTCATTCGGCAGAAGGGCTTCCCAATCATAGACCGCACATTTGAGATCGAGTTTCTGGATCCCGGCGCTCAGGTTCTCGATTTCACGTTCGGTTAGGAACTTCGCAGAGGTTGATGGCGACTGCCGTCAAGCTGTTCGACACCATCGCGGCCTTCGGGGGAGCATTGGCCGCCGATCATCCACATGTTGCTAGTGGACAGGTTTGCAAACGGCTGGCGTTTGGCGCCAATCCCCTAGTGTCCGTATTGGATGCGCGCAGCGCGGTCGGTGAATACAAATCCCCATTGCTGCAAGCGCTGGACGAGTTCGGCCGAAATGCCGAGATTGCGGAACTGTTGTGCCGCTTCCCATGCCTTCCCGCCACTGATATCCCCGTAGGAGTTGAGCGGAGTGTAAGTGTGCCCTGCTGAAAGCGGCAAGTACTCCGCAATCGGGTATTGTAGGTTCTTGTCCAGCCATGCGGAAAGCAGCGAAGCGGTCAGGGCCCGATACACTTCGACTGGCAGTGGCTTGAAGATTGGCGACCAAGCGGGACTGATCATGATGCGGGGATCGATGTTTTGATCCGGCCGCCAACCCTGGCTGAGATTGTCGGGGCCAAAGTGGGGATCGGTGGATTGCAGCGCTTTGGTTATGGCCACAAGGAGTCGCGTCGGTTCCGCCTCGTGTGTCTGGCCATAAAGGTCGAGGAACCGGCGGATCACATATACCCAATCCACCGGGCTATGATCCCGGTGTTGATGATTGCCGCTGTTCAGGACGATTTGAAGCTCATACCAGGATGCGTTGAAATATTCGTTGGTCAACGCGGTACCGCCAATTCCGGACGGTCCATCCGGGATGTTTGCCGCCGACGGAGCAGTCTCTACCGGAATGGTATTGCACCACGTGCGGGCATCGGCACTGGACCCAAAGAAGTCGCGGCCGCGGCCCTCAAGCCCATACTCCTGCATCATCTCCCAGGTCTTCACGAGCTGCCATAGCTGCGTCGAGTAAACCTTGTTAGCTACCTCCGGCGACCATGGTGTCTTTCCTGTGACGAGGCCTCTGAGGAACTTGCGGCGCGCCTGGGACCACTGAGCGAAAGCGGGAACGATCGAGCGACCGTCGTGATCCACACTGCGGCTTGCCGCCAGGAGTCTGCGCAGAGGTGTCTCCGTGCCAATCTTGCTTTCAGTCGTCTCCGCACCATACAACGTTGCGAATTCGCTATCTGTAAAAGCTGGTCCCCATGCATCCTTGGGATGTACGCGGGGCAGCCACTGGCTCCAATCCGGGAGTTGCAAGGCGACGGGGATCTCACGAGGATTGAGGTTGGCGTCGGGACGAAAGACCTCCGGAGTAATCTGCCCCACGAGTTCGCGCAGATTGGGAGCACTCTCCGATGGATTTGAGACTGCCCTGCTCAGCAGGGCGCCGTCCCGGCTAAACAGATACGGCAATCCGTCCGTATCCTGGTCGAGGACCCAGGCGAGTCCGGCACCTGCCGCCCAGCTCGAGATCGGTTCTTCGTCCAATCCGGGTCCGGGTTGGTAAGGAGGGTTCCATGGGCGGCCGGGATTGGGCAGTGGCAAGCTGCGAATGTAGCTTGCGATCTGCTCGCCTTGCAACGTGGTCAAGCCATGGAAGCGTGAGCGCGCGACAATGCTGCCATTGGAGAAGTTGAAGTATTTCAGGTCGCGCCCATCCTGCGCATGACAGTCCGCGCAGTGCGCCTGAATCCGCGGACTATTTGGGAGGCTGCTTGCTGCCAGTGAGGCGGTGTGCCAGAGTTCCCGCCCGGCCTGGATAGAAGCCGCGTCGGGCAAGGGTGGTGTCCAGGTTTCGGGAGCATCCTCGGCAAAAGCGTCTGGCGGGAAGACCTTTCCTCCGTCGCTGGTGAGTAGGTTCCAGGCCAGGACGCGATAGCCGCTGACGACCCCGTCGGTCTGATTGAACCGGAAACGGATTGTGTTAGCGCCCCCGACGACGGTGCCGTTCGGGAGGGGGAGAGTCATCACAAGCGTAGCGAAGCCTCCGCCCACTCCACCGAAACTCCTGCCGGGCTCGGCGACCGTGACGCTGTTGTTGTTGAGGTGTATCCAAGGGCTCATGTTGACTTGGACGCTTGCTTGATCCGCATACTGCAGCCCATTGATCTGCAGCCAGAGAGATCGGACCGACTCAGCCTGTCCGGCTTGAAGGACGACGGTCCTGTCCGCCGTCGTGCCGTCTGCACCCAAGATCTCGATCGGTAATAGCATCCGGTCTGTGGCGGTATCCGCAAATCCGGTGGGAATGGTTAGGGGAGCAAGGAGCAGGCACGCCAGCAGCCCAAGCCATCCCGCCACATCCCCCGCCACATCCCCCGCCACATCCATGATGCGACGGACCCACTTGCCAGCAGATTTCGCGCTGTTAGCAGGTCTTCGCCCAGATGCGATCTTCCGCCGCACAATATTACTCGGGCGTTCTGCGTCGCGCGCCTTTGGCTCGGTGACTTCCGACATACTGCCGTCTCTGTTGTTTGATAGGGCCGCAGCCCCCGATTCACTCGTGATTTCCATTCTGTGGTGTCCGTAGATATATCACAAGGTCTCTTCAGCTCTCCGCGACAATTTGTCTCGACGCCTTGGAAGCCCAAACCCACCCCGAGCAACTGGCCCCCGAAAAAAGTCTCAGGGAGGATGGACAGCCAGTTCCATCCTCCCTGAGACCAGCAGCGGGCAAGCCTTGTGAATCTACTTTTTGGCAGCGAACACCGGCACACTCTGTATTTGGCCGGCTTTGGCGAGCTGTTCGCGTTCAGCCTTGGTGAGCGGTTCGTAAATGACGGACTTGCCATACTGAGGCAAGTTCAGCGAGCGAACCCTGCGCTCGCCTTGGAAAGAGGTGATGACCAGGCTCGTGGGGCGTTTCGTACTGTCGTTAATCGTCGGCATGTGTGTAAAGAACGACTGGCTGTTGCTCACCGACTGGACGAGCGTCGCACTGTGGAGTGAGTCCATGGTGATCATATATTCGCCCGCTGGGAGTGTGGCTGTGCCCCAGTGGACTTCGTAAGGCAGCGTGAACCTGCCTGTGACGCTCTGGGCATTGGCCGCGGCCGCGGACGCGCACATCGCTAACGCAAGGATCGCAAGCATTTTGACCGTTTTCATGTTCGATCTCCTCTCGTTGTGAGTCGTTTCAACTGCCTCATCTGAGTGCGCATCGTGCGTCCGCGAGGCGCGGGAAGCAATGGAGGGGACCATGATTCCGTCATTATTCCGGCTTAATAGCTAACTCGCCGAAGGGACGGGATTTCCGGTCCTTGGTGGGTGGTTGGTGGGTAGAAAGATCAGCCTTCCCAGGTCTTCGTGGCAGCGCCAGTCTGGGCTAGCATCCAGTGCCCGCGTCACTCAAGCATACTGACAAGCCCTCAAAATCATGCAGCCCCAAAAGGCCGAGCGTCTCCTTAAGTTGATCGTTTGCATCCAGATTGCCCAGAACCGATGGCCCGCGGGGTCATTTACTCTTTGGAGCAACAGAGGACAAGGCAAGCGGTGTATTTGGTCTCTCTCTTGTTAGCATAGAGTTCTCCCATCGCCCTGATCACGCCCTTTGTTACTGCACTGGAGGGCTACTCGTATTTTGGAAGCTAAACCATTGGTAGACGAGTGTATATGGATACCCTAATCACAGTCGTAATCGCTGCGGCGATCAGCTTGATCTTCCTCTTGAGCTATATGAGGAAACTCAAGAAGCGGGAAAGGGAAGCGCACGAGGCCGCCAAGAAAGGAGCTATTTACTCCGAGGGGCCGCGTGCGCAGCATCCTCATATCGATGCGAACGCCTGTATCGGTTGCGCTACCTGTACAGGCGTCTGTCCCGAAGGGGACGTCCTCGCTATGCTGGGCGGCAAGGCTGTCATCGTCAACGGGTTCAAATGCATCGGTCATGGTCTCTGTGCAGATGCCTGCCCAGTAGGAGCCATTAAAATGGTCATGGCCAGCCCCGGCATGTCCGCGGATCTGCCCGTGCTCTCGCCCCAGTGCGAAACCAATGTCCCTAATCTATTTATCGCTGGGGAATTAGGAGGTCTGGCCCTAATTAAGAACGCCATTAACCAGGGCCGCGATTGCGTGGACATTGTGGCGAGCAGGATTGAGGCGCTTCGCGCCAGGTCGGGTGGCGACACTTGGGATTTGCTGATTGTGGGCGCATGACCGGCAGGAATCAGCGCGTCACTGCGTGCGATCGAACGAAAGCTCAGTTATGTAACAGTCGAGCAGGATGAGGTTGGGGGTACAGTTGCCAAGTATCCACGCCAGAAACTGGTCATGACCAGCCCGGTGGAGTTCCCGCTCCACGGGAAGTTCAAGAAGCTGGAGCTTTCCAAGGAAGAGTTGATCGCTTTCTGGAAGTCGGTTACGGGACGGGTAAAATTCAACGTACGTACGGGTGAGAAGATCGAGGATATTAGTAGAGCAGAGGACGGCGTTTTCACGGTCGTTTCGAACAAGGCGCAGTATCCGGCGCGCGCGATCATCCTTTGCCTTGGACGAGCCGGGAATCCGCGCAAACTCGGAGTGAAAGGCGAAGAACTGCCTAAGGTGATGTACCGCCTCATTGAGACCGACCACTATATCAATAAACAGATTCTCATCGTGGGAGGCGGCGACAGCGCTGTTGAAGCCGCTATGGGTTTGGCCAACCAGAAAGGCAATAAGGTCACACTCTCGTATCGGCGAGAGGCTTTCGCCCGGATCAAGGAACGAAACGCCGGGCGTATTCAAGAACATATGCGCTCGGGAAAGGTGACCGTTCTATTCAACTCTATGCCGACGGAATTCCGGTCCGACAGCGCCGTTCTCGAAATCAATGGACAGACCCATGTCATTCCGAATGACTATGTTTGGGTTTTTGCGGGCGGCGAGCCCCCTCGAGCATTCCTGGAGAAGATCGGAGTGCGGCTGGGGAGTCGGGACATAACGCTCGAGGCGAGCAACGAAGCTAAGCTGGAACTGGCCCGGTCTTAAGACACAACCACTCACGATTGGGGCAATTACGCGACGAACCGACTCTCGCCGAATTTACCTCTTCATTATGTCGTTGAACAGCGGGGTTGCCGAGACAGGCTGGCGCGGCCAGTCAAGACTCTCACCTTTGCCCAGTCTCTCCGCACAGGGCCGGCACAGTCCCACCGTGGCGGATTCGCCATTCGGCTCTGTTTGTACTTCCCCCGTCATATCCGTGTTGCCGGCCGAGGCTTTCAGGTGCTCACAGAGATATTCCATCCGTGTGCCGAAATAAAAATATTCCTTTTCCGGGGTGTATAGCCGTATCGCCATCGCTCCATACCTCCCGATCCATTTTCTGACTCAGGGTACTGGAATGCTAGCGCCAGGTATCCGCGGATGCCCGGCTAGGTATTGATGAATCAGCGGCAAAACATATTCGGAACATGGAGGGTGCGGCGAGTCTAAATTCAGGCGCCGCGGATATCAAAATCACCTGTTTCTCGAACACAAGAGACGCCAAATTCCAGGCGTGCAGATTCAATCGGTTGCGGAGACCCGGGAAGAGGGGTTTCCCGAACAGGGCGCGCCCCGTTCGGATAAGAGGAGAATCGCAAAGTTCACTGCTCGGACGGGCATCCAGCGTTGGCTCTAGCGCGGTGCCAGCGAGTGGTCAGCGAAGAGGACGGGGGCGCAGCGGCCCGATGCTGACAGAGTCTCTGAAAACTTGGAATCGGGAAGGTACAGCCTTGGGACCTTCGGTTCCCGCAGTTGAGCTTGCACCGCAGTAGAGCAGGAACCAAATCGGGATCGCGCAAACAGCAAGAACAATATAGAGCGCCGCGAACCAGACGACCTTCGGAGCAATTATGAACGCCACTAGAAGACTGATCAGCACCGATACAGCCAACAGTCCAAGTGTCGCTTTCAATGCCGCTCTTCTGCGCTTAGCCGCCAACATCGTTGCCGATTCAAGAAACATGGGTAGTCACCAGTGGTCGAGATTTGACCGCTAACTCTGAATGTTGTCTTTGCTCTGCAGCAAAATAGCAGCGAATTGCCGGATCAGACTTGACCGAGAATCTCAATCAGCCACGATCACAGTCAGGAGTGCGGACGGCGCGAGAGGGTTGAAGCATTTCGAGAGCGCCGCTGTTCGCTTGAGTTGGAGGCTGATTCAGTTTCACAGCGGAGGTTTGTCCTACGTCAAAGACTTGGCTGTCTGGAACGCTATACTAGGAGGTAATTCATAATCCTCGCGGCAGTTGTTCAAGCACTAAGGGGCGTCTTCCCTCAAGACGCCCCTTTTTCTTTTGGGGTTGCCGCATCGCGGATCACCGAACCGCCGCCACGACATTTTCCGTCTGCCAGCACCGGCTACTGGGGCATACTGGGCCATCAACTGCCAGCACTACACAACTGAGCTTGACACTACCACTGGTCAGCGTAACCGTGACCGATATCGGACTTTGCTATCTCCTATCATCTGAACGATCATGGTGTTCGTCTTCATGTTCATGACGCCAATTCCAGTATTCCGATTTTTCGTTCCTTTTCGCCTTCCTGAATTCATGGGGCTTCCTGTTGTTTTCCGTAAGGTACAGACCCCAGGCGTGGTTTTCGTTGTCATCCCAGTTGTGATAGTCCTTGTGGCCTGAATCGTAAACTCGCAGCTGGACCTTGGCGCGTTGAGGTGCCGGAGCGGCCATCATTGCCACTGGCATCACAAGGGCAGCGGTCAGGAACAGCGAAGCAACGTAGAGATGTTTACCGTTCATGTTGTTTCCTCCACTTTGGCATTATGTTTCGTTCCATGTCTATTGGATCTCACTCTCCCGGTGCACACGGCTCACCATACGTGGATCCGTCCAGCCTCATGGAATCAGCCAGTTACGAACTGCCTAATTGCCGCAGAAACAGAACGGTGTCGATATAGTTCGACCAGTTCCAAAAACGAACAAAGCAGACTTAGGCGCTTCCCTGCTTATTGAGTGAGCAGTGCAACTAAAAGCGCTTCGGTCGATAAACACGCCACATCCCGAGCAGTCCGCTCCTCGGAGCCCGGCCACTTGATTGCACAACCACAAGG
>Ga0210405_10006404_pt1 | contig 10510 bp, 8 predicted proteins | sample IncBWH11MmetaG_FD_155492 | JGI IMG/M metagenome (GOLD analysis project Ga0210405, IMG submission 155492) | Forest soil microbial communities from Barre Woods Harvard Forest LTER site, Petersham, Massachusetts, United States - Inc-BW-H-11-M | ecosystem: Environmental > Terrestrial > Soil >... | reverse complement strand
GTTGCCAGTCCGGTAAATGATCATCCCTTTAACTTCGGAGCCAAAAACAGAGACCGACGCTAGGGCGGACAAAACCATCAGAGTTACTAGAGTTGTTTTTCGGTGCATTAGTTACCTCCGTCTTTCCCGGTCATTGGATCGAGACCAAAATGCCAAGGCCAAGCCTCGATTTCTAAAACAATCTAGGTATGGCTCCAGATCTACTCAACTAGGGAAATCCCTAGGAATGCCGGTGCGGCAGCGAAGGTTTGCTGCGTGGCGGGTTCGAGCGCAATCGACCAGTTGCAATATCAACGTTCTGAGGTCAAGGAGGGATTAGATGGCTCTTCTCCAGCGGTTGATGAGTAAAGATGGTAAGAGGCCCGAGAATCACCAGAACGAACAAACTTTCAGAACACCTCAGGCAAAGCGGTTGCGTCGGATGAAACTAGATCGAGACTCTCTCACCCAGTCAAACAGACTCCGATGTCGACGCATGTTCCATAGCACCGCAGAGTCACGTTTCGTGCTCCGTCTAATGTTCCGACTTAGCATTGTTTAAGAGTTCAGTAAATCCCGGCCCGGTCACATACCATCCCACCTCAAGCTGGAGCTCTTACAATTTCGACCCAGCACGCTGCGCGGCGAGCAACTGTCTTCGAAACACTCCCCCGCAAGATCCGATCTAGCCCCGTGCGTCCGTGTGAGCCAAGCACTATCAAATCCGCTCCCCACTTTTTTGCTTCATCTAAGATCACGACCTTGGGGATTCCACTTCCCAGCGCAAAGGAACATGTTTTGAAGCCGACCGCTTCAAGCGACTCTGCTGCACGTTTCACCATCTCCGTAGCATCCTGGCGCCGCTGCACCATCATTTCTGCGTAGACACGGTGAGAGGACCGGGGCTGCGTTTTTAGAATTGGCTCGAGCACATGCAGCACACGCACTTTGGTCTCCTCTGGATGCGCCTTCTGCAACACACTTTGGAGTGCAGCCTGGGAGTATTTAGATTCGTCAACCGCAAGAAGAATTTTCATAACTGCTCCCCCTTTGTGGAATGCTCATCTTACGTTTATCCGCCCAAGACTCGGATACAGTCACTGCTCTCGAACACAATTTGGCCGAATCATAGGTATTTGTTGTGGGGACAATCGCCGCCTTTCTCGAAGCCTTTTTGCTGCTTCATTCAGGTTGAACCAATATCCTTTGGCGATTCTGTCATGCCTGCTTCCTTCACGAAGGCACAGTTGTTGCCCATTGTTGAGAAATTCTGATTTGCTGTTCTAAAGTGAGCTTTCCACGAGTAATCACCTCGCAAGACTTCCTGGCTAATGCAGGCGACATCACTATGGAGTCGTGGGTTGAACCCACTAGCAGATCGCCCCCATGTCCGTAGCGGCTAGTTCGCTCCCGAGCGTATTGGAACCAGGAATTCCCCTAGCGCCTCGGAGCGATCTATTGCGCGGCAACTCCTCGAGATTTCTCGGCGCCTTTCGAAGCCTCGAACGCATCCCGGTAGCCGCGCGCGACGGATCGAACGCCGCGTCCGATGTCGTCGTACACTTCGTCGGGCAAATTAGCCAGGGATACGCGCAGCGACCAGTCTGGGGCCTCGAAGCCGCCGCCGTTCAGCAACACGATCCCGTGGTCCTCTGCCAGACGGAAAGCGAGGTCGAGGGGATGGACGTTCTTCTTGAGGTATTCGACAGCGTCCGGTCCGATGTTCTTACGTGCCCAGAACTCGAAGTCGATCAAACCGTAGTAAGCGTTGAACAGTGGGTTCGGGGAAACTTCAAGGCCCAGACCTTCGAGCAAGGCCTTCGCGCGCCGGTGCAGGATCTCCATGCATGCCTTCTGATACAACTTGGCTTCGTCCATCATCTCGGCAAGGGAGAACAGGCTCATCATGACCTGCTGGGGCAGCCCAAGGCCAGCCGTGTGGTTGAGGGCCACGTCCCGGCTGTCGGCAACAATGCGGTCGATGAACTTGATCTTGCGCGGCTCGAGGACGAGCGCTCCATAACGTTTGTCGAGCGCTTTCAGATCCGCATCTGGAAGTCTCGCGATCATCTTTTCGAACATGTTGTCTTCGTGAACCGCGATCACCCCGAGTCGCCACCCGGTGCCCCCAACATACTTGGAATAGGAGTAGACACCAATGGTGTTCTGCGGAAGCTCTCCGAGCAAAGATCGGAAGTCGTCGATGAAAGTTCCGTAGACGTCATCAGTCAGTAGCATGAGGTCAGGACGCTTCGTCTTCACCAATTTTGCGATCTTCCCAATCACGTCTTTGCTGATGGCGACGCCGGTTGGATTGCCGGGATTGACTAGGAAGAACGCCTTGACCTTGGGATCCTCTAGCTTTTGAAGCTCTGAGTCCGTGAATTGGAAGCGATTCTCCTGCGGAGCCCGGATCGTGATGAAATTCAGTCCAAAGTCTTCGAGGTGAGGCAGCTCGATGTAGGGCGTAAAGATCGGAGTGCCCAGCGCGATCGTGTCTCCGGGGCACAGCAGACGATTCGCCTTGAGCGTTTTGAAGATGTAACACATCGCCGCCGTGCCGCCCTCGACTGCGTAGAGGTCAAACTTGCCTGCTGGCCGCGGTTCCCCGCACACTGCCCACATAAGATACTCGTGCACAATACGCTCGTTGTGAACCAACATACGGTCGGGCACCGGGTAATTATCACCGATGATCGAGTCGACGAGTTCGTGTACGAAAGAATCCGCCTCGAACCCGAACCTCTTTATCGCAAACGGTACCATCGCCGAGAGAAAGGACGCCCCAGGCATATCAGCATGCTTAGCAAGCCAAGCTTCGAAACGGCTTGCGATGCCTTGAGGCTGCGGCATTCCACCGATACCGGCGGGATGCTCCATCACTCGCTTGCTTTCTGTAACGGCGAACTGACCGAGCAGAAAGAAGCCTTCGCGCGGAGTAGTGGCAATCCAGTTTGGGTTGCCACGGCCAGCGTTGAGAAATGCCGACTGCGTCGTTCGGGAGGTTTTCTTGGCGAGCTTTATGAGCTCGTCCTTAATCTCGAACGGGCCCAACGTTTCGAACTTACTGAGCTTCATTAGGTCCATGATTTTCACCTTTGAGAGATCGTCACGACAGAAGCACGATGGCGACCATGCCCCAGATCGTGAGAAGAGTGTTACCGATGGCATAAGTAACGGTATAACCTAAAGCGGGCACTTGACTCTTGCCTATGTCGCAAACCAAGCCGAGCGAGGCCGTTGTCGTGCGTGCCCCGGAAACGATGCCCAGCAAAAGCGCGTCGTGAAAGCGGAAGAGGAACTTGCCGATGAACATGCCGAGGACGAGAGGCACTGTTGTCGCCAGCGCCCCCCACAAGAACAGACTGATGCCCTGCGTCCGTAAGCCGTTTACGAAGCCTGGGCCAGCAGAGATTCCGACTATAGCGATGAAGATATTGAGACCGACCGAGTTCATGAACCAGACCGTCGATGTCGGGATGCGGCCGAACTTGGGATGCACCGAGCGCATCCACCCGCAAATGAGTCCGGAGATAAGCGCCCCGCCGGCGGTTGAGAGCGTAATCGGTACGCCGGCGACCTTCCAGACCAGCGCGCCGATCAGCGCGCCCACTGTGATTCCGGCGCCGATGAACGCAACGTCAGCGACATCAGTAGGACGATCCGGGACGCCGAGCATCTTGATGGCGGCGCTGGTGTCCTGGGTACGGCCGGTCACGGTAACGATGTCGCCTCGAAAGATTTTCGTATTGGGCAGAATAGGAATCGATGTGGCGACCGCGCCCCGAGTGATCTTGCGCAGGAAGACGCCGCGAGCGGCGGGTAGCTCTGCAACTTCAGCGAGAGTCTTGCCGTCCACCTCCTTGTTGGTCACATAAACGTCGACGCCCTCCACGGGAACGCTCAACAGTTCGGGATCGTCAACCTCTATCGCGACTCCTTCAGTGACGGTAGCGACCGTCTCACGAGAGCCTACAGCCGCGACCATCTTTGCGCGTTCGCCGATAATACTCACGAGCGCCTCTCGAGCACCTGACACCGCCACCACGTCGCCCTCGCGCAATATTGTATCCTCGGTCGCCTCCTCGATGACTCCGTTACGACGTATGCGCTGGACAAAAACGCGTGCTTGCGGGAGCAGCGCTTCGGCCTCGATGGCGCGGAGACCGATGACTCTGGCGCCAGGCAGCACTCGGAAAGCACGCACTTCCCAGCGACGCCAAGCCGTCCCCGGCCCGCCAAGTTCCTTGCTGCCTCCCTGGTTGTCCTCGTAGTCTTTGCACGCGGCAGGCAGATTGATGCGGAGCAGCGCAGGACCGAGTAGCGCGATCACGATCGCCGATCCTACGGTGCCGAACAGATAGGTCACGGCGTAAGCAACCGGCATTGCGTCGAGTAGTCTCTTAGCTTCGTCGGCGGCGAGGCCTAACCGGTTGATCGCGTCGGTTGACAAGCCCATTGCCGCGGAAATGGTTTGCGACCCCGAATATAAACCTGCGGCAAAGCCTAGGTTGTAGCCGGCGGTTTTGACGATTATGACCGGGGCCGCCAGGCAGAGCATGCATTGGACCGCGGCAAAGATCGCTTGCGGCACGCCATCCTTGGCGACACCGCGGACGAACTGTGGCCCGACCCCATAGCCAACAGCAAACAGGAACATCAGGAAGGCTGTCGCCTTGAGAGGCTGCGAGATTGTGATCCCAATCTGTCCGATCAGGACACCCGCCAATAGCGTGGCGGTGACCGATCCCAGGCCTAAGCCCTTGAACGTAAACTTACCGAAGTAGTACCCGAGGGCGAGCGTGAGGAAGATGGCGATTTCCGGGTACTGCCGGAGCGTCGCAGCCAACCATGTCACCATGAACATCATCGATCTCCTTAATAACGCTGGCGCCTTTTTTGCCAAGCTCTATTCGCGCGCTACACTTCCCGCTTTTTCCTCGAATCCGCCTTACCGGAGACTAGTCCGCGGATGCCCGCGCGGCCTTCGGCTTACCTTGTTTTGCGGCATTTGTGGAATCTTTCGCCTGCGGCTTCACCGATCGCAGAAACGCCGGATTCAACAACTTCAAGCCAAGCGTGGCGCTGAAGCCGTGAATTTCCTTGACGTCGAGCTTGCGCATAAACTCAATGGTTTGGGCGTTGATGACCTGTCCAGGCACCATAATTGGGAATCCCGGGGGATATGGGATTACGAAGTTTGCGGAAACCAACTCCGGCCCTTCCTTCAGACGTTTATCGATTTCCGAGCTGGAGAGTTTTACGTGTTCACATTGCCCTTCATGATAGGCCGCAAAGAACGCGGAGCGCATATCACCTTCGCTGGTTTTACTCGAAGGATCTTCGCGGAACCGTTCGAAGAAGGAACTGAAATTGGGAAGGTCAGGCACATCCGTCATCAGCGACTTTACGCGAGCTTCAAACGCTTGGTTTGCGGCCTTGCCACCCTCTCCAAGCTTCTTCTCAATTCCTTGGGAGATCTGGACAAGGACCTTGATGAGCTGGGCGATGTCACTACGGGTATTGTTAATGTTCGTTTGCAACAAAACGCTATTGCGCGAGGTCTTATTCAATTGAATGTCAAAGTCAGCAGCGAGCAGGTTCTTGAATTCTGTTCCGTCAAACCCCGCCGAGCCGCAAACCAGAGTGAGCCTTGTCACATCCAGCGCGAATTCGTCTTCCCTTAAAGCCTTCGCGGCCGTGGCCCAGTTCACACCGGGAGTCAGATAGTCCACAAATCCCGAATCCCGAAACTCAGCAGGAATCATTTCGTCGGCGCCGAGTACACGGAAATATTTTGAAACGAGGGGGTGCGCTTTCACCTCGCGGCGGAAATCCAGCGCCAACTGAATGGCGCGGTTCACCAATTCATAGCCTTCCAACTCCATCTGCCGTCGCGCCACGTCCAAAGTGGCAATGATTTGAAGGTTGGGGGACGTGGAAGCGTGGGTGAAGACCGCCTCGTGGAATTGTTCCTCAACTGTGTGATAGTCCTGATCTTTGACAAGCACCATAGAACCCTGCCGGAGACACGACATGGATTTGTGGGTCGAGTTTGTTTGATAAACCCGCAGGCGCACTTTCTCTGGATCCGGCAACAACCTAGTTCGCAGCAGTGTTTCTTCGCTGGCCTTTAGGTCGGCGCCCAATTTCTTTTCCTGGCTCTTGTAGGCTGCGAGGTATTGGGGATCCTTAAACTTTTTCTCCAAAATCGCAGCCGCCCCCATGGCCGTTCGTCGACGGTAGAACGGAGTCCACCTGGCAAAGCCAAACCAAGCTTCATCCCAAAGGAAAATGAGATCGGGTTTGATCGCTAGGCACTCTTCCATGACCCGCTCAGCGTTATAGATATGTCCATCAAACGTACAGCTTGTGAGAACCAGAAGCCGCGCGCGATCGAGTCGTCCCTCGGCTTTCAGATCAAGGAGCGCTTTTTTGATAGTGCGCAGCGGCACCGCCCCATACATCGAGTACTGTGTGAGCGGATAAGCCTCAACGTAGAGGGGATATGCGCCAGAAATTACCGCGCCATAGTGGTGCGACTTATGGCAATTTCGATCGACCAACATAATGTCCCCGGGCGCCAGTAGTGCTTGCTCCACGATCTTGTTTGAGGTTGAAGTTCCGTTGGTCACGAAGAAAACGTGGTCTGCTCCGAATGCTCGGGCAGCTTTTTCCTGAGCCACTTTTATATTGCCGGTAGGCTCCAGCAGGCTATCTAATCCACCTGTTGTGGCGGAAGACTCCGCAAGAAACAGATTCAAACCGTAAAACCTACCCATGTCGCTAATCCAATTTGATTTAAAAATGGATTTGCCTCGGGCGATCGGGAGCGCGTGAAATGTCCCGATAGGACGCTGGGCGTATTTCTGTAAGTTGTCGAAATAGGGTGTCTCGAATCGATCGGCAACTCCATCAAGAATGCTGAGATGCAGCTCCAATGGCTCTTCCACCTGGTAGAAAATCCGACGGATGCAATCCGCCTTGACATCACCAGCCACCTTTTCCACCTGCCGGTCACTCAGATAATAAATATCCATCTCGGGACGCAACTGCTTTAGGCCCTGAGCCAGTGCCATACTGTAGTCGGCTGAATTCATGTCAATTTCGCCGGCGGCAAGATGGCTTGTGAGAAATTCACGCAGAACCGGGCTGTTGTGAGATGAGGCAAACGAAATTCCCTCGTAGATAATCACCGCCTCAACGCTGCCGTTCAGAATCGTCGCCAATACCGCATCCTCATAAGTGCCCACAAACACCGGTTCATAGACAAATTTGTCCTGGGGCCTGCGAAGACTGCGGAGATCCTGTGCCAGTTCCTGCCACGCGGTCCGGCGCGCCGGACTTACGACGAGCACTTCGAAGTAAGGCCGATGTGCCGCTGGCTCCTCTCGGGCAGCAGGCACCCGCTCACCAAGACTTATGGGAGATTGTTCCTCGCTCTCCCAAGCTGCGACGCTAGACCGATAAGAGTGTGTCAGCAGCGCGGTGCTGATTGATTGAACCAAGCGAACCGTACCAACGGCGTCACTCGACGCGATCCGCTCTTCCAGCGACTTCAGCAGTGTTTGTCCTGGATAGGCAAAGAAATCCTCCCACTGAAGTAACTCACGGAAGGACTTGGTCACGGCTTGATGCTCACCCTTGTTCGGATCCAGTTGATTCGCCGATCTTTCCCATGAGCGAGCGGCTTGTAACAATGCTCGCCAACGGTCGAATCTAGCTTCCATCGCCATCAGAAATTGGTCCACTCGAGGAGCGTCTGGATTTACTGAGGTAGTCATGGATTCCTCCAATGATTGTGGCGATTGTTGCTACCGACGAAACTCCGACTGTTCATCTTCTGTTTTCGTTTATATGGACATTTAGCCGTGTCGAGGAAATCGCGACAACTAGGGAAACACCTAGTTACAACGCGGGGAGGTGCTTCGTAACATGAAAGTGCAAACGGGCAAACGATTCTGTGCCGCACCGACGCGCTGCACACTGCGAGGCGCCATCCCATGAGTGGCGTCGCAGGAGAGTTGGACTCGCTTTGAATGGAGTCCAGTTAACGCTCATTTCGAGTCGGAACGCGGCAGATTCGACTTCGCGATCTAGGGAGGTGATCGTATGTGTTACCTCAGCGCGTTTCTGGCCGATGTCCACTCTTCAATAACCTCGCTGACCATTCGTCGATTCGGTATAAGAAAAAGAACACTTTCGTCCGGGAGATGCTCAATCGTTTTACTCTGCGCGATCTATTTGGTCGTCCCGCGAGCGGCTCACGCTCAGGGGCAAAATGCGACGTCCACACAAATCGAGACTCTTCAAAAGAAACTGGATAATCTGCAGAGCGAGATGGCGGAGGTACAGGACGAACTGAAGCGGCTTTCGTCGGCTTCGAGCAAAGCTCCTGGAAATACAGCCGAACTCCAGACGCAGGCTGGCGCTCAGCAGGGTGAAGCGAAAACTCAAGCGGAAGCTGAACTAACCCCGAAGCAGGAAGAAATCGGCAAGACTACGGCAACTTATCGAACTTTGTCGCAGGATCCCCTGGCTGCACCACGCATCAATAACGAACCGCTTGATCCACGTTTTCCAGGGTATTTTCGGATTCCTGGTACCAACACATTGTTACGGATTGGCGGATATGCCAAAACTGACTTTATCTATGATCTGAAGCCGGCCGGAAATGTTGACAGCTTCATCCCGGCTACGATCCCAATCCCAACTCCTGCAGAGGTTACGAACTCAACCATATCCGTAAGACCCACGCGGTTGAGTCTTGATTTTCTGGTTCCCCGAAAATCAGGTGACAGTGTTCGCTTCTATGTTGAAGCTGATCTTTTCGGTTCCAATGCGACCACTCCGCGGTTGCGCCATGCTTACGGGCAAGCAAAAAATTTCTTGATCGGCCAGACTTTTTCAAACTTCATGGACCCCGACGCCTCAACAGACCAACTTGACTTCCAAGGTCCCAATGGTCAGGTTTCCGTTCGCAATCCCCAACTCCGTTACAGCCTGGTAGTCGCGAAAAAGACTACCTTCAGTCTATCGGCTGAAAAGCCGACTTCAGACGTAGCATTCACGACCCCCGATTTCAGTGCTCAACCGAACAGCCCGTCGCCAGACGGTACTTTGAAGCTCCGACGGGAAACGGACGGTGGTCACGTGCAGGTCTCCGCGCTGCTTCGAAGCGTAGCGGCATTTTTGCCGGATGGCCGGCACGATTCTGTGTTCGGATGGGGCTTCAATCTGGCCGGATCCGAGAGGGTATTTGGAAAGGATACGATCGTTTACGAGGGAACGTACGGGAATGGGATCGAGCGATACATCAATGATACGTCTGGCTTGGGAATAGATGCGGCTATCACAAGCGTGGAGAATCCTATGCTAAGGCCACTGCCCGTCGTCGCAACCTATGGAGGGTTCCAGCATTTCTGGTTCCCACGATTGCGCTCTAGCGTGGCGTACGGCTTTGTCCAGGTCCAAAACACCGAAGCCCAGCCTGGTTCCACTTTTCACCAGAGCAATTACTCGGCAGGCAACCTGATCTGGAATCCTTTCGGCTCACTGACCTTGGGCATGGAATTCCTTTACGGCTGGCGGGTCAACAAAGACGGCAGTTCGGGCAATGCTCCACGGTTCATGATCAGCGCGAAATACAACTTTATTAGGGCGCAGTCAATTGATTGAGAAGGTAAGCCCGCTAAATCAATTTCAATGGCCCGAATCGACAGAATTTACACCCAAATCGGTAAAGTCGAGCACGGGGACGACGTTTCACAATGATGAAGAATTGACAACCAGGGGAATCCCCAGACCCGTCAAGAGAAGGAGAGGCAAACCATAGGCTGGAAAGTGAGCCGAACGACAATTTGTTACTGCTTTTGCGAGCTAGAACTCCGAGTGGATCATGATGTTCCGGTTCTGCCCACCTGACATTGGGTATTGACACGATGGCGCACATCCAGCGCAAAACCCGGATCAAAGCGTGGACAGTTCCTTTTTTCTATGCTGTCGAAGCGCCCACGCTTGCCGTCGCAAGTATGCGTCTGGCATACGTGCTCCTGCCAAGTTCCGTTTCAACTATCAGTGCCAATGCTGCAATCGGCATTTACTCTTCCATAGCGTCAGGCATGCTTGCCCTTTCCGCGATTGTATTCTCGCTGACTTTTGTCATGGTGCAGTTTAGCGCCACAGCCTACTCACCCAGACTTGTTCTATGGATTGGACAAGACCCCGTGTTGTCTCACGCGATGGGAGTGTCGTCCAGTCTGTTGACGTGCCGGCCTTGGTAGAAATCGCCAGTAGGGCCGGGTGCACCATTGAGTTGACAGCCGCCGTTGGTGATGCCATTTTGGACTCGACGCCGATTCTTCGAATTAGAGGAGGGGTCGGCCCTCTTCCTGAAGAGCCATTGAGAAGAGCGATTGAGCTTGGCTCCGAACGTACATTCGAGCAAGATCCCAAATATGCGATACGCTTGCTCGTGGATATTGCTATCAAAGCCTTGTCTCCGGCAATTAATGACCCAACCACTGCGGTG
>Ga0210405_10006402_pt1 | contig 10514 bp, 12 predicted proteins | sample IncBWH11MmetaG_FD_155492 | JGI IMG/M metagenome (GOLD analysis project Ga0210405, IMG submission 155492) | Forest soil microbial communities from Barre Woods Harvard Forest LTER site, Petersham, Massachusetts, United States - Inc-BW-H-11-M | ecosystem: Environmental > Terrestrial > Soil >... | reverse complement strand
TTTCCAGTGTTGAAGAAACAACGTTAGTTGAGTGAACTGATTATTGGCCCACCAAATAATGGCGCTGCCAACCGCAACGTTCGTGCCGATGATCCAAAGGATGAGCTCCACACGCAGCTTTTGCATATCGGTTCTGACCGACTGAATATCGACTTTTAAAAGTGCGGCGTCTTCTCGGGTAGCCAGATGCTTGGCCAGTTCTTCAAAAATCGTGAGCTGGCGAGTGATTTCGGTTTCGTTCATCTCAAGCCCCTTCCCACCTTTCGAAACTTGTCAGGGTCTTCCAGAAAGTCGATGAGCTGGAGAGTTTGTTCTGAAGTGGGGTTGTGTTTTCGGGAGAACCAGTTTGTAACGGTCTGACGCTTTACATTCAAAATTCGAGACAACTCTGCGCGACGCCCGTGTTCGGCATCACACCATTTTTGAAGTTCAGAGATAAGATCGTTTGTTTTCGGATGCTCCGTTGTCACTCAACAATAGTACATTAAAGTTTGACAACTGCAACCATCTTTGTAGATTGAACGAAAATAAAGCGGCCGCCTGGCAGAGTTGGTACCTCCGCAAGACGGCCTGACCAACAATGGAAAGGATGAGTTTCCTATGCAGGCTGCATCTCGTTTTAGCGGCATTCTCCGCCGCGATCAAAAAGATTTAAATGGCAACCCGGTGGTCGTTCCAATCCTGAGGAGTCACTACAGGCCCATCAACATCCAGCACTGGCGTAAACAGCGTATCTTTGCCGCGATCCATATGGGAGGTTTGTTGTGACCGACCCTGCCGAGAAAACGTTCCAGATCGAGCTCACGGAAAGTCAGCTTAATCTAATCATCAGTGCGCTCTCTTGGATCGAGAAACGCCAGTTGTATCTGGAAGTTCTGGCTCGCAACCATGGGCGGGACAAGGAAGCTCTCGCCCGCCGCGAAAGCGCCACGGCGACGGTGGCCTTGTCCGAGAAACTTTATGCGATCGGCGCGAAGGAGGCACAATGACTCGCGCTCAGAAACTGGCTGCGTTTCAGGACTGCCTCAGCAAGGTGCCCGGCTTAAAAACTGGGAGCGAGCTCGAAGAGTCTCAACCTACCGCCAGGCTGAACTTCGATCACCCTCACGGTTATCGAGACTGCTGGCGCATCATCGGACCCTCGAGCGTGCCAGGCTTCTATAATGTGGTTTCTACGTTCAGGCTCGATGCATACACCCAAAGCAACGTTCGGGCGACGTTCCACCTCTGCCTACACGAGAGCGAGTTCACCCGGATCCACTAAATGAGCGTGCTAATATTTCTGATCGCCTTTGCTGTGCTTGTCGGAATCGTCCTTAAGCCAAACCTGTGATGAAGCTTTTCCATGCTTTCCTTACTGGCGTTAGCCACGGCGGCTCATGGACAGACCATGGCTGCGCTCGAGACAACAATAAAAATCTGGCTAAATTACAAAGATAACCCAACATCATGACAGACGAAGAATTTGACGCAATTATTGAATCGGCTTGGCAGGAGGCGAGGAATAACCCCGATCAAGACACGGACGACATGGACCCAGCGGAGTTAGCTTTGCAAGTGCACAGTGACCTATTTGAGGCGCGCTACCACGAACTGTGCACCAGAGGCAATGTCACGGAGGCTGAGGTCAAAGAAGTCATGGCGATGAAGCAAGCTCTCATGGCTTACGCCATCCTCCGGGCACAGGAAGGCTATGAAACCGTCATCGCGGTAGGGCGATGTGCTAATCCTGAGAGGCTATCAACTGACGCGCGAGCCGGGTTATCAAAGACTTTGGTACAGGCCTTCACGTCCTTAACTCCACTGGATGACGCAGCACCTCTTGCTAGGCAGATATTGACTGGTCTTGGACTACCTACTTCTATCGAGGAGTTTGAAGACTATGACGGAAACAACTGCAGAATTAAGATCGACTATCAATCATGTGTTCTGGCTCCAGACAATGAGTACGACCAATTAGTGGCCGTTCTGCACACATCTTGTCTGGAGACAGAGTGAGATTGCGGGAATCAAGCATGAGCCAACTAACCGAACAGTATAAAGAGATTGATAGCCCTCCCTGGTTGACGCAGACTGACTTCGTCTTCAGGGTTTGGGTATCCCCCACCCACTCCTTGGGATTCCAATACTACAGTTTGGTAGCCAGTGAGTACTACGCCGACGAAGAACGTTTGTCTTTGGAATTTCCAAAAGGCACGGTGGTCGTTGTTGGACCGAGGACTGGGGAGTTGTACGATCAGTTCTGCAAAGAGCGCGGCCGCGCGACGATGGTGCGGGCGGATGGAGTCGGCATCACAGAGGTGGGCTTTAAGCCTCGGGGGAAGTTTGGTTAGGGATGGATTTCAATGCTCCTATCTCGCCAGGCTTTGGAAAGTTCAATCTGGCGAAAGGGCCGAACAACTCTCTGGCCGCGGCGTCATGCGCAACAGCTGCCTCAATTGCACTAAGGAAAGTTCCTACTCTATTCTGCTTGCCATTCACATCAATATTAGCTTGCCACCTCACGGTGATTCCTTTCTTTGTTCGCCGTCTTCTGACGCACACGCCTTTAAATCCCGATTTGTTGTTAGATTGTTTTCCTCTATTTCGCAGGGATTCAATGTTCGTTGCCATCCTTAAATTCCCTTTCCGGCAGTCGAGGGTGTCTCCATTCCGATGATCTACAACTCGTCCCTTTTGGCATCTCATAATGAACCGGTGAAGCTCCACCGTCTTTCCAGTTTCGTCTGTACGACGAGCATAAAACGCTTGGCCCCTCTTCCTGAATGACGCGAACCACTTGTAAGCACTCACGCGATCGAAATCATCGTCATCAACCAGAGCTACTTTCCCTTGCGTCAATATTATCTCTTTCATCTTTCTAACTCATGCTCGCGGCCTTCCTCGGGAACGTACAGGGGACGGTAGATTTCTGAACGCTGGGCGGATTCCTGCAGATCCACCAGCGGCGTATATTCAGGAGTCTTGGTTGGGACGGGGATCTTTGGTTCTAGAACGCGCTCGCCCTTCCTTTCTTCCATACCGTTAATCAGACTTAATGCGGACTCTCGGTCTTCCTGCTTTGGCGCCCGTTGTTCGATGATCTCAACGCAGTTGGTATATACTCTCAACCAGCTGATCGCACGCGATATCGCCGTGTGCCAAGAGCGCTGGTTGATCATGTGAGCTACGCTCGCCGGTAGAAATGGAAATACCGCTGGAGCTTCGTCGCCTTGGGAAACGTAACCTGTGAACGCGTACCCGGACCTAAGGTGAACCCCTTCCTCAACGGGGATCTGTTTTCCATTGGGCAACGTGATGTGCGAAGCGTCGATCTCTTTCGCCGTGATGACGTCACCAGTTTTCAGGCCTGCTGCCGGATACGCTTTTGTGACAAGAAACTTGTCTCCGTTCGAACTCGCCATCGTTCCCTGCTCGTAGACCGTAAAAGCTTTAGCCGCTTCCGGCGGAAGGATGCGCTCTTGTCCGCGCCTGGAGACAGTCACCTGATCGTTATCATGGCGTTCAAACGCCCAAGTTTCCCCAGAGCCGAAGCCGCCTTTGGACCGCTGATGAAACTTTACGACCATGCCGCGGGAGAACCTGGCAGGGTCTGACTTCTCGGCCTCTGAGAATTTTAGGTCTTTCAGCCATCTTATTTCGTAATCTTCTTTCCCGATATGGCCAGCTTCTTTAAGCTTCGATCGCACCTCTCTCGTGATTTGTTCGATGTGCTCGTGTGTCATCGCAATCGCCAGAGCGGGTTTCTCTTTCAGGATATGGTCCACTAAATCCCGAACAAGAGCTGCCCGAACATCCGACTCTGTGTTGTCCGTCACGAACCAATCGTGCGCTTTGATGAGATCCACGCTTTCCTTGAACCTGCCTTCCGCGGAATGCGTAACGACCTCAAGAACATCCGGATCTTTCTGGCGATAAATCTTGTGAAGGGAACGGCTCTCTATAAGACCCTCACGTAGTAGGTCAGCTACTGGATCGCCTCTGCTGATCCCCTGGAATTGCGTGGAATCTCCGACGAACACCAGCCTATTATGACTCTGTTTGCAGTGATCGAGCAGCCACTGACAATCTGCGTTGCCGACTTGGGAGAACTCGTCCACGAAGATGTAGCTGTCTTGAACATGCAGGCGAGTATTCACTTTGTACTCGGCGATATTCCACGCAGCACCTCCAGTGTGTTTCGCCAGAGCGATTGCATTTTTCCCTTTTGGCGCGAGGACCACTGGCGAATGCCCCGACAACTCTTTAATCGCAAGAGACATTTCAGCGAGCGCCCTCGATTTTCCAGCGCCGGTGTACCCATCGATGCAAATCGCGAGACTGGTCGTCCCCAAAGTCAACTGCACTGCTCCAATTTGAAACTCGTCCAAGCGTTTGTCGCGAATCTCCCAATCACCCACACGAACCAAGGGGGTATAGATCCCTTTTCCTTCAATCACAGTGTTGATGATCCTTTGTTCCTCCTCGGCTATGGCAAAAGTCGTAACCAAGCCTGGGCGTTTTGGGTTACGGGTCAGTCGAGGGTCCGTGGCGCAAAACTTCTGAATATCGTCTGCGGTCATAGCCCCTTCACAAAATGAGCAGGCAATCTTTATGAGTTCTGCCTCAGTAACTCGGCTTTTCCCCTCAAACGCATGGTGAATCGTCTGCGCCTTCGCAACTTCCGAAGTCAGGAAGTTTACGCGATCGCCGTTGCGAGCGTTTTCTTGCGTTATCTCTTCCCACCGGCCTCGCTTCATTTGCTTAGCGAGGGCCTCGTGAAACTCAGGCGTTCCCGGCTTGTGAATCCCCTCACCTTTCCCTGATCTGCACTTTTCACCCAGTTCGTCTTTGAGTTTGGCGTACTCACTCTCGACGTCGCGTTCGATTCCGTTCTTAGCCGCAGCCTCCACAATCGCCACCGCCCGGCCCATCATTTCCTTGTGCAGTTTCGCCGCCAACGCCTCGATCTCGATCGTCCGCTTGCAGAATACACGGCATTCGTCCGGGTGAAACACCGTCAACTCCATCGCCCCCTTCTCTGTCCTCCGGAATCCATACCCTTGTTCGATCAGCAACTCATTGATCCGAGCGTGATAAATCGCCTCGTGAGCTGCATGCTCGGCGTAGAGTCGCCCGAGTTCGGCTGCTTTAATTTCCTCCTCTACGCCGTCCCAAACTGCGTTGGGCAAAATGCAATGCCAATGGCGATGGGGATCAACCTGTCCGTCCACCGGGCGCCCCACCTTATCCTCGAAAACCGCCCACAACGTCTCGGGAGCGTCCCTAAGATCTTGGACATAGCCTTTCCTCACCCTTGTCTGAAGATCGCTCTCAATGGCGTCCAGACGCTCCATTAGGGCCTGCTTGGCAATGACGTACATGATCTGATCATTCGTTTTTTCCAGATACGTGGATTGCTCTTTTGTCAGACTGAACGTGCAATCCGTACCAATCCGTCGATTGGCAACCTCCCTCCGCACCTCGACCCATTTCTTGGTTACCTCATCTTTTTCCCACACCGTCTTCCAGCGTTTTTCGTTCTGGCGTTGAGTCAGGTACTCCGCCGGATTACCCGGCGTCCGGTTATTCAGCACGGCCCGAAAATCTTCCTTGGTGATCGTGCGCCCCATCTCCAGGCGATCACGCAACTTCCCATACCAGAACCCCCGTTCCTCGCCCGGCCTGTAGTAGTGCTCCAGGAAATACCTGTAAGCAGCGTCGGCATTCGTCATGCCTTTTATGCGCAGTGACATACGGTTTTTTTCGAGGTTATCTTGTGTGGTGTGGTACGGGTTACTTCAACGGGACTCAGGCTGATCCCCTTAGCCTTCGGCTAACGGAAATCAGGCTATATGTCATACCTGTGACATATCTTAGGATTTGACACAAGCTTTTTACCGACCGACTATATTTTAGCTTGTATCCTATGTCGAACCTGTGATGATTCCTCGACAAAAGCTTGTGATGAATTCAGAACCGTCTCCATCAGTACGAAAACCTTTTCAGTCAAAACTCGTGCCTCACTTGGAGGAGATCGCACGGCTTCGAAACGAGAAACCTCAGCCGAAAAGCTACAAGCAGATAGCGGCAATCCTTCTCCAAAAATACAAGATCAAGATCAGCCCCAACTCGATCTGGAGTTTTGTTCGAGCGCGCTCCATTGGGCGGCAAAGAAGAGCCAAGTACACCATCGACGAAAATTTAATACCCCACGATTTGCCGTCACCCGCAACTTCCCCCACTGAGGACGTCGACGCCAAAAAAGAAGAAGGACCAGAATCCTACGAACAACGACTCGAAGAGATTAAAAACAAACCAAAACCAAAGATGAAAACTTATAATGACTAAAACACCACGAGTTACCTTGGCTTTAACTGCAGGAGGGCGGGGAGGGAATGGAAAAACCACTACTCTCGTCGCAATTGCGGACTACCTGGCGTCCAAAGGCATTAAACAAACCTTGATTGATTGCGATACCGAGAACGCCGGCCAGCCCACATGCTTCAGCCACTGGTTAGAAGGAAAAGGAAACACTCTCAATCTGCGACTGCCGGATGATCGCGATCGACTGCTGACCGACTCAGCAGAATGTGGATCGCAGTTTGTTCTGGCCGATTTGCCGGCCAACTCCACGGGAGATATCTCCCGGTGGCTGCAAGAAGTAGCCACGGTGGAACTTATTCGCGAGCTGGGATTAAATATCATCGCCATTGGGTTAGTGACTCCAGAATTAGGGGGAGCCCGTTCCGTTGTGCAGTGGGTTCGGACACTTGGCGATCGCGCCCGATATCTTGTCGCCCTAAACCGAATTGATTACGAAATCGTCCCAGGTCCTGTTGAAAAGGTATTTGCTGAATGGTTCGAAGGGGCTCTCCCAGATCTCGTCCCTAAAGTGGTGTCCTCTGATCGCATACAAACGATTGAAATCCCCAATATGGAAGCTCACGGAATGGATGCTTTAAGATCTCTTGGAAAACTTCCATCAAAAGCTGTGCTTAAAGATTCTCCGCTCCACTTGCTGCACAAGCAGAGGATTAAAACGTGGAGAGATCGCATCTTTACACAACTGGATGCCACAGGACTCTTCACTGCCAAGGACACCAAAGAGACTGTTCCGGCATGAATGACAACCGACTGGTGACCTACGATACTGCCGTGGCCGAACTCCCGGAATTGCCGGAGGTCTGGCGCCGATCGGTTTACCAGTCGGCGGCCCAAGTCGGGCTGACGGAGACCGATCCGCTCTGGTGGTTCCTAGTCGCGCAAGCTAAACAGTTGCACTCTTTTCTGGCAGAGTTGCCCGCGACGAAGGTCCCTGCCACCAACGGTGTTTTGAAGTCTACCCAACTCGAGGCGATCACGGTCAGTCTGAAAGCCCTCCCGGGTCGTGACGATGTTGCGTCAAAGAAGGATCTGGCAGCACTTCAAGAGGAGATCCGCAAAGCAAAGCCAGATACTGATTTAAAGCCTGTCTTGAATGATATTCTCCATACCCTTCAAAATGAGACCCGGCGCCGAGACGGTGATGGGCCCCTGATGAAGTGGGCCAAACGCGCTGGGATCGCTCTTGCCGCTGCTGTCCTGACTTATTTCTTTGGCCACTGGCAGGCGGATCAACAGTCCAACGCTCGATTGCTGGATGCTCTCAAACAATCTTCAAGCCTCAGCTTAACAAACGTGCTGCGCTCGGGTGGGGGCAACCTTGAACCGACGCGCGTCGACCGCGCTGATGGCAAAACCGTGGATGGAATCTTGGTCCGCGGAGGAACATTCAAACTCGATTATCCAGTACTGTATTCCGACAACTCTGTCCGGATCCCGCTCAAGCCGTGATCACTCTTCCCTGGCAACGCAAACCCAAGGCTGTCGCCGGCCGCTGGCCTCTTGACCTGGAGATCTGCAACTTTTCAGGCAAGCCGTGGACACTCGAAGACGCCTACCAGGGACTTTTAATTCTGGGTAGTACGGGCAGCGGCAAAACTTCGGGCCCCGCCGCAGGCTTCTCACGCAAGCTCTTGGAACATGGCTTTGGTGGGCTGGTTTTGTGCTACGAAAAGGAGGAAAAACACACTTGGGTGCAGCGCATGCGGGACGCCGGCCGGGAAGCGGACATCCGGATATTCGGCCTCGACCAGCCGTGGCGACTGAATTTCTTGGGCCACGAATCAAAGCAGGAAGCGAGCGGACTCGACGCGATTGATAACCTCGTAAATTTGTTGCTGAACGTCTGTAGCCCGCACAGGACGCCACCGACAGGCAACGATTTGACCTGGTTCACGCCTCAAAAAAAGGCTCTCATCAGATCCTCGCTCAGCTTGCTGCTCCTGGCGGAAGAGCCTTTGACACTCAAGGCGATCAGCCGGCTTCTCCAATCCGCACCCAAGACGGTGGAACAAGGCATAGACCTGGAATGGAGGAAGACCAGCTACTTTTACGATCTGTTCAGAAGGGCGTTAGCCAAGAATCCGGATCACCCCGAGTTAACGGAAGTTCACGATTACTGGTTCCAAATCCGAGCTGCCATGGCGGACAAGAACCGGGCTCCGATAGATGCCGAGTACGCTGGCCTGGTCAGCGGCCCGCTCAGCCGCGGAAATATGGCCGCGCTATTCTCAAACGAGACCAACCTAACGCCCGATGACTGTTTTGGTGGCAAGGTAATCATAGTTGATCTGCCCGTTTCCGTGCATGAAGAAGCGGGACAATATTGTGCGTTAATCTGGCTGGTAAGCTTCATGCGGGCGGCCATGAGGCGAGTCTACAATCCTCCATGCGACCGGCCCGTTTTTGTCTTCGCCGACGAATCGAATTTCTTCTCGACAGATCACGATGCAAATTTCTTCAGCACGTGCCGGAAACACGGAATCTGCAATGTTCGATTGGCGCAAAATTTACCGGGCTTCATTAAAAGCTACGGGGGAGGGGAACAAGCGAAGCTGGGCGTCAATCAAGCGTTGGGGAACTTGGTGACGAAGCTATTCTTAAGGAATGACGAACCTGACACCAATGCGTGGGCTTCCCGGCTTATCGCGAAAGAAACTATTTTCCGCCCGTCGCTGTCGAGCTCGGCCACCGGAGGGTCATCCGTGTTCAGTACGAGCATGGCCGAGGTGGAGTTGCCGAGCTGCAGCGAGAAAGAATTTCTGACTCTGCGTAATGGCGGGAAAAAGAACAATTACACCGTAGACGGGATCTTGTTCCAGGCTGGAAGGCTCTGGGACGGGGAACGCTGGATCACGGCTCAATTTCCGCAATCCAGGTAGTGTCATTACCGCAGGCACTCGCTCAAACGCGCCAGAATCGAATCCTGGAGCGTTTTTATCTTTCGATTTCTCGCGTTTGCTCGTGTTCCCGCGCTTCACGCACTACTGAGCGCCACTCCAATTCCAAAGCGGACGGCTGTCTGTTGAGCTGCTTTTCGGCCATGTCGGCCAGGCGTAGGTGAAGGTCTAAGAGACGCTCCTTCGAATTAATTGGATTGGCGCGGGGTTCTAATTCTGACCAGTGGATATCGTCGCACATAATTTTAACTGAATTTTCCTGTTCTAGGTTTTCGCTTCTTCTGAAATAATCGCATCTGGCCTTCCAAGGCGCCGATCCGCGGGCCGCACATCCGAGCAATCGTTGGAGTAAACGGGACGCCCGCAGCGAAGAACATGACGGCCGCCGCGAGTGCACTCAGTATCTGCGCAGCCTGCGGGATCTTTAACCCGGCCAGGATTGGAAACCATCCGTACAGAATGGACGCGATGCCGTATAGGCATTCATCGAACACCGGCACGTGATTCACCGCGGCAAAGTAACAGCCGATCCCAAAAAGGAAGGCGAAGATCGTCAGGAAGCTAGTAGCCTCGCGGAGTGGGGGAGAAGCTGGGGAAGGGGAATCGTTCACGAACCCACCAAGGTGCATTTGTTCGCCCGTCGATCATATTGGAGAACGCCACGGACAGGGCGTCCGCCATTAGCGAGCATAGCTTTCGATACGGCTCCGCCTAGAATTCGCATCGCACTGTTACGAATTGGTCGAGCACCAAACTTTTCTGAATAACCCTGGCGTTGAATGAAGCCACACACTCCATCGCCCACAGTTAGTTCGTGCCCGCGGCTATTGATAATCGCCAGACATTTTTCCATGTGCAGTTTGGCGATCTGCGTCAGATCATCATGAGAAAATTTGTTGAACGAGGCAATCAGATCAAAGCGTCCGACAATCTCAGGGCGCATCTCGGACTCCACCGCTGTCTCGGTGCGGTCAACGACTGTCTCCCGATCCATGCTTCTAGAAGCCATCAGCACTCTGGAACCAATGTTGCTCGTGGCGAAGACAACGAACTTGGACAGGTCAAGAGTTTGTCCATTTCCCACGGTTAAGCGGGCCGCGCTCAGGATCTGCAACAGAATGTCTAATACCCTTGCTTCCGCTTTCTCCAATTCATCAAAGAGCAAGACCCCGCGGCAAAAAGATTTCCGATAAGAACTCTCGAACAAGCCTATATCCTTATCTCCGATCAGCCTATCAACACTGGACGGCG
>Ga0210405_10006399_pt1 | contig 10518 bp, 9 predicted proteins | sample IncBWH11MmetaG_FD_155492 | JGI IMG/M metagenome (GOLD analysis project Ga0210405, IMG submission 155492) | Forest soil microbial communities from Barre Woods Harvard Forest LTER site, Petersham, Massachusetts, United States - Inc-BW-H-11-M | ecosystem: Environmental > Terrestrial > Soil >... | reverse complement strand
GAACTTGATGCTGACAGCCGGGCTGAAGGTTGTCTTCTCTGCCCACCAGGCAAGCGCGTCAACTGCGCCGTGGCCGGCGGGATAAAAGCTCGGAGTGGGGTACCGGCGCTCGAGCTCGCGCATGATCAACTGGCTGTCGCAATAGATATCCGCGCCAATCTGCAGAACCGGCGTCTTGCGATAGCCTCCCGTCAGCGCCGTCAGATTCGGGTTCGGCATGATGACGGGAAGCTCGACCGATGCCCAGGCAAGGCCCTTGAGGCCAAGCCCGGTCCGAACTTTCTCCGCATAGGGAGAAGTGTCGTAATGGTGCAAGATGATGTCGGTCATGGGAGGGACCCTTGAGCGTGATGATGCGATCCCCTCGATATCAGCCGCGGACGCGTGACCAGCAAGCGATGGATTTGGTCGCCAAATTTAGCTGAGCTAAACTCGCGCCATTGCGAATTCACCCTTGTACCGCCGATGAATTCGGTCACGGCGGCAGCGACAGGATCCGGTTGCTCGACGATCACGAAATGCCCGGCGCGAGGGATATCGACAACTTGCACTCGCTCGCCCAACTGATCCCGCAGCGCGTGTCCATTGGCGGGCGGGGCGACGATGTCATCGAGACCTTGAATCACCAAGAGCGGAGCGTTGCCGCCGGTCCACCATTCGTCCCGTGGCACTCCTTGGCTGGTCGTCAGGTGCGCAATGTGAACCTGCGGCCAGCACTCGACTGACGTGAGGACGCTCGGATCGGAGGCCGGAGATAGCCAGCGCGCGCCGAGCGCGACGCATTCCAGCCCCGTCAGCTTGGTCGGTGGTGCGTCTCGGAACCCAGAGCCCAACGGTGTTGGAGGGCCAATCAAGCCGCCCGCCGCGATAAGGATGACGCCGCGCACCATCGCAGGACGGTCAGCCGCCAAGCAGCGGGCGATCCGGTTACCGAAGGCGTGACCGAGGATGTGAACGGGGCGGCACTGGAGGGCCTCAAGAACTCCGGCAACGTCCGCGGCAAGATCGTGAAGGGTCGCGTTGTCCAGCGGCCCCCGGCTGTCTCCGACGCCCCGCATGTTGATGGCAATGATCTGCAATCCGGGAAAACGCTCTCCAAGGCGTTGCAGATAGCGCGTGCTGCACCCAGCGTTGGCGAGCACGACAAGCGGATCACCCGATCCGTTGACGGTGCATTCCAGGCTTGCCGCACCAACACCGATTGTTTGAGTCTGCGCCAACCTGAGCCTCCGTATCTCGTCCTTAACGAGGTGCTTTCTCTCGGCCAAAGATAGCGAGGGCGTTGGAGCATTGCTCGCCGGAACGGGACTCCATCCCTGATGGCACTCCCGGGTGTCCCCACAGCATGGTATGATCGCGCGTGATGTCACTGGATTTTGCCGAATGTGATCGTGCGCGTGTGGCGCGTGATCCCAGCTATGACGGTCGGTTTTTCACCGGAGTCCGAACCACTGGCATTTATTGTCGACCCGTCTGCCCCGTCCGCCCGGCAAGGTCGACAAGCGTCCGGTTTTTTCCGTCCGCTGCGGCTGCGGAGGCGGCGGGGTTTCGGCCTTGTCTGCGGTGCCGTCCCGAGACGGCGCCGTTTTCCAACGCGTGGATCGGAAGCCGTGCAACCGTCGAGCGCGCGGTCCGGCTTATCGTCGAAGACGGCGCTCTCGACGGGGAGGGAGCGTCGGTCGAGAAACTTGCCGAGCGCCTCGGCATGGGGCGCCGTCAACTTGCTCGCCTATTCGCCCGACATTTAAAGGCCAGTCCCAGCGCGGTAGCGCGCACAGCGCGCGTCCAACGGGCGAAACGGCTCATCGATGAGACCGATAGGTCGATGGCGGAAATAGCTGTTCTCGCGGGTTTTGGCAGCCTCCGGCGCTTTAATGCCGTGTTCGCGGAGGTTTATAGACGAGCCCCCACGGAAATCAGGCGGGGCCGAGGTTCGAGCCGAATACGCCATGAAGTCGACACGGTATGAAGTCGACACGGTCGGAGGAAACGCGGATGAGCGTACTCGGCGACTAATATAAGTGCTGGTGCCGCAAGAGGGATTCGAACCCCCGACCCCATCATTACGAATGATGTGCTCTACCAGCTGAGCTATTGCGGCTTACCGAAGTATTTCAAGTACTTAAGGCATTTCGCGCAAGGCACTCAAACCTCTTAGGCACTCTCTAGGCGCCAAAACTCCGAAACGCACCAAGAACGCCTATAGCACGCTCTTAAGCCGGTCGAGTAGGGCGGCCTCTCGTCGCGACAGCCATCAGCCGACCAGCTCCTTGCTTATCGCAGCAGGACGCGCGCTCACTGCAGAGGGCTTCGCATGTCGGACATAATATCCAAGGATCGGGCTCAAAATTGTTTTGGCGACGGCGCGGTGGGTTATGGCGTCACTTGCAGCGGTCTCCTGTGCCATCCGGGATCGCGTTCGCCAGCCACGGCGGCACGTCGCCGTCCTGCCAGATGCTGCGGCTGGATTGATACCAGGCCGAGAGTAACACCTTCTGTACGCTGGGATCTCGGAACGTGGTTTCCCATTCGATTTGATCGCCCCGTCCGAGCGTGCCGCGTTGCACGCCGACCCAGAGCTGCTTGGCATCGGCATAATTGCACATGGTCACGCGCAAGCGCAGACGGCCCACACGATCGGCCTCGGTGGCTCCCGCGCCGGCCCATTCGCCGAGCAGTCCGAGCGCGGCGACGGCTGCCGCACCGGTGGACGGCTCAGGGGGCTGAGCGGTCTTGGGGACCGGCCGCCGCCCAGGAAGCCCGCGCAGCTCTATCAGACGGTTGGTCAGGACGCGCAGCTCGTCCCAGCTCGCCGGCAACCGTCGTACGGTCACGGTCTGGCCCGCGCCTTCCGGCTCCGGAATACCATCCGGCAGCACGAGCACGCGCCGCTGCGCGACCTCGGACGAGGGCTTCAATGCACCCTGCTGCAGGTGCAGCACGCGAATGGGCGGCCTGCCGCTGATGCTGTGCGGCACCACCTGGGCGCCGTAGGGGCGGAGGGTGTCGATTTCCTGCTGCGTGGGCTCCAGGATCGTGAGTCCGCGGCGCAGCTCGCGCCCCTCATGGCCGCCAAGCTGGTTCGGCGCGTTCTCGACGCCCGCGGTGCCGGACTTTACTTCCAGGTTGACGAAATCGATGGTGCGCCCTTCGGGCGAGAGCACGACGCCATCGGTGACCTTGGTTCCCAAGCCGCGCCCGCCGAGCTTCTCCGGTTCGCTCTGGAAGCGGTAATCGCGGATTCGATTGCCGGGTATGAACAAGGCCTTGGGATTGGTCTGCCGCAGCTCGCTTTCAATCTGGCGGCCGACATAGCGCGCCGCCAAGGCCTCGGCGACCTCACCCTGCACATCTGTGGCGCGCGGATTGTCGGCCTGCAGGGCATCCGCCACGTAGCGGAGATCGCCGGCTGGCACGTCGAGAAAACGGTCGACATAGTCGTTGGAAGCGCGCCATCGCGGCTGGCGCACAGCCGTCGCATCCGTCTCAGTCCGCAGCGAATCCGGAAGCGGGACCTCGCCGCCGGTGAGACCGCCGGTGGCGAAGGCCATAAGACCAGCCTTGAACTGCTCGTACCCGGGGAGCGACAGGACATACTGCTGGGGTGAAGGTTTGGCGTTCCCGATGGTCTCCGTCGCTTCGCTGTGCGGCAGCCCGACGTGCACCGAGCGGTCCTTGGCGCTCTCCTGCATCTCCTCGTTCAGTTTTGCGAGGTCGTCGGTCGCAAAGAGGTCGTTTTTCAAAGTCTCCAGCCCCTCGAATTCCTTGATCAGCTCCGACCATTCCACTGCGGCCCCGAAGGGATTGATGTCGGCCACTGGCGGATCTTTGGCGAGGTAGGCCCGGGCCGCCAGCACGATTCGTTCGGTCGTGCGAGGCTCATCCACGATCTTGTTGATCCGCGCCGCGGCGACTCGCCAAGGCTCGAGCGGATCCAGCTTGAAGGAAAACCGCGCAGTGGAGCCATCATCCGGACGCGACGCGATGCGGCCCGCGTCCGATCCCTCCATCAGGTAAAGGCCCCGGAACGCCGAGAACCTGGCGTCGTTCCATTCGGCGATATTCACCGCAAACGAGAGATCGGCGCTGGCGCCGGGGCTCAGCTCGATTCGCTTCTCATCGAGCAGTTCCGAGCCGTTCGGCCAATCGGCACCATCCATCAACGCATATACCCGGATCGGCTCGTCAACGAACTGCGCGGTGCGGCCGCGATTGCGAACGGACAGGGTTACGGCGGGCCTGCGGTAGTTGGTGAAAATCCGCCATGCCTGGCCTTCGCGTTTTTCTGCATCCAATTCTCGCGCTGCGGCAAGAGTCATGTGAAAGAGCGTGCGGGCCAGCCACACGGCACGCTCGTGCATGAACTCCAGCAGGCGCCACTTATCTATTACTGGAGATTCGGCAACAGGTGCGCCATTGGTCAGCAGACGAATCGTAAACGGCTTCCGCTCTTCATACAGCGAGCGGCGGACGTAGGTCGGCCCCCCGGGCGTGCCGCTGGCCGAGTCATACTTGCCTTCGAAGAGCGCGTGCAGGTCGAGCGTGAACCAGCGCCCATTGGAGAGCGCGTTTGGCTTCATGGAACGAACGTTCACGTTCAGCGATTGTTCGACCGTGCCGTCCCGCATCAGCTGAACCTGGATCATTCCTGCGGTGAGGACCTTGGCGTCGAGGTCGACCGACGCATGTCCCTTCTCGTTGAAGAAAAACCGCGGCAGCACCGGGTCGGCGACGAGCGGCGGAACGGGATCGTCGATGAAACCCTCGTGCTTGACGTTTTCCAAGACGAGCGGACGAAACATGTACCAGGGCTGGTACGGGGGAAGCCCTTCGTGAACGACGCAACCCTCGTCTAGCCGCGTGTTGTGCCAGAATCCGACGGCATCGCTGGAGTTGTTGCCGAGGGTGAGCTGAAGCGTGTCCCAGAAATCCCACTTGTCTTGGCACTTGTCCTTCAGGGTCGGCTCGTAGTGCAGATGCATCTGTCCGGAGAGCATGCCCTTGTCGCCGAGAGTGAGGCGCAAGCTTTCATCGCCGACGGCAAACCCGTAGCTCTTCGCCGCATCGGAAACAGTCTTGAGCACGGCGATGACCTTACCGTTGCGGTGCGTGACGGTATGCACATTGCCGGCCATGTCCTCCCACAGGCCGGTCAGGTCGACGCTCTCAGCTCGAGCCGGCGCCGCTGCGAACCAGAGAATCGCCAACGCGAATGGAAAAGCTTGCTTCACCTTCAGTGGAGCGTAGCGCATGACGGACTGTCTCCTGCTCCCAGACTGCTTCTGTTCGGCCGTCCTGAGCTGCATCAGGCTCACGGCGGCGGTCGTCCCGGACCGCCTCCGAAGCCGCCCGCATTGGCGAATGTCGGCGACGCATCGGTGACCACGGGAGACCAGTAATTCTTCAGCGCGCCGCGATACCAATCGCCACCTATTCCGCCGCCCCACTTCGCGTGGTGCCGGGCGATCTTCTCGCCAAGCTCTTCGCGTTTCGGGTCGTTCCGATCAAGCTGGCCAAGAAGGGCGGTCATAGCACTGACTTCGATGAGAGCGTCAAAGGACCTGCGAGTACTGGCCTCGTCCTCGGCAATCGCCTGAGCAAAATCGTCACTCCGGAACGCAAGTTTGTAGAGCCCCTGCTTGTAGCCCTCCAGGAATTCCCCGTTCACAGCAAGGGCTATTTCCAACCCTCGCAGATAATTGGCGACGGCATCGCCAATCCAGTCTGTCACCAGCCACCAGCTAATCTCGCCCGTTCCCCCCACGGCAGAGAACGCCGCCCGTGCTCGCTCTACGAGGGGAGATCCCGGTTCACATTGCGACAGAGCGCCTCGCGGCCCCGGGCTCATGACCACGACACACCCACCATAGTCGCGCGCCAGGTCGGCATAATAGGTTTCGAGTCGGGACTTCGCTCGGCTGTAAATCTCATCTGAATATTCGACCGCGCGCTTGGAATCGTAAAGCTCTCCGCCCGACGCGAGCTGTGCCCAAAGATGCTGCAGCCTGGCGGACTGCTCAGGCGACAGCGCCTTGGTCTCGGCCCAAGTCGGCGAAGCGAGCAGCAGGGTCGCCATCGCGATCGCGCGTGGCAGGCGAACCGTTCCCCAGCGCGTCATTCCCTCTCCGATGCGATGCGCATCCGCAGGAGATGAGTCAGGGCCGCCTGGGCCGCGCGGCAGAGATTGTTGATGCGCACTCTTTCCTTGGAGACGACCGGCGGCTCGTTGAAATAGGCGATGTCCCGCAGCAGGGGATCGGCGCGCAAGGTGCGCAGCGGCTGCGGCGAATTCACAGAGACGATATCGGGCAGGCTGCGGATCGCCGCCACGCTCGCCGCCGCCGTGATGCGATCGACGAGGTACTTCGCTTCCGCCCAGTATTCGGCGGGAAGCAGACCGTCGACAGTCTGCCGCACCGTGTTGATGAAACCTAGCCTCGACACCGCCGTCATGGCGGGCAGTCTAGACCGAATGTTGCCGACATTAGAAGCGCAACCTCGAGCGGCGGAGAACGGAGGCGATGTCGTCGCGCAAGGTCATCGGGTTCGTCGGCGGGATGAAGGCGCCGTCGCGGGGGCACGGCGTGAGTATAGGGCGCCGCGTGCACGCACAACAGGCGTTGGTCAGCCCGTACAACGAAGCGGCCAATGGTTGATAATTTCTGTCCCGCCGATTTCAAAGGGCTATCGGGTGAACGGACCGAGAACAAACCCGTTAGCTACGCCCTGGCAACACCCTTCCATAGCAACTGCGCACAGCAGGGTCGAGTAGGGTGGCGGCCCGTGGACGGCAAGCCGGTCCCGATACGGCGGGAATGAACTCGTTCACTCCGGAGAGCGGCGACCTCGCCTTGCCGGCATTGTCGCGCGTTGGCTTGGATTCTGGAGCAGCTCTACGAGGAGACGGGAACTCTGCAGAGAAGCATCCGCAGCCGGATGCGAGTCCGTGCGGCCACGATCAGCGATACCCTTCGCAGGCCGCGCATCTTCCACCGCGGGGGCTCGGGATCTTCGACCCGCTCGCAGAATATGAGAATGGCAACCGCAGCCATCGCGGCCAAATGGCCCTCAGGCAGCAGCATCGCAAACAGCATCAGCGCACTGCAAGCTCCGGCACACCATATGCCGTGCCTCAATCCGAAGCGGAGTGCGTCGAGATCGGCCTCCAGTCCAAATGCCGCAATGGGGCGGTTGTCGTGACAACGATTGAGGCAGCGCTGCTTGAACGGAGACGCCTGCCAGACGAACGCGATAAGCGCCGAAACTGCCGCCGGAATGTACGACTGCGGCGCCAACGCCAACGCCGCAAGCTTGATGCCCGTGAGCAGTGCTCCACACGTCATCCACACGGCGCCATAACCGGCCAGGAACAATGCAATCGACCGCGCCCGGCGGCGCGCGAAACTGCTGAACCGGACGTGATGGATCGCGGGAATGAGCAGCGGGGACATCATTGCAACCAGCATGAGTGCCCACGCTGCGGCGACAGCAGCAGGCGGGTTCATGGCGAGCAACAGGGAGAGCGACCCGGGCATGGTCGCCACGCCGTTGTCCGTGCATAGGATATCCGCGTGCAGGTGCAACCCGGATAGCCCGGCGGCGAGCACAGTCCACGCAACTGCGCTCGCCGCGAGAACCGGGTAGCGGACCCGCGCGACTTCGCGGGCGAAGTCAATCACCGGGGCGATCCGCCCGCGCCGCCCTGGCGGTAAATGCTGATGCGTCCCACCGTAATGGGCTTGCTTTCAGGAATGGAGCTGTTCGGCACAAGGCTCACATTCAGCGTATCGAGATCGAACGATTGGCGGAGATGCAATTCGTCGATCACCTTGGTGATGTCGAGCGTGAAGTTCAGGCCTTTGCCGCCGTGTTTCCCGTCCTTGGCGCTCGCCTGACGCAAGCCGAACAGCCCGATGCTTCCGGCGTGAAGCTTTGGGTACTGGCCGGGCTTGCCGCCCTCGGGCAGATTTATATAGACGCTGAGAGCTGCCCCGGTCGTTCCGACGATATTGTCCAGCCGCAGGAAAACACGGTCGGGAGGTGCATTCACCGAAGCGGCCGCAAGGCTCGCCGCTACCTTGCGCCGGACCCCGGTATCGAGCCGGACGGCGGCGCGGGCGCCTGACCCCTTCACCGCGACAGCCGCCTGCGTCGCGCCCATCAGTTCCACTTCGGGCGGCACAGTAGGCCCTCCTCCGGCACCGGCTGCGACGGGAGCGGCGGGAGCAGCGCGCAGGGTCGCCAGTCGGCTCGAGAACGCCTGGGCCGCGGTAACCAAGCCCGCTGGAGCGCTCATGTCCTGATAAGTATAGTTCAGTTTACTGAAGTCGCCTACGTCGCCGGGGGTAAAAAGCCACCACGCGCCATCCTTGGGCATCTCGAAGTCCGACTGGCCGTTGGTTGTCGGGCCCTGAAGCCAATTTAGCTGAGTGGGGTTGCTGTTTCCCATCGTGACGTTCCAGATCGCCCACAAACGGTCAATCTCCCCGTGGTGCAGGTAAAAAATGGGGTCGAGCCCGGCCATGTCTGGATCGCACATGAGTCCCTGCTCGCCATTGTTTTGGTCGTTCCCCTGGAAGTTGCCAACGTAGACATGCACTAGGTTGTGCGGATTATTCTCCAGATCCCCGAAATCTTGACCCGGATGGTTGAATCCGGTCTGCGGGCCGCCGAACTCAGTATCCCCGGTATAGGTCGTGTCCGACATGCATTGCAAAGTCGCGACTCCGGATGCGAAATCCGATTGGGGATCCTGCGGATTGGCGGCAATGCCGGCTTCGGTCGGGACAAAAATGACGCCGTCGCCATTCGGGCCGTACCGGGCAGCCACATACAGCGGATTCGCAGAACCCGGAATGTCCGGCGGCACATTGGCCGGCAGGTTGGCAGCAGATGGGAAATTCTGTTCCATGAATGCCGGCGGAATATTGAACTGATTGGCAGGATTCGTTCCGAAATAATCCCAGTACGGTAGCGCCCAAGTGGACGGGCCGCCGCGAGCAACAATGTCCGCGCGCACTTGGTTCTCCAGGGCGATCAGGTATCCGCGGTGCCATGGCGGAAAGTACCAGGTACCGTGCTGGCATTGGTTCCACCCCTTCAGGTCCGGGGGCGGCGACGGTACCTGCGGCGGAGCAGTGATGCTGTCCCAGGCCTGCACGTTGTCGCCGTGAATCGCGCCGAAGTACCACCAGCTCTTCGTGTCGGTTATATCGCGTTTCATCATTTCGCCCACGCCGATCGCGTACCAAAGAAGATCTGGATTACCCGCGAGGGTGCCGCCGTTATTCCATGCGTTATTTCGTGTATATGTCGCTGCCATCTTCCCCTCCGGGTTTTACGAGCCCTGCCTGATGCCGTGCCCGCTTGATGCGAAATTTTATTCTTTGGAGATAATTTTATAGAAATACAACACCGAGTGGAGCACCCAAACAGACGAGTGTCAAGTGGCAACACGCAGCCAACGCAGCCACGCGGCCATGCAGCTCGAGCTGTCCGCAACGCTCCAGTCGCTACTTCGCCTTGGTCACCTTATCGAAGAAGCCGCTCGGTTTCGCGCGCGCCCGACTCGACCGGCATGGCGTCGCGTAGGTGTTCCACGATTACAACCGGCCGCACGTTCCGCGCTTCGCCGCCGAACGATCAGCCGGATCTCAGCGAGACCAAGGCGATCGCGCTGATGGCCGCACAGCCATTTTAGGACTATGAGGAGCTATGAACCAAACAAAAAACTTATTACGAATGATGTGCTACCAGCTGAGCAATTGCGGCGTTTCGCAGGGCTGGAAGCGAAGCTGCTACGTAAGCTTCAGGATCGTCGCAAGGGCCCCGATCCCCACTACCAGCATGGCGCCGAGCCGCACGGTCAGCCGCAGCGCGAGCGTATCGAGCGCCAGCGCTAGATCCTGCTTGGTGACAAGTTCGGCCATGATGGACCCTTGTACCTTTCCTTGAACGGAAAGGGAACACCGAGCGTCCCCGCGTTGCCGATACGCCGTGCCTTGGGGGCCAACTCGCCGATGAAAACGTGAGTATCGAAGAGTTCGATTTTCATTGCAGCCGCAGAATGCGCTATGTCTTGTCCCGCTGTAGACACCAATCAAGATGAGTAGAAAAACTTGCTTCCACTGATCAAATGTCCTACGATCATCATTGGCGAGGATTAGGATTACCCTCACGCCGCGAGCACGCCGCGAGCACGCCGCGAGCTTATGTTGGCGGTCATTTTAATGGCCTTGCCGCTGTTCATCAATAGTAGATGTTGGCCAGATCGTTGCTCACTTTCTCCATAGATCGCTGCTCACTTTCTCCATAAGGTTGGCTCATGGGAGGTGATATGAGTCGCCGTCGCACTATGACCAGTAAACCAGCGAAAACGCAGCACAGCAGCACGACGAAGCCCAGGCGCACGAGCGAGCTGTCCTCGCTTGCCCGGACGGCCGTGGCGCAACTGCCCTCCCGGATGCCAACGGGAAACGGATTTGGATATGCCGTTGTCGATGCGACGAGCGGAACCTT
>Ga0210405_10006396_pt1 | contig 10521 bp, 9 predicted proteins | sample IncBWH11MmetaG_FD_155492 | JGI IMG/M metagenome (GOLD analysis project Ga0210405, IMG submission 155492) | Forest soil microbial communities from Barre Woods Harvard Forest LTER site, Petersham, Massachusetts, United States - Inc-BW-H-11-M | ecosystem: Environmental > Terrestrial > Soil >... | reverse complement strand
ATGGTCGGCCATCATCTTTATGGTGACTTCGATCACGCTCTCGGTTTTCGCTTCGCGCCATGCTGGTACGAACTCGGTGCTGCAGGGAGTCAAAGCCGCGCCGGCCAAATCACAACCGGTGAAACCTGCTGCGCCACCTGCGACGCCTCCAGCTCCGGTACCGCAGAAGTAAGTCGTTGGTCGTTCGTCCTCGGTAGTTAGTCCATACATGGCCGATCGCTTAGCCAACGACGAACGGCCGACGACCAACGACAAACCCTCATGATCCACGAAATCCTTCCCGTCGGCCCCTTGCAGTGCAACTGCTCCATTATCGGAGACGAGTCCACGCGCGAAGCCATGGTCATCGATACCGGCGATGAAATCCAAAGCATTCTCGCGCTGGTTCGCAAGCACAACCTGCAGGTAAAGCAAATCGTCGTGACGCACGCGCACATCGACCACGTGGGCGGCGCTATGAAACTGCGGGCGGCAACCGGCGCGCCAATTCTGCTCAATCAGAACGATTACGATCTGCTCAAGATGCTCGATATCCAGGCCTCATGGATCGGCGTGGCGTCTCCGGGCAAAGTGGAGATTGATCAGAGCATCGGACAGGCCGATACGGTCAAGGCCGGCTCGCTGGCGGCGAATGTGCTTTTCACTCCAGGCCATACCGAGGGAAGCATCTGCCTTTATTTCCCCGTCGAGAAGAAACTGATCGCCGGCGATACGCTGTTTGCAGGCAGCATTGGCCGGACTGATTTGCCCGGCGGTTCTTTCGAGAAAATCATCAAGTCGCTGCACGACAAGCTGCTCGCCCTGCCGGATGAAACCGTCGTCACGCCCGGCCACGGTCCCCAGACCACCATCGGCGAAGAGCGCGAGAACAATCCTTTCCTGAAGAACTAGCTCAACACAAAAAGGTGCCTGTCGGCGCGCGCCTTGCCAAGTCTTGAATCTGCGCGGACGGGCGCGTATAACACCCTTGGCAACCTTTATGCCTAAGGAGCTGGTACTTTCTTGCGGTTAATTAAGATGGATAGCGACCGGCTAGATTCGGAGTCGCGCCAGTCGATGTGAAGGGACCGCAATGAATATCATCTCATCCCATCGAACTGCCAAGGCGGATCCGCCGACCTTTATGTCAGTCGGATCGCTGATTCCTTCACGACTGCGCCACCAGCATCTCGAACACCGCGAAGCGATTGCCGTCCGTTCGTGCCGGCACATCGGGCTGCCCCTTTTTTATGCCGCGGAGGTGCGCCATGGCCAGCGCCCGTAGTGGCCCATTCTTAGGCAACGCGAAGCCCGATTCCACGTTCAACACCGTGATCCTAGCCTGCCTCGTTGCAGCGCTGTCCTACCTCGCTGCAAGGTTGGGAGGAGTACTCACCCTGCATCCCCAAACGCTCTGTCCGCTTTGGCCGGCTTGCGCGCTGCTGGTGTCCATTCTGCTGCTGGTGCCGCGGAGGATCTGGCCGATCCTCATTCCTGCGTCCTTTGCGGCATTTGTCGTTTATGACTTTCAGACAGGCCTCTCGGTTGGTTCAGCGGTTTGGCTTATCCTGGCCGACACGGTCGAAGTTCTGATCGCCGCTTTGGGTGTTAGTTATTCCTTCGACGGTGTGCCTCGGCTCACAAGCGTGAAGGCTCTGGCTAAGTATTCATTCTTTGCGGTCATCCTCGCGCCCGTCGCTGGAGCATTTGTTGGCGCTGTCGCCTTGAACGGAGACTATTGGATTAATTGGAGAGTCAGTTTTTTTTCAGAGGCATTGGCATTCCTCACTCTAACTCCCGCAATCTTGAGTTGGGCCGGCGAAGCGCGAGCATGGTCGCACAAATCACGCGCCAAATATCTGGAAGCCACCGTGCTGATCGCTGCGTTAGTTCTTCTCGGATATTTTACCTTCATCGCTTCCGGAAAAAACACTCCACCGGCGCTGCTCTATTCTCTAGTCCCATTTCTGCTCTGGTCCGGTTTGCGTTTCGGAGCGACGGGAGTTTCCAGTTCGGTGATCGTAGTTGCTTTTCTGTCAATTTGGGGCGCAGTTCACGGCCGTGGTCCCTTCACCGGATCCACGCCGCTCGATAACGTGCTATCACTGCAGCTGTTCTTGTTGTTCGCCGCCACGCCGTTTATGGTTCTCGCGGCCCTCGTAGAAGGACAGAAACAGGCCGATGAGGCTCTACGAAAGAGCGAAGAACGGCTTCGTCTGGCAGTTCAGGCCGGGAAGATGTTTGCCTATGAATGGGACGCCACCACCGATCTGATCGTGCGCTCGGCGGAGAGTGCCCAGATACTCGGAGTGGATGACGCGGCGCACCCTACCGGTCAACAAATGTTGGCCAAGGTTTACCCAGAAGACATGGAACGCCTGACAGCTGCCCTTACTGACCTTACCCCTGAGAAGCCCCATCTCGAAATCGCCTATCGCTTGGTACGTCCCGACGGCTCGATGATTTGGCTGCAAAGGAACAGTCGCGCGCACTTCGATGCGCAAGGCAGGATGCTCAGAATGGTCGGCATAGTGGCGGACGTCACCGCCCGCAAGCTCGCAGAAACAGAACTGGCCCTGGCCCACGATCGGCTCCGTTTGGCAATGCAATCGGGAAAATCCGTAGCCTGGGATTGGGACATTAAGAGCGGACGAGATTCCTGGTTCGGAGATCTTCGGACCGTGTTCGGAATTTCTTTGGATTCATACATCGGACATGTGGAAGATTTCCGCCAACGCGTGCACCCGGAGGATCGAGACAAGGTCTGGAATGTCTCCAACGACGCAATGAAAGGCCACAAACCATACACGGTGGAGTTCCGCATCCTGTGGCCGGACGGCACTGTCCGGTGGGTGGAAGCTACGGGAAAATTCTATTACTCGCCCGACGGTGAGGCCGTGCGCATGCTCGGAATGGATGTAGACATTACGGAGCGCAAACTCGCGGAAGAGGCACTAGCTGCCATGCGCCGCAGCTTGATTGAAGCACAAGAGCAGGAACGTACTCGGATCGCGAGAGACCTGCACGACGACACCAACCAACGCCTAGCGTTGCTGGCGGTCGCAATCGATCAACTCAAAAGGGACCTGCCCAATGCGACGGTTGAAATCCTCCGCCTCGTCGACAAACTGCGGAAGGAAACCTCCGAAATATCCAAGGACATCCAAGCCCTATCTCACGAGTTGCACTCTCCCAGGCTGGAGTACCTGGGCCTGGCTGCTGCTATGAGGGGCTTCTGCAAAGAGTTCAGCGAGCATCAGCGAGTGGAGATCGACTTCAGAAGCCACGACCTGCCCAGCCCCGTCCCTGCAGAGATTTCGCTTTGTCTTTTCCGTGTCCTGCAGGAGGCCTTGCACAACTCCGCCAAGCATAGTGGGGCGCAGCGCTTCGATGTGCGATTGTGGGGAGAGCCGGGTGAGATTCATTTTACGGTCAGCGATCCCGGTGCGGGCTTTGACCTAGAAACCGCATTGAGGAGCCGGGGGCTTGGTCTTACCAGCATGCGGGAGCGCCTGCAGCTAGTCAAGGGAAAGTTCTCCATCGACTCGAAACCTCAGCGTGGCACCACTATCCACGCTCGTGTCCCCCTCAGCACAGGAGACGACTCCGTCCGCGCTGCTGGATGAACGTAGCGATTACGCTGATTCCACGCCTGTTGCATCTCGACCAATATCACCCGTGTCTTCTCCCGTCAGACAACGGGCTTCGCACCCGTCTGCATCACAGTCTCGACGATTTATTAGTCGGTAGCGAAACGTTTTCCCGTCGATCGGGTTGAATTATTCAGAACGTGGAATGGTACGGTCATAACTGTACATTCCCCGGGTCGTGTAGTGAGGATGCGTTCTTACAACACCTGCGAAGGGGGGAGATTTGCCGCTCAGTGATCCCAGTTTGACCAAACCGCGAGTTCTCGTAGCCGATGACAATCCCGCAATACTCGAAACGGTGGTATCGCTCTTAGCTCCTGATTTTGAGGTGGTCGGGGCGGTGAATGACGGTCAAGCCGCGCTGGAAGCCGCAGTCCGGCTACAGCCTGAAATTGCTGTTCTCGATATCTCCATGCCCGGTCTGAACGGAATCCAAGCCGCCGAACGTATAAAAGAAAGCGAGAACTGTTCGACCCGGATTGTATTTCTAACCGCAAACAACGACCGTGAGATTGTCGAAGCGGCACTGGCGACTGGCGCTCTCGGTTACGTCCTGAAGCTGCGGTTGTATCTCGACTTAATTCCCGCTATCAAATTCGCTCTCGCCGGCCGCTGCCTCGTCTCCCCTACACCCTGAGATCAGCGGTTCCATCTCTAGCTAAGAGCAGAGCGAAGAAGCGGGCTTAAACCTTCTTCCGTGCAAGACGATCGACCAGAACCCTAAGCGTGGTCTGCGCCTCAGGACTCCACCAAGTTGCGTTGACATGGTCGAGCTCGAGATCGAAAGGCTCCGCGAATAGTTCGAATAGGTTAGCACGAGCGCGCCGCCGCGTGGCGGCCATCGCATCCACCGGGAGTGCCAGCAGGCTGCGGCTCCAATCGAGTGCCCGGCTCACTACTTGATCCAGGGGAACAACCTCGTCGACCAGCCCAATTCGCGCCGCTTCATCAGGAGAAATGAGAAGACCGCCGACGGCGAGCCTCTCCGCCTGATGCGCACCGATCAGGCGCTCCAGTCCGGAAAAAATCACCGGCGGCAGCGGCAGTCCAACCTGCACTTCGTTGAGCCCCAACTTCCAATCGCCCTGCGCTGCAACCCTGCAATCACAAAAGATGGGCAAAACTGTGCCGCCGGCCGTGGCGTGGCCCGTGATTGCCGCGGCGATCGGAATAGGCGAGCACGCTATCGCACCGAGCAGCGCGTAAAGCTCGCGCCACAGATTAGCTATCGCAGGACGATCAAGCGTCAGCAGGAGCGGAATGTCGAGCCCCGCGGAGAATCTTCCGCGAATCCCAGACAGCACCAGCGCCCGCGCCCCGTCCTGGGGCGCCAGCTCGACAGCTTGCTTGAGGGCGGAGATCAACTCTGGCGACAGCGCATTCACTGGCGGCCGATTAAGTTGCAGTTCGCGGACAGCTCCGTGGTCGATGGTCAGGATCATGACGGCACAATGCATCTGAACTTCGATGCGGATATTAGCGAGAGTATAAGTTGATCGAAGCGCGAAGTGGAGTCCAAAGTTTCCACACGACAATTTTTCCAAACACCAGCACGGTGTCTAGTTAGCGTGCTATGGATTCAAGGGCTCCAGCACCTTCGCAATTCCCTTACGAAAATCCTGAAGGGGCGTGATCAGGCTGACGATCAAGTATCCATCGTTCGGAAAATCGTAGAAATGTCCGGGATGAACCAGCACGGAATGCTTACGCAGGATTTCAATTGCCAGGTCTTCGTCGGATTGCGTAACCGGAACCCGTAAAACCGCATACCATCCTCCTTCGACGTCGAGGCGGCGACAGCTTTTCTGCTTGGCTAATCCGCGATCCAGTTCGCTCAAGTTCGCTCGCACCCGGTCCAGCAGGAGGGGCTGAACGGAATGGCGCTGGTCCAGCAACAGGGGTGCGGCCAATTGAATGGGAGCATTCATCGAAAGATACGTGTCCGCAATCACCTCCAGACGCGCCAGCGCCGCGCTCACCTGCTCATTGGCGCCGCTGGTCACGATCCACGCCAGCTTCATCTGCGGCAGCCCGGAGATTTTTGACAAGCCGCTCAGCGTAAACGTGAGAGCCTCCCGGTTGTCGGCGAATGTTGCGCGCGCTGCGCCGTCGTGCGCGTAGTCGAGGAAGACTTCATCGGCAACCAGCGCCAGATTGTATTCGCGGCAGAACTGGTTGAGGGCGCTGCGTTCCTCGTCAACCACAAACGAACCTGTGGGATTATTAGGATGAACCAGGACCACCGCCCGGGTGCGATGGTTCACCGCCTTATATAAAGAAGGAAAGTCGATCTGCCAACCGTGATCGTAAAGCAGTGGATACGGGACCAACTTCACATCCTGCAAGTCAGCCAGAAACTCAAACAGTGGATAGCTGGGCTTGGGCACCAGAATTTCATCTTCCACATTGCATAGCAGACGGAAGACGTATGAATAACCTTCGCTGGTACTGCTGGTCAGAACGATAGATTCAGGATCGATGTCGTTATGCTGTTTGCCGTAATAGCCAGCAACGGCCTCGCGCGCGCTGCGCAAGCCCTTGGGCTGAGGATCGTAGTCCATGGCCTGAGGATTGACTAGCGCCTGCAAAATGGTTTCCGCGTCGTAGTGCAACTCCGCCCGAGTAGGATTCGAGATCGTGAGGTCGAGTACTTCCCTGCCCGCGGCACGCAACTCTTGCTGCGCTTGAGTGAAGCGGTTAGGCGAAAGCTTCCAGTCAGTGCGATGCGAAAACATACGCGACCATAATACGCGGAGAAAAAGGAAACGCCCCGCGATCGCCATGCCGGGCCCATCCGTGGATCCGAATGCTCAGGAGAGCCCTCATTTTCTTCTCGGGTACGATACGCGTCAATATGCAAAGCTTTGCAGTGTACATGGTCCGCGGCACGCGGACTTGTCCGATTATTCATACGGGCTGAAAGTGGCATATTATTGCTGGGAAGGCACGCCGCGCTTGCGTCCACGGACGCAATCATCGGTGGAGGAATATAATGACAACCTTTGCCACCATGGAAAAAGCTACTCAGTTCGAACTCCGCCTGGCCGAACGCATGTCGCGGCTGGGAACCGAGACAGCCTTTGAGGTATTAAACAAGGCACGCGCCCTCGAGCGTCAGGGCAAAGATGTCGTCCATCTGGAAATTGGCGAGCCCGACTTCGATACTCCCAAGCATATCGTCGATGCCGGCATCGACGCCCTCAAAGCGGGTTGGACTCACTACGGGCCGTCGGCGGGATTGCCTGAGTTGCGGCAGGCGATTGCGGACGACGTGGAGCGCAGCCGCGGGGTGAAAGTCACGAGCGACTGGGTCGTCGTAGTCCCGGGCGGCAAGCCAATTATTTTCTTCACCATGCTGGCGCTCGCCGATGTCGGGGACGAGGTCATTTACCCCAATCCCGGCTTCCCGATTTATGAGTCGATGATTCATTATGTCGGCGCCAAGGCAGTGCCTGTGCGCCTCTGGGAAGAGAAGGATTTCAGCCTGGATGTAGAAGAACTGTCCCATCTGATTACGGATCGCACCAGGCTCATCATATTGAATTCGCCCCACAATCCAACTGGCGGTACGCTTAGCAAACGCGACATCAAGGGCATCACTGAAGCCATCGGCGATCGCAACATCATGGTGTTGTCGGATGAAATCTACAGTCGGCTGATGTTCGACGGCGCGCGCCATCACTCCATCATGTCCGAACCCGGCTTCAAAGAACGTACCATCCTGCTCGACGGCTTCTCGAAGACTTATGCGATGACCGGATGGCGGATGGGCTACGGGGTAATGCGTCCGGACCTAGCAGCCCACATTGCGCGGTTGATGACTAATTCAAATTCCTGTACCGCCAGCTTTACGCAGATCGCCGGCATCGAGGCCATTCGCGGTCCTCAATCGCCGGTGGACAAGATGCGTACAGAATTCCAGAAACGGCGCGACGTTTTTGTGGCCGGACTCAATCGGATCAAAGGCTTCTCCTGCCGCGTACCCAAGGGCGCGTTTTATGTGTTCCCCAATATCACCAAAACGGGGTGGACGTCGAAAAAACTGGCCGACGCTTTGCTCGAAGACGCGGGCGTGGCATGCCTTTCGGGAACTGCGTTTGGCGACTATGGAGAAGGCTACCTGCGCTTCAGCGTTGCCAATTCGCTGGAGAATCTGAACCAGGCGCTGAAATTGATTGATCAGTGGACGAAGCAGAATCTGTAAGGGTTCTTCCCTCTGTAAGGCCTATGATGGGGGGAGGTGACTTTGTGACAACCCCTAATATTTTGCGTAGCGTGTGGGCGGTTTTCGTCCTGCTGTTCGTGAGCCTGGCTTGGGGGGCGAGCTACAAATTGCTGTACACGTTTGCGACAGCGGACGAAGCGCCATCAGGCCTCGTATTTGACGGGGCCGGGAATTTATATGGCACGACGTACAACGGTGGCGCTTTTAACTTCGGCAGTGTGTTCGAGCTTTCGCCCTCCGCAGGTGGCTGGACAAGAACCGATCTGTACAGCTTCACCGACGGCACGGACGGCGCCCTTCCCTCCCCTTACCAAAGCCTGGTTTTCGATACCGCCGGTAATTTATACGGCACGACAACTGAGAACACTAGAGGCGTAGGTGAGGTCTTTAAACTCTCACCGAACGGCGGGACCTGGACGTTGAGCGTACTCAAAATCTTTAAGGCCGGCGCTCCTTATGGTGCGCTGGTATTCGATGCTTCAGGCAATCTCTACGGCACAATTTCAAACGCCAGTGGTACTGTGTTCGAGATGTCGCCCGCCTCAGGGGGCTCGTGGAACTATCGCATTCTACACACCTTCAAGCGCTTCACACGCGATGGGGCTGATCCTTTTGCGGCATTGGCCTTTGACTCTTCTGGCAATCTTTATGGTACGACCCGCGACGGCGGCGACGCTTCGAATTGCGGCGCTCTCGGGTGTGGCACTGTATTCAAGTTCACGCCTGCTTCAGGGGGTACTTGGCATTATCGAGTGATTTACAGATTCAAGGGCGGGACAGACGGAAAACTCCCCTATGCTGGAGTAGTCTCAGACTCTGCTGGGAATCTTTACGGCACGACATCTGAGGGGGGAAACGAAGGATGCACAATAGGTTCCGGCGGATGTGGAATCGTTTTTGAGCTCTCTCCGAATTCGAATGGCACTTACAGAGAAACCCGAATCCACCTATTTACCGGTCCCTCGAAGGATGGGGGTGCACCTAATGGCGGGCTGATCCTCGATCATGCGGGCAATCTTTTTGGGACCACCCCTTTCGGCGGATCATTAGCTGACGGGACTGTGTATAAGCTAACGCCGACAGCAGGCCGATGGAAAGAAACTGTTCTCTACAATTTCGGCGATAACGGTGACGGGGGGCAGCCCGACGCGGGGCTGATTTCTGATTCGTCCGGAAATCTCTACGGTACAACTACGATCGCGCCTACAGCGTTTGAAGTTACTCCCTAGCGCGCTGAATTGAGTTGCGATGCAGAGACTGGAGTCGCGTCCGCTCCTGAACCGCTATCTCGCGGCGAGGCCATGCGCGCGGCTTGGATTCTGAGAACCGACTTCGGCTACGAGAGCCGCATTGTGAACCTGCACACCTGAAACCAATCGACGTTGCGGCCATCCTTCGCGCCGCCCGCGAGACTGGCGTCGTCATTACGGCGGAAAAGCACCAGATCGGTGCGCTCGCCTGCGTGTCAGCGGAGTAATTACAGAAACGCCTCTGCCCTACGATGTGCCCATCATCACCGGCGCCGTCGGAGTGAAAGACCGCTTTGGGGACTCTGGGGCGCCCTGGGAGTTGATAAAGGAATTTGAAGTCAGCGCTGAGCACATTGCCCAGAAGGCTCTTGAGTTGATGGAAGTCAAAGGGGCTGATCTGGGTGTGGAGCAGCAAATGATCGCGGGACTACGGGAGCGATAGCTGGATGTGTGCCGGAAAGCGTTCCGATGCAATTCCACTTCGATTGTGTCTTCTAATATATTTCTGACCTGGAGCGGTCGATCCGTTTTTATCGGGAAGTCCTGGGGCTCAGGCTGGCTTCGCGAGACACTATTGCGCGCTTCGACATTGATGGCGCCATGTTCGAATGCGTCCACGCTCCCAGCCAAGCTCGCAGCAAACGCACCGGCGAATGCGTGTCTCTACGTTAACAGGGTTGGCGGAACGGAAGACGCTTCAGCGTCTCCCTGTTCCTGCAGCACTACTCCTGGTCGGCAGGGTCCTTGGCCGGAGGCGGCGGAGGGAGTGGCTCTCTGAAGTTATTAGAGTTAGCGGGAATCTTACAGGCGGTGGAATCGCAGCGGACTTCCGAATAAGCGAACAGTGATTCGTGCCCCAGCTTGTCGACCGCCGCAACGGAGACGAAAAAGCTGTCGCCGGGGGTCAGCCCGAGCTCCTGGGGTGAAATCACCCGGTGGGCATCGTGCGTCACGATGATTCGACGGCGATAGAAGTTCTCCTGTATGGTCCGGGCAGCCGCAACGAAGTGGTCGACATTTCCTCCGGTAGGATTATCGAACATGATCTCTATGCCCTGCACCGCGTTGCCTTGGGCATTGAAGTTCAACGGCGATCCCGGGGCGCGCGCCAAGCTGGCGGCGGAGGCAGCGATGACCTGGGCAATCGTCGCGGCGTATGTGGGAGTGATGAACTTGACCAGGTCGTGGGGCGAATGCTGGTGGGTAGTGATGAAGTTCGGGTCTTTACAAAACGCAGGTATCTGCGGGGGCGGAGGGCAGGGGAAAAACGGTGCCGGACAGCTGTTGTTAACGGCCGAAGGCGAGCACTCGAATCTCTCCATCAAGCGGACGGCGGGAAAACCGTTGTTGATGAAGGAGACGTGGTCGCTGGCACGCCCCGGCCGATCCTCGCGCAGCTCTGGCGTCATGGTGATCG
>Ga0210405_10006395_pt1 | contig 10525 bp, 12 predicted proteins | sample IncBWH11MmetaG_FD_155492 | JGI IMG/M metagenome (GOLD analysis project Ga0210405, IMG submission 155492) | Forest soil microbial communities from Barre Woods Harvard Forest LTER site, Petersham, Massachusetts, United States - Inc-BW-H-11-M | ecosystem: Environmental > Terrestrial > Soil >... | reverse complement strand
AGTACGATTTGCCTTGTTCGAGTGAAATGATCGCCGCGATCTGTTCTCTGTGCGCAAGAATGCGGTCAGCGATCCGGTGACAAGCTGCCGCGCGTTCGAAAGGCGGGGTTAGGCGCCACGCGTCTCTCGCTCTGCGCGCCGATTCAACTGCTCGGTCAACATCTTTTGCCGATGCATGCGGAGGGTTCGCCAGCAACTTGCCGGTGGACGGGCTGCGAACTTCCAGAAGCTCTGCGCTATCGCTATCCACCCACTTTCCACCGATAAAAAGTTTTTGCGGGGGAAGCGCCGCAAGTACATGGTCTGCCGTCGTCGGAGCCGCACTCATTTGATCCCTCGCATTCACTAGACCTGCATTTCCAAACTATCACGGGACTACCGCGTCGCCCGAACGGCCGGAGAAAAAACCTGGAACCGGCCGCATGGCTCAGCCGACAGTCAGCAATTCCTCGTAAAATCCGCCAATTTGGCGCGCCCGGTCAACGAAGTGAATCTCCAGAATCCAATGGCGCTCCTGGCCGTTGGCGTCGAGCCCGCGCATACGCCGCGGATTTTCCGGATGCACATAGAGGGTCACTTTATCGCCGGGAATCCGTTCATGGGGAAATTGCCCGATCAGGTGGCCGGCGATCGCACCGCCAAATTCCCAGCCATACAATTCAGCTAGTTTCTCTGCATACTTGAATAACTCGACCCCGGTGACTTCAGGATGATCCCGGAAATATTTCTTTCCGTCGGCAAATGCCTTGGCGATATCGTCGCGCAGCTTCAGCTTGATAGGGTCGGAACCGATCACGAAGGTCCTGCCGAAATCCGCTTCCCACTCTTCAAATACTGGGCCCAAATCCAGAAAAAGGATGTCGTCTTCTCCGACCATCAGGTCCGGAGGATTTTCGTCGTACGGAGCGAGTGTATTGCGCCCGGCTCGAACGATGCGCTTGTGCCAGTAGGTGGAAATCCCAAACATCCGCTCGGCCAGGTCGTAGATGTCCAGGTTGATCTGGCTTTCGAGTACATGGGCGCGAATCACTCCCTCGCTTTCAACCGCCCTGAAAAGCACGTCCGCTTTTTGCTGCGCTTGCAACAATGCAGTGGCGTGACTTGCATCCACTTTTTGCATTGCGTCAGATTATCACAAGCTCGGAACCACTAGAATCACCTGGACAGCCGTCCTGCGCTCGCACTCTTTTCCGGCGACTTCCGGAATGGTATAGTCCCCGAACGTAACGGCATTCGGGAGCGCGTTGTGGCTGAATTCTCTCGCGAATTCGACAACGGAATTAACTTTAGAAGCGCCCCGCGGACGTCGAGCGGGCGGTTTCTCTGGCTCTTGCTGTTGGCGCTGTTAATTTCGGCGGCGAACAGCGTCGCCAGGGGCGGAGCGATTCAGAGCGTCGGAGCGGCTTCGCTCGGGCCGGGACTAACGGTCGCCTTTGCTGATTTTGACGGCGATCATCGCCTGGACCTCGCTAGCATTCAGACTGGTCATGATGGCTGCGGCGGCAGCGCCTACTGGATTCAATTTCAGCTGTCTACAGCAGGGCGGCAATCCATTCAACTTCTCGCGCCCCCCGGCGGTCTGCGGATGGAGGCGCGCGACGTCAATGGAGATCACGCCATTGACTTGGTTTTTACTACCGCATGGTTCAGACAGCCCGTAGCGATACTTCTGAACGATGGCCACGGGAGCTTTTCGCGCGCGGAACCAACTGCGTTCCCCGCGGCATTCAGCGAATCGAAAACACTTTGGGTTGCTGGCAGGCGACTGGCGGCAGCTGCGGTTGGTTTGCCGCCGCAGTCGCGCGCCCGCGTTGACGAAGCAGAAAAGGCCCCGCTACACCAACTTTCGCCCGCGCGATTGATACTTCCATCTGGCCCGAATGTTCCAGCCGAGACTTCTTTACTCTTTTCCGCGGGGCGTGCGCCACCAGCCGCGGTTTCCCTCCGCTAAATACTCGATTCGTCGCCCGCTGAGTCGATCGTTAAACGGTGCAGTCAGTTCGCGATCGTATTTTTGGGTCGCTGAGTATCCAGACGCAATCGAGCTGTTGAGACGACGCGCTGATTCAACGGTGTGAGTTTGCTCCCACCGCGCATCGGCTACGCCTCTTTTGAATTCCCGATTCACGTTCCAGCTCGCAACAAACTTCAACTAGAGGAACGGAGGACACCATGCCGTACCGGAGTGGCGAAGCCCCTAAGACGGGCGATCACGTCAAGAATAATCGGGAACAACCTGGTACGGTGACTGCGGTTGTTGCGGCGCAAGCAGGTCACCAACTGGTAAGCATCAGATGGGACGACGGCGGAGTTGAGGTTCCCCTGAAATCCGCCGACGACTTCACGCTCGTCTGGCGAAAAGGCTAGCGATTGCCGAGAGGGGCGTGGCGCATACGTGACCGCTCCGCCAGTTCCCAGCTCAGTGGATTTCCGGAAGCGATAAAAATAAAACAGTAGTCCGGTAGACAGCACGACCTGGGATCACTACTCGATTCGCTGCGCTGGATAGGCCTGTTCCAGCGCCCGATCATCCCAAGCTACATCCCCCTTCGACGAACGTTGGACCCCTACGCCGCTCTCTGCGCATGGTCTTTACGAATTCATTGTTACACCGCTGCCGCAGATGAACGGCAAGGAAGCGACCGTCAGAATTCGTGAGAAAGAAAAAATCACAAGAGGACATCGTCCCATCGTCGCTCTCACCGCGCACGCCATGAAGGGCGATGAGGAGCTTTGCCTAGCGGGCGGCCTGGATGGCTACTTGGCCAAGCCCATCCACGCGCAAGCACCGGATGAGATCCTCGATCTGTAAGTCGGCCGCGGGGTGGCAGTCGTCGAGTGATAGCCGCCGGCGTAGGTCGCAATCCGGGAAGCTGAAATTGCCGATGTTCTTGAATCTATAGGGGCGCGTCTCAGACCCGCCCCCAAGCTCAGCCACTCTTGCTGGCTTAGTACTTTCGTACCAGTAACTTACACAGCTATCGCCTGCCTGCAGCCCATCGACACCCACGTCCTACACCACTACCTTTATATATGAAGCCTGCAACAGGCCTTAGCGTCGCCAACTTGCGCCCTACCTTCGGCTCGAAACGCGTTCGGCACGCTCGTTCAAGCTCGCAGTAACGGTATTTTCTCTGCGCGGCTTGCCCGCGGGAAGGATTCAATGCAAGTTTTGCTTCGAGTAACGGACTTGAATGTCTCCTACCGCGGTGCTGGCTCGAACCAGCGCCACGCCGTGGAAAACGTCAGCTTTGAAATCGCCGAGGGCGAAGTCCTGGGCCTGATGGGCGAGTCCGGATGCGGAAAGACGAGCATCGCGCTGGCGCTACTCGGCCTGCTTTCGAAGGATCAGGCTCACGTCTCCGGTTCCATTCAGTTTCGGGCGAAAGAGCTGCTTTCGACGGACCAGCGTTCTCTTCGCGCAATTCGTGGCGCGGGAATTTCGCTCGTGTTCCAGGAACCAGAACTCGCTCTGAGCCCCGTAATGAAAATACGGGATCAAGTTGCCGAAGTAATTCACGCCCACAACGATTGGAAATGGCAGCGCTGCCGCACGGAAGCGGAATTGGCGCTCGCACGAGTGGGCCTCGCGAATTCGCCGCGCATTTTTTCTGCGTATCCGCACCAGTTAAGCGGAGGGCAGCGGCAACGCGTGGTCCTCGCGCAGGCTCTGGCGTGCAATCCCGCTCTATTGATCGCCGACGAGCCCGCAGCTTCGCTCGATGCGCGCAGTCAGAGCGAACTGCTGGCCCTCTTGCGTGAATTGCAGCGCGAATTGCGCATTTCAATTCTGCTGATCAGCCACGCGCCGGAGGTGCAGGCAAGCCTCGCCGACCGGCTGATGGTGATGGCGAATGGCCGCATCGTCGAGCAGGGACCGTTCGAGCAGCTGTATCGCAATCCGTCGCACGTCTGTACGCGGGCGATGCTGCGCGCCGCTGCTGCGGCCGGCGTTCCAGAAAATCTGGATCTCGAGATGGTCATGTAGATGTTGATCGCGCCGCGACGTAAGAACGACAAGGGCAGGGAATGAAACGGGAAACGCTGCAATCCGACAGCAAGCGATTCGAGCCGCTCCTGCGCGTCTCCTGCTTGTGCAAACAGTACGTGCAACGCCGCCCTTTCTCGCGCCAAAAAATTGTAGTCAACGCGTTTCAAGACGTTTCTCTCAACCTCTTCCCAGGCACGACTCTCGCACTGGTAGGAGAATCAGGTGCCGGCAAATCCAGTCTCGCGCGCTGTATCGCCCTGCTGGAACGTCCCAGCGCGGGAAAGATCGAACTTGCAGGCGAGAATTTGTTAGTGCTCGATCGCGAGCAACTTTTCCCGCTGCGCCGCGAAGTCCAAATGATTTTTCAGGATCCGTCGTCGGCCCTGAATCCGCGTTTCACCGCCTGCGAAATCATCGCGGAGCCGCTGCTGATTCAGCGCGAAGGAACAAACTCGCAGCGCCGTGCGCGCGCGTTGCAATTAATGGAGCAAGTGGGCTTGGATCCAGCATGGGAACGAAAAACGCCGCTCGAGTTCAGCGGGGGCCAACGCCAGCGTTTGGCAATCGCCAGGGCCCTCGCGCTCGGCCCGCGCGTTCTGATTCTGGATGAAGCGCTTTCGAATCTCGACGCCGCCAATCAGTCCCTGATCCTGAAACTGCTCGCCGACCTGCAAGCAGCACGTTCGCTGAGCTTCCTGCACATCTCACACGATCTGCGTTTGGTGTCTGAATTCGCTGACGATGTCGCGGTCATGTACCAAGGCAGGATTGTGGAAGCGAAAAGCACGCGGAAACTCTTCGCTTCGCCTGAGAATCCTTACACGAAGGAACTTCTCGCCAGCGTGCGTTCCGTGGAATCCATTCTGCTCGAGCGCTCCGCCTGACCGCCGCCATGAGATACCTCGCGCGACGCGTGCTTCACTCAGTCCTGCTTCTCCTCGGCGTTTCAATTTTTTCGTTCACCATCTTGCAACTGGCGCCTGGCGACTTCTTCACTCCGCTCAGTTTGAACCCGCAAATTTCCGCTCATACGGTCGCCACGCTGCGCTCGCAATACGGCCTCGACAAACCGTTTCCCATTCGCTACGAACATTGGCTGCATTCCGTTTTCCGCGGCGACCTCGGCGTTTCCTTCGCCTATGGCACGCCGGTCGCCCCGCTTCTCGCCGTCCGCGCGCGCAACACTCTACTCTTGACCGGAACCTCGTTGCTCCTCGCCTGGCTGCTCGCGATCCCGTTCGGGATATGGAGCGCCGCGCGCCGCGGAAAATTGAGCGACCGCGCCGGTGGAATCATCACCTCTTCGCTGCTCACGATTCCGGACTTGGTCTTATTTCTAACGCTGCTGCTGGTCGCCGTGCGCACCGGATGGTTTCCCACAGGTGGAATGATGTCCGCCGGATTCGACGACTTGAGCATCGGCGGAAAAGTACAGGACCTCGCCGCTCATCTTTTTCTGCCAGTCGTCGGGCTTGTGCTTGCGACGCTGCCGCCGCTGGTCCGGCACATCCGCTCAGCCATGATCGAAGTCCTGGATTCTCCTTTCATCCGTGCCGCGCGCGCCCACGGCATTCCTGAACACCGGGTGCTGCTTCGTTACGCGCTGCCCGTTGCCGCCAATCCCCTCATCACTCTTTTCGGCTATTCGATCGCCGGAATGCTCAGCGCGTCGTTACTCTTGGAAGTTGTGCTCAGCTGGCCCGGCGTCGGCCCGTTGCTGGTGGACGCAATTCTGGCAAAAGACGTTTACGTGGTGGTCGGCGCGGTGATGCTTTCGGCTGTTTTCCTCGTGGTTGGCAATCTCGTCGCGGATGCGCTGCTCTTCGCCACAGATCCCCGTATCCGCACGGAGCAAATAAATTGACGCAGCGGCAAAAACTAGCCTGGTCAGCTGCGGTGTTGGCGGCGTTCTCCTCCGTCATCCTGTTCGCCGGCTTTTTCGCTCCCTACGATTTCGCCGCGCAAGACCGCGACACTCCGTTCGCGCCTCCCACAACTCTTCATTTCGTTGATGCTGGCGGAAGCCTTCACATTCGCCCCTTCGTTTACGATCCACGTGACTCGGCCTCGACCTCACCGAATGCGGAAGCCGCTTCGGAGCAATCTTATGCGCTGCACTGGTTCGTCCGCGGCACGTCCTACAAAATCGCCGGCCTCATCCCATCGCGCACACATTTGTTCGGCGTCGAAAAACCCGCGCGAATATTCCTGATGGGCTCAGACGCCTACGGCCGCGATCAATTTTCACGCTTCCTTTACGGCGGCCAAATTTCCCTGCTCGCCGGCCTGATCGCCGCCATTCTCTCAGTCTCCCTTGGAATCCTCGTCGGCGGCATCGCCGGGTATTACGGTGGCTGGCTCGACGGAATTCTCATGCGCGGAGGAGAACTGTTCCTCGCGTTACCCTGGCTCTATCTGTTATTCGCGGCGCGCGCCGCGCTGCCTCTGCACATTTCGCAATGGCAGGTTTTCCTCCTGCTCATCTCAGTGATGGGCGTGATCGGCTGGGCTCGTCCTGCCCGGCTGATCCGCGGCGTGGCGCTCAGCGCCAAAGAACGCAATTTCGTGCTCGCAGCCCGCGGCTTTGGCGCATCAGACGCGTACCTGCTGCGCCGCCACGTGCTTCCGCAAACGTACGCGGTTCTCCTCACGCAGATCACGCTCCTGGTTCCGCAATATGTTCTCGCCGAAGTCACTCTCACTTTTCTGGGCCTCGGCGTCGGCGAACCCATGCCAAGCTGGGGCGCGTTGCTCACTTCTTTGCAACAGTATTCAGTCCTTTCTTCGTACTGGTGGATGTTCCTGCCCGCACTCCTCCTTATTCCGCTCTTCGTTGTTTTCTACGCCGTCGCCGATGCTCTGCAGGAACTTCACAAATCCGTGCCGCTGTAAAAACCGCGAAATCTCTGTTAAGAGTTAGTACATGGGAAAAGTACGTCTCTGGCGGGCGTGCCTCGTCTTTATAGCGATTTTCTGCGCCTGCTCGGCCACCCGTGCACGGCCGCAGAAATCCAGCGAAGATCGAATGATCGCCGGCGCCGCCACAGGTCACGCCGGCGGCCGCCTCGTGGTCGCGCTGCGTTCGGAACCGAAAACCCTGAATCCCGCCCTCGCGCTGGATGAGCCCTCGCGCGACGTGATTCGCTGTCTCACCGCCGACTTAATTCACATCAATCGCGGCTCGCTCAAGACCGAACCGTCGCTCGCACAATCCTGGAGCGTCTCACGCGACGGCCGCCAATACACGCTGCAACTTCGCCGCGGCGTCCGCTTCTCCGATGGCCAGCCGTTCAACGCGGACGACGTCATCTTCAGCTTTCAGGTTTACCTCGATGAAAAAGTAGATTCGTCGCAACGGGACCTACTCGTCGTAGGCGGAAAGCCTATAAACGCTGTGAAAGTGGACGACTACACCGTCCGCTTTGAACTAGCGCAGCCCTACGCCGCCGCCGAGCGCCTGTTCGACAGCATTGCGATTTTGCCGCGCCACCTTCTGCAAAACACTTATCAGACCGGCAGTTTTTCTCAAGCGTGGACTCTTTCCATGCCGCCGAATCAATTCGCGGGGCTCGGCCCGTTTCGCCTGAAGGAATACGTAGCCGGGCAACGCGTCGTGCTCGAACGCAATCCATATTATTGGAAAGCAGACCGCGCCGGAAACCAATTGCCATATCTCAACGAAGTCGTATTCCTGTTCGTCCCCAGCGAGGACGCGCAAGTGATTCGATTCCAGTCCGGCGACACCGACGTGCTCAGCCGCTTCAGCGCGGAGAATTTCGCGGTGCTGCAAAGACAGCAATCGCAGAAGGGTTATCACCTCGACGATCTGGGCGCTGGCCTCGAATATAATTTCCTTTTCTTTAATCTGAACGACCCGGGCCCCAACGTTCCTCTCGAAGTTGCCAAAAAGCAGGCTTGGTTTCAGGATCTGCGCTTCCGCCAAGCCGTTTCCGTGGCGATTGACCGCGAAGGAATCGTGCGCCTGGTCTATAGCGGCCGCGCAACGCCAATCTGGGATCAAGTAACGCCCGGAAATAAACTATGGCTGGACGCCAACATCGCGCAGCCGCCGCGCTCGCTGGACCGCGCCCGCGAACTCCTGAAATCCGCGGGTTTTTCCTGGAGGAACGATGATTCCCTTGTGGATCCACGCGGTGACCACGTGGAATTCTCCATCCTCACCAGTTCCTCAAATGCGCAACGCACAAAAATCGCCACGATTATTCAAGACGATTTGACTCAATTGGGAATGACGGTGCAAGTCGTACCACTGGAATTTCGCGCGATGGTGGACCGCCTGCTCAACACCCACAATTATGAAGCCGCCGTGATGGGCCTGGTCAGCGGCGATGCCGATCCCACGTCGGAAATGAACGTCTGGCTGTCAAACGGCGAAACTCATCTCTGGCATCCTCGCCAGGAAAAGCCGGCCACGCCGTGGGAATCTGAAATGGATCGCCTGATGCAACAACAACTCGTCACCTTGGACTACTCTAAGCGCAAAAAACTGTACGACCGAGTGCAGGAAATTGTTGCCGAAGAACTCCCGGTGATTTGCCTGGTCAGCCCCAATATTTTGGTGGGCGCAGCGAATCACGTGGGCAATTTCCGCCCCGCGATCCTGGTGCCCTACGCTCTGTGGAATATCGAAGAGCTTTACGTGCAATAAATGATGAGCCCAACCCGCACCGTTGCCCGAAAACTCCCGGCGTTGGACGACGCACGCGCAGCGTGGCCAGACGCGCGCCTGGTCAGCGAATGTGTTGCAGGCAGCGAAGAGGCTTGGTGCGCGCTGATCTTCAAGTACAAAAACCTCATTTTCTCAATTCCCGTGAAATATGGCTTCAGCCCGGATGATTCGACGGATATTTTCCAGGCTGTGTGCCTCGATCTCTTGTCCGAACTGCCCAAATTGCGCAAAGTGAAGGCGCTGCCGAAATGGATCATGCAGGTCACCGCGCATAAATGTTTTCACCGTAAACAGCAGCAACAACGCACAGACGTTCTTGATCCAGCCGCCAAGGAATTCGAAAAAAGCACTCCATCCCGCGCCGAAGACATCTTGCGCGAAGCGGAAGACGAACAAAACCTCCGCCAGGCGATGGCCGAACTCCCGCCGCGCTGCCGCGAGCTCGTCCACATGCTTTTCTATGACGAGCCGGTGCGGCCCTATCAGGAAATCGCCGAGACTCTGGGAATTGCGGTAGGCTCAATCGGCTTCATCCGGCAGCGCTGCCTGGAAAAACTGCGCAAACGCCTGCTGGAAACGGGATTCGCGTGAAGCCAGAAAATAGAAAGCCTCCTCTATCTGAGAAGCTGCTGCGCGAGCTGCCAAATCTCGCGACGGAATCCAGCCGCAACAAATTCATCGCGTCCCATCCACAACTCCTGAAAGACAGCGTGGTGCAGCAACTTAATGAAGTAGTGCGGGGCAAATTGCGTGAAAACGCCCGCGACGCTCTTTCTCTCGCGGAATCTAGCGTGATTATTGCTCGCCGGTTGAAAAATAAAGAGGCGCTGGGTCGCAGCCTCCGCTCCAAAGCCAACGCGCTCTACATGCTCGGAGAAAATCAGCAGGCTCTGGATTTCCATGCCGAGGCTTTGTGCATCTTTCGCGAAATTGGCAATCACGAAGAAGAAGCGCGCACGCTCATTCCCTCCATTCAACCTTTCATCCTCCTGGGAAAATACGACCTAGCATTCGCCGCTGCCGAAGACGCTAAGAAAATCTTCCGCAACTTGGGAGACGACAAGCGTTGGGCCCATGTCGAGATCAATGTCGGCAACATTTATCACCGCCAGGACCGTTTCGAGGAAGGCCTCGCCTGCTACGAGCGCGCCTACGAGATGCTGCTTCCTTTTCGCGATTCCGAAGGCCTCGCCGTCGCGCTCTACAACATGGCCGTCTGCCTCATCACTCTGAATGATTTTCCCCGCGCGCTCGCCACCTATCAGCGCGCCCGGGAAATGTGCGTCAGCCACGGCATGACGCTGCTCGTAACCCAAAGCGACTACAACATTGCCTACCTTTATTATCTCCGCGGCGAATACAGCCGCGCGATCGAGATGCTACGCGCCACGCGCGCGGAATGTGAAAAAAATGGCGATGCGCACGTCCTGGCACTCTGCTATCTGGACCTCTCTGAAATTTATCTGGAATTGAATCTCAGCGGCGAAGCGAAGGAGACCGCTCACGAAGGCTATCTGCGTTTCCAGAAGCTCGGTATGGGATACGAGGAAGCGAAATGCCAGGCTTACGAGGCCATGGCCTCGAGCCAACTCGGAAAGGCGCTGGGCTCGCTGGAATTGTTTGCGCAAGCACGCGCGAAATTCGTAAGCGAAAAAAACCTGGTCTGGCCATGGCTGATGGATTTGTACCAAGCCGTGGTTCTTTACAACGAGGGCCGCCTGTTTGAAGCGCGCAGGCTGTGCTCCGGCGCGGCGCAATTCTTCGACGGGTCTTTTCTGCCCAGCAAGGCCGTCCTGTGCCACCTGCTTCTCGCGCGCCTCGCTCTTCGAAGCAGCGAACTAGCC
>Ga0210405_10006394_pt1 | contig 10527 bp, 13 predicted proteins | sample IncBWH11MmetaG_FD_155492 | JGI IMG/M metagenome (GOLD analysis project Ga0210405, IMG submission 155492) | Forest soil microbial communities from Barre Woods Harvard Forest LTER site, Petersham, Massachusetts, United States - Inc-BW-H-11-M | ecosystem: Environmental > Terrestrial > Soil >... | reverse complement strand
AGAATTCGTCCTCGGGACGGCGCCACAGGCTTGGAAACCGATGCCCGAATAGACCACCTTGATTCCTTTGAAGGCTGCGCCCTCGTTCATCGGGCCGCCTTTCGAGATTTACTTCAGCCATGATTTTTCTCCTAATTTCTGAATGGCGAAGTGGCGGGTTTTTAATTTCCAATTAAATTTTAACGCCAGACGCGGCGGGGAGCAAGCACAAAAGTCTTCGTATTTTGTGCTGAGTTTTCAGGGCGCAAGGGGCGATGCCCAGTCCCATGTCTTCTCCGTGGGATTCCAGTTCACGATGCAGCATAGATGAGGGCACACGGCAGACATTTCATGCAATACACCATTGGCGTCGCGAGACACCGCGACTTTCGTCAGCCAATTACTGCTTGGATGAATCGTCCAACAGCATCGTTGCCAGCCGGTGGCCGATAGGGCCGAAGCGGGGCGATGGCATGTTCGACAGGACAATTACGCAGGCGTCCTGATCGGGATTACGGATGATCACAGTCGAGAAACCGTTGATGCCGCCGCCGTGCTGAATCGTCTTGCGGCCGTTGTCGCTCCCGATCATCCATCCATATAGCCATAGCAGCGCGGGATCCCAGCGATAAAGGTCCTCCACCGTCGAGTACAGGCTGCCGGCGGAGTAGGGTATTGACATGTCGAAGTACTCCGCGTTGACTCGCGTGGGTCGCTCCGTAGCCCGCCGCGCGGTTCTTGAGTAGCGTGACCGCATGGTCGTAGCCGGAATCGCGCATCTCGAGGCGGTCGAAAATGTTCTCTTTGAGATAATTCTCGTACGATTGCCCCGAGACTTTCTCGATAATGTATCCGAGCAGCGCGTAGCCGGAGTTGCTGTAGCGCCACGTGATCTCTTTCCAGGTTTCGGGCGTGTCGCGACCTTCGATACCAGGTCCTGCGCGGAGCAAGCAGCGCGGCATAACAGACGAGCAAAGCGTTCGACGGAGCATGTTTATTCTGACTCCTGACTCCTGGCTTCTGACTCCCATATCCCGCAGGGATATCAAGGGCGGAGCCCTTGTCTTTGACGCATTTCCAGTATAAACGCATCGAGCGCGATCGTTTTCTGGATATTCCGCCGCAGTAGCTCCGCCAATTCATCCACCTTCTTGACCGCCGCCCGAATCCACGAGAACGATACTTTCTGCGCCAGCGGTTCCAATTGCGGCCGGATGTCGCGATTCCGAATCTCGCCGCCGGTTTCGCGCAGAACCAGCAGGTCGCGCAGCAGCGTATACAGCACCTTCAGATACAATTCCAGCTTCTCGCTCCGGGCGCGCGCGATGGCTTCGGAGTGCTTCATCCATTCGCTGAATGGGGCAGCGCCCGCGGCTACCCGCAGCAGCGCGAACATCGCGGACCGTCTTCGATCGTACTGCTCCAGATCGAGCGACATGGCTACCCCGGGGCTTCCCACCGAGAGCGGGATGCGGCGCTCGGGGCGATCCAGTCCGCGCACTCGGACGACGGCGCTCATTTCGTCGTCGGAGAGTGGAGTGAGGGAGAACTGCATCGCGCGCGAGCGAATGGTTGGCAGCAAATTGTAAGCGTTCTCGGCCGTCATGATCAGGATGAGGTGCGCGGGCGGCTCCTCGAGCGTCTTCAGCAAAGAGTTGGCGGCCTGATCGCCGGCGCGGTCCACATGGTCGATGAGGAATACGCGGCGGGCGCCTCGCGTAGGCTTGTACTGTGCGCTCTCCTTCAGAGCGCGCATTTGCGGAATCGAAAGCTGGCGCAGCGGACCATCCGGCGGGAACGTCACAAAATCGCTGTGCGATGCGAACAGCAGCGGATCTTCGTTGCGCTTTTCGCTCGGCCATTTTTCGCGCGACGCGACGATGGCGATGTTGTGAGGCAGGCTGAGATCGTCCTGCTCGATCTTTTCGGCGGCCCCTAACAATCGCGCGCCAAAGCGCCGCGCCAGGGTCGCTTTGCCGATGCCTTCCGGACCGGCGAACAGCAGTGTCTGCGGGATTCGCTCCTGCTCGATCATCCGCTCCAGCGCGGCGGTGACATGTGCGTTTCCCCAGAAGTTTTCAAACATGCCCGCTCACTACTCTCCAGATTTGCGCCGCAACTGAATCCTGTTTGTCCCGGCCGTCGATGATGTGCAAGCGATCCGGCTCTCTTGCCGCCAGCGCCAGATAGGCATCCCGGACCTTTTCGTAGAAAGCCGCGTCTTGCTCCTCCATCCGGTCGGTTCGATTTCCGCGCAGATTGCGCGCTTCCGCCCGCGCCAGGCTGGTGGCCAGGTCGATATCGATGAGCAGCGTCAGATCGGGCTTCAGGCCGCGACAGGCGATCCGGTCGAGGGCGAGCACCGTGTCCGCTCCCAGGCCGCGGCCGCAGCCTTGATAAACCAGAGACGAATCCGTGAACCGGTCCGAGAGCACGACCGCTCCTTCAGAAAGCGCCGGCCAGATCGACTCGTCCACATTTTGCGCGCGGCTGGCGAAGTAGAGGAGCAACTCAGCGCTGGCGGATAGCGCATGATTTGCCGAGTCCAGAAGTATCTTGCGGATTTGCGATCCGATTTCGGTGCCGCCTGGCTCGGCTGTTTCGAGCACGGTCCGGCCGTTCTTACGCAGGCGCTTGGCTAGCCGCCGCATTTGGGTCGTTTTGCCGCACCCGTCCATCCCTTCAAAGGTAATGAATACGCCCCGATTCGCCATGTCTCGGGACTATTGTCGCAGACTGTTGTGAACGATTCAGGAGATTAATTCGGCGCGAACGATGAAGCGTTTCGGAGCGGGGCCAACATAATAGAACGGATAACAAGTCACCAGCGTAAGCGAGGACGTTTTCGTCGGCTGGAGGGAATGTGTATCGGTGGGAGAAACGACGTGCCGGTCCGTCACGCGGTACATGAACGTGCGTCCCTCGATTTCAACCGATATGTCTTCCCCAATCTTGACCTTTTGAAGAACGCGGAATTGCGTGTCGCGATGGCCCGCTATGACGCAGTTCCCACGCGAGCCAGGTAATGCCGTCTGAATCAGATGGCCAGGGCCCATGCGCAGCTCGCTCCTGTCGGCTCCTTCAAAGACGATCCAGTGGCTATCCAGTCTGGGAATGGAGAGTCGTGCGAAAGTTTCGCCCTTCCCCACGCGATGCACCCGCTTCGCCGGCTGCGCTTGCTGGGATCGGGCTAGATCGTCCCACTGTTCCTCCGCTTGCTGTTCTGCCTGATGCGACGTCCAAATGGAATGGAGACCCAGGCCCGCAAGGACCAGGCCGACGATGACCAAGATATAAGAAAATGCGCGGACCATAAGTTTCGCTCAACAAAAAAATGGACAAGCTAAAGCCGGTTGCTCTAGCTTGTCCACAACTAACGCAGGTGTTACGCCCGAGCTTGACGAAGTGCCAATCCTGAAGCGGCTAACAAGCTGCCGCCAACTGCCAAGCCAAGCCAGTTCCCTGCTGTATGAGGCATGGTGGGCTCTGGCGCCGGGGCCGGAGCCGGGGCCTGATCGGCCTGCTCACGCACAACCGGGGCCGGTTCGGGCGTCGGCTCAGGAGCCGGAGCCGGCGCAGGAGCTGCCTGGGCGATCTCCGTTCTTTCTTCCGCCTTAGTCTCTTCCTTGGCTACGGTCGTAGCTTCAGACTTTTGTTCCGTCGTCTGCGCCACAACAGTCGCTGGAGCGTTCACTTCCATCTCGCGGCGTCTGATGTCGCGCGGAAGCGGGAATTCGTATCCGTAGTTCTTGCCTTGCACCCAGATCTTGTGCAGGTAATAATTATCGCCGAAGTGATCCAGGACCAACTTGGTGTGCTCTGGAGTTCGGTTATCCAATGTCGGAATGGCCATGGCGGTGGTTTCCAGCTTCATCCCGTCGTCGGTAAAAAAGTGCAGAACGCGGCTCCCAGCCGGGTCTTCGTGCTGCCGGATCACGTACTCGCCCGGCTGAAGAACTGTACCGTTGATCGTCACCGCATAGGGCAAATTCACCGTGACCTTATCGTACATCGGGCCCTGCGCCAGTGCCGATATTGCAAAAACGCCTAAACTAACAATCAATCCACTAAGTTTCATAAGTTTACTCTCCCTTTTCGTTTCCCTGTCCGGCCTGTCCTACCGGTAAATTTTTCCTTGATTTTTCCTCTTACCACTGCAAGTGCTATTTTTTAATGCCAGCACACAATTCTTCAAAGCAATTCGAGCACCACGACTGGTACTTGACGCGGTTTGCCTCGGCGTGACAAGATGCGGGACTAGCGTCTTAAAGGAGTTAATTATGGATCGTAGACAATTCTTACAGACCACGGCTGCGGGATCGGTTGCGGCCGCTGTGCCGGAAAACCGGGCACATGCCAAGCCTGCGCCCAAGAAAGCGCTGATGAAGCTGGGCACCCAGCACAGCGTATCCGAAGACGTGCTCACAGTGATTTCGGCGTTCGGAGTGAATCATATCTGCAGCGGTGAAATCTCTGCGAAGCTCGATGAAAAGTGGTCGGTCGAAGGGCTGACCAAATTGCGCGAGCGCGTGGAATCGCATGGCATCAAGCTGGAGGCGGTGCCGCTGCCGCTTCCATCCAGCTATATAACCAGGTCTCCAACACCCAGTATCATGTTGGCCGGTCCCACCCGCGATCAGGACATCGAGAACATCTGCCAGATGATCCGCAACTGCGCCAAGGCTGGGATTCCGATGGTGAAATACAACATGACGATCCTCGGCGTGGTGCGCACCGAGTCCACGCAGGGCCGCGGGTCGGCGCGCTACAGCACGTTCGAATACGCCGCCGCCAAGCAGGATCCTCCGCTCACCGAGGCGGGCCGCGTGACGGCCGAAATGTTTTGGGAGCGCATCACCTACTTCCTCAAGCGCGTTGTTCCGGTGGCCGAGGAATATAAGGTAAAGCTCGCCTGCCACCCGCACGATCCCGGCATGCCCAGGGATGTCGGATTCCGCGGCGTTATTCGCGTCCTGGGCAACGTGGAGGGGCTCAAGCGCTTCGTCGAGATCAACCCCAGCAAGTATCACGGACTGAACTTCTGCCAGGGTACGGTGTCGGAGATGCTGCAAGATCCCAACAAGGAACTGCCCGACGTGATCCGCTATTTCGGCAGCCGCGGCAAAATTTTCAATGTCCACTTCCGCAACATCAAGGGCGGATTCCTGAAATTCCAGGAGACGTTCCCCGACAACGGCGACGTCGACTTCATCAAGATGATCCGGGTGTATCGGGACGTCGGCTACGATGGCATGCTGATGCCCGATCATGTCCCGAGAATCCCCGGCGATACTGGCGGCAATCAGGCATTCGCGTACGCGTTCGGCTACATCAATGCCTTGATCCAGATGGTGAATCGGGAAGCCTGATGTTGCGTTTTCCAGAACTGCTGATCGAAGCCCTGAAAAAATCCGAGATCCCCCTGCGGTTCGAGCCAGGGGCCGAGGAATCTGTCGCCAAACAAGTCCACGATTTGGTCCGTCTGTGGCTCGAAGCGCACGAACCCCCGGATGCGAGCACTCCATTCCTCAAGGGTCAAAAAGCTCTGGTGGACCGCCTGTTGGCGGAGCTCGAAGGTGCCGTCGACCTGCCTCTGTGAAACACAGATGACGAAAGTCAAACACAGATGACGAAAATACAACTCCCCTTCGCCCTCGCCGCTCCGCTAGATGACGCGGCGATGAATCGCATCGCCAATCTCTACGAAGTTTACGGAATCTTGCGCATCGGTGTCGAACCGGGAGGACAGAAACTAACCGTCGAGTACGATGCCACCCGATTGAGTCCCAAGGATGTAGAGGCGCAACTGGCGCGCGCAGGCGTTCCGCTGAGTCGTTCCATCTAAAAGTTCAAGAACCGGCAGGACCGGTAACTTTACGCATTTTGCGCTTGGTTGCCGGCCTGCCGGTTCGCGCCACTTCTGCTCTAAGACCTGCAATCCTGGCGCCGCTGAGCAAACGATTAGAAACACTGATATTCAGGCGGAGGTTTCAGTCAAAATTACCTGATTGCGCAATGCAAATCATTCCTCGACCGGCCGCCAGGACTTATCCGGGTTGAAGCGGGTCATCTGTTTTGCCAGCGTAGCGCTGCCCGCGCCGAGATCTTTTTCATACACGATGCCGTGATGATTCACGATAAAGGAATGGATTCCAGACACACCATATTCGGCAGGCCAGGCGACCAGGGCAAAGCCGCCAATCATCTCGCCTTTTACGACATAGCTTAATGCGCCTCCCTGAGCATCCGGCCCTTGCGCTTTCAGCACTCTGAAATAGTAGCCGTGATATGGCTGTAGCTTGCTGCCCTCTTTGGCATAACTTTCCGCGGCCTCGGCGAAAGCTTTCGGCACGATCGTGGCCCCATCCCAATACAGCCCATCGTGCTTGCCCGGTGAACTGACGATTTTCTGCGCGTATTCGAGAATGCCGTCTTTGTCGCGGTCCTCAGCGGCGTATTCCTGTTGAGCCTCCACGTAGCCGCGGCACACATCGAGCGCGTTCAGCTCATTCTGGCCGATGCGCCGAGCGAGAATCTCGAGCCTCCCTTTTGCGGAATCGAACCGCCACTTTCCGTCTTTCTCAACCAATGGAACTGGAAATGGCCACTCCTGCTCCCCGATCACCAAGATCGTGTTGAGGGGATTATCCTGGTCGATGCGCAACTTCTGGTGGGCCGAGCGGGCGAATTCCGCGCGGTGTTTCGTGTCTTCTGCCGGGTCGCCGGATTCAACGATGTCCTTGCCGTCCGGTCCCAGCACTTTCAGCAGGGCGGCGCTGTCGTTGTGTTCAGTGGCGTCAATCAACGCCTGGGCTGCTTCTTGAGGCGTTGCGAAGGTTTCTTGATTCGCTTTAGGGGCCGCCGCATGCAGCCCCGAGGCCAGTGTGACGACAACGGTCACGTAGCCTAGATTCAGTCTTGCCATACTGCCTCCTATCGACGATTGCCACCGCCACCGGATCTGCCACCGCCACCGCCTCCGCCGCTGGATCTCCCACCGCCACCGCCCGATGGAGGAGCGCTCCGGGCCGGGCCGAGGCTGGAATATCCGTGATCGCTATGCACTCTTGCGGCTGCGCCGTTCTGAATACCGCCGAAAGCGCTATGGTTCGCGCTACTGGGAGTGCTCGGTGCAATCTGCCGATTGCCCAATTGTTGCCCAGGCGACGAGGCGGGGGAGTTGTTGCGAAATCCGCCATTACCAGGATTGGGAGCGGCAGCGTTGCCCCGAAATCCTCCATTGCCAGGACTGGGAGCGGCATTACCGCGGAATCCACTGTTCCCAGGATTGGGAGCGGCGTTGCCCCGAAATCCGCCTGTGGCCGGCGCGGCGTTGTTGCGAAATCCCCCTTGGGGACCGCTGTTTCGAGGCGCGAGGTTGGCGCGAACACCGCCTCCGTACTGCTGCGAAAGTCCGCGGTTCGGATATGGTACGCCCTGCCGGTGGAACGAATCGTGCGACCATGCGCTCGATCCATGCACATTGGTGATATTGGTCGTGTTGAAATTATTCCGGTGAATGAAGGTGTTGTTCACAATCACCGTGTGGCTCCCCCACCCCGGATGCCAGCCCCAGCCGCCCCAGCCGCCCCAACCGCCGCCGAAATAGACTCCCATCGATATGCCGACGCCGAAGCCAAAGAAGCCGCCACCGATGAGCGCGATACCGGGACGCGGATAATACCAGTGGGGATATCCGAAATAGACGGGGGGTCCCCAGATGTAGGCGGGATCGTATTGCGGCACATAAATCACTTCCGGACTGGCTGGCTGGATTTCAATGACGGGCCGGCCTCCGTCGTTGGTGTCGACAACTCTTTGCTGAGGGGTCGAGGCTAGCTTGCCTGCCTGCTCCGCTCTGGCCCGCAGACGCTGGACCGCATCCATCACGTCCCCTTGTTGAGCCAGGAATGCGTTTCCGAGATTTGTGGTCCAGGTGATGTCTTGCGTCAGCCGCTGGATCAAGTCCGGAAAAACCACCAGGGCCTGAACGCTCGGATCCCAGTTCTGTTGCGCCGCAGCCTGGGTCAAGGCAGGACCGGTTAGACCGCGGTTTTGCTGGAGCCACTGGGACGCTTGCACCAGCTCGAGCGGATAAGTGGCGGCCACCAGGATCTGGCTGAGCAGCGGATCGGGGTACAGAGCGACCGGCGCTGCCAGGCTATCGAGCTGTTCGGGCGGCAGCAGTGGCGTCTGATTTTGAGGAGGAGGAGGCGGCGGGCCATCTTGCGCCATCAGAATGGCGTCTCCGGGCACTAGCAGAGCCGCACAAATAATGGCGACAACCGGAGTGGATTTCAAAAAAAGCTTATTGAGCAACACGTCCCTACCTCCTGCAAGCCCGACTCGCACTGACTTCACTATCAGTATACGCCGCGCGTTAACATAAGTTACCGTTACTAAATAACCTTAATGTTAGAGGATGAAGCTTGGCCTGGTGGGGCAGGCTGATAGCCTGCCGCCGAAGTTTCTAAATTTCGCTGGAAGCCGAATGTTTCGTGGAGCGGGCTTTCAAGCCGGCTATGCCCGCTTTCATGCGGGCATTTTTTGTAGCACAGGCATTCTTGCCTGTGTGGGGCAGGCCGATAGCCTGCCGCCGCCTTTCAGGCAGCGCTTTGCTAGCGGCTCTACTATTGATCGTGGAAGTTATTGCCGGAAGTTTCGCGCCGCGAATGCAAAATTTTCTTCTTTGACTTGTGCGGCAAGCAGTTTCAAATTATGCGCGATGCCGTCGAATTCCTCATAGCCATTCGGTATTTTCAACTCGTCGACCAGCGCGTGCATGCGGCGATTGCCCTTCAGTCCCGGGTCCTCGGTCCCAACGTAAATCCGGATGGCCAGCTTGCCGCGGATCTTGTCGGCGTTACGGCGAGCCCAAGTCTCAGGATGGCTGGCGCGAAAAATCTCCGGGTCCGAGTTGAACATTTCCCCGAAGCTGGGATGCGGATTCACGCTCATTTCCTCCGGCCAGCGATACCCACCGGCAAAGGCCACCACCGAGCTGAACAAATCCGGATATTTGAGAGCCAGCCTCATCGCGCCAAAGCCTCCCATGGACATCCCCTGCAGCGCCCGCCCGTCGCGCGACGCGATCGTTCGGTAATTTTTGTCGATGTAGGGAATCAGCTCTTTGATGACGGTTGTCTCAGCCATGTACTTACCGTCGTAGGAATCGCAATAGTTGGTCTGACTACCGCCGCTGGCGTAGACCATGATCGTCGGCGGCACGGTCTTGCTGGCGATACCCTCGGCCAAATACTGAATCGGATAGCCATCGGAGGCTTCGGTATTGTTGCGCCCGTGCAGCCAGTAGACCACCGGATAGCGCCGTGAGCCAGTCTCATAGCCGGGCGGTAGATAGATGTTGTAGCCGACTTCCTTGTCCATAGCCGCGCTGTGGTATCCCTTGTGCACCACTCCCGGCAGTGGGTTCTTGGGCACATTGAACCAAGTCATGTCATGAGGGAATCCCGACTTGTTGGGATCGGTGGTCTGGGAATTGAGAATCGATAAGGCGAAAATGGCAAGCGGCACGGTAAGTCGCATGGATTACGCCCAGACTTCGGCCAGCTCCAAAACAAAGCCCGCGACCGGCCCCTCTCCTGAGATGCGCTCCGGGTTCACGATGCACTCCGCGGCGCGCCCCGGCCGGTAAATCCACACCGTCCGTTCCTGCGGGTCGATGAGCCAGCCGAGCTCAGCGCCATTGGCCATGTATTCTTCCATCTTCTTTTTGAGCCTGTTGATTCGGTCGGTGGACGAGCGAAGCTCGATAACGAAGTCGGGACACAACTGGTAGAAGCCTTCCTGCTGTTTCTTCGGCAGCGCTGCCACGCGATCCTTCCGAATCCAGGAGGCGTCGGGAGAGCGGCGTGCGCCATTTGGTAAACGAAAACCCGCGCTCGAATCATAGCCTTCTCCCCGCCCGTCTTTTTGGGCCCAGATCCAGAGTAGGGCTCCGAGCGCTAGATTGCGTTTGCCGGTTCTTGAATTATTGGGCGGCATGATGATGATCTCTCCCTCCGCCGTGCATTCCACGAAGCAGTCTTCGTACTGCTGGCAGAAAGCGACAAACTCCTCGTCGGTCATTGGGACGCGGCTCGGGTTCAAAATCACCGGCGCCATCGATTCGAAATCCTCGACCACTAACTGCATGTGTCCAGTATACCGCTGGTGCTTGATAAGGTACGGAACGGAAGGTGGAGATTGTGGACCATGATTACACTCAACCACGAGGGAACTGAAACCGGGTCGGATCTCAGCTCCCTTTCGTGGCCTCGTCTACTGAACAATCGATCTCCTGAGAGGGAACCGGGATATTCAATGAAGAAGATCCCGATCGCTCCGCTTCCTCGCCCATGGCGACAGGCGGAAGGTAACCGGAGTGAAGAACGATCCTACAGTGCTACCTTCAGCCTAACGGGCATTAGTCTGAAATAAACCTGGATTGTTTGCTAGTTTGCCGAAGATAAAGCCCTAAGTTCAGCTTAGCTGCGCGCGGGCGGTGGGGCGGTCGGTTTCGCCGGTGGCGCAGGCTGATAGCCCAAT
>Ga0210405_10006393_pt1 | contig 10527 bp, 15 predicted proteins | sample IncBWH11MmetaG_FD_155492 | JGI IMG/M metagenome (GOLD analysis project Ga0210405, IMG submission 155492) | Forest soil microbial communities from Barre Woods Harvard Forest LTER site, Petersham, Massachusetts, United States - Inc-BW-H-11-M | ecosystem: Environmental > Terrestrial > Soil >... | reverse complement strand
GATCTTTGCTGTCGGTAAGCGTTGGCGCGGAAGGACCGTCGCCCTTGCCTTGCGGACCGTGGCACTTCCAGCATTCCAGCTTGGTGAACAAGGCCTTCCCGTGAGCAATGCTCTCGATGGTGCTACCATGACGATGCGGTGGAGGTCGTTATGCCTGAATACGTGATCGAGCGCGAGATTCCGGGGGCCGGGAATCTGTCCGATGCGGAACTACAGGAGATTGCCAGAAAATCAGTTGGCGTTCTCAACGACATGGGCCCGAAAATCAAGTGGCTGCACAGTTATGTGACTGGCGATAAGGTCTATTGTGTTTACTTTGCCCCGGACGAGGAGACGATTCGCGAGCATGGGCGACGTGGTGGGTTCCCGGTGAATCGGGTGTCCGCAGTTCGTCGAATGATTGATCCCAGCACCGCCGGTTAACGCGGCTTCGGTCATGACTTGGCAGTGCCCTTCGTACCAAGTACCTCTTGGACTGCTTCCTCCACCGACATCTCCCATCCTGACGACCATGCCTCCAAATCAGCGGCATGGGTAAGCATGTTGCGCGCGGGGTCCAGCTTTCTTTCCAGCCTGGATTGCTCTGCGGGGATGAGGGGCGTGCCTATGCGCTGGCGCAATGCGGCGGCCGCTCCTGCTAAGCGAAGCGCCTGCTGCGGCCTGAATTGTGCGGCTGCGCCTACAGCGAAACACTCTAGCACCCTGGCGATGCCGCGTTTATGTCCCAAGTCCCGAAAGATCTTCATACTTTCGCCATAGAGCGTCTCTGCATGCTGATGGTGACCGTCGGCTGCACTAAGCATGGCCAGGTCGGATAAAGCGCTTGCTATACCCCAGCCGTCACCCAACTGCCGAAAGGCTGAGAGACTCTGCTCGTAATAGGAGCGAGAAGCGATGGAATCAACTGATTCCCGTGCGAGGTCGCCCAGGTAGTTCAGGGTCCACGCCACTCCGGTGCTGTCGCCGACGGCGTGGAAGATGGCCAGGCACTCGTCATACAGCGCGTGGGCGCGCGCGTAGTTGCCCTGCAACCGGACGACATTTGCCAGGTTGCTGAGAGCACGAGCTGTTTCAATGGAACTGCCCAGCTCCCTCCAAGTTGCGACGCACTGCTCGAATAGTGAGCATGCAGTATCGAGGTCTCCACGATCGCGGGTCGTCACGCCTAATGCATTGAGCGCCACAGCGACTCCCCGGTGGTCGTGCAGGTCGCGGCAGGCTTTCACACTCTCCTCTTGTAGTTTCTGTGCGGAGTCGAAATCGCCCTGTGAACTTGCTAAAACCGCTGTGTAAAACAATAGGCGAGCGCGCATCTTAGGCTGGACCGCTCCCGGTAGGTGGAGCAACCTCTCCAAGAACGCTCGACCCTCGGCAAAGTGTTCCCGCGTCTCCCAAAAATGAAACAGAGCGGCTCCGAGGCGCATACCCCAGTCTGCATCGGCGGTTCGGATCAGAAATTCCAACGCGTCGCGAAAGTTTTGGTGCTCGAGATCGAACGGCTCGAGCCACTCGGGATGAGTGCTCAGATCTTCGCCGCACTCCTCCGCCAGCACAATGTAATAGGCAGCATGGGCGCGCCGAGTTGCAAATTCTTCGCCACTCTCCACTAGCCGTTCCAGTGCGTACTCCCGAATTGTCGAGAGCATTAAGAACCGCGGCTCCGCGCCGGGCTGCTCAAGTTGTTGGATCAGGCTTTTATCGACCATCGAGGACATGCCATCGAGCACATCAATACCAAGGTCGGCCTTCGTATCACATACGGCTTCTACAGCTTCCAACGTGCAACCGCCGGTAAATACTGAAAGGCGCCGAACCAGGCTTTGCTCTGCAGCGTTCAGGAGGCTGTAACTCCAGTTCACGGTCCCGCGAAGCGTTTGCTGTCGCACAGGCAGGTCACGCGCACCTCCAGTAAGCAGATTCAACGAAAATTCCAGGCGGGTGAGCATCGCGGTGGGCGAAAGGAGTTTGACGCGCGATGCGGCCAGCTCAATCGCCAGAGGCAGTCCGTCGAGCCGGCTACAGATGGCAGCGACGGCGGTGGCGTTCTCCTTAGTGAGCGTAAAATCGTGCTTCACAGCTTTCGCGCGCTCTAGAAAGAGCGCGACCGCCGCGAAGCGGGAAAGAGCCTCCGGTGCCTGCGGAACAGACCGTAGGTCCGGCGCCGCCAGAGCCGGAACCGGCAGTTCGTGCTCGCCGTAAATATGAAGCAAGGCCTGGCTGGTAACCATCACTTTCAAGTTGGGATTGAACGTAAGCAACTCGGCAACATCCGAAGCGGCAGAGAGCAGGTGCTCGAAGTTGTCGAGCAACAGAAGGAGTGGCTGGGTTAGTCCACTCACATACTCTTTCAAACCCTCTTGTGACGATTGACCGGGCATTTCCCGCAGTCCAATTGCTTGAGCTATCGCTCTAGTCACCGACTCCTTACTGCTGACAGCGGCAAGGGAAACGAAACATACACCACCTGAAAAGCCGGCACTCATCTCGCTAACTACCTGTACCGCGAGCCGCGTCTTACCAATGCCACCGGGACCCGTCAATGTGACCAGCCGCACATCGCCGCGACTCAGAAGTTGTCGAAGATTAGCCACTTCCCGCTCCCGCCCAATGAAGGCCGTGCGTTGTACGGGCATGTTGCTCGGAGAGCTAACGGTATATCGTGTTTCGGGATCAACGCGCAGATCACGAATTGTGGCGAGATCGCGAGCCAAATCACGGGTGGAGGAGTAACGCTGATTCGCGTCCTTGGCCAAGCACTTTCGAAGTACCCAAAAGAAAGGTGCCGGCGCCAGCACCTTCGTGGACAGTTGCGGTTGGTCACGGACAATGGCAGCCATTATCTCCGCCCTGCCTCGGCCCTGAAATGCCGGATGCCCATTGAGCATTTCGTAGACCACCGCGCCAAAAGAAAACTGGTCAGAGCGAAAATCGACGTCGTCACCGTTGGCCTGTTCCGGCGACATATAACCGACGGTTCCCATCACCGTCCCGGGATCGGTGAGTAAGTTGGCCTGAGTCGTGAGCTCCGGATCGAGAGAGTGACCGCGCAGCTTCGCCAGGCCAAAATCGAGAATCTTGGCATTGCCATCTTGGGCGACCATCAGGTTTTCGGGTTTGAGGTCGCGATGGACGAGGCCGGTATCATGCGCCTTGGCCAACGCGTCGGCAATCTGCGTTGCGATCGCGATGGCCTTGCGATACGGCAGCGGTCCGGACGAAAGCAGGGCGCGCAGCGTCTCGCCACAAATCATCTCCATTGCGATATAGTGTGTGCCGTTCAGGTGGCCGAGTTCGTAAATAGTAACGATGTTGGGATGATTCAGCGCCGAAGCCGCCTTGGCCTCGCGCTGGAAGCGGCTGAGAGCCTGAGGGTCGTGCGCTACGTCGTCGGGTAAGAATTTAAGGGCAACAAAGCGACCGAGGTCGATGTCTTCTGCTTTGTAAACAACGCCCATTCCCCCGCCGCCGAGCTTTTCAAGCACCCGGTAATGTGAAACCGAGCTGCCGATAAGATTCTTCCAAGTCTCTTGCGGGGATTGGTTGGCAAGGATTTTGCCCGCCACCTCCAGCGCAGGGGTTTCAATAAAATGTTGAGCCTTCTTCTCGTGAGCCAGCAGCGACTCCACTTCGTGGCGCAACCCATCGTCACTTCCACATGCGGATTGAAGGAACTCGGTGCGCCGGTCTTCGTCAAGTTCCAAAGCCTGCTGACAAAGTTCTTCGACGCGACGCCAGACCTCAGGCTTCATGGCTCGCTCTTCCACGGCTCAACTCGCGCAAAAGCCAGATTTTGGCCAATTTCCAGTCCCGCATAACGGTATCACTGGAAACACGCAGGACTTCAGCCGTTTCTTCGACGTTCAATCCGCCAAAGAATTTCAGCTCGACAACCTTGCTTTTCCTTTCATCGACCGCAGCCAGTGCTTTCAGAGCATCGTCCAGGGCCACCAGGTTCACGTCAGGTTCCTCGCATACCGAGGGAGCTTCTTCTAGAGAAATGTGAGGAATCGCCCCTCCCCGTTTCAAATAATCACGCGAGCGCGCAAAGTCGATGAGAATGCGGCGCATCAATTGCGCCGACATTGCAAAGAAGTGGGCCCGATCCTGCCAATTCACTCGGCCGCAGTCCACCAGTCGTAAATAAACTTCGTTGACCAATGCTGTCGTCTGCAGTGTGTGGCCAGAGCGTTCCCCCGCCATGTACCGGCGCGCAACCTGGTGTAATTGCCCGTAGACCAATGGCGTCAGCCTTTCCAGAGCCTGTTCGTCTCCGCTACTCCAGGCTTTCAGCAGGCTAGTGACTTCGTGGCTGGAAGGCAAATCCATCTATCTCCCACAGGGTCAATACATTACAACGAAAACACGTAAAAACCTAGTCTCGTTGTGCATTGACGGCTTTTGGCGTCCGGCTCTTTGAATTCCTCCCTGCGGTTTCTTTCAGTCAATTCCCGCCTTACTAGATAGAGGCGTCCAGTTCGGCTTCAGAGAAGCTGAGAAGGCAGCCCCACAATACTTCGCGACGGGAGACAAGAAAATGACGACGAAAAAGCACACCGCAACACTTCTAATCCTGATGTTCGTTGGGTTGACGGGATTGGTACAAGCGCAGATGTCCACCAGTTTCAAGGCACAGGTCCCCTTCGCATTCGTCGCGAACGGCAAGACGATGCCAGCGGGCGAATGCATAATCGCATTTGATGTGAATGGACGGACACTGCTCAGGATCCGCCGCGGGGAACAGCAAGTCTTTACCGTTCCCATTGCAGATGTGTCGCCGAATGCGCGCAAAAAGACGGCACTTGTGTTTCACCGATATGGCGACCAGTACTTCCTGACCAGTATCAACCGCGAAGGAGGAACTGGCTACCAGTTGCCCCCCAGCAGACTAGAACGTGAACTGAAGGCCCGGAACATCCCGTGGCAGGTATTCACGCTTCTCGCATCCGCCCAGTAGACGTGTAGCTTGCTCGTACCTGTGGGCGGGTTTTGCATCGCAACACGTCGTTTTTGGGAATTTTTCTCACAAGAAACATTAAGGAGAGTCAACACATGAAAAATATAGTGTTTCGCAATTCGCGTTTGCCGTCGGTTTTGGTTGCATTCCTAGCACTTTCCTCGTTTGGCTTGGCTCAACAAAAGATGCAGCCAGCCGGGCGGCGGGAAGATCAAAGCACACTTGTTCAGACGGTTCGCGAGGCTACGAAACAATACCTCGACATCAACAACGCTACTGCAGATGGTTATGGTCAATTTCTCGGCTGTGTCAGTGGCTCCGACCACGGCGCGATGGGTATCCATTACATCAATTTCAACCTGGTGAATGGGACTATTGACGCTAAACATCCTCAGGCGCTCATTTACGAACCCGCAAACGGTCAAATGAAACTGGTGGGAGTTGAGTTCATCGTGGACCAGGCCACTTGGCTCAAGAATAACAATAACGTTCCGCCGGTGCTCGAGGGCCAGACGTTTTTGTTAATCGATGCTCCTAATCGCTATGGTGTCCCGGCTCCATTCTTTGAGCTTCACGTCTGGGCGTGGCGGGACAACCCACAGGGCGACTACGTGGACTGGAACAACCATGTGACGTGCGCAGGTCAGTAACCTCGGCGGAGACGCGCGGGTTGCGCTGTGCGTCTCCCGTCTGTTCGTAATAAACGGGAAAAGACAATCTGATATATATGATGAGCTGCATTTTAGAGGATGTTATGGATATCAGATCGTTGCAACGGCCTTTGAAAGACACCTATCGGCAAGCTCCGGCCGGTTCCAAGATCACTTTGGTGGCGCACGGTAGAAAAACAGACGTTCCAACCTCTTGTTCGATTGACCTAGGGCGATCTATGACGCTCGGGCACACCAAGGCGTCGGAGGGGCGGGTACCGGCGCCTGCTCCGGCGATCTACTCGTATCAAAATCAGGATGCACCTCGATCCGACGCCCGCCCGGTAGCACCACGGCCAGCCCACAAGTCGGTCCGTGCTGCGTCGGCGATTTCTTGGCCGCCAACTCCACCGGCACCAAACGACCGGCCGAAAAAGTTGATCTACGCCTTCTCTTCCAATGCCGCTTTTTCAGATGGCGATCCAATGTGCTGAAGCTCAAACCTCTACTCTGGCAAAACTCGCTCCGCCGCATACCGCTGCTCACAAACTCAGCCATCAACTGCTGAACCTCCGCTCGTGTACGTCGCTTGGGAGCTGACAACTCTGTTTTTGCGGTCATCCGGACACTTCAACACAGACCCCGCCTGCCGAACAGGTATGTTGGTAAGACGCTTACCGTCGAATCCACATTCTCGATGATGAAACGCAAGTTTGGAGATTCGATTCGAAGCAAGACAGATGCCCACAATCTAGTCGTTCTGATTCACGAAATGTACGAACTACGAATTGACCCTGTGTTCTGGTCTAATGGATCGTCTCTTCAGTAACTTCACTACACGCTCGGAAAGGGACTTTAAGTATGCTTTGTCCCGTGGTGTGGTACTTCCGATGCGCAAACTGCCCCGAGCGTACTCTTCTCCCAAATCAAAGCCTTCAAGAAAGATTTTCGTTTCAGAAATATTGCACCACTGATATCGGAGGCTTAGTTCTTCTGTGCCACGGATGCGGCAGGCTGTGCGAGTATTTGGAATCCGACGTTCATCACGAAGAGTTGCTGAATGGGGGCCGAATTCAAGACCCCAATATTTTTTGGAAAATAACCATCGAGTGCGCCAGCAAAAGTTGCGAATCTCGGACGGTAGTCTATATGCGAGCCGAACCAGACCTTCAAACACAGGTCGCCATAAGCCGGGTATTACTTTCCACGCCGATAGCGAAATTGCCCTGCGTACACGCTTTGACCATGCTCTGTCCGATACACCTAGAGCTGATACCAGACGAGATCGAAGGCTAGTCCGTACAAAAACTCGCTTTCCGAGAAGGACGCCAGGAACTGTTCGACCGAGAGCGGGACAGCGATCCCGATCTTTCTTTGTGGGACGGCTGCGTGAAAGCGTGCGAAGAATCTGCTGTTTAGCAGGTACTACGAGGTGACTCTGCCTTCGGTCTGTTCCTTCCAGCGATCCAAATCTCGAACGGCCTTCGTATATTCGTCCGTTGCCTTTCTCAGTTCTTCGTGAAGGTCGTCCGAGTTCAGCATGTCATCTTTTCCCCTGAGCACGGCGAGAATGTCCTTCATCTTTTTCTCCGCAGCTCTCACATCCTCGATTGTGGACATGGGGAATCTGGCAGCCATTCTACTCGCATTCGCAAACGCGCTCTAGCTAGAGGGTGCTGACAGTCAGCGCCCGAACTTCCTTGAAGAACGCTAATCTGCGGTGTTAGGATTCCTGCACGTTTGCATCCCCGGCAATGCTCTCCCGATCCTGTTCGCTGCAGACCCGAGCTTGTCGGGACATTTCTTGGCAGATTCTGAATCTCACTTTCCCAGGAGTGAGCCATGACCCCCGATGAACAGGAAGAGTTGGACCGGCTCTGCCGAACTGTAGTCGAAGAGAAAAAACTCCGCCAAGCTGACCGAAGCGGGTACAACGCTGAATGAGTTCTTAAAGCGGAGGGAGCGTAAGAAGCCGAATCCCGGTCCCCTAAGAAGACCAGGCGCATTGGGAGCGTGAAAAAAAAGCGCGGGAATTGTGCTTTGGCTGCACGGTTCACTTCGACAGCCCCGACCGCGAAACCCAGACGTTTCCGTTGTGGCATCAGCATGGAGCAAAAAACGCCCCGACCGCAGTCAGGGCAATGTGGGAATCAGATTGTTGTGGCAGTCTACGCCGAAACCAACCGAGCGCAAATCGGGTTACGAAGTCAGCCTACTTCTCTTTCAGCATGATCTTCGCCAACCAAAGCGCGACGATCACTAGTCCGATGATAAAGAGTGCGGTCATACGGTGCCTTCCCGATTGTTGCGGGTTGGCCCCCGAGATTTAGTTTATTTGCTTCAGCGCAACGACATCCAGCCACATAAGAACCTAGCCTTGTATGCGGGTGTGAACCGCCGTGGCGAATGAGACCGAATTCTCGATTCTGAAGTTCTGTGGACAGAGTGCTGCTATTGCCGCTTGTCGGCGCTGCCACTTGAAGTTTTTCACGCCCTCAAAACTAATGCAAGAGGGGGTCGGGGCAGAAGAGTACCTTCGGAAGAAGTACGACGAACATTGGTGTGCAGTCGCAGTCGCGCATAATCAACAAAGACGCAAGCTCTTACAGCGGCGGAGATCATTCCTTTCAGCAAAGTGGTAGCGACCCGCCTCCGGCGTTGTGGCTTGGTTAGTCTTGAGACGTTCGATGGTCGACAACCGCAGGGGAGTCGGTGCCTCCCTCCGCAAATAAGGGATGCGGAGTGAATGACTCAGGTGGCTCCATTTCAAACTTCAGCACGTCGGAGGCTCTATAGCTATACTCTTTGCCGCACTCATCACACTGGACAGTAAAGGTGGTATTGCCAATAGGGCACGAGGTGTAGGCATTGGTTTCGCTTAGAGGGATTCTCTCCCTGTAATTTAGACTAAGACTCTTCCGAATGTGAAACAAACGATTCTTGCAGAGAACCACCCAAAAATAACGATTGTCTTCCCACATACCAGACTCTCCCAAGCGGTCGCGAAGTGGGCCGGAAGAGGGACTTTTGTGGCATGAAGGTACCAAGCCCAGATGGGGTTGTCAAGAAAACCGAACGATGGCACAGAACGAATGGGGGCGTAGACTAGAGCAGGGTGAGGGGGCAGTTCCGGGGCCGCGCTCATTCTTTCGTGCGCTGGGATCGGGCGCGGGCTGGTGTGGGTGAGAAACTTGATTTCCCTCGTCTCTCAACCGCTGCATGTTTCTGCATTCTAGGCGAAAATCGAGTGCCGAGACACTTCTGGCATGGACACCAAAAGGCCTCGTCGGGGAATACAATGTGACCGCAACTCTCACAGATCTGACGAGCATTTTGGAGAGCTCTCATGACTTTGAACTCACTTCCCGAGACGCAATAGGGACAGCGTGGCTGTTTGATTTTCTCCCCCATTATTCCATTTCGGCTCAGGTGCTTGATTTGCCGTATCACTCTGCAGTCGCACTCCCTCACGACGTAGCATCTTGGCCAGAGCGCCGCTGGTGTGTGGCCCGCTCTAGTGCTGCATTCAAAAACCTCAGAGCTTTGGATAACTGGATTCGATTGTCGTAATCTTGGAGGATCTCTGCAGGATAAGCTTCTCCAAGCGATTCCATGGTTCGCACGAGCACGCTTCTGGTCTGGAGAATTTCGCCATGACGCGCCCTTAAATCCGCGCCGGCTTCTCGTAGCGACTCCATGATTTCTCCACCAAAACATTCCCCGTTGGAATTCGCTCGAAGCATGATCCGCTCAAGCGCTCGCTCAAGGATTCGAGGGGCCATGTCTGGCACCATGTTCGCCATCGCATTCTCCTCTAGATCAAACCCAGATGAACCTGGCATCGGGAATGGTGCTCTGAGTAGTCTAGTGATGGTGAGTGCGAGCCCGCATGGCACGCTCGTATGGGGGAAGCAACCGAAAGTCACCGAGCGTTGAGTGACCGACGTAATCGGCCGGTAGGGCGATACAGATCAGAGTCAGGCCGCGATTTTGCCCAGCAGTTCTCTTGCAGTGGAAATGAGGAGTGCTGCTGAATCTGATTTCGAAATGACTGCGGACGCCCCGGCTGCAAACGCCTGCTTTTCAATAAACGAGTCGATATGAGCAGAGAAAAGGATGATTGGCACATCGGGCATTATTTTCCGAAGAATCCGTGTCTCCGCCAATCCATCCATTAGGGGCATGGAAAGATCGGTCACGATGAGCGCCGGACGATACCATCGTGCTTTTGCAATTGCATCGCGGCCATCTTCAGCTTCCGCGCAGACTTCGAAGTCTCCTGCCCGTGTAAAGAGTTCGCAAACCGCGCTGCGAACTGCCGAACTGTCATCGACCACCAGAACGGTCCGCGCAGCCACTTTTCCACCTCCCTAGGGTTCATATGTGCCAGAGTTTAGTATCAGATGCATAGCCACCTCGCGTATGTTTTCGTCTGCATCCACGCAACGAAACGAAATTTCCTCTACAGTGTGTAGGGTATCGAACAAAGTCGGCAAGCGTGGTAGTGATCACTGTTTCTCCAAAACATTCGGGGATTGGGCTTTCCAATGCCATCTCGCCGACTCGAAGACCGTATAAGGGAGCTTTGTGCCAAAGCTACAGCTACGAAAGACCAGCAGGCGTTGGAAATCATTCTGACGGAGCTTCGGTCAGCTATGCATGAGGCACTACAGCGGGTCAGAACCAGAGCAATTGCGATTCTGGACATTCGCTATGCGCAACCAAGTGAAAGGCGTAACATCCTGTGACCCTTTAGTGATCTTTCGTCACCCCATCATCTTCGTGACCAAGCACATCACGACCTGCCGTGCTATTGCCGGTGAGTTCACCCACCACCGTGCCGAGGCCGCGTCTTCTGGTTAGGGCTGAGTTATTTGCTTAACGTCTTCTGAAATTGCTGCATTCCTGCCAACAAGCCCTGCG
>Ga0210405_10006392_pt1 | contig 10528 bp, 8 predicted proteins | sample IncBWH11MmetaG_FD_155492 | JGI IMG/M metagenome (GOLD analysis project Ga0210405, IMG submission 155492) | Forest soil microbial communities from Barre Woods Harvard Forest LTER site, Petersham, Massachusetts, United States - Inc-BW-H-11-M | ecosystem: Environmental > Terrestrial > Soil >... | reverse complement strand
CTGCTGCGCGGCCTGCACAGCCGCTATAATCGCCAGGTCGTCGAACAGGCGGCGATCATGAGCGTGCTCAATCGCGACATTTTCGGCGATCCCCGGAAGGCCACGGATGCGGTACCCTATATCGCCAAGCGGCTCGACGCGCTGGCGGAGGAAACCGAACGCGGCTGGCAAGGCCAATTCACCGAAGGCTCAGGCTTCCAGTTCGAGCGCACGGTGCGCGGCGTCAAAGAGGTCGCCGTCATCGATCAGGCGCTGCTCGGTTCCGCCGATGCCCGAAAACTCGACGAGTTTGCGCCGTCGCTGCAAAAAGTCTTCCCGCGCCCGACTCCGCCCGCCATGCTGCGCCGGAAGGACGAGGAAACCGCCATCCACGGCCCGGTCAGCCTGTTCGAAGCGGTAATGGCGGCCGGCCGCAAAGGCATCGCGCTCCAGCGCTACAAAGGCCTCGGCGAGATGAACCCGCAGCAATTGTGGGAAACCACGCTCGACACCAACGCCCGCACGATGTTGCAGGTCAACGTCAAGGAGATCGACGAGGCCAATACGATCTTCGACGAGCTGATGGGCGACAAGGTCGAGCCGCGGCGGGTGTTTATCGAGGCGAATGCGCTGGTGGCGAGTGTGGATGTGTAGGCCGACCCGCGCACAGTTTGATTCGTCACACCCGCGCTTGTCGCGGGCATCCACGACTTGACACCCGAGCCAAATCAAAGACGTGGATGGCCGGAACAAGTCCGACCATGACGAGGCGAATAGGTCGTGACACCTCACTGCAACGGTCGCCTCAGCTCGGCGCACGTGGCATCGATTTCCGCTTGGCTCTTGCCCATGGCTGCGAGCAGGCCGGCGTAATTCGCAAACGCCGCATCCAGATGCGGATGACGATGCCGGGTCCGGCGCGTGAATTCCACGCGAATCGCAATAGCGCGGTGGGTTAGCGGCTCGGCCTCGTCGAGCCGGTTGGTGGCTTGCAGCAACGAGGCAAGGTTGATGAGGTCGGTCGCGACCTCGGGATGGTCGGGCCCGAAACTCTTTTCGTCGATGGCGAGCGCGTGGCGCATCAGTGGCTCGGCCTCGTCGAGCCGGTTGGTGATTTGCTGCAACGAGGCAAGGTTGACGAGGCGGATCGCCACCGTGGGATGATCTGGCCCGAAGCTCTTTTCGCCAAGAGCGAGTGCGCGGCGTATCAGCGGCTCGGCCTCAACGAGCCGGTTGGTGGCTTTCAGCAATTCGGCGAGGTTGCTGAGTTCGGTCGCGACCCTGGGATGGTCCGGCCCAAAGTTCTTTTCGTCGATGGCAAGCGCGCGCCGCATTAGCGGCTCGGCCTCGTCTAGCCGATCGGTGTCTTGCAGCAATTGGGCGAGGTTGTTGAGGCGGATCGCGAAATCGGGATGATCCGGCCCGCGACTCTCTTCGCCGATGGCGAGCGCGCGGCGCAACAGCGGCTCGGCCTCAACGTGCCGGTTGGTGGCGCGCAGCAATTCGGCGAGATTGCTAAGTTCGATCGCGACCCTGGGATGGTCCGGCCCAAAGTTCTTTTCGTCGATGGAGAGTGCGCGGCGCATCAGCGGCTCGGCCTCGACGTGCAGCGCCTTTTTGTTGAGCAGCAGGCCGAGCTGATTCATCAGCCGCACCGTCGGTCCAGGAATGTTGGCGACATCCGCATACGCCGTTACCGTATGCGCATGCGGGGCAAGCGGGTCGAGCGCCGGCCAATTGCGGACATCGACCGCGCTCCCTGTGAACGCCGCGTTAATCCAACCTAACGCCTCGCCCAGGCTGCGTTGCCGCGCCTCGTCCGCAAGGCTACGGCGTGTCACGTCTTGCACAAGTCGGTGGACGAGGAAGAACGGTCCCTCGGCGTCGCGCGTCACCAGCGAATAGGCGGCGAGGTCGTCGTAGGCGTCGCGTAGGTCGTCGGCTTCGGCATCGGGGATGGGCACATCGAGAAGCGCTTCCGAAACCTTTTCCGGCGCGAGCCAAGCGAGCCGTTCGAGGAGCCGTCGGCCGCCCTCGCTCAATTGCGCGACCGACGTCTGCCAGGTGACGGCGACAGCGCGCGGATAGCCCGTCATTGTCTCGTCGAACCATGCTAAGACTTCGTCACGCTTCGAGCGCCATTGCTCGAGATATTGCGCGAAGGTCAGCCGGCGCTTGCCGATCAACGCCGCCGCCTGCTCTAGCGCGAGGGCGAGACCGCCGAGTTCTTCGGCGACCTGGCGCACCTTGGCTGCGTCATCGAGTGCTGCGCGCCGTCGGCCTTCAGTGCGCGCCAGAAGGAAAGCGGCGGCATCCTCGACCGTGAGGACGTCGAGTTCGAGCGGTTGGAAGTTGGCGGAAAAATTTGCGAGCCTGCTGGTGACGACCACGTGCCCACCGGTTAGTCCACCCAACAGTTTCTCGACCTCGGCGAGTGCTGGCTTGCTGTCAACGTTGTCGAGGATGAGGAACCAGCCGGGATTAGCATTGAGCCAATCGAGCGCTGCCCCGCGGCGCACTTCATCATCGGTCGTGTCGAGTTGCGGCACCAGCGTACCGGCCAGCGCGGCAAGATTGCGCCGCAGCGCCTCCGGCGTTTCCGCGACGACAAATAGTAATGCGCTGTAATCGTCGGCATGCGCCCGCGCATATTCCACCGCCACGCGACTCTTGCCGACGCCGCCGAGCCCATAGAGGCTGACGATCGCCATTTGCCCGCCGCGCGCCCGCGTCAGGCTCTCGTGCAATCGCTGCATGAATTCGTCGCGGCCTTTGAACAAATCGCCGATGCTCGGATAGGGCAGCACGACCGGCTTGGCGGCAGGCTGTGCGGAGACGATCGGCTTGGGCGCGACTTCCGGCAGGTCCTTGAAGACGGCGCGGGCGAGTTGATCGATGTTGGAGAACGGTCCGTAGGGAACATTCTCAGCCTCGAGATAAGCGCGGAAGGCGTCCTGCAAAGGAGCGAGGTCGCCCGAATCCGGCCCCCGATCAGGCGCGTAGTCGTCGCGCGCGATGTAAATATACGGCCGCCGCCTGAAGTCGCGCGCAAGAAAGAACTCCCACTGCGTATAGCTCGCCGTCTTAATGTCATTTGGCAGCGCTTTCGCTAGACGTTCGGCGGCGCGGGCGGGCGGGCAAGAGCCGCTACGCTTGCCGATGATGCAGATCACCGCGTGGCAATCGCGAATGTAGTCGGCCAACTCGCCGAGCATCGTCTCGCTGTCGGGTCTCTGATTGAAATCGCTCTCGACAGTCACGGTGTGTCCGCGCGCGCGCAGATCAGCGGCAAGCGCATCGCGCGCTTTGCCGAATTCGCTGGTGACGGCCGAGATGAAAATACGCAGGCGCTCTTGAGGCATGCGAGCATTCAAGCACAACGTGCCGCGGCGGCAAAATTCCCCTCCCCCTTGTGGGGAGGGGCAGGGGTGGGGGTCGCGAGGTGGCGCAAAATTGTTGACGGGCATTCTGCTCCCGTCTGCGTTGGCGAATGACCTCCCGACCCCCACCCTGCCCTCCCCACAAGGGGGCTTTGCCTAATAACCCTCAATTCAGGGGAGGTTATTGGGCAGCTTACCGAGTTTTTGGGCAGGTTGAATAGCGGGGACGATCCAACCGGACCGCCCCCGCCGTCGCTATCCTGACAGCTGCCAAGCCAACCAGGGAGCGAAACCATGCCCGCGACTGTCGAGGAGAGATTGCAAACGTTGGAGCGCCGCGCCGAGACGCTGGACCAACAATCGAAAGCGTTCACGATGACCTTCGCGGCGGTATTTGCCGCGATGGCAGGTGACCGTGAGGCAATCCAAAAAGCTATCGAGAACTTGCGAATTTCGACGCGCGCCGCCGAGCAACAGGATGCTCGCGTCGTCGTCGCCCAGTTGAACCAAGCCTCGATGCTTTTGGAGGCGCTTTTGCATTTAAAAAATTGACTAGATCGGATTTGAGAACCTGACGCGAAAAACGGGCGATCAGTTTCAGAACGGTCATTGGCAAGCGCCTCCACGCGCGGTATAAGGTTTCCGCGCGGAGGCAACCGCGATGCTTTTGGTCGGCTCGGATGGCAGTCCGGGCCGATTTCTATTTTAGCACAGTCCCAGACCTTGCTATAGTCCCCGTCAGGAAGGCCCGTTTGGGTCTTCTCGGGGCGTGAGAACCCCAACCAAGGCGGCTCTAAGTGCGGCCGCAAACGCACTCCTCGACCCTGTGGTCGGGGAGGCGTGCGCGTATGTCCGAGGATCGCAAGGTCTAAAGGCGCACGCGGCCTTCCCTTGGTTGGCTTCTCAACTCCCCGATCACCAGGGCGGGGAGAACAAACCTTGCGCAACCTGATCAAGCTTTTGGTGTTCTTTTTCTTGGCGGCGGCGGTCGCCATCACGATCCTGTCCAACCCGCAATCTGGGTTGAGCGGCGCGCTGATGATTCTCGTCGTCATCGTCGTCTACCTCATACCGAGCATAGTGGCGGCCAACAGGAAGCACGCGAACGAGGGCGCCATCGTCGCTCTCAACATGCTCTTGGGATGGACGTTCCTCGGCTGGGTCATCGCGCTGGTTTGGGCGCTCACTGACAACAGACGGGTTTGATCGACAACTTTATTATTGTTCATGCCGCCTCCCCAGCCTGCCAGAAAACCGCATCGATCCCGAGTTCGTGCGATTCCTGGATCAGGCAGCAGATGTTGTGGCAGATGATTTTGCAGAGAACCTCGTTGACCATCGCCACGTCCGTTTTGCTGCGGACGTGGTCGCGGAACTTGGCCTTTATCATCGAGAATACGGACTCGACGTTGCTCCGCTTGTGGTAGTGGCCCAAAAATTCCTCGCGGCGGTATTGGAAGTAGTGGAACATCTTTTTCCACAGACCGCCGCCGTGCCCCGTATGGATGCTCTTGAAAGCGATGTAGGGAACCGCGCCGTGGCGCGCGACGGCAGCGTAGTTGCTGATGCTGCCGTAGCCCTTGTCGGCCGATACCTCGCGGAGCTTGAAATTCTCGGCGGTCGCGTCAACGAGGGCGGGGAGCAATTTCGTGTCGCTGGCGTCCTTGTCGCGGATTTCGACGGCGGTAACGATGTGAGTGCTGACACCGCACATCAAATGGACCTTGACCCATTCGTGCTGCTGGCGCATCGCGCCGTACTTGTGATCATACCAGCGATGAAAGCGGGAAGTCGTAAAGCCGGAACTGTCGGCCGCGAAGTCGATTTCGACTGCCTTCAACGGCTTGCTGCTTTCGGCGATCAGCGCATTCAAGATTGGAGTCAGCGCCGGGTTTTCCAAGTAGTTGAAGATCGAATTGTAGTGCGGGGTTTTGGAGAGATAGCCCTTGGCTTGCGCGTCCCGAAGATCGGTCATGAAGCGCCGACCGGAAACCGTGCTGTAGATTTTGTAGCAGGCGGCGAACAGCGCGTCATGAATCGGCAGCGGCGGGCGACCGTTCTTTTGCCGCTCCGGTTCGGCGATGCCGCCGCACAGGTCATCGAGCAGGTCAAGGAATTTGGCCTTCTCATTGGTCTGCGCCGCGTTGTAGGCGCGCCAATCCTGCGAATATGTCTTGCGCGTCTCGCGCACGGTGAGCGTCTCTGTGACGGTCGTAGAGCCGTCCGGATGGCTTTCGCGTTGAATGACGTATTCGACCGCGAAAATGTGCTTGCACTTGTGGCCGCCGTCCTCATGGTCCGGGCAACTGCAATGCGGCTCGGCAGGGTCTAGGCAGACCGTGTAGCGCCCCTTGCCGCTTTGGCTCGGGACCAGCCATGCCCCGCCTTTCTTGGCGATTTTGGCCGTTGCCGCGATTTCCAGGCCCCGTTGCTGCCGATTATCTCCACGCACGTCTAACATGACCCTGTCTCCCGTATCTGGGGACAGTATATCATATATGGGATTGCAGTCAAGCGAAAAATATCGTATATGGGAGATATTGCCCAAACGCGGGAGAATGAATATGGCGACCAAACCCAAACCGGCTCCCTCATGGGAGGATCGGGCGCGACGGTTCCTTAAGGCCGAATTGGCGCGGGCAGAGATAGGATACCGCGAACTCGCGGAACGGCTCGCAAAGCACGGTATGCGGGAGACTGAGGCCAGCATCGCGAACAAGATCAGCCGGGGTACCTTTCCGGCGACGTTCCTGCTGGCGTCGCTCAAAGCAATCGAAGCCGATGTTGTCCGGCTAGAGAGCGTTTGAAAACCGGAACGGCGATAGGCGGATGTTAAAACTATGTCGCGTCGTTCTAGGCTTCGCGCTCTTGCTCGCATTGATCGAGGATTCGTCGGCGCGGTCACGACAGCATCCCCCAGCTAATCAGACTCCAAAAGCCGAGCAAAGCGCCGCCCCCGAACAGCGCGGTACCCCAGACAAACCGCTCACGGTAAATGTTGTACCCACCACCGAACAAAAGACCGATGCCGAGAAGAAGGATGCAGAGGCGCGACTCAAGGCTGCGACCGATAAAAAACTCGTTCGATATACGGGCTATCAAGTTCTCATTGGCATAGTCACTTTTTTCATCTTCCTTTTGCAATTGCTCGCGTTCAGTCTTCAAGCTCGTTATATGCGCCGTACCGTAATCGAAATGCGGCGCACAACTCACGCCACGATCCGTGCCGCTAGAGCTGCTCAGAAATCCGCCGATGCTGCCAAAAAATCCGCCGAGGCCGCGATAGCCACTGAACGAGCAAGATTTTACGTCGTTCTGGACCACAATTTCCTTGAGTGTATTAATCGGGCAGCATCTTGGGATGGTCCTCTTGACCAAGAAGAACGGACCCTTCCAATGGATGCTCAGCCGATGGCAGGGGTCACATTTAAGAACTATGGAAAGACACCCGGTTTCGTTGCCGATGTTAGTACTGGAATCGTTTATTCTGAGACTACTCCAACTCCAGTTTTTGATGAAAAAGTTGTTATGGAAAATATCATCGCCCCCGGCGATAGTACTGAAAAATTCGGAACTCTCATTTCTGGCTTGCTTACAATGGCGCAGGCGAAAAACGTAAGGGATGGAGCGGGCACCATCTGGGTATTCGGAACTATTGGGTACGATGATGTTTTCGGCGTCAGGCAAAGACACAATTTTTTTCAGCGGCTCGCCCGCGTAAGCCAATTCCGGTATGTTCTCCAAGCCTACGATTATGAGCATTACAATCGCAGTACTTAGTACCAGCGCAAGGTAGAGGACTATTTGGGCAAAAGCCCAGGTTTCTGGGCAAAATAGGGTTGTTAGGCAAAGCCCCACAAGGGGGAGGGAGTTTTCAAAATAAATCGAAATACTCGTTCTGCTCCCACGCCGTCACTTCGCCGCCGCCGCCGCTCGCCTCGGCCTTGAAGCGTGCGAACTCGGCCTCTTTGATGTGGGCGTAATAATCCACGAAGCTTTCGCCGAACGCTTTTCGAAACACCTCGCTCGCCCGCAACGCGGCCAGCGCTTCGCCGAGATCCTTTGGCAGAAGCGGCGCCTTGGTCTCATACGGCGTATCCGCCGAAGGGCCGGGATCGCGCTTGTGCGCCATGCCGTCGAGGCCGGCGTAGATCTGCGACGCCATGTAGAGATATGGGTTCGCCGCCGGCTCGCCGATCCTGTTTTCCAGGTGCGTTGACGGATCGCCGGGCTGGCCGAGCACGCGCACCATGACGCCGCGATTGTCGCGGGCCCAGATGGCGCGGTCGGGGGCGAGCGTGTAGGCGCGGTAGCGCTTGTAGCCGTTGATGGTTGGCGTCGAGAACGCCGCGGCGGCATGGGCGTGGGTCAGGAGTCCGGCGAGGAAGTTTAGGCCGATCGCGGACAGTCCCTCGCGGGCGTTGCCGGCGAACGCGTTCGTCCCGCGTTTGCGCTCGATGAGCGACTGGTGCAGGTGCCAGCCCGAGGAAAGCAGATTCGGCTGCGCCGGCCGGCACATGAAGCTCGCCAGAAGGCCGTGGCGCCGCGCGATCTGTTTGGTCGCGGCGCGGAACAGGATCATGGTATCGGCGGCGTCGAGGCCCGCCTGCGGGCGGAAGGTGAATTCGTATTGGCTCGGTCCGAGCTCGACTTCCACCGAGCGCAGCGGCATGCCGAGGGCTGTGATGCCGCGGCGGATCGGCTCCAGCGCCGCGTCGATCTGATCGAAGCGGCTTTCGATCAGATACTGATAACCCTGGTTGAGCAAGCTGACTTCCGGCGCCCGCGGCGGCCAAGTGGCGTCCTCGGGCGTGAGCCGCGGATTTTCCAGCTTGAACAGATGGAATTCGACTTCGAGGCCGGCAAGGTAATCGAAGCCGGCGGCCTTGAGCCGCGCCAGCGCGTCGCGAAGGACCTGCCGCGTCGAGAACGGCACCGGTTTGCCGTTTGGGAAAAACATATCGCAGAGAAACCAGCCGGTATTCGGCGCCCACGGCAGCACCTGGAACGTCGCCGGGTCGGGCACCATGACGAAATCGCCGGCGCCCTGCATTTCCGCCATGTCGAAGCCGCCGCCGGGCGTGAACACCGGAAAAGCGGTCTTGTGCGCGGTGTCCTTTGCCAACAGCGTCGTCGTCATGGTGACGCCGGCTTGCATCAGGCCCGGCGCGTCTTCGGCCAGCACCGTCTTGCCGCGCAGCACGCCGTGCTGGTCGGCAAAGGAGAACCGCACCAGTTCGAGCTTGTGTTTCTTGATCGCCTGCACCGCCGCCTTGGCGGCGCGCGTTTGTTCGCCGGTCCATAGGCCGTGCCGCTCGACAAAGCTGACGGCTGTTGAAGATCGGCGCACGGCCATCTTCACCTCCCCCTGAAAGGGGAAGGATGGTCGCCGAAGGCGACCCGGTGGGGGTCCGTCGTCGGCGCCGCTGACCCCCACCCGACGCGCTGTGCGCGTCGACCTCCCCCTTTCAGGGGGAGGTCAAAAAACAGCAGATGCCGTGCATCGTCAGCGCCCATTCGCCCAGCTTTTGGTCTCTTGCCGGCTTAAGTCGGTGCGCTGCCAATAGCCCTGCCAATCGCCGGCCGGGCCGATGCCGTCGACGCAGGCCGGGCCGGTGATTTTTTTCGCCGCCGCGGCATCGAGCACCATCATCGGCCTTGTGCCATTGCCGGATTGATCGAGCGCCTGGCGCAGCAGGCGGCGGTAAGCGCTGATCGCCTTGTCGGAAGTGCCGAGATGCTCGGCCGTGCGGTCCTGGATCGCGCCCATGGATTCGCAGGCCCATTGGTCGTGCACGTTGATGTCGGCGCCCATGCCGGTAAAGGTGGCGTGCTCCTGCTCGTGGGCGTCAAAGCCGTAATCGTTGCTCTTGTTCTTGCGCGGCACGTAATCCGGCAATTCGTAGAGCTCGAGGCGCTGGCGCCGCATCTCGTCCTTGTTCACCGGCGCGCCGAACGCGGTGAAGATCGCATACCAATAATGCCGCACGTCGTCGATCGGCACGTGCCATTGCGAGATCGTCATCTCGCGGCTCATCGGAATGATGAAGGCGTTGGGGAAAATCAGGTTGGTCACGCGCACATGCGCATTGGCGTCCGAGATCTGGCGCAGCGTGATCAGCCGAAAACCGTAATCAGTCGGCTCGATTTCGATGCGCGGCCGCGGAAACTCGCGCATGATTTTTGTCATCGGCATGTCGGAATCTTTGGAGGTGTCGCGGAACATCCGGCCATAACCCTTGTCCGGATCCTCATCCTCGAAAAAACGGTGCAGGAACGAGGTGTGCACCGGATCGATGCCGACTTCGAGCGACTGCAGCCAGTTGCAATCGATCATGCCCTTGAAGGCGAAGGTGTGCGTCGACGGCGCGACGAAGCAGTCGAATTGCGGGAACGCCGGCGGCTCGCCGGGGCCCAGATACGTCCACAGGATGCCGCTCTTTTCGACGACCGGATAGGATTTCTGCTTGATGTTGGCGCACAGATTGCTGTTGTCGGGCTCGGCGGGCGTCTGCAGGCATTTGCCGTCGACGTCGAACAGCCAGCCGTGAAAGGCGCAGCGCAAGCCGCCGTCTTCGAGCCGGCCATAAGCCAGATCGGTGCCGCGATGCGGGCAATGCCGCCCGATCAGGCCGTAGCGGCCCTGCTCGTCCTTGAAGGCGACAAGATCCTCGCCGAGGAGCCGCACCGGTTTTACCGGCCGATTGCCGGCCAGCTCATCAACCAGGGCGGCGGGCTGCCAGTAGCGGCGCATCAGATTGCCGGCGGCGGTACCGGACGCGGTGCGGGTGATGAGATCGTTCTGTTCCGCGCTCAGCATCGGCGATGTCCTCGTTGCTACGCCAATCCTAGCTTCAATGCCCCGGCAGCACCAAGACCTTCGGGCTCTCCGGCAACATCGTTTTCGATAGCACGATGGAGGGGATGTCCGCCTGCTCGACCGGCCAAAGCTGGCGCGCCCGGTCGAGGAAGCGCGCCAGCGTGAACGGGCTGAAAAAGTGCATCGGGATGATGATTTGCGCCTTCAGCGCAGTCAGCACCTCCATCATGCCGTCGAGATCGAGGGTGTAGCTGCCGTCGACCGGCGCCATTACTACGTCGACCTTGCCGATCTCGTTGAGTTGCGCTTGCGTCAGCGTATGGTGCAGATGGCCGAGATGGGCGATGCA
>Ga0210405_10006391_pt1 | contig 10528 bp, 7 predicted proteins | sample IncBWH11MmetaG_FD_155492 | JGI IMG/M metagenome (GOLD analysis project Ga0210405, IMG submission 155492) | Forest soil microbial communities from Barre Woods Harvard Forest LTER site, Petersham, Massachusetts, United States - Inc-BW-H-11-M | ecosystem: Environmental > Terrestrial > Soil >... | reverse complement strand
TGGGTACGAGCAGCTACCATTCGATGCAGCTTTCCTTGCGTCACTCGATGGTGCACGGGTTGCAGTTCCAGATGAACTACGTGTTCAGCAAGTCGATCGATTTGGGGTCGGACTCCGAGCGCACCGATTACAACAAGAACCAAACTTTCAGCAGCATCGTGAATGCCTGGAATATCAAAGGAAACCGCGGCGTCTCGGATTTCGACACACGGCACGCCATCACCGGCAGCTTCAATTACCTGCTACCGTTTGGGAAGGGAGCGAAGTTCATATCGACGTCGAATGGCATCTTGAACGCATTTGTCGGCGGGTGGGACGTTGCAGGGTTAGTGCACTGGACGAGTGGGTTACCATTCTCGGGGGTGGACGGAATGGGATGGGGGACAGACTGGGCCACGCAGAGCTTTGCGCTGGTGACGGGAAGCGTTGCCTCGGGGGGCCATCACATCATCAACGGCGCACCGAATGCATTTTCGGATCCGTCTGCGGCTTATGCGGCGAGCAGCACACCTCCATTCGCCGGGGTTTCAGGACAGAGGAATACATTCCGTGGCGATGGGTACTTCTCCATCGATGGCAGTGTCACGAAGGAGTTTCGAATCGTTGAGGGGCAGACCTTGAAGTTTCAGTGGGATGTTTTCAATACCACCAACGCGGTGCGGTTCGATCCGCACAGCGTGCAGAATAATCCGTTTGGTGGGGCGAGTTCGTTTGGTATCTACAGCAAACAGCTGGTGGAAGCCAGGAGAATGCAGTTGGGGTTGCGGTATAGCTTTTAAGATCTGTTCACCACAGAGGACACAGGGGGGCCCAGAGGGGGGCGAACAAAGTCAAAAACCCCACCCTCTGGTAAAAGGCGCGAGAAGGGTGGGGACCCTGGTCTGGCGAATTCAATCTACGGTTGGGGTCACTTAATGCATAGAGTGTGGCTGGTTTGGGGGAGCTTGTGTGTTTTTACATGCTGTCTATGGGGACAGTTGCCGCAGCCTGATGGGGGATTGATTGAGCGCGGTGCGCTGCCGGCGCGGTGGTTCTCGCAGGGGGCGAAATGCATGGAGATTCCGGAGTGGCAGGTGCATGAGTACAATCCGAATCTCTATATCCTGAGGCAGTCACCGTGCACCGACTTCGAGAAGCCTTTCATCTTTCTATTCTTTGGAAAAGACAAAGCTCTGCTGATGGATACTGGTTCGAGGAATGGGAATCTTGCTCCCAGCCTTCGCATGACGGTGAAGAACTGGTTGGCGCGCAACGGGCGGACGAGCCTTCCGCTGATCGTCGTGCACTCGCATCCGCATGACGATCACATGGCCGGAGATGCGGAGGTGCAGGCGATGCATGATCCGGCGATGCCTGTGGAGTTCGTGCCGGCGAATTTGGAGGCGACGAAGCGATTCTGGGGAATCGAGCATTGGCCGACCGATATTGGGCACGTGGATCTGGGTGGACGGGTGATCGATCTGATTCCGATTCCAGGCCACAGCGATGTGAGCGTGGCGCTGTACGATCGAAACACGGCGATACTGCTGGCTGGCGACAGCCTGTATCCTGGGCGATTGTATGTACACGACTTCGCTGCCTTTCAGGCGAGCACGGAGCGAATGGTGCGGTTTACGGCGGACAAGCCGGTCTCACACATTTTGGGCAATCACATTGAGCAGTCGAGCACGCCATTTCTCGATTATCCGGTGGGGACGATGTATCAACCGAACGAGCACGAGTTGGCGTTGTCGCGCGGGTCGCTGCTGGAGCTGGAAGAGGCGTTGGTGTTGATGCACGGCACGGGGCGGCGGATGGCGATGCGGGATTTCACGGTGTGGCCGGTTGGGGACGAGTTCATGCCTCCGGAGGCGATGAAGAAATTTGAGCAGCGGCAGAAGGAAGAGAAAGCTAAAATGTGGGATCATTCGCAGCAGTGAATTGCGATGAGGACAACCTCTTGGAAACTGAGATCAATTCCTTTGGGTGTCTTATTCCGAGACAGCGCTTTTCGGTTTGTCGCACATCCACATCTTGCGAAAGTCAAAATCCCCACGCTGTCGCACAAAGCTCGACAAGGGTGGGGCACCCTGATGGTTCAAGACTGTGATTAGGTCGCGTCTTCTATTGGTTGCGTATTGTTTTTCGCTCGGCGTTGGGAGCTTGTTTGCTGCCGAGAAGCCGGCGAAGACTGTTTACGACTACGCGCTGGTGGATCTGAACGGGAAGGAAGTTTCACTGTCTGCGTATAAAGGAAAGGTGCTCGTGATTGTCAATCTGGCCAGACAGTCGATTTTTAACGCGCAGAACGCGATGCTCGATGAAATCCAGAAGAACTACAAGGATCAGGGACTGGTGGTCGTGGGGGTTCCGTCGAATGATTTTGGCGCACAGGAGCCTGGAACGGATGCGGACGTACAGAAGGTGTACACCAAGGATCTGCAGCTAGGCTTTCCGGTGTTTGCACGGGTGTCGGTGCGCGGGAAGGACCAGGCGGCCCTTTATGCGTTCCTGACGGGGGACAAGAAGGCATCGACCGGGGGGGACGTTCACTGGAGCTACACGAAATTTGTGGTCGATCGCACGGGGAAAGTTGTCGCGCGATTTGAGCCGCATATTCTGCCGAATGCTCCGCAAGTGCGAGTAACCCTGGAAGATGTGCTGGCGGGGAAGTTCAAGCCTCCGGCTCCGAAAGAAGATGATAAGAAGGATGGGGGCGGGGAAGAGAACATGGCCCGCTGAGCAGTGCCCCGTACCCCTTTCAAATCAAGCTCGCCAGCATTCTTCAGCAGTCTGCTAGCTATTGCAGTTTCGGATCAAGTCTCCAGACCTTGCCGTGAGCAATATCCGTCAGCCAGATAGACCCGTGGCCGACGCGGATGCTGTCGCCCCCAATTCCGGTCCATTGCTGCACCACTGCGTTGGTCGCGGGATCAATTCGTGACAGCGGAATCTGGAAAACCGTAGCCCAGACCGATCCTTCTCCAAATGCGATTTCTCCGCCCGTGCCGGGAATACCGACCTCGATGGTGGCGACTAGTTTGTTAGTTTTCGTGTCTACGCGGGAGATCGTGCCGTCGCCTTGATTGAGTGTCCAGACCGAGCCAGCGCCGGTGGTTAGAAATCGAGGCCGCGGGCCGATGGGGATTGAGGTTACGACCTGGTTCGATTGCGGGTCGACGTGAGTGAGCAGGTTGTGCTCGGTCGAGGTGATCCAGACGGCGTCGTCTGCGAAGGCGGGAGCGAACGAGCCGGAGGGGATGGTGATTTCGGCAGCGATTTTATTTGTCTGCGGATCGATGCGCGCGAGCACGCCTTTCTTGTCGCTGGCCATCCAGACACTGCCCGCGCCGATGGTAATTCCACCCTCTGAGTCCGGGGGGCCGACGAGGATTTCCGCTTGAATCCTGCCAGTATGAGGATCAAAGCGAACCAGGCTGTGGGCGCCGCAACTCGGGACCCAGATGCTGCCGAAACCCGCGGCGAGGCCGGAGCAGGGCTTGCGAATGGTGACAATAGTGGTGGGGCGGTTCGTCTTTGCGTCGAGACGTACGACATGGTTCACGTTTGAGCTGGTGACCCAGACGGCGTCGTCGGTGACGACCATCCAATCGGGTTGTCCGTCAACATTGAAGGTTGCCTGTGGGTGGACGTCGGTCATGGATCGGCGAACGCCGGAAGTGCTTACGCCGGGGCGAGGGGGATTTGAAGGTGCTTGCGCTTGTATAGTACCGGCGAGTAGAGCGAGGTAAAACGCGAAAATGCAATAGCGAGGGAATGGATGCATGGCCATGGTTGGTGTTGTGAACGTCGCGGGATTGTTAAGTTGGCGTTGAGACCCCGGATCGCGCATCCAGATTGATATCACAGGCGCAGTGGCGTGGAATTGATTATTACGATCCATCATTGCGATTCGTCTTAGAAATGAAACAGCATTTGCTTCTTTAATTCGAAAGATGAAGTAAAATTGATTGCCTTCCCCCCTGGTATACGTCAGTATTGGGACCATTCAGTTGGCCGCTATCGGAGTGAGACGCGGAGACGTGTGGGTCTGTCGTAATTAAAATTGCCGGTCTTTCATCCCCGGACTGACATGATGAAATCCATTCTTCTGACGGCCGGAACGCTGGTGTTGGGGTGCGTGTTGCCCACGCTGAGTGGGACGCTGCTCGCTGCGGACGAGACTCCGCTCAATGAAGGGCAGCGGTTTTACGTCGAGAAGATCAGGCCCATTCTTAGTCAAAAGTGTTACAAGTGCCACACTGATATGCCCAACAGCCACTTCCGCGTGGATTCGCGAGAGGCGATCCTCGAGGGGGGCAAACGAGGGTCGGCGATTGTGCCGGGCGATCCCGATAACAGTCTGCTTATTCAGGCGGTGCGCCAGACCGGCGAACTGAAGATGCCGAAGGACAGCAGGCTCGAGGATCAGGAGATCGCGGACCTGATTGCATGGGTGAAGATGGGCGCGCCGTGGGATCCGCAGGACCATGCCAAGCCGGTGATTCCGGCGGTGAGCGCGTCCGCAGCGGCTTCTTCGGTGGGTGAGGATTTCTTCGAGACCAAGATCCGTCCGATCTTCGCGAATATTTGTTCCCAATGTCATGGGGACACCGCTACATCGGGCTTGCGCGTGTTTTCACGGGAGACGCTGCTGCAGGGTGGGCACAGAGGGCCGGCCATTGTTCCGAACGATCCGGAGAAGAGCCTGTTGATTCAGGCGGTGCGGCAAACGGGCGACTTGAAGATGCCGAAAGGCGGGAGGCTTCCTGCAGAGGATGTGCAGAACCTGGCAGAGTGGGTGAGGATGGGGGCTCCGTGGCCGCAGTCAAAGCCGGTTATTGCGTTGGGAACGCCCTTCAAGATCACACCGGAGCAGCGAGCGTTCTGGTCATTCCAACCGATCAAGGTGCCGGCGACACCGCTGGTAAAAAATGCGCGTTGGTCGAAAACGGTTATCGACCGATTTGTATTGGCAAAAATGGAGATACAGGGAATCGCGCCATCGCCAGAGGCCGACCGGCGCACATTGATCCGGCGCGCTACATTCGATCTCACGGGGCTGCCACCGACTCCGGAGGAGATTGAAGCATTTGAGAAGGACAAGTCGCCGAATGCATTCGCGAAAGTGGTGGACCGGCTCCTGGCTTCGCCTCGTTACGGCGAGCGCTGGGGACGGCACTGGCTCGATGTGGCGCGGTACGCGGAAGACGATGTGCGCGGGCTGGATCCGAAAGGGCGCGGATACATGCCGTTCAACGGCGCGTACGTGTATCGCGATTGGGTCATCCAGGCATTCAACAACGATCTCCCCTATAACAAGTTCGTGCGCTATCAGTTAGCGGGAGATTTGAGCGGGGAGAAGAGTTTGAATGATGTGTTGCCTGGAACCGCGTTTCTCGGCGGCGGACCTTGGCTGTGGGATCAGGCGGAACCGGTGCAGGGGCGGGCGGATGAGCGGAACGAAAGGATTGACGCGGTTTCGCGCGGGTTGCTCGGTCTAACTGTGGCGTGCGCGCGTTGTCACAATCATAAGTACGATCCGATTTCACAGAAGGACTATTATGCGCTGGCTGGGGTGTTTGCCAGTTCGACTTACAAAGAGTATCCGCTGGCATCGGACGCACAGGTGGCAGCGTGGAAAGAGAGGGAGCAGAAGTACCTCGATCTGGAAGAAGAGCTGGACGAATTCACGAAGGCCGAGAAGGACCAACTCGCCGACATCCTTGCCAGCCAGACATCGCAGTACATGGTGGCGGCGTGGCGGGTGACGGGGAAGCCGAAAGCCACAATCGATGAGGCTGCGGAACAAGATCATGTCGATCCGGAGATGCTGGGACGCTGGGTGAAGTTCCTGGCGCAGCCGCCGAAGTTTTATCCGTACCTGAAGGACTGGCAGGCGATGATTGCGGCTGGCGGGAAAGAGGAGGATGAGGCGAAGGCGCTCGCCGATGCCTTCCAGGATCTGGTGTTACGCGTGGAAACGGCGCAGCGGGGGATCAAAGAACAGAACGACGTCATCAAGGCGAAAAACGATGTGAAAAAGCGGTCCCGGCGAGACGCACTTCCCAACGAATTTGAGACCGACGATCAGTTCTGCCCAGGCTGCAGTCTTGAACTGAAGACCCTGCCGACTGAACAGGCAAGCCTGTGGGTGGATCTGTTCATGTTTTCACTTAACTCCGATGATGAGAAATTTACTCCGGGCCTGTTTGTGTTTTATGAGTGGGGGCTGAAGAGAAGGCTCAATGCGGAGTGGCGGGACTACATCGCAAGCATGGAGAAGGAACTCGAGGTGCTGAAGAAGTCTCTCGAGCCTCGTTATCCGTTCGTCCACGGGCTGAGCGACAAGCCCAAGCCAGTGAACATAGCGGTGAACCAGCGGGGCAATCCTCACAATCTGGGAGAAGAAGTGCCGCGGCGGTTCCTGGCGGTGTTGAGTCCGGAACAGTCTTTGCCGTTTATGGAGGGCAGCGGGCGGTTGCAGTTAGCGAATGACATTATCGAAAGTCCGCTGGCGAGCCGGGTATTCGTCAATCGAGTCTGGAAGTGGCACTTCGGGACGGGCATCGTAAATACTCCTGACAATTTTGGCGTTGCGGGAGAGAGGCCTACGAATCCAGAGCTGCTGGAATATCTGGCTGCCCGATTTCGAGCGAACGGATTCTCGCTGAAGAAATTGCAGCGCGAGATCATGTTGTCGGCAGCTTACCAGACGAGCGCGGATGAATCGAAAGAGGCGCACGAGAAGGATGGGAACAACCGGTACTATTCGCACTTCAACCGGCAGCGCTTGGACGCGGAATCGATTCGCGATTCGATGCTCTTTGTGTCGGGCGATCTCGATCTGAAGGAGGTAGGTGGGCCGTCGAAGGATTTTGGTCCTGAAAACAAGCGCCGCACGGTCTACAGCAAAGTGAGCCGTTTTCGGCTGAACAATTATCTGCAGGTATTTGATTTTCCGAACCCGAGTTTCACCGCAGAGCAGCGCTTCTCAACCAACGTACCGGTACAGCGGCTGTACTTCATGAACAACGATTTTGTTTACGAACAGGCGGGGAAACTGGCGGAGCGAGTGTTTGCGAAAGGAAGCGATGAAGCGCGGATCGCGGAGGTGTACCGACTGCTGTATGGAAGGGCGCCGTCGAAGCTCGAGGTGGAGATCGGGTTGCGCTTCCTGAGCACGACGCCGGAAGAGCCGGGGAACACCGTGAATGGCGAACCGGTGACGGCGTGGAAAGAATATACGCGCGCGTTGCTGAGCGCGAACGAATTCGAATTTGTCGATTGAGTTGTGAAGTGAAGGGATTTCGAACTGAGGAGGACTCATGATCCACATTCCGACTCCTAGTCCAGTTACTCGTCGCGAAGCGCTCTGCAAAATGGGAGCAGGGTTCGGCATGCTGAGCTTTGCGTCGCTGATTGCGGATACGTTTGCGCACGCGGCGGAGAGTCCTGCGCCGAGTCCGTGGATGATTCAGGATCCAAAATTTAAGCCGAAGGCGAAGCACGTGATTTTTCTGTTCATGAATGGCGGACTTTCGCAGGTCGACAGCTTCGATCCCAAACCGATGCTTGAGAAATATCACGGGCAGCCAATGCCGGGGGAGACACCGCAACACGAGCGCAAGACGGGCGGGCTGATGAAGTCGCCGTTCAACTTCAAGAAATACGGCAAGAGCGGTACCGAGGTCAGCGAACTCTTTCCGTACATAGGCGAGTGCATTGATGACATCTGCGTGGTGCGGTCGGTTTACACGGAGATCCCGAATCACGAGCCGGCCCTGATCATGATGAATAGCGGGGCAAATGTCGCGGGTCGGCCGTCGATGGGATCGTGGATCACGTACGGTCTGGGGACACAGAACAAGAACCTGCCGAGCTTTGTGGTGTTGTGCCCGGATGTACCGACGACAGTGGGGCCTCCGCTGTGGAATTCGGCGTTCTTGCCGCCGATGTACCAGGGCACCTACGTGACCGATGATGCGCACGCGAAGGAGTTCGATCCGCAAAAGCTGATTCCGAACATTCACAACGAGATGTTCGATCTGAACCAGCAGAAGAAAGAGTTGGATCTGATTACCCAGCTGGACCAGTTGACCATGAGTGCGACGAAGGCTCATGATCCGCAACTGGAGGCGACGATCTCGGCGCTCGAGACGGCGTACCGGATGCAGACAGAGGCTCCCGATGTCTTCGACGTCCGCAAGGAAACCGATGCGGTGCAGAAACTCTATGGAGAAGGCAGCACGGCTCGCGGATGTTTGACGGCGGCGCGACTGGTGGAACGCGGGGTGCGCATGGTGCAGGTGTATTACGCGAAGGGTGATCCGTGGGATCATCACTTCGATATCCAGCTGCATCGCAAGACAGCGCACGATTCGGATCAGCCGTTTGCGGCACTGATCAAGGACTTGAAGTCACGCGGACTGTTTGACGAGACACTGCTTGTTTGCGGCTCAGAGTTCGGGCGCACTCCAGTGGTGGAGATGGGCAGCGGCTTTATGGGCGGGCAGACGCACAACGGCCGCGATCACAATCCACATGGATTCACGATGTGGCTGGCGGGTGGCGGCATCAAGGGCGGCATGACCTACGGGGCGACGGATGATTTCGGCTGGAAGGCCGTGGAGAAGCCGGTACACGTGCACGATATCCATGCCACGATTCTGTACCTGCTGGGTATCGATCACACCAAGCTGACGTATCGCTACAGCGGGCGCGATTTCCGGCTGACTGACGTTTCAGGGGAAGTGATTCACGACATCATCGCTTAGGGCTCAAGGGAGAAAGGGTACATGAGAGTTGGTTCGGTCAAGTGGAGTGTATATGCAGGTGGGATTGTTCTGGCTGCGGCGCTCGCCGCATCTTCGGCATTTGGCGCGAAGCTTCAAACCTACACCGGCATCGTTGGGGATGCGGTGTGCGGCGTGAAACACACGATGGATGGCGATGATGTTTCCTGTCTTCGCACCTGCATCCAGAGGGGATCGAAGTATGACCTGGTGGTCGGCGAGAAGGTGTTCGTATTGAATTTCAAAGATCAATCGCTGGCCGAGACTCTCGATAAACTTGCCAGTCAGCAGGCGCGCGCACAAGTGAAGGGCGAGGAGAACGGCGGCGTGATTGAGGTTCAGTCGGTGGCTGCGGCGAAGTGAAGGCTGCGATGGCCAACCTTAATGGAAGCCTCGACCAAAGCCTCGGGGGCTAAAGCCCGTGTCCCTATTGGATCTGACGCGGCGCTGAAGCACCGCTCTTCCACTTAAACCTTCTTGGCGTGTCCAAAGCCGCGCCCCTCCCGGGATATTGCAACCATCGAACTGCCTAGACGGCTCTTGGAACTGGCGGCTCGCCAATATCCGCAGAGGGAGGCTTAGGCCGGGATGAGATTCCGATAGATTGCCATGCCTACTACCGCATCGACCCCGATGGCGTCGAGGGCATCAACTTCTTCTTGGCTGCGAATGCCTCCGGCGGCGATCAGGCGGCGCGAGGTGGCTTGACGCAGCTCTCGAACAATGTCGAGTGGGATTCCCTGGAGTAGTCCTTCGGTGTCGATATTGGTATAGAGAAAAGCGGTGCAGAAAGGATCGAGAGCGCGGATCATGTCGGCGGCCTTAAGGAGAGTAGATTCCTGCCAGCCTTTGATGGAGACGTAGCCGCCGCGGGAATCGACAGCGAAGACGAGTTTCTCGGGGCCGAGTCGGGCAGAGAGGTCGCGGGCGAAGGCAACGTTGATTGCTCCTTGCGAGATGAGAGACGAGCCGAGAATCACGCGATGGGCTCCGAGATCCAGTGTGGCGCGGGCAGAATCGATTGACCGAATGCCACCGCCGACCTGGCAGGGGATCTGACGGGCAATCGTGCGGACCAGATTCTGATTGTCGCCGCGGCCCATGGCGGCATCGAGGTCGATGACCTGGACGAGAGGATATTTCGAGAAGCGGTCGATCCAGGGTTGAAGGTCGTCGAACTCCAGGACCTTGCGGCTGCCCTGGACCAATTGGACGACCTTGCCTTCCATCAAGTCAATCGAGGGGATCAGCACGGCCACCTCACGGGAATGTTCTGGGCGAGAAGATGCTGTTTGAGATCACCGATTGAGCTGATGCCGTAGTGGAAGATGGAAGCGGCGAGTGCGGCGTCGGCGTGACCTTCGCGGAAGATTTCGAAGAAGTGCGCGGCGCCGCCGGCGCCTCCGGAGGCGATGACCGGAATGTGAAGGCGATCGGCGATGGCGCGAGTCAAATCACAATCGAAGCCACAGGCGGTGCCGTCGCGGTCCATCGAGGTTAGGAGGATTTCTCCGGCGCCGCGGGATTCGGCTTCCAGAGCCCATTCCACGGCATCGCGATTCGCGGAAACGCGGCCTCCGTGGGTGAAAGCGTGCCATGAGCCGTTGTGGCGTTTGGCATCGATGGCGACGACGACCGCTTGCGAGCCGAAACGTTCGGCAATTTGCGTGATCAGGGTGGGATCGGCGAGGGCGGAGGAGTTGATGCTGATCTTATCGGCGCCCGCTGAGAAAACGGAGGCGGCTTCCTGCAAA
>Ga0210405_10006387_pt1 | contig 10531 bp, 8 predicted proteins | sample IncBWH11MmetaG_FD_155492 | JGI IMG/M metagenome (GOLD analysis project Ga0210405, IMG submission 155492) | Forest soil microbial communities from Barre Woods Harvard Forest LTER site, Petersham, Massachusetts, United States - Inc-BW-H-11-M | ecosystem: Environmental > Terrestrial > Soil >... | reverse complement strand
TCGAGCGCTGCGGCGAAGATCACGACCCCGAAACTCACCTGATCCCCAACGTACTCGCAGCCGCGGCCGATCCGCAGCGCGAAGTGAGAATATTCGGCAATAAATACCCCACGCCCGATGGCACTCCCATTCGCGATTACGTCCACGTAGCCGATCTCGCCGACGCGCACATCGGTGCTCTCGCGCATTTGCGCCGTGTTGGTACATCTCATGCGCTGAATCTCGGTACGGGCCGCGGCTACTCAGTTCTAGAAGTCATCGAAGCGGCCCGTCGCGTCACAGGTTGCCCGATTCGCGTTCGAATCGAAGCTTCGCGAGCGGGCGATCCGCCCCGTCTGGTTGCTGACCCCTCGCGCGCCAAATCCGTCCTCGGTTGGTCTCCCGCCCAATCCGATTTATCCTCGATCATCCAATCGGCCTGGGACTGGCGGAAAAAATATCCTCACGGTTATAAATCTCTCACCAGCGCCAAATAATCCGGTTCTTCGGTTCGATATACTCATAGGACATTCTTTTTTCGAACGCGCTTCTTGGAACCTGTCCCCAGCGTATCTTTGAATTGGGACCCGGCTCGACTGGTCGCCCAAAAGGCGAATTCCCGGCGCTCGACCTCATCGCAGCTCAACCACATTTCGCAGTCACGACGGGGCGCGTGAACTGCCGAGTCTGAGTTCCACGAAGAGTTCATCAACACATTTTTCGTTGAAAGCTGCGAGGCGTGATGAAAACTGCAACGCATCTTCTCTGCGTAAGGCTCGTGGCCGCCGCATCCCTCTTCCTCTTTGGCGCCGCAAGCGCTTCCGCGCAATCCGGCTACTCCGTAATCAAGGTCAATGACGGCGGAACCATCACCGGAACGGTTAAATGGTCCGGTCCCACCCCCAAGGCTCCAAAACTTCCCATCACCAAGGATGCGAGTGTCTGCGATCCCGAATCGCACAAGGTTCGCGACCTCGAGCGGCTCGAAATCGGCTCCGATGGTGGTGTCGCGAATACCGTCGTGTTTCTGAAAGACATCACTACAGGGAAGGCCATGGATCTTCCTGAAGCACGCGAGCATCTGGATCAGAAGAATTGCCGCTACGTTCCGCACATCATGCTTATTCCGCAGGGCGGCCACCTCGATGCCAAGAGTAGCGACCCCGTCCTGCACACCGTGCACATGACGGGCGCCGCCTCCAACAATATTCCGTTTCCGATGCAAAATCAGATGATACCGATTAGTTTGCCGCGCGCGGGAGTCGTGGAGCTGAAATGCAATGCCGGGCACGTCTGGATGAACGCTGAAATCCTCATCGTGAATCATCCCTACTATGCCGTCACCGACGAACATGGTTCCTTCAAACTAAACGACGTGCCGCCCGGAGAGTATGAAATCGAGGCATGGCATGAAGGATGGCAGAATATGTCGGAAGAATCGGTTCTCGATGTCGCTGCTCAGGTGAGGGTGAAACGGCCCGTCTATAGCCCGCCGGAAACATGGGCGAAAAAAGTAAATGTCAAACCGGGTGAAACCGCGGAAATTAATTTTGCGATCTCTGCGAATAAAAACACGGCGGCTACCGGCAATCGCTAGATCATTTTGAAAAATGAAAGCCCCGGCGTGAAGCCGGGGCTTTTTTGCTTTCTCCCTGCAAAGGCTGCTTACTGCTTGCGGCCGTTGTGCTTCTTGTTGTAGATGTTGCGTGACGCTCGATTCTGCTGCTGGTTCAATGCTTTCTTGTCTGCACCCGCAGCTTGCCGCCGTTGGCCTCGCGCATTCCCGACTCTTCACGATTGATGCCCTGTTGCTGCTTCTCGAGCTTCGCGGTTTCTCCCGGCGTCAACTGGCCGCTCTTCACTCCCTGCGCGATGCGGTCCTGCTGATTCTCTTTGCGCTGGCCAATTTCACCTGCGCCATTGTTTTGCACTGCGCCATTATGCTTATCGTCATAGATTCGGTTCGACAACCGGTTCTGCTGGTTGTTCAGTTTCGTGCGGTCAGCCGCAGTCAGATGACCGTCGTCTTCCGAGCGCATCGTGCGCTCTTCCTTATTCAGCCCGGCTTCCTTGGTTTCGAGGTTCTTCGTTTCGCCGGCTGTCAGCTGCCCGCTCTGCACGCCTTGTCCGATCCGATCCTGCTGGTTTTCCTTGCGCTGCTGAACGGTTTGCGGCGGGTCGTTCGTCGTCGCCGATTGCGCGAAAATAGCTGGCGCCGACAGAATGAAGAGCGCTGCACCGGTTAAAACTGCATTCATCACTTTCATCTCATCCTCCCCATGTATAAGTGCGTTACTCGTTTTGGCCTTCCGCCTTCACCACAAAGGCCGTATGCCCATGAAACACCGCCTCGCCGGTAAAGTTGCGTAGTTCGACTAGGCTGTTCTAAGCCCCACGGAGCCAGCGCCTTGCAAAGAAGTACCACGACTCCAATTGCTTCGATTGAGCATCCAACGTTGTAGCAGATGCGTACTTAGATCGACTGCATATAGAATGCAATCAGGAATCTTTCATGCCGAATAAGAAAAGCTGGGATTTGACCTACGCCGACGTCACGCCGAAAGGCGTCTACATGGGCCGGCGCAATTTCCTGTTGGGCCTTGTCGCCACGGCTGGTGTAGTCGAGGGTTACAAAAAGCTCTCTCACCTGCCTTCCGCGTCTGCCGCCGGAAATGCCCCGGTGAAATTAACCGGCTACACAAAGTGGCCCGGCAGCACCACCGAAGAGCAGACACCCCTCGAGAAAACCACCCACTACAACAACTTCTACGAATTCGGCACGGGCAAAGGCGATCCCGCCGACAACTCCAAGAATTTCGTCACCGTGCCCTGGACCGTCTCGGTCGAAGGCGAAGTAAAAAAGCCGCGCAAATTTTCGATGGACGAAATTATGAAGCTCGCGCCGCTCGAGGAGCGCATCTATCGCCACCGTTGCGTGGAAGCCTGGTCCATCGTCGTTCCGTGGATCGGATATTCCTTCAGCGCCCTCGCCAAGCTGGTCGAGCCGACTCCGAGCGCCAAATACGTCGCGTTCCAGAGTTACTACGAAGTGAAGCAGATGCCCGAGGGACCGATGGCGGGGATTCAGCTGCCTTATGTCGAGGGCTTGAGAATCGACGAAGCAATGAATCCGCTCACCCTCCTCACCGTCGGCATGTACGGCGAAACCCTCCCGAATCAGGATGGCGCGCCGGTGCGCATGGTGATTCCCTGGAAGTACGGCTTCAAGAGCATCAAGTCGCTCGTGAAGATCCGTTTCGTAAAAGACCAGCCGCCCACCACCTGGAACATTTCCAATCCGCGCGAATACGGCTTCTATTCGAATGTGAATCCCGCCGTGGACCACCCGCGCTGGAGCCAGGCTCACGAGCACCGCTTGAAAGGCGGCCTCGGATTATTCGATAAGCCGATTCCAACTCTGATGTTTAATGGCTACGGCGATCAAGTCGCCAGCCTGTACGCAGGCATGGATCTGCGCAAAAATTACTAGCCGGCAAGCGACGTGCGCTCGACAGTGACGCCGAACGTCTTCTTCGACGTGGGCTTGTGCTTCAATGTCGTGGATTTTCGCTCGACGTAATTCATGTCCCGTGGATTTTCGCTCGCCGTAGCTCAGGTCCCATTCCGGCCGCCTTTAGCCGGAATTGACCTGAGGCCGTTGATGTTCGGCTTAGGATTTTGCAGTTCAGTGGGTAGCCTCCGCCTTAGACCTTTGCAGTTCGGTGGGAGCCCCCTGCTTTAGCAGGGGGAGCTGGACTTCAGTCCAGCGGAAAAACACTACGATCACTAGATGGGCTTTAGCCCGGGGAGCTACGGTTTAAATTATGTCGCCGCACTTGAGTGCGAGTGCCTCACAACTTTCACGCACTCAGATTTATCTCGTAGCTCAGGTCCCATTCCGGCCGCCTTCAGCCGGAATTGACCTGAGGCCCTTGACGTTGTCCAGCGGGAGCGCTCCTTGAACTCGATTCTCACGAGCAAATGGACGAAGGTCCCCGTCTTCCTGATCTGCCTTCTGCCGCTTGCAATTCTTGTCTGGCGTGGCCTGCACAATAATTTGTCAGCCAACGCCGTTCAATTCGTCGAACATTGGACCGGCGATTGGACGCTGCGATTTCTGATTTTCACGCTGGCCGTCACGCCGTTCCGCAAGATCCTGAATCTGCCCCAACTGATCCGTTTCCGCCGCATGCTCGGCCTCTTCGCATTTTTCTACGCCTGCCTTCATTTCACCACCTGGCTCTGGCTCGATCGCTACTTCAACTGGCCCGAAATGCTAAAGGACATCGCCAAGCGCCCCTTCATCACCGTCGGCTTCACAGGTTTTGTCCTCATGATTCCGCTAGCCATCACCTCCACAGCCGGCTGGATCCGCCGCCTCGGCGGCCGCCGCTGGCAAATGCTCCACCGCGCTATATATCTGAGCGCAATCGCAGGAGTAGTCCACTACTATTGGCTCGTGAAATCCGATGTTCGCAAGCCGCTGCAATACGCCGCAATAGTTGCTATCTTGCTGGCCTGGCGAATCGTCTTTTGGTTCAACGGTCGCCGGCACGGCGCTGACGCACGCGGCGCCATCCGCCAGGAAGAGCCAACCACCGCTGAAACTGCCTAGACCTTACACATCCGGCTCATAAAATCCGCTGATGCTTCCCATTACCATTTGTCTATTGCGCCGCTCACGGCAACAGCGAAGAATGGAATCGAGAATCGAAATGCGTCCCACTCGTTCCGCAATGCAACTCGAGGAATTGGCCAACAGCATCACGCACGGAATCGGCCTGGTTCTCAGCATCGCTGGTTTCGTTGTACTGCTGGTATTCGCCATTCTTCGTGGCGGCGCCCTGCAAATCGTCAGCTGCGCGGTGTACGGAAGCACACTCGTTTGCGTCTACGCCGCCTCGACGCTCTATCACGCTCTGTCATCCTCCCGCACCAAGCGCGCCCTCAAAATCTTCGACCACTGCGCCATCTATCTGCTCATCGCCGGCACCTACACCCCATTCACGCTCGTCACTCTGCGAGGCGGCTGGGGATGGTCGCTCTTCTCGATTGTGTGGGCTCTCGCGATGGCAGGAATAGTTTTCAAGTTCTGGTTCATTGATCACTTCCAAATCCTGTCCACGGCCGTATACCTCGCCATGGGCTGGATCGCCCTGATTGCGCTGAAGCCCTTGCTTTCCTCCATCCCGCCGCACGGCATCTACTGGCTCCTCGCGGGCGGCTTGCTCTATTCGGTCGGTGTCGCATTCTTCGCCGCTCGCCGCCTTCCGTTCGGCCACGCGATTTGGCATGTCTTCGTAATCGCCGGAAGTGCCTGCCACTACTTCGCGGTCCTCTTCTACGTCATCCTCCGCTACAAAATCTAAACGCCAACCCATTTGGAGTGCGACCTTGTCCTGAGCGGAGCCGAAGGGCGGCTTGCCGCCGCTTTCATTAAGCCCGGCTTGCCGGGCGGTTCTCGGCGAATACCCACACACCTACCTGGCACCGCCTTCGTGCGTGGTTTTTACCAGTCGAACGTTGGCTGGCCCGCAACTAGTCTTGTGTACAGGTGTGTCGCGAACGCCCTTCCTCTACAATAGATCGCAGGCGGTTGATCATCTCAAGCTCATGACAAAAGCTATCAAGCTCATGAAAAAACTTAACGCGGGACCGAATCGCAGCGCTTCCAGTCTTCAAGCCTCAATCCGAACTCGAGCGCGAGCGCAGTCTAACCGCAACAGTCGATTATTAGAAATTTGCGTAAGCTCCTGGAAACAAGACAGTTCATCAAATTCATAACCGCAACAAAAACGCACTTTTCGCAATTTTGCCGGTTTCGATTTTTTTGGCGCTCTGCGGAATGCTCGCCTCCTGTGCCAACACGATGAGTAGCTCCGCCACCGCTCCCGTCATCACAGCTCAGCCTGCCAACGCTACCGTCACAGTTGGGCAGCCTGCAACATTCACTGTGGCTGTGTCCGGCACCGGAACGTTGAGCTATAAATGGACCAAGAACGGAATGAACGCAGGGACGAACTCAGCCACCTACACGACGGCCGCGACCACCTCGTCCGACAACAACGCAAAAATTCAGGTAACCGTCAGCAATTCGAAGGGAAGCACGCCGAGCATCGTCACTCTGACCGTCGACGCCGCCGCGACGAAACCTACGATCACCACGCAACCAGCGAATGTCACCGTCACAGTCGGCCAGACCGCAACCTTCACCGTGGCCGCGACGGGGACAGCGCCGCTCACCTATCAATGGACCAAGAATGGAACGAACGTGGGAACGAACTCTGCGACCTACACCACAGCTGCGACCACCTCAGCTGACAACGGTGCCCAGATTAAGGTAACGGTGAGCAATTCAGCGGGAAAGCGCGCCTAGCAGCGCCGTTACGCTCACCGTGAACACCGCAGCGACGAAGCCAGCGATCACGACGCAGCCGGTGAATACAACCGTTTCAGCCGGCAACACTGCGACGTTCACCGTCGCGGCAACCGGGACCGCCCCGCTCAGTTACCAGTGGACGAAGAACGGCACGAACGTCGGAACGAATTCTGCGACCTACACCACAGCCGCGACCACCTCAGCTGACAACGGTGCCCAGATTAAGGTAACGGTGACCAATTCAGCGGGAAGCACGCCTAGCAGTGCCGTTACGCTCACCGTGAATACCGCAGCGACAAAGCCAGCGATCATCACGCAACCGGTGAATACATCCGTTTCAGCCGGCAACACTGCGACGTTCACCGTCGCGGCAACCGGGACCGCCCCGCTCACTTACCAGTGGACGAAGAACGGCACGAACGTCGGAACGAACTCAGCGACATACACGACCGCCGCGACTACCTCGTCCGACAACGGCGCCCAGATTCAAGTAACCGTGAGCAACTCGGTCGGCAGCACTCCGAGCAATACAGTCACTCTTACCGTGACAAGCACTCCGCCCCCGCCGAGCAGCGTCAACGTTCTCACTTACCACAATGACGTCGGACGCACCGGCCAGAATCTGAATGAAACCATCCTGACTCACGGCAACGTGAATTCAACCAGCTTCGGCAAGAAAGCTTTTCTCACTACCGATGGGTTGGTGGACGCCGAGCCGCTCTACGTTTCGAATCTACAAATTGGCGGCGCCACCCACAACGTCGTATTCGTCGTAACCGAGCACAACTCCGTGTATGCCTTCGATGCCGATACATTTGCTCAGTTGTGGAAAATCTCGATGACCCCTTCGGGCGAGACTTCGAGTGACGCAGTAAATGGCTGCGGCCAGGTTACGCCCGAAATCGGAATCACTTCTACTCCGGTGATCGATCTCAAAGCCGGGCCGAACGGAACCATCTACCTCGTCGCAATGACGAAAAATGGTGCCACTTACTTTCAGCGCTTGCGCGCCTTGGATCTCACCACGGGCGCCGATCTCGCTGGCAGTCCTGTGACGATTCAAGCCACATTCCCAAACAAGGCCGGGACGACAACGTTCGCCCCCAAGCAATACAAAGAGCGCGCCGCGCTTCTTTTGTTAAACGGCGTGATTTATACAAGCTGGGCTTCGCACTGCGACATTTCTCCTTACACGGGCTGGGTGATGGGATACAGCCAGAGTTCGCTGCAACAAACCAGCGTGATTGACATCACGCCCAACGGTTCGCTCGCCGCCATCTGGATGGCCGGTGCCGGACTTGCCGCCGATTCGACAGGCAATATCTATTTCCTTGCCGGCAATGGAACGTTTGACGACACCCTCAACTCGAGCGGTTTTCCGGAGAACGGCGACTACGGCAACGGCTTCATAAAACTTTCGACCGTAGGTAACAAGCTCGCTGTCGCCGATTATTTCAATATGTTCAACACGGATTCAGAATCAGCAGGCGATACGGATCTGGGCTCGGGCGGCGCCATGGTGCTTCCCGATTTGAAGGACAGCGCGCAAAACACCTGGCATCTGGCAGTGGGCGCCGGCAAAGACACCCACATGTACGTCGTAAATCGCGACATGATGGGGAAATTTAACGTTCAGAACGACAATGCGATTTATCAGCAGCTTAGCAGCGTCCTGCCCGGCGGCGTCTGGGCGATGCCCGCTTATTTCAATGGCACGATTTACTACGGCTCAGTGGGCGCGCCGCTCAAAGCTTTTCCAATCACGAACGCGAAAGTCGCAGCGTCGGCCTCGTCGAGTTCTTCGGCCTCGTTCGGTTACCCCGGCTCGACGCCAAGCGTTTCGGCAAACGGCACGTCGAACGGAATCGTTTGGGCGGTGCAGAACGGCGGAACGGCAGTGCTGCACGCCTATGACGCAGGCAATCTCGCCACCGAACTCTACAACAGCAATCAGGCCCCAAATAGCCGCGACCATTTTGCGGGCAACAAATTCATCACTCCGATGATTGCCAATGGCAAAGTTTTCGTAGGCACTCCCACAGGCGTGATCATTTTTGGTCAGCTGCCGTAAATTCCGTGTCGCTCAGCGCGCTCAGTTCTCCGGATGCACTCCAAGCCGGTCGTTTAACTCGCCGGCCGCGAGCGCCCGAATGCAGAGCTTGGTCCAATCTTCGCTGCACTGGTAGATCTGGTAGGCAGGCAAATCCTCGGGCTGCACTTGGTAGTCTCCCGCCTCCATTGAGGCCACGTCTTCGAAGTCCGTCATCGCGTATTTGTTTCCGGGCAGCGCTTGAATTCGAAACAGCGTTGACGCCGGTTCGTAATTTCCGTAGCTGAAACAGTGGCCGATGCATTCGCGGTCCACGATGTGCTGCACCAGGACACGCGATGCGTCCGGTTTGAGAATCGTTGCGAGCACACGCTGATCCGGCGGCAGAGTTTTAATCAGGCCTGCGACCTGTGCTTCCATCCGGTTGATCGCCTCCGTGTCCCGGTAGAGAAACGTGAAGAAGATGGCCGCGATTCCTGCAAGAGCGATCAAGTGCCACTTGCGGGGCAGCATCGCGCCCAGGACGCAGCAAATGAGCACGGCCGAAATGGAGGTGAGTCGTTCGGTGATCAGCGCGAGTGCCGCAGGTTGGCTGGGGATGCGCACACCGTCGGGCAGTAGAAATACGGCGAATTCGGCGATCACGTAAAGCTCGAGAGGAATAAGGTAAGCGTGCCAGAAGTTTCGCTCATGGCTGCGAGCGATCACGTCGCTCGCAATCGCGACCGCGATAAAAATCCCGCACAGCGCCTCGATAATTTTGTAACGCCCGCCGAATAGCACGAATTGGTCCCCACCGTTGAACAGTTGCAACGGGTCAAATGCCGCCCCAACCACGAAATGGTGGGAGAGATATGAACGCAGCGAGTACAAGGTGGCGACCGCGGCGGCTACCAGCAGCAGCTGAACTCGCGGCGGAATAAGGGATGCAACACGAACATACGAAGCGGCGGCAATCAGCCAAATGACTCCTAGCGGATGCGCCACATAGATAAATGGGATCAGAACAATGGCAACCGCGCATTCCCGGATTGTCCCTCGCCACAGAATCGCAAGCGCGAAAAATGAAAGCCCCAGCGAGATGTAATAGTTGAAGAAGCCCATCTCGAAGGTCCAGCCGTAGGCCACCATCGCGATCAGTGGCGTCAAGAGCCATGGCGCGCGCCTCGTTGCCGCGGCAACGAGGGCAAAAGCCCCCCAGAAAAAGATCAGAACTGCAATTGCCACCGAAAGTATCTCAGCGGCGTGCAACCCAAAGATTTTCGCAAGGCCGCTGAGCAGGGAGTCGAACAAAATATTGGTCGATGGATACGCGATCCGTAAGCCGGGCGCCTGCCCATGCTCGATCAATTCCGCGAGCCAGGCGTTATAGACGTGGCTGCCGAGATCGCCGGCTTCGATGTGGCGATGCCAGAAGCAGGGAACCAGAATCAGCGCCGAAATCGTGAGCAGGCGTATCCAGCGATCCGCGACAAACCTGCCAGCCGCCGGCAGGACGCGGATTTTCGCCAGGACTTCGATCGATGATTCCTGTGGTTCATAAGGGGTGGAGCTCAGCACGTGGGAGCGAATCAAATCAAGCCGTTTAGAAAGCCTTTCCTTCAATAAACATACCATGCCATCGCGCCCGAAAGTTGGGGAGCGATCAGAAGTGGTGACGCAGGTCACATCTTCCGGTGACGCCGGGTACCGCGACCGCCCGCTGTCAGGCCTATATATGAAGCAGCCAGGAAAAGGAGGTGGCCGTGAAAGCACTTGAAACTGTCACCCGCATTTCTCTTAAGAACATTCTCTACACAACCGATTTTTCGCCGACTGCAGAAGCGGCGGCTCCTTACGCATGGGAGCTTGCCAAACGATACGGCGCCAAACTAATCGCACTTCACGTTCGGCCTGTGGAGTCGAACGGGATGGTTCCACCGGAAGCATGGGCAGCGGGAGTTTGCTTCGCTCCTGGAATCGAATCTGGAAAAGTTTTCGGAGGGATTTCGATACGCGTGCAGACAAAAAAAAGGCGGATCAGCCTAAGCTGACCCGCCCTTTTCGACTAGAGGCTAGTGACGTTGGCTGCCTGCAGACCCTTGGGGCCGCGGGTAACTTCGAATTCAACCGCCTGGCCTTCG
>Ga0210405_10006386_pt1 | contig 10532 bp, 8 predicted proteins | sample IncBWH11MmetaG_FD_155492 | JGI IMG/M metagenome (GOLD analysis project Ga0210405, IMG submission 155492) | Forest soil microbial communities from Barre Woods Harvard Forest LTER site, Petersham, Massachusetts, United States - Inc-BW-H-11-M | ecosystem: Environmental > Terrestrial > Soil >... | reverse complement strand
GATGTGATCGGCGACGACAGTTACTTTCCGCGCGAGCGCTATCCGAATGGCTGGGAAATCGACGACATGGTCTGGGAATACGGCGCCGCGATTTCCGCAATCGTGGTGGACGACAACACCGTCGCGGTGACGCTGATACCGGGCGAAAAGACGGGAGATCCGGTGCAAGCATCGGTCGCACCGCTGACGCCGGACTTTGCGCTGCAGAACGATGTGACCACCTCGGCCGCGGAAGTGAAATCGGATTTGACGCTGACACGTGAGCCGGGTGCGAGTCTTGTGGTGGTGCGAGGCACGCTGCCGGCAAAGAGCGCGCCCAGGAAACTCGTGCTGGCGATCGAGGAACCGGCGCAACACGTGGCGTCGGTTTTGGCGGGGCTTTTGGCAGAGCGCGGCGTGAAACTCGATGGGAAAATTCGCGCGGTTCACGTTCCTGAGGCGGATGTAACGCCGCGTGCTGTTCTTGCGGAACATGTATCCGTGCCGCTAGGCGATTCCGTGAAGCTCGTCAACAAAATCAGCCAAAACCTGCACACAGAGATACTGCTGCGCACCGCGGCCCGGCAAAACGGATTGTGGAGCACACCGGAAGAAATGTTGAAAACTCCGCAGGATTTTTACGCCTCCGCGGGAATCGCGCCGGACGACGTGATTCAAACGGATGGCTCGGGACTATCGCGGCACGACCTGGTCACGCCGCGTGCCGTCGTGACTCTACTCAGGTACGCGCAAGGGCAGACGTGGTTTGCGCCGTACTACGCGTCGCTACCAGTGGCGGGCATTGATGGTTCGCTGCAAGACCGCATGAAGGGTACAGTGGCGGCGGGAAGAATTCACGCGAAGACGGGATCGGTCGAACACGTGCGGACTCTCTCCGGTTTCGCGGAAACACCTGGCGGGCGGCGGCTAATCTTTTCGTTCCTTAGTAACAACCAGGGCGGAAAAAGCCACGAAGCGGCCGATGCGTTGAACGGGCTCTGCGTGGCGATGATCGAAGAATTTGATGAAGCAGCAGCGGCCATCGCGCCAGGGCCTGCACGCGATCACGTAAAACAGAAATGAAGCAGCTGAAGAGCACACTGGAATAGTAAAAAAACAAAATGTCGCGGACGGCACAAGACGTACTTGAGTTTGACAAGCTGCGGGAGTTGCTGCGGCTGCGGACGACGTGCGCGCCGGGGCGGCGGGCTGTGGATGCGCTGGAGTTTGGAACGGATCGCAACGCACTTGTGGCGGCGTTTGCGTTGATTCGTGAAGCACGGGAATGGCTGCGCGGCGGCGGTGAACTTGGGTTTGGCGGGCTCGCCGATCCGCAGGACTGGCTCGAAAAAATCGAAGGGCCGGGAATCGTTCTCGAAGCTAAGGAAATTCTCGCCGCTGCGTCGCTGCTCGAGACTGCGGGATGGTTGCGCGGACAATTCCGAGAAGATGCGCCGAAATTTCCCTTGTTGGCGGCGGGCGTAGCCTCGTTGGCGGACTTTCGAGAAGCATTGACGGGGATCCGGCGATGCCTGTTGCCAAATGGAGAGATCAGCGACGACGCGTCGTCGGCGCTGCGTCGCATCCGTGCGAGCATCACGCAGACGCGGGAATCGATTCAGAAAACGCTCAAGCAAATCCTGCGGTCTCGCAACGCGGAGGCCGGCGAAGACTACGTCACGCTCCGTAATGAACGGTTTGTGATTCCCGTGCGCGCGGAAAACCGGCGCAGCGTCCCGGGAATTGTGCATGGCGCGAGTGGAACCGGGCAGACGGTTTTTCTCGAGCCGCTTGAAACGGTAGAAGCGAACAACGAACTTACGCAACTTGTAGAGGAAGAAGCAGCGGAGATTTTGAGAATTTTGCGCGAACTGACCGAGCGCCTGCAGACAATTCGAGAACCATTGCTCGCTGCAGCGGAGACCATCGCGGAACTTGACGGCGTTTTCGCTCGCGGGCGCTTCGCGCGCGACTTCGATGCGGCGATGCCAGAATTCTCGGGCTCTACGGAATTGCGTTTGGTGGATGCGCGGCATCCTGTGCTCGAAGACAAGTTGCGACGGCAAGAACGCAGCGTCGTACCGATGACGCTTGCGCTCGGCGGCGCGGAAAAGGTTTTGGTCATCAGCGGGCCGAACACTGGCGGAAAGACCGTCGCTCTGAAAACAACGGGGCTTGCGGCGCTCTCTGCGCAATCCGGGATTCCCGTGGCGGCACAGCGTGCGGTGCTGCCGATTTTTGACCGCGTGCTAGTGGACATAGGCGACGAGCAGTCCATTGCAGCCGACCTCTCGACGTTTTCGGCGCACATGCTGAATTTGAAGACCATGCTGGAATTAGCGACGCCGCAATCGCTGGCGCTCGTCGACGAAATGGGCACAGGAACTGCGCCGGAAGAAGGCGCGGCGCTGGCCGTGGCGCTGCTCGACGAGTTTCGCGCCAAGAATTGCATCGTGCTTGCGACAACGCATCACGACCGATTGAAGACCTACGCTTCGACGACGCCCGGCGTGGTGAACGCCGCGGTGGAATTTGACGATGTGAACCTACGGCCGACTTACCGGCTGATGGTCGGAGTGCCGGGCGGCTCGAGCGGAATCGCCATCGCGCAGCGGCTGGGCATTGCGACCTCCATTATCGAAAGGGCGCGGTCATTGCTGACGCCGGAATCGCGCGAAGCGGCCGACTTGATCGCGTATCTGCATCGCAGCCGCGATGAACTCGACCGGATGCAGCAACAAATGGCAGCGGAACGCCACGCGCTCGAAGAGGAACGCAAGAAATTGCGGACCGAATGGGTCGATCGGCAGCAGAAACGCATCAAGGAACTCGAAACGCAATTCGCCGAGATGCAGAAACGCTTCGATGAAAACGTTGCGCGCGTGATCGAAGCCGTGAAAGAACGCGAACTTCGCGCCTCGCTCGAAAAGACGGCGCGGCGCAAAGGCCAGGATGTTCGCAGCGAAGCCCGCGAAGAACTGAACGCCGCGCTGGTGCAAACCATCTCCGATTCGCAAGCGGATCTAGGAACAAGCTCCGCGAGCCAAGAGCCAATTCGCGCGGAGACGTTACAACCCGGTGCGCGCATCCGCGTGCGCGGCTTCAGTAAGCCAGTCATCTTCCGCCGACTCGATGGCTCGTCCGCCGAAATCGAAGCCGGCCCGCTGCGCATGAAAGTTGCCGTCGATGAAATTATCGGAATCGAAGGAGTGAAAGCATTGCAATCAGTACCAGCGGCGTCGCGAAATGTCACCGTTACATCGCAGCCTGGCGAAGGCACGGCTTCGGGCGAAATAAATGTCATCGGCATGCGCGTGGAAGAGGCGACGGAACGCGTCGACAAATATCTCGATGAAGCGGCCCTAGCCAATCAAACGCGCGTGCGCATCATTCACGGCCACGGAACAGGCGCACTGCGCAAAGGTCTCGGCGAATTCCTCAAGTCACATCCGCTCGTTCAGCGCACCTCCTTTGAAACGGAAGAGCACGGCGGCAAAGCGATCACCGTTGTAGAATTGCGATCCTAGGAGCCATGGCAGAGGCAGGATCATTTGCGGAGCGGGTGAAGCAGCAGGCGGACATTGTTCGCGTGGTGGGCGAATATGTGCGCCTGAAAAAGACCGGGAAGGATTTCAGCGGGCTTTGTCCGTTTCATCAGGAAAAAACTCCTTCGTTTACGGTGTCTCCTCTGAAGCAGATTTTTTATTGTTTTGGATGCGGCAAGGGCGGCGACGTTTTCAATTTTGTGATGGACTTGGAGAAGTCCACGTTTCCGGAGGCGGTGCGAACCGTTGCCGAGAAGTGCGGGATTGCGATTCCACGGCCTAGGGAGCGGTCGCCGGAGGAACGGCAAGAAAATCAGCAGCGGTCGGCGCTTGTTGAGATGCATCGCGAGGCGCAGGCTTTCTTCACGAAGCAGATTTCAGGGACGCTCGAAGGCAAGGCGGCGCGGGCTTACCTCGAGGATCGCGGGCTCGACAGCAAGGCGATTGACCGGTTCGGAATCGGGTATGCGCCGAGCGACGGAGACGCCCTTCTGCGTGTGTTGAAGCAGAAATATCCGGAGAAATTGCTGGTGGAATCCGGATTGATTTCGCGCGGCGAACAGGGTGGAAGAATGTTCGACCGGTTCCGGCGGCGTATCACCTTTCCCATTGCGAACGACTCAGGAAAGATTGTAGCGTTCGGCGCGCGCGCGCTTGGGGACGATCAACCCAAATATTTGAATTCGCCTGAGACGCCGATCTACTCGAAAAGCAATGTGCTGTATCACATGGACCGCGCGAAGGAAGCGCTGCGGCGGTCGGATTTTGCGGTACTTGTCGAAGGCTATATGGATGCCATCGCCGTGGCCCGCGCGGGAATCAGCAACGTGGTGGCGAGCTGCGGGACGAGTCTTGCGGAGCCGCAGATTAAGTTGCTGAGCCGTTTTACGAAGCGCGTAATCATTAACTACGACCCGGACAATGCGGGGCAGTTGGCCGCAGAGCGGTCCGTGGCGCTGCTGCTCGAACAGGATTTCGAGGTGCGCGTGCTGGCGCTGCCTCCCGTTGGCGACAAGAAAGCCGATCCGGATTTATTCATCCGCGAGCGAGGCGTCGAGGAATACACGAAGTTGCTGAAAGATTCTCCGCCTTACGTGGACTACTTGATCGCTCGCGCGAGAAAGATGGACTTGACGACAGGCGAAGGGAAGCGGCGCGCGGTCAATTTTCTTTTGCCCTATGTCCAAAAAATCCCCAACACCATTCTTCGCTCGGAGTGGGCAACGCGGATTGCGCAGCAGCTTCACTTGGACGAGCCGGTGTTGCGCGCCGCATTGAGTAAAGCAGCCACTCAGCGCCACAGCGAATTGAAGATTCAGCCGGAGCTGGTGGGCCGCTCGGCCAAGCCCGTGGAGCGGCGGCTGATCCGCATGCTGGCGGAAGCCGAGGGATTTCGCCGCGAGCTGGCGCAACGGCTGCAGGCGGCTCAGCTTTATCAAGGGCTCGAGACCGAGAAGGTTTTCGGGGCGCTAATCGTCGCGAGCCTGGCTGATGAACCGATGCAGGCTACGGAAGTTGCTACGAAACTCGAAGAACGCGACAGGCGGATACTCTTCGAGATTCTCTTCGAGGAAGCCAGCGAACCGACCTGGGAAGAGGCGGTCAGTTGCGTCGAGGCATTGCAGCACCGGCAAGCCGAGCGGGAGCTTGCCGAGGTCCAACGCAGCATCGAGGCGAACCCGCCTGTGACGGAAATGCGCGGGCTGCTGGAGAAGAAGCAGGATCTGATGCGCAGACTCGCGGCGGCGAGATGAAAGGCCTGATTCCAGATTGTTAAGGGAGAGGCCAGTCTGTCTCCGGCTTGCTGCGGTTGAAGGGGAGACAGACTAAAGTCTGTTGCACTCGAGAGAAAGCGTTCTCAGGATTTATAGTTAACAATAACGACCCCTCCCTATGTTTTCTGTAAAGGTTCATTCTAAAGACAGTTAAAGTCATTTATTTTGACGCACTTTTGCAAGTGTTCATTCTAAGCGGCTTACGCGTGCGAAGTTGCACTGAAGTGGGGCAACTTCGCCTTGTGCTTTGCAAATGTTGCATGTAAAGGACTTGGGACGATACCGAGGTCTGAAAAGCAAAAAACGCCAGCGAGGCGCTGGCGCTACGGAGAACCGGCAAATGATTACCCAAATCACATTATAGCATGGACAAACATTTTGTCAAGAAAAATCGGGGAGGCTCTATGTGCGCTGAGCGGTTCATTTGGCGGCCAGTTTTTGCCTCGCCAATTCGGCGCGGAACTCTTGTTCCTTTTGCGTGATAAACCTTTTGTAACCATCGGGATCAACGAATGGGTTTGTGCCGGCCTCTTTCCTAAGAGGGTACTTTTCTTCGAGGCCAAAATAGCTGCCATGGGCACCGAGGAAAATGTCGCATGGCAATGACTTCAGAACGCGCCACATGCGCTCGTAGTCTTCTGCGATCTGCGGATAGGCAGGGTTGTTAACAAGTTTGTAGCCAGGATTGACATTGGGGCTGCCAACGATCACCACATTGTATGTTTTGCCGCCATCGGTAACCTTCATCGTCCAGGTGGTGCAGCCTTTGGTGTGGCCGGGCGTGAGGTGAGCGACCAGCACCGTGCCGCCGAGGTTTACCTCGTCGCCATCGTGAAGTAGGCGACCGACTTTGGCGGGCGGGTAAAGCGAACTGGGTGTGCTGCCGTACTGGAAATCGGTTTTGCCGCCGGATTCGACCACCGAAACGTCCGCATCCATCACCATGTACTTCGCCCCAGTCATCTGCATGATCATGGCGCTGCCTGCATCGTGATCCCAGTGCGCGTGGCTAATGAGAAGAATCTTTGTGTCCTTGAAATGGAAACCGAGTTTTTCGGTGCTCGCGGAGATCATCGGGACGTTGGCTTCGAGATCGCTGTTGATCAGGATGTTGCCTTCCGGGGTGGTGATCAGATAGCTCGCAAGCCCTTTGCTCCCTACGTAGTACAGATTGCCCGCGATGCGAAACGGCGGGAAGGGTTCCGTCCAGTCAGAATTGGATTGGGCGGACACGGCACCCGCGAGGGCAAACACGAAAACCGGTAAGCAAGCGCGGATCGAGATTTTTTGCAGCATGGGCGGAGTATAAGCTAAAGCAACGGCGTGAGACGAGTCTCCCAACGGGCGGCTACTGCGTGTGCGAATACTGACGCCATTTTTAGCGAGTCGTTTTTGCCTGCGGAACATCATACACATTGACGTCATCCAGGCGGGGCTCGCCCGGTCCCAAAGCGGCAGTAGAAAAGCTGAGTCTTGGTTGTAAATTCGGAGCGGCTGGAGGGTCCGGCTTCCAAGTAAGGGTCTCGGGCAGGCTTCTTCCACAGATTTCCACTGATTAAATTGTTGACGGGGGCAGACTTAAGCGTGTAGCGTAATAGGGTTTCGCGAGTAACGGATTCGCACCTAACTGCATCTATATAGATGTACTTAGAGGCGCGGGAACGTACTCTGAGAGCGCACAACGGGCGAAGTGCAGGGCGAACGGCAAGCTAGCGGCGCGGCGTACCATAAAGGAATTCACAAAAAGACGTGTGATCTGGTGGGGGATTCCCCACAGTTCGTTTTGGTGACCGCAGAGGAATTGGCTGCGCAAGCGTGGCATACTGCCTGCGCCTTAGCGAGGGAAAAGTTTTGGCGGCTTTGACCGGCCGCATTTGGATTGCGCTTTAATGGCTGGAGGAATTCGTGGCAGCAGTGGGTCTTGAAGAAAAATACGATGCGGTAAAGCAGCTCATTGCCGTTGGCAAAGAGCGCGGGTATCTGCTTTACGACGAAGTGAATGATTCGCTTCCGGCGGAAGTGCATTCTTCGGAAGAGATCGACGACCTTCTCACTACATTTGAACGGAACGGGATCGAGATTTACGAGGACCAGGCGTCGGCGAAGGCGGCGCGGGCGGTGGAAGTGTCCTCAGAGGCCGGCGATCGCGATGCGGTCGTCAAGGACGACGCGCATTCGGATGAAGGCGGCAGCGATCTGGATTTGACGCCGGGGTCGCTGGAAAAAACGAACGATCCAGTGCGCATGTATTTGCGCGAGATGGGAACCGTGCCGCTGCTGACGCGCGAAGGCGAAGTGACCATCGCGAAGCGCATTGAGCGCGGGCAGCTCGTGGTGATGAAGTCGATCACGCGGTCGCCGATCGTCATCAAGGAATTGATTGCGGTGGGCGAGGATCTGCGTAAGGGCGCGCGGTCAATCAAAGAGATCGTGCAGTTTGACGACGAAGAGCTGACCGAAGAAAAAATCGCGAACAAGACGAAGCAGACGCTGAAGTACATCGACAAGATCGCGAAGCTGTACGACTTGGCGCTGAAGCAAGCGGAGAAGCTCGATACCACGCCGAAGGCGAAGAAAAAGCCGTACATGAAGGCGAAGTGGGCGCTGTCGCGGACGCGTGTAGAGATTTCGGTGGAAATTCGCGGGATCGATTTCAATCCGTTTGAGAAGAAGCGGCTGATCGACAAGATGCGCGGGACTGTGGAGCGCTTGCAGTCGCTGGAGCGCGAAGCGGGGCGTTTGGAGCGGCGTGTGGACGCCGCGAAAGGCGACGTTGCTGCGGAAGCGCGCAAGGAATTGCGTACGCGTCGGACCGAACTGAAAGATATTGAAGAGGCGAGCGAGGTTGGGCTCACCGAACTAAAGCGTACCCTGACGTTTATCCACCGCGGCGAGGCGGAAGCTGAACAGGCGAAGAAGGAATTGATTGAGGCCAACCTTCGCTTGGTCGTTTCGATTGCGAAAAAATATACCAACCGCGGGTTGCAGTTCCTGGATTTGATTCAGGAAGGCAACATCGGCTTGATGAAGGCCGTGGACAAGTTCGAGTGGCGCCGCGGATATAAGTTCTCGACGTACGCGACATGGTGGATCAGGCAGGCCATTACGCGCGCGATTGCCGACCAGGCGCGCACGATCCGTATTCCCGTGCACATGATCGAAACGATCAACAAGCTGGTGCGCACGAGCCGCCAGTTGGTGCAGGAACTGGGGCGCGAGCCGACTTCGGAAGAAATTGCCAAGCGCATGGACATTCCCGTGTCCAAGGTGCGCAAGATTTTGAAAATTGCGCAGGAGCCGATTTCGCTCGAGACGCCGATTGGCGAAGAAGAAGATTCGCATCTCGGGGATTTCATCGAAGACAAGGCCGTGGTTTCGCCGTCCGACGCGGTGATCAATTTGAATTTGAAGGAGCAGACGTCTTCGGTGTTGAAGACGCTGACGCCGCGCGAGGAAAAAGTCATCAAGATGCGGTTTGGTTTGGATGACGGCAGCGAGCATACGCTCGAAGAAGTGGGGCAGTCGTTTGCCGTGACGCGCGAGCGCATCCGGCAGATTGAGGCTAAGGCATTGCGCAAGCTGCGCCATCCGTCGCGGTCGAGGAAGTTGCGGGCGTTTTTGGAGGGGCCGTCGAGGGATTATTTGTAAAAAGAAGTGAGTAGTGAGCGGTGGGTAGTGAGTAGTTGAGAACCGAAAACGAAATGCCCCGATTTGCTCGGGGCGTTTTTTTGGTTCTGCATCGGAACTCCGGGGGTTCTGGATCTTTACCGAAGCTTCAGGCCGGTAGTTCGATGTATGCCGAGTAAGTTTGTGGCTCGGGGACGGTTCGTCCTTCTTCGCGCAAGCCGTCAAGATGGAACGCAATGGCCTCGCGCATATTTTGCTCGACTTCCTCACGTGTGCGGCCGGTCGAAACACACCGAGGAAGATCGGGACAATAGGCCGAGAATCCAGTTTGCGTCGGCTCGATGACTATCATATATTTTTTCATGGTTTCAATCCCGCCTGCTTCAGGACCCTAACTACCGCAATCGTTCGATCAGCGCTTCCTTGGGTATGCCGTTCCACAAGCTCACCCGCGTCAGCAGGTCATTTAGAGTTCCCTTCGCGAGGACGTCATGATCGGGAACAGTAAGGTTGTGCTCCCCCAGTTCGCTCCGTTTGCGCAGGCGAACATGGCTTCCTTTTTGACGGATTACTTCATACCCGAGCGAAACGAGCAAGCGGATGAGCGAGCGACCACTAATCTGAGGCAGCCGGGGCATGAACGGGCTTCAATTCGGAAACGACGAGGATGTCGATGTCGCTGGCGGGCACGCGGTCTTCAAAATGGAGGGTCACAGCTTCGCGGATGTTTTTGTACAGCTCGTCGACAGTTTTGCCTTGCGTGAAAATATCTTCGCCGATTCCACGCGCACACCAAAAATCACCATCATTGTACACTTCGACCTTTACTAACATGGCTAGATTCTACAACGGCTCAGCTCGCCGAACCACTCCTGCTTTTATTTTGGGACGAAGCCGTCGGATGGGACGCGGGCGAAGCGCGTGGCCAGACGTGTGATCCACACGGCTACGAACGCGGCAAAAGCGAGGACGGCGTAAAGCATTTGGTCGGGATCGGGGCGGTGGTCGGGATGCAGATTGGATTGGACGGCGTAATTGAACGTAAAAAGAAGGAGTACGAGGGTGGCACAGCCGAACCAGGCAAACCAGATGCTGAAGAACTCGAACGTGGCTGCAGACTGGTCCGGAGCGAGCCAGTAGGCTTTGTTGGGGAGATTGATAGCTTGTGGCGGCAAACTCTTTAATATGCGCGGGAGGCCGAAGGTGAGGACCGTGGCCATTGCCAGGGCGCCAACGAAAAATGCGAAGAACATTGGTTTGGTTTGCCAGCCGTTGGGGAGGCCGCGACTGTTGAAGTGAGACGCGAGCTCATCGGGCAGGCGCGGGTAGCATGAAGAAAAATAGATCGCCGCGAAAATTGCGAGCATGACGAAAATGCTTCTGGGCAATTTGGAGTCCTGCACGGAGTCCTCTGCGACCAGCTTACGAGTCCGGCCGAGGGCCGGCAAGCGGCAGGCGGCGCCGTTTGTCATATCGGGAACCATGCCAATCTCAGGCGCTTATTGGTTCGAGCGACGGCGGAAGACTGCGAAATGCTTCGCATCGCGAAGACGACATCGAGATTGCCGATTGCAAGAACTCGCGAAGGAATTGTTTGTGGTGGGCG